>ENA-OYXX01000084-OYXX01000084.1-human-gut-metagenome-genome-assembly--contig:-NODE-84-length-40707-cov-4.993998_pt1 | contig 40707 bp, 34 predicted proteins | sample MGYA00243976_ERZ653434 | MGnify/ENA primary metagenome ERZ653434 (study PRJEB26926, sample SAMN06165112) | human gut metagenome | biome: ENVO:00009003; feature: ENVO:2100002; material: ENVO:00002003...
ATGTGTATAAGAGACAGCTCTATCGCCGCACAGGGCGGTATCAACGCAGCCAAGGACTATCAGAACGACGGCGACTCGGTCTATCGTCTGTTCTATGACACCGTCAAGGGCGGCGACTTCCGCTCACGCGAGGCCAACGTATACCGTCTGGCCGAAGTGTCGAACAACATCATCGACCAGTGCGTCGCACAGGGCGTACCTTTTGCCCGCGAATACGGCGGTCTGCTGGCCAACCGTTCGTTTGGTGGCGCCCAGGTATCGCGCACTTTCTATGCCAAAGGCCAGACCGGCCAGCAGCTGCTGCTCGGCGCCTACGGCTCACTCAACCGTCAGATAAACAAAGGCACGGTCAAGTCATTCAACCGTCGCGAAATGCTCGACCTGGTCATCATCGACGGCCGCGCCCGCGGTATCATCGTGCGTAACCTCATCACCGGCGAGCTCGAGCGCTATGCCGCACACGCCGTGGTTCTGGCAACCGGCGGTTACGGCCGCACATTCTTCCTGTCGACCAATGCCATGGGCTGCAACGGCTCAGCCGCCATCCAGGCTTTCCGCCGCGGTGCATATCTGGCCAACCTGGCCTTCACACAGATTCACCCGACATGTATCCCCGTGCACGGCGAAGACCAGTCGAAACTGACACTGATGTCGGAATCGCTGCGTAACGACGGCCGCATCTGGGTACCGAAGAAAAAAGAGGACGCCGAGGCTATCCGCGCCGGCAAGAAGAAACCGACCGACATCCCCGACGAAGACCGCGACTTCTATCTGGAGCGCCGCTACCCGGCCTTCGGTAACCTCTGCCCGCGCGACATCGCCAGCCGTGCCGCCAAGGAGCGCTGCGACGCAGGTTATGGCGTCGGCACCGGCAACGCCGTATATCTCGACTTCAAATATGCCATCGACCGTCTGGGCGAAGACGTTGTCCGCGACCGTTACGGGAACCTCTTCGACATGTATCAGATGATTTCTGACGACAACCCCTACCATACCCCGATGATGATCTTCCCTGCCAGCCACTACACCATGGGCGGCATCTGGGTAGACTACGAACTCCAGACCTCAATCAAGGGCCTGTTTGCCATCGGCGAGTGCAACTTCTCAGACCACGGCGCAAACCGTCTGGGCGCATCGGCCCTTATGCAGGGTCTTGCAGACGGTTACTTCGTTCTGCCCTACACCATGCAGAACTATCTGAGCGACCAGATTAAGGTTAAACACCCGGGCACCGACGCACCTGAATTTGACAAAGTGGAGAAAGAGGTACGTGACCGCATCAACCGCCTGATGTCAATCAAGGGCACAAAATCGCCCGACCAGATTCACAAACGTCTGGGCCACGTCATGTGGGACCTCGTCGGCATGGGACGCACCCTGCAGAGCCTTGTGAAAGCCATCGACAAACTCGAGGACATCCGCAAGGAATTCTACACCGACCTGCGCATCGTAGGCTCGGCCGACGACCTGAACCTCGAGCTTGAGAAAGCCCTTCGTCTCGAAGACTTCATCGTGATGGCCAAGATGATGGCTATCGACGCCCTGAACCGTAACGAATCATGCGGTGCCCACTTCCGTGAGGAATATCAGACGGCAGACGGCGAAGCCAAACGTAACGACAAGGACTACATGTATGTATCGTGCTGGAAGTATACCGGCGACAACGAGAAGCCCATACTGCTGAAGGAGCCTCTGAAATATGAGGAAATCCAGGTGCAGACCCGCAACTACAAATCATAAGTAAACCACGCGACAATCGCGGCCGCCCCGCCGCCCTAACGCCGAACGGGGGAGCCAAAGAGAGTCACGACAGTCAAAATCCAACTAACGAACCATCATCTCAAAATGGAACATAACATCAGCGTAAATCTGAAAATCTGGCGTCAGCGTGGTCCCAAAGAGAAAGGCCGCTTCGCCAACTATCGCGTCGAGAACGTATCGACAGGATCGTCGTTCCTGGAAATGCTCGATATGCTCAACCAGCAGCTCGTCGAAAAAGGCGAGGAGCCTGTAGCTTTTGACAGCGACTGCCGCGAGGGCATCTGCGGCATGTGCTCGCTTTATATCAACGGACATCCTCACGGTCCGGTACAGGGCATCACCACCTGCCAGCTCCACATGCGCAAATTCAACGACGGCGACACTATCACCATCGAACCGTGGCGTTCGGCCGCCTTCCCCGTAATTCGCGACCTGATGGTCAACCGAAACGCGTTTGACCAGATACAGCAGGCCGGCGGTTACGTATCGTTCAACTGCGGCGGCGCACCCGACGCCAACAATATCCCCATCTCGAAGAGAATCGCCGACGAGGCCATGGACTCAGCCACATGTATTGGATGCGGCGCCTGCGTCGCAGCGTGCAAGAACGGCTCGGCAATGCTCTTTGTCAGTGCCAAGGTGAGCCAGTTTGCCCTGCTTCCCCAGGGTCAGGTGGAGCGCAAACGTCGCGCCCGCGCCATGGTGAAGAAGATGGACGAACTCGGATTCGGCAACTGCACCAACACAGGAGCATGCGCAGCCGAGTGCCCGAAGAACATCTCGCTCTCGAACATCGCCCGTCTCAACCGCGAGTTTGAAAAAGCCAAATTCAGCGACTAAGAAACAGCCGTCATCAGAAACGGCCTACCCTACTTGATATGACCGCCGGACGTCTATGTGACATCCGGCGGTCAGTCTTTATCAGTCTTTATATGAGAGACACCGGCTGAAAAGTTTGAACGCATTAACGATAATTGCTAAATTTGTGCGTACATGAATAAAATGAGCATCATAATCCCCGTCAGGAACCGGGAGCAACTGTTAGGCCACACACTTGAATCGGTGTCGCGGCAGCAGTGGCGTCCGCTCGAGGTCATTGTGGTCGATAATGGGTCGACAGACAGTTCACGGACCGTTGCGGAGCAATGGGCTGAGAAGCTTGGCGCGTCCGCTATCGAGGCCCGGGTGATCTCGGAAGACAACCCGGGGGCCGCGGGGGCCCGCTCCCGCGGTGCAGAAGAATCCACGGGCGACGTACTGTCTTTTTTTGACAGCGACGACACGATGCGCCCTCAGTTCTCCACAGAGATTATGAAGAGATTCAGCGCCGACAACCGCACTGAGCTCGTATTCTGGCAAAGGGCATATCACAGCAGTCATGGCAGCGTGAGCCTGATGAAATGGCAGGACAAGCTGACAGTTGCAGGCCATATAGCCCATTCACAGCTAAGCACACAGAGCTGTGCCATGCGCCGTTCGCTTTATGACCGATCAGGCGGCTGGAACAGAGAGTTGTCGTACTGGGACGACTGGGAGCTGGGCATCCGCTACATCACAGCACTGCGGTCACTGGAGGCGCCGACTGTGGTACCCATAAAACAGGAATTGGTGGATGTATATGGACAGACCGATTCAATCACCGGCATCGGCTATCTGCATGCAGAAAAAGCGGCCCGCAAGGCGTTAGCTGCGGCTCATGGCGAGGCGGAGCGTCATGGCGGCGATGAAATGGTTCGGTTAAGACGCCTTCTGGCCTGTAAGGAAGCGGTTTTAGCCGCACATTATGCACGCGAAGGAGGAACCGAAGAGAGTCGTCGGATGATGGAAGATGCGCTTCGACACGCAGGTTCACAGTGGGCCCGCGGAGTGGTGAAAGCTATGTATGAATACACACGGCGGGGCCTCAGAGGTGCGTTCAGCTGGGGCATACCGTTGCTCAGGTGAAGATGTTAAAACGAAGTTAAAAAGGAGGCGTGAGTTAAACATTAGGTGATTTCAGGCGTCAAAGAGACAAAACAACTAAATAACAAAGTTTGGAAACAATGAAATCAAAGATTATCGCCCTCAGCCTCGTGGCACTCTCAACAATGTCGTTCACCTCGTTTGCACAGGACAACAAAAGGGCATGTGTCAACCAGACCACATGTGTCAACACCCCTGACTGTATGAATCAGGAATGCGGTCCGGCCTGCCCCTTTGCAGGTCTGAATCTGACCGACGCACAACGCACACAGCTCAGAGACCTGGAAAAGAAACAGACCGACTCACGCCGCGAGGCCCGCGAACTGCGCAAAGCTGACAAGAGAGCCAATGATTCTATCATGCGCGCCGAACGTCAGGAAGCACGCCGTGCCTACCTCAAGCAGGTGAAAGAGATTGTCGGTCCCGAGAACTACGTGACCTTTCTGGAGAACAGCTATATCAACGGTAACCTCAACGGGAAAATCAAATACCGTAAAGACGACAGAATGTTCAAAAGAGACGGAGAGAAAGCCAAAATGAAAATTGGCGGAGAACTCAAGGCTAAAAAGAGAAAAGAAAACAAAGAGAAATAAATTGACTTTTTCAAATGATTATCGACGGCTCGCAGCTAATGGCTGCGGGCTTTTTTTGTATGAGAGAATAGTTCTTATAAGTCTTATAAACAAGGATTAGCCGCTATTTCATGAAGACGAACCAGACGGCGGCGACAAGGCATATGAAGGCGCAGAGATGGTTCCACTGAAGCGGTTCGCCCTTGAATAGCACAACGGTGAAAATGGTGAAGACAGTCAGGGTTATAACCTCCTGAATAACCTTTAGCTGCATCAGAGAGAAAGAACCGCCATTGCCGATATAGCCGATGCGGTTGGCGGGTATCATAAAACTATATTCAGCCAATGCGATGAGCCAGGAGATAATAATAACCCATATCATGGGGGTTGACTCGGTTATGACTTTCATCTGCTCAAGCTTGATATGTCCATACCAGGCGAAAGTCATGAAGATGTTCGAGATGATGAGAAGGACGATTGTGATGATGGCGCTTGTGGGCATTGTGATTGTGTTTAATCAAGGCTGACGGGTGTGGCAATGGCAACACCCGGTGCGGGGTTAGACCATGAGAAAAGGCGTCCACGCGCCGAAGCAGAGCCGTCAGCGCTGACCGCTATTTCACCGATTGTCAGGTCAGGAATCATTGAGGCTTTAAAAACTGCTTCCTTGACAGTCCAGAGTGTCAGAGCTGGAAGCGAGAGGTCGTCATCCGTGGTCGTGACACGTCCAATCACGCGGTCAATACGCGGCGAAGACTCCTCGACATCAATGCCGACGGGACTGTCAGAGACAGCGAGGGCCGCCCGCTGAGCAGAGTGGCTGACTGATATCCTGACATCAGGATAGTCTGGGAGAAAGGGGGCTCCGGCGGCATCATGGCTGACGACAGCGCCGGGCGCGACGAGACGGGCTGCAAGCTGAGCGACAGCCTCACGCTCACGCTGTCGCTTCGTTCCCTGCGGGCCAGGAGGAATAGGAGCCGTTGCATAGGTGAGTTTCACAGGCTCAGATGTTTTAGAGCATGAAGAAGGTCGTCTCTGACGGCATCGACTACCGGGGTCAGCGAATCGGGCGAGGAGGCTTCAGCGGCGTCGCCGATAAAAAGGGCACCGCTGACGACCATTGAACCGTGCGCGTCGGAAGCGAGAAACTGTAGAGGCGTGACGGTGGATGAGCGTGTGGTCATAAGGCGCCCACTGAAGCCACCATCGCTCACCAGTTCAATCAGCTCTGACCGGGCGCCTCCAGTGTTCAGGGCCATGCGTTCGGCGCGATTGTCCAAAACTGAGGAGAGAGAGTCAGGCGTCGTCGGGGTAAAAGTCAGAAACAGACGCGCTCCGCCATAGCGAGGATAAGCCAGGGTCACCCATGTGTCGCCGTCGCGGCCCGGTTTCGAAGGGACAATGACGGCAGAATCATTGACCTCAAAGCGAACGGGAACACTATCGAGAGGATGATAGACACTATCGTAGCGCTCTATACGCGGAAAACCTTCGGGCCTCGGCACGGCAGCCTCGGTCGAATCGCCACGGCCACAACTCTCGGTGGTGGAAGCCATCAGTGCGGCAAAGGCCAGTGCGGCAGTCAGTGTCAGGAAACCGGAACTTCTCATCACTTTTCGACAGGTTCAGGCATCACATTGACACGTATGCCGGTGATGCGGTGATGCTCGATATCAAGGACAAGGAACCGACAGCGACCATAAACCAGAGGCTCCTTCTCCTTGGGAAAATCGCCTTTTATGGCCAGAATCATGCCTGCAAGAGTCTCGCAGTCTTCAACCACATCCTTGTAATCGTTCTCCTCAAGACCGGTGATTCGGAAGAAGTCGGTCAGCAGGGTCTTGCCCTCAAAAATGAAGGTGTCGTCGCTCAGACGCCTGTAGGTTTTCTCCTCCTCATCATATTCATCGGCAATGTCGCCGACAATCTCTTCGAGCACATCCTCGAGGGTGACGACACCCTGTGTGCCGCCATACTCGTCAATGACGACGGCTATGTGGATACGGCGCTGACGGAAGTCCTGAAGGAGATCGTCAATCATCCTCGACTCTGGTACAAAATAAGGCTCGCGGAGGAGCTTCTGCCACTCGAAGGCATCATTTCCGGCACCAATATAGGGAAGCAGGTCTCGCGCATAGAGAATGCCTTTGATATTGTCCTGAGACCCCTCATAGACGGGAATGCGGGCATAGCCGCTTTTCAGGACAATCTCCATCACTTTATCAAAAGAATCAGTGATGTCAATATCGGTGATATCAACCCGGGGGGTCATTATTTCGGAAGCTGTTGTGTCGCCGAACTCAAGGATGCCTTCAAGCAGATCTTTGTCGTCCTTGGCCTCGACGTCGGTCAGCTCAAGGGCCTGAGAGAGGTCATCGGCAGTCAGGCTCTCGCGTTTTTTAGTGACAATCTTGCGGACCACCACCGAGCTTTTGACCAGCACAGCCGACAGCGGAAAAAATATATTCGAAATAGCCTGAAGGGCCGGGGCAGCAAAACGCGCCCACTGTAGAGAATGGGTGTTTGAGTATAGTTTGGGAAGGATTTCGCCAAAGAGCAGAATCAGGAAAGTCAGTATGACCGACTGGAGGATAAAGCTCAGCAGAGGCGAAAGGCCGCTGAACACGGGTCCGAGTGCATAATTGAAAAGCACGACAATGGCCACATTGACGAGATTGTTGGCAATCAGGATTGTGGCGAGAAGCCGTTCGGGGGCTTTGACGAGACTGATTATACGTTTGCCTCCTTTCTCCTCCTCAAGCTCTTCGAGCTGGGAGGGAGTCAGCGAGAAAAAGGATATTTCGCTGCCCGAGATAAAACCGGAGACGCCGAGAAAAAGACAAGCCAGAACGATGGCCGTAATCTGAGCAGCGTCAAGAGAGGCCACGAGCGGAATGAACGAAAGTATCAGGCTACTGAGAGGGTCGGCTGCAACGGCCGGAAGGGGGTCTATGTCCAAAACAGATGAGTTTGATTATAAAAAGAGATGAGGAGGGATGAGTGAAATTGTGAAGTACCTCCGCGGGGAATCGAACCCCGATCTAAGGTTTAGGAAACCTCTATTCTATCCGTTGAACTACGGAGGCAAGTGCGGATATTCAGGGCACAAAGATAGTCATTCCGCGCGATTCAGGCAAATAAAACCATAGGTCAGACCGGTTTTGGGATCTGTCATCCACGGCGAAGCGTCGCAGACCTCCCAGACATCGGGGTCGACGGACGGGAAGAAAGTGTCGGCGTCGGGGAGCGTAGCGCGGATATCAGTCAGACAGAGTTCGTCGGCCAGAGGCATGGCCTGGGCATATATCTGACCTCCACCGATGATAAAAACCTTGTCGTCATCAGCTGCCATCTTCAGAGCCTCACGGAGACCTGGTGCAGTCTCAGCGCCATCGGCCTTGAAATCCGGATTGCGGGTGATGACTATGTTGCGGCGACCGGGTAAAGCGCCGCCGGGAAAAGATTCGAATGTCTTGCGGCCCATGATGATGGCATGGCCCATGGTGAGCGACTTGAAGTGACGCAGGTCGTCGCTGATGCGGAAGGCAAGCTGACCGGCGCGTCCGATAGCGCCGTCAGAAGCGACGGCTGCAATGATAATGACTCTGCTCATACGGAAATAGGTGCTTTGATATGTGGGAGAGGGTCATAGCCCGAGAGCTGAAAATCCTCATATTTGAAATCAAAAATACTCTTCACGTCAGGATTGAGCGTCATGACGGGGAGGGAGCGGGGTGTGCGCGTAAGCTGCTCGCGCACCTGGTCGAAGTGATTGTGATAGATATGCGTGTCGCCGAGGGTATGGATGAAATCACCGGCGCGTAGGCCCGTCACCTGAGCCATCATCATCAACAACAGAGAGTAGGACGCGATGTTGAAGGGGACGCCCAAAAACGTGTCGGCGCTGCGCTGATAGAGCTGGAGGCTGAGACGTCCGTCGGCCACATAAAACTGGAAAAAGGCGTGGCAGGGGGGCAGATTCATGTTGGGCAAGTCAGCAACATTCCATGCGCTGACGATGATACGCCGCGACTCGGGATTCGTTTTGATTGTCTCGACAGCCTCGCTGATCTGGTCAACGAAACCGCCATCATAGCGGGGCCACGAACGCCACTGATAGCCGTAGATATGCCCGAGGTCACCGTCGGGGGAGGCCCATTCGTTCCATATTCTGACGCCGTTGTCCTGAAGATATTTAACGTTGGTGTCGCCTCTGAGGAACCACAGCAGTTCATAAATAATGGAGCGCAGATGGAGTTTCTTTGTTGTCAGGAGGGGGAAACCTTCGTCGAGGTTGAAACGCATCTGGTGGCCAAAGATAGAGCGTGTGCCGGTGCCGGTTCGGTCGCCACGGTCAACACCCTCGGTCATGATGCGGTTAAGAAGGTCGAGATATTGTTTCATAAAGGGGAAAGTAATCAGTCAAAAGGGAGACCGTCGACACGGACGGCGCGGACGGGAGTGACGGGACAGGCGTTCTGACAGGCACCGCAGCCGATACAGAGGGGGCCGCTGACCACGGCCACACGCCGCGAGTCGCGGTCGGCCATCGTTATGGCGTGTCGCGGACAGGCGCGCTCGCAAGAGCCGCAGCCGACACACGCAGCCGTGTTGACCCAGGCGCGGCCAATGACAGTCTGACGTTTTTCGGCGAGTGTCAGAGGTGTCAGAGCACCCGTGGGACACAGATTGTTGCAACGGGTGCACGACCAGTCGCAGTGAGCGTCGTCAAAGCGGAGGACCGGTTTAAGCATATTGGCCAGACCATAGTCACGCAGCGAGGGGCGCATCACGTTTGTGGGACAGTGGCTCACACAAAGGCCACAGCCCGTGCAACGGCTCAGGAAATCATCGGCAGAGGCGACGCCCGGGGGCATCACCGGCGTCAGCTGCGAGGCATCGGGAGCCATCGCACGCTCGGCACGGGCCACCACGGGAGCCATGGCTGCCACAACGCCGGTCATGATGAAACGGCGGCGGTCAAGACGGCGTCCGGCTGCGGATGGAGAGGCCGGAGCGTCAGCCGAGGTATCGAGCGAGGGAGAGGTTTCACCACGGCGTGAAGAGATACGCTGCATCATCGGCAGCGACAGCGTATGACGTGAGAATGTGTAGTGGATGGCATAGTTGGGACAGACCGGGAGGCAGTCGAAGCAGACGACACAGCGCGACATATCGACGACATGAGACTCCATGTCGATACATGACGACTTGCAGGCGTGCTCGCAGTGGCGGCACTGGATACACTTGTCGGTGTCGATGTCGATATGGAAAACCGAGTAACGGCTGACATAACCGAGCGTAGTTCCGACCGGACAGATTGTGTTGCAGTATGTACGGCCCCTCAGAGCAGCGATGACACCGACAATGAGAGCCGTCAGCAACGCAATGACGGCTCCGAGAGCAAAAGCCGAAGCCATGACACCAGCGGGCGAAGTCAGCCAAAGCCACACGGGACGCAGGATATCCAAGGCCACACGTCCCCATGCGCTATAGGGGTCAATCAGCGTGGCGACGACCGAGACACCTCCGACAAGGCAGCCGACGGTAGCGACAAGGACAAGATTACGCAACGTCGTGCGCGGCTGAGAGTAATGAAAATCGCGGTGACGCAGACTGCGGGCAAGACGCGAGCAGATGTCCTGAAACACGCCGAGCGGACACACTGTAGAGCAGTAGACGCGTCCGAAAAGCAGAGTCACGATAATCCAGACAACAAAGATGGCCAGAGAGAATGAGACGGCGGCCGGCATCAGCTGAATATCGGCCAACCATTTCGCAGCGCGCGGCCACGTCATAGAGGCCGAAGTGAACAGCCCCGTGACGGCCGCAAAAGCAGCCACGGAGATGACGATGCGCGCCAGGCGCAGACCGGAACCATATCTACGGGTATTCATAGGAATATGCGCAAAGGTAGTGAAAATCGCGGCGACAGCCAACTAAAACCGGGACCCGGCGCTTTTTGTGCGCGGAGTCCCGGTGGTGGGGTATGCGGGCTGACTGAGATTAAATTAGTCTTCCTTCTTCTTCCAGAACTGATACCAGGGGCGCTTGCGGGCGACGGTATGACCGTAGCCATAACCGTAGCCGCTGCGCGCTTTCGTGCCGTTGACGACAAGTCCCATCTTCGGAAGACGCTTCTCGGCATAGAGGTCGTTGAAGAACTTGACATCGCGCAGCGTGGTGTAGTTGGCACGGCAGACATAGACGGTGGCGTCGGCCACACGTGCCAGAGAGAACGTGTCGCTGACCATGCCGACAGGCGCCGAGTCGATGATGATGTAGTCATATCGCTCACGCAGCTGACGGAACATCTCGTCGACGTTGGGTTCGAGGAGCAATTCGCCGGGGTTGGGGGGCACAGGGCCGGCAGCGATGATGTCCATATTTTCGGCCACCGGATTGTGGAGAATGATGTCGTCAAGCGAAATCTTGTCGCTCGAGAGATATTCGGTCACGCCGAAGCGGGGCGAGATGGGCAGATAGGAGGCGAGCTTGGGGGCACGTATGTCCATGCCGACGAGGACCACCTTCTTGCCGGTGAGGGCGAGCGATGAAGCCAGGTTAATCGAGATGAACGACTTGCCTTCGCCCGAAACCGTCGATGTCAGCAGAATCACCTTGTCAGACGAATTGTTGAGCATAAACTCGAGGTTCGTGCGGATAAGGCGTATAAGCTCGACGACAGACGAGGTGCTTCCGGGTTTGACAACGAGCGTCTTGCCATAGCGCGAAGTGCAGACTTCGCCGAGGAGAGGAATCTTTGTGAGTTTCTCCAGTTCGTCTTTGGTCTCGAACTTGTTGCGGAGAGCGCGGCGCACATAGAGAATCATCGGGGCGAGAAGCAGGCCGAAGAAGAAGCCCAGGAGGACAATCATGAACTTCGACATGCCCATAGGCTCGCTGATGGAGTAGGCTTCGTCGACAACCATGCCCTTGGGGACAGCGTTGGCGAGATTCATCGAAGTCTCCTCGCGGCGCTGCAACAGGAAGAGATAGAGCTGCTCCTTCAGCTCCTGCTGACGCAGGATTGAACGGTAGACGCGCTCCTGATAGGGCATCTTGTTGAGGCGTGTCTCGGAGTAGTTGACCTCGTTCTGAAGATCACGGGCAGCTACCTGGGCGCTGGCATAAGACTTCTCGAGCGACTGGCGCATGGCGTCGCGCATAGCATCAATCTGATGGTCGAGTTTCTGGAGGGCGGCGCTGTTGGCCTTGGTGTTGCGGGCAAGGTCGATGCGCTGGAGCATCACATTATTATAGTTTTGAATGGCGGCGACGAGGTCAGAGATGGCCACTGTCGTCGGCATCAGGGCATAAGCGTTTTTGGGGTCGGAGATGAAATCGCGGAGCATCTTTATCATCTCGACATTGGCCTGGGCAGACACCAGTTCCTGCTCGATGGCGCTCTTCTTCATGAGGCTGTACTGGGCGTCAAGCGCGAGGTCGGTCATGCCCTGCTCGCGTTTGAAATTCTCCATGCCCTGCTCGGTATCGGTCAGGTCATCGGTCAGGAGAGCCAGACGCTCGTCAATGAAATCAGCCGTCTTCTGCGATTTGAGGTTCTTCTCGTGAACGCCGCGCTGATTATAGTTGAGCACGATGGTGTTCAGGACATCCTTGGCATACTCGGTGGAGGGCGAAATCGTCTGGAGGGCAATCACATTGGCCTTCTTGTCGGCCACGGCGATATTCACATCCTCGGCGAGAGACTCGGCTGCAACGTCATAACCGCTGAAATAGATATCGGTGGTGACAGGTTCGCCCTGCGGGAGATATTTAGTCTTGTTGATTACGAAACGTCCCCAGGGGATATTGACCGTCACAGGGAAGCGGGCATCATGTATTTCGTCGACAAGGTCGCTCTTGACAAAAGTCTTGACCATCACGTCGCCCTCGTCGTCAACCTTCACGCGGAAACGTATGGTTGTCATCAGCGTATCGGCGATGGCCGGATTGGCGAAGACGTCAACGGGGAAATCCTTATAGTGGAACACCTTGACGAGCGGGGCGATGCGCACCTTGTGGACCTTGTGGATATTGAGGTCGCGGACTGCATCGCGGAGCACTGAGTGAGACTTGACGATGTAGACCTCGTCGTCAACCTTACCTTTGGAGCCGAAAACGCCGGCGATGTCGCCGAACCCAGAGAGGAGGCTCGAAGCGGCGCCGCTCTTGTCCTCGTCCTGGGAAATCAGGATGTTGGCCCGGACGTCATAGGTCGGCTGACGCATTTTTGTATAAAGATAGGCGATGCCGGTGCAGACGATTATGCAGATGACAAAAAGATACCACTTGGACACATACTCGCGCAATAGTCCGCGTATGTCAATCACTTCGCTCTCGCCTTCGTGTTGTTTGTTCATTGACTGGGAAATGTGTGGAATGACTATGTCAGGTTTATTTACTTAATGGCCAGGGCAATGACAAGCGAGGCGACAACCGAGCAGGCACTGATGATGGCCGAGGTGACCTGGATGCGGTAGGCGTTGTTGACATTGTATGTGGCGTTTGAACGGCGTACGTCGTTAGGCTCGACAACAATCATATCGTTCTGCTTCAGATAGAAGTAGGGCGACTGAAAGATTTTTGAGTCATTCAGGTTGAGATGATTGTATGTCTTTTTGCCGTTCTCCTCGCGGATGAGCAGAATGTTGTCTCGCACGGCATAGGGCGAGAGGTCGCCGGCGCGTGCGATTGCGTCGAGGATGGAGAATCGCTCGGAAGTTGCCGAGACCTGTCCGGGACGGTTGACCTCGCCGAGGATATTCACCTTGAAGTTACGAAGCTCGACGTCGACAATAGGGTCTTCGACATCTTTAGAAATCAGCTTATAGATTTTGTCAGCCACCTGGGCGGTGGTAAGGCCGGCCACGTGAATTTTGCCGAGAACCGGGAAAGTGATGTCGCCCTGAGCGTTGACGAGATAGTCACGGTTGTTGCCCGAAGGCTGGAAAGTCGTCATGCCGGTGGTGGGGTCAGCCACAGGGACATAGCTTGAGGCAATGTTATAAATCATCGTAGCCGAGGGATTTGTCGATGAGACAGTAATGGCCAGTTTATCGTCGGGCTCGACTTTCAGCTCATATGCGACGTCGCCGACATTGCCTGACTCGACCTCGCGGATATCGTCGAAATAAGACATCGAGGTCTTGGGGGCGGAGCACGACACGACCGCCAGCAATACTGTCAGCGACAGCGCCAAAGAGAAAAATCTGTTCATTAAATAGTTACTTCGAAGTGGGATTTAGCTTTATGTAAAGGAAAACGCGGCACGACCGCAGTATATTGCGCATTGCGCCGAGAAATCGCGGTGCAAAGTTAATAAAATATACAATGAAACCGCACGGCGGCGCTTGTAATATGGCCGAGAGTTTGTACTTTTGCGGCGTAAAAAAACGACAATGAACATCTCCGAGCTATTCTCACTTGACCTTCCGACAGCCGCTTACATCCTGACAGGAACGGCTTTGGCTGTCGCTGCGGCCATATTGGGGCTGCTGCTGCCGCGCATCGGGCGAGTCACCCGCCGTGTCAGAGAAGACACGTCGATGACCGAAGACGGCGCCGCAGAGATGTCAGACGCCGCCTATCCGCCCGTATCGGTCATAGTCACGACTGCGGCTGAGTCGGCCAATCTCGAGCTGCTGCTGGGCGACATCTTCGCCCAGGACTATCCGGCGCCCGTCGAGGTCATCGTTGTAACCGACGGCGACGAACCTGATACCGAGGCCATTGTGTCGAGGATGCAGCGCGAGCACACCAATCTATATATGACCTTCACGCCGTCCAACTCGCGCAACCTTTCGCGCAAGAAGTTAGCCGTCACCCTCGGGGTTAAGGCCTCGCGCTATGAGATGCTGCTGTTCACTTGCGGCCACTGCCGGCTGCGTTCGGCCATGTGGATACGCTCGATGATGCGCCACATGGCCCGAGGAGCCGAGGTTGTGCTGGGCTATAGCGTGGCGACACCGACCGACGACGAAGCTGCGTCTCAGCCGGGACGCAGGTTGCGTGCATTTGACCGTGTCAGGACATCGCTTGAGTGGCTTGGAGCCGCCATAGCTCACCGACCCTATCGCGGCGACGGCAACAACCTGGCCTATACCCGCCGCCTGTTCTATGACAACAACGGATTTGCCGACTCGCTGACCTATGTCAACGGAGACGACGACATATTCATCAGCCGTGTATCGACACGCCGCAACACCTCGGTTGAACTGAGTCAGGACGCTATGGTCATGTCGATGGAGTCAGACCCGTCGAAGTCGCTGCGCGACGAGCGCGACGCACGCCGCTTCACAGGACGCCATCTGAGCCGACGCACACCGCTGATGTGGGGATTTATCTCGCTGCTGTGGTGGATATGGCTGGCCCTGTCGGTGGCTGCCATCGTGACCGGGCTACCGTCGCTCGTCACGCTCGCGGCCGTCACCGTGGTGTCGCTCGGGCTCTGTCTGCCGGTCATGATTATGTGGAAACACGCCTCGGGCTCGCTGTTATCACGCAAACTCTGTGTGACCGTGGTATGGTTTATCATGATTCACCCGTTGATGACGCTGGTGTGGCGTATGCGCCGATCTGACATCAAAAACTATTCCTGGCAGTAGCGTCGTCCGAATCACGCCAACAAAGGGGCGGCGACAGATGTTAAAAAGGGAAAACAACCCGACAACTACAACTTATTTTGTTCAATCAACAACAATGAAAACCTACATGAAATGGGTGCCGGCGCTCATACTCGGCATCTCGATTGTCTTACTTGGCCTCTTTCTGAAGGCCGGAATCGACAACATCGCTTTCCGCGACCGTGAAGTGACCGTCAAAGGCCTGTCAGAGCGCGAAGTAAAAGCCAATCTCGTCACATGGCCCATCACTTATTCCATCGCCGGCAACGAGCTGACAGACATCTACGAAACCGTCAGCCGCAACAATGACACCATCGTCAACTTTCTGGTTTCAAACGGCATCAGCCGCGACGAAATCTCGATAAACCCGCCTGACACATATGACGCGGCGGCCAACCGCTACTCAAGCGACTCTTTCAAATATAAATATCAGCTCAACTCGACCGTCACCGTCACAACGTCGAAAGTCGACAAAGTGCGCGAACTGCTTAACCGTCAGTCTGAATTGCTCAAGGCCGGAATAGCCTTCTCAAACTCGTTCATCAACTACCAGTATACGGAACTCAACAAAATCAAGCCTGAGATGATAGCCGAGGCCACCAAGAACGCACGCGAAGCCGCCGACCGGTTTGCCGCCGACTCCGACAGCCGCGTGGGCAAAATCAAGACGGCCACACAGGGTTCATTCACCATCGAGGATTCAGACTCGTCGACACCTTATATAAAGAAGGTGCGCGTGGTCTCCACCATAGTCTATTATCTCGAGGACTGACCCGACACCGTCCATTCAAGACATCACATTCCCCTATCCTTATACGCCGGCCGCGGCAAAAAATCCGCGACCGGCGTATACTTTTCTCTTCAAAACGTAAGCAAAAAATCCAGCATAAGCCACAATTCGATCCAAAAAGTTATCACAGAATAAAAAATCGCTATTGAAAAGCCGTAATCAGCGGTGTAATTTTGTAGCGAAACACTTTAATCAGAATCAACATGAGCAGAACTACACAATTCCTATCTCTTTTAAGTCTATCGCTCGCAGTCGCGATGTCAGCGGCCGCCGAGCATCCCGGCCGGATAGGGCCCCCTGAGGCGGCGTCACAGCGCCGAAAACACTGCCTGCACAAATTACGTCAGACCTAAACCATTTCCTTGACAGCGAGTATAGTGCTTATGAGGGAACGTTTTTATATGATTTATTAATGCGGTAAGCAGGATAATTATATTTTTGCAAAGCCTAACAATTCCATCCTTTATAAATAATTAAACCCAAATGAAGAAACGCTACTTTACTTTGTTTGCAACAGCTGCAATTGCTTTATCAGGAGCAGCCGCGACAGGCGATCCCGAACAGGGAGGAACCTACGAAAACAATATCATGACCCAGGAACAATTCGACGAATTCCTGATTATTGATGCCAACGACGATGGGTCAACCTGGACCTACGACGAGGACAACGCCGAGGGTCGTGTGCGCTACAATACCGACAAGACCACCCCAAAAGATGACTGGCTCATCACTCCGGCCATACATCTTGAGTCAGGCAAGGAGTATAAAATCACGATCGACATGAGAGTGCGCAACAAAGAGGAAGTCTTCGAGCTTAAATATGGCACGGAGCGCACTGCTGCCGGCATGACTGAGGAAATTATCGGTCCGACCACGCTTGTCAACTCCGATGGTATACGAATGATTGAATTCCTGACAGTTGAGACTACAGGCGACTATTATATAGGCATCCACGCCATGAGCCCGGCAGACAGGTCATATATTTACTTCCAATATCTCGGCATATCCTCGCCCGTCGATGTCAAAGCCCCCGGAATGGTGACAGACATGAAAATCACGCCTGATATTGACGGTGCCGGAAACGCCGTTGTCAGCTTTCACACTCCGGCCGTCACCGTTGGCGGAGACCCCCTGACAGAAATTACATATATCGAACTGTTCCGCGACAAAGAGAGAATCCAGACTTTCACGGACCCCGGAATTGACGTTGATTTCAGCTGGACCGACGAGTTTGATGACTATGCCGAATATGGCGACCGCGATCCCATGGGCAACCACAGCTGGTCTGTGCTTGTCTACAATAACTCGGGCAGTGGCAAACGGGTGACTGCAGATGGATTCATCGGCATCAATGTGCCAGCGCCGCCCGAAACCGTCAACGCCGTTGAAACGGCCAACGAAGGCGAGGTCTGCATCACCTGGACCGAAGCCTCGTCAGATATTGCCGGAAATGCCATCAGACCTGAAAAATGCACCTATAACATTTATGAAATTTCAAGCGGCAAGCCTGTCGAAATAGTCACCGGGGTGACCGGACTGACCTACACCTATCAGGCCATCGAAAACGGCAACCCACAGGACATGCTCAAGTTTGCCGTCACAACGACTAACGAAGGTGGAACAAGCGATTATTCCAACGGCTCTATGTTGATTGCTGTCGGCTCACCCTATACTCTGCCGTTCGCAGAGAGTTTCGCTGACGGACATCTTGGCCATGTTTTCGGTATCTTCTATACTTCTGGCAATCCAACGGTCTACTCAATGAAAGACGAAGGTGACATAACGTCCCAGGACGGTGATAACGGATTCCTGGCTTTCGGAAGCGAGGAGGCCGGATCGGGTTACATCCGCACGGGCAAAATCACTCTCGACATCGCCGATCCCGAACTCCGCTTCTGGGTTCTCAACAATGGCGACAACGACAACAGAAATATGATTGGTGTCTCGGTCTTCGATAGCGACGAGATTTTTGATCACTATTCGGCCACGATTTCTGACCTCGCCGAAAGCCGTCAATGGGGCGAGGCTGTTGTCGACCTTAGCAACTGGACCGGAAAAACTGTTAGTCTGGGATTCAACTGTGCCCTAATCAACTATCAGTGGATAATGCTTGACAATATTTCCATCGCCGCCGCACGTCCGAAAGATGGCCTTGAAAATGTCGGAAACGACGCCGAAGCGTCTATAACTTCCGGCGAAGGCTATATTGAAGTCTGCGCTACCGACACAGTCGTCGATGTCTTCACCGTCGACGGACGCCGCGTCTTCAGCGGACATTGTGAAGGTTCTCTCCATGTCGATCTCGCCAGAGGCCTCTATGTCGTCCGCACCGCCAACGTATCGCGCCGCGTGGTTGTCAGATAACACAGCACTTTTTTCGCTTCATCAGTTAGTTAATTTTATACACAATCTACAAACAGACCGACGGTTGCCGCGAGACAATATAGCCTCACGGCAACCGTCATTAATACTGTGGTTCGGAAGCTGTCTATACAGGTTGAAATTTGTAGCGACAGATGAAGCCGTTATTGCGGTGGCTGTTATGAGTCAGGGACGCTCGCGCGTGAGCAGCTCTTTGCGCAGGCGCGAAAGGGTCTGCGGCGTCATTCCCAGATACTGGGCTATGTATTTGAGGGGAACAATTTTGGAGAGATGTTTCAGTTTGTCATGACGGTTGTAGAAGATGATGTTTTTCTCCAGAAAATTGAGCAGACGTTCTTCGGCACTCTTCACGTTGGCGAATACATAGCGTTTCTCGAGGATGGCAAGCTGCTCGGACAAGACATTGCTCAGCCATTCATAAAGTTCGGGATATCGCACGGCGAGCTCACGAAAATGCCGGAACGAGAGAGTCCAGTATTCAGATTCGACTATAGCCTCAACACCGAGGGCCGACGGGCGGTTGAAATAGTATGATTGCATTGAGGCAAAGACCTCGCCGGCCGAGCCGAAAAGGAGCGTATCCTCGGCCTCGGGCGATTTATACATAATCCTCATGAAACCGCTTCCGACAAGCAGAAAACGATCGCATATCTCGCCCTGGGTGACCACAATCTCGTGTTTGGCGGCTTTATGGATACGGATGTTCTTCTCCAAATCGGAGATGAGGTCTGGCGAGGGATTATGGAGGAAGTTTCCGATGATTTCGGGTAAGGTCTTATGTTTCTTGTAATCGTCAATCATGGTTTGGAAAGAAGAATGTTGCAAAAAGAAGTGTGTGCGTGTTTTTCAGCATCTTAGACCGCAGACGCTGTCAGCGATGGACAAGCACCCGTCTGTAGACATCGAGAGTCCGACGGGCGATTATGTCCCAGTCATAGGCTGAAAGATCATAAACGCGGTTGCGGCGTCCGGCGTCCATTTTGCGCCGGAGAATTTCGGCAAGAGCGCCGACGTCGCCGGTGGCGAAGAAATCGTCACTGTCGAGCACATCGAGACGGTTGGCGGGAATGTCGCTGACCGCTACATCGAGGCCGTAACTCATAGCCTCAAGCAGGGCTATCGGGAGCCCCTCATGATATGATGGCATGGCAAAGACAGCGGCATTTGTCATCAACTGGTTTAGACGTTCGCCCTTGATGAATCCCGTCAGAACCACACCCGCTGCGGCAGCCCGGGCTTTCAGGTCTCGCGAATAGGCGTCGGGATGATCGGCGTCTCCAGCGATTACCAGACGCCATCCATCCTCCGGAGCGATACGCGTCCATGCGGCGATGAGGTCATCAAATCCTTTCTCGCGGACAAAGCGTCCGAGGGCAACCACATAGCGTCCCGGCGTGAGACCGACCGATTTTATGTAGTCAGTTACCGAAGATTTGACAGGACGGTTGACACCGTTGAAAATCAGGTCCGTGTCGCGGCGTCCGTAATTGTCGGCAAGGATTCGGGCAATCACTTTTGAGATAACAATCACGCGGTTAGAGAAGCGTGCGCCCATACGCTCGCCCGTGCGCAGCATCAGACGGGCAGCGCGACCCCACTTCTGACGGTCATAGTCGGGTCCATGATTGGTCGTGACAACACGCATGCCGAGAAGACGCGCGAGAGGGACCATCAACGAAGGGCCGACGGCATGGATATGAAGTATGTCGGGATTGAGAGTCCGGGCGCGAATCACGGACAGGAAAGTGTGGACAATGGCTTCGAGACTCTTGATGCGAGGTGCGAAAACGGGCAGGAGTCTGACACCCTTGAACGTGTCGGGATGATTGGCGGAGAGATAGGATGACCGGCATATGACCGTTACATCGTGGCCCATGGCGGCGATACGCGGATACAGCTCCTCACAGTGGGTCTCGACACCGCCCTGGATGCCGGGAATGCCGCGTGTGCCTGTCACCACAATCTTCATAGGAGCGAGAGTGCCGAGAGGTCAGTTGCGTGGTTTCAGGTCGCCCTGCGCGGGGTCCTGGCCCACATCGTTCCAGCACGGAGTAATGTCAGGCTCCTTGCCGGCGAGCGAGCGCAGCTTGTTTTTCACAGCCCACTTCAGTGGATACTTGATATATTTGTGCATCACGGGTGAGGCCGTGCCGACCATCCAGCAGTTTTTGGGACAATTGCGGACACGGGCGCGGACGCGTTCGGCCTGAGGGCCGCGCCAAATCTCGTCAAACGGGGCGTCATGGATATTGCCCATCGCCTCTTTCCAGAACTTCTCCTCAAGGCCGTTGCAGGGATAAACCTCACCCCAGGGGTCGATGAAGAAGTTGGCCGTGCCCGCCTCACAGGGAAGCATACGGCGACCGCCGTTTATATAGTTGATAAGGCCCATGTTGAACCACGCGCGAAACCATGACTTAGGATGATTCTCGCGTAGCTGGCTCGCAATCAAAGTCTTGAAATCACCTATAACCGCGTCGCGGTTAGTCACCACATTGTCGTCTTTATGGAAATAATAGGAATTATGGAATGTGGCGGTGGCAAACTCCATGCCAAGTTCCTTGCTGAGAGCATAGAGTTTGAGCATATCGGCCGAATTGTTGTTGGAAACCGTGCAACCGAATCCGATATCTTTCAGGCCCATCGAACGGAGAGTCAGCAGTGTGCGCAGGCCCTTGTCAAAACCGCCCGGACGACCGCGCAGGGAGTCATTGGTCTGCGAGAGACCCTCGATTGAGATGCGTATGCCGATATTGGGAAATTTCTCGGCCAGGTCGATGACGCGGTCTTCAAACCACCCGGAGGTGGAGATGACGATACGCGGCGCGTGCCTGTAACATTCCTCAACAATCTCAGCCAGGTCTTCACGCACGAAAGGCTCGCCACCGGTCAGATTGATAAACTTCAACTGCGGGAGCGAGGTAAGGTCGGAAGCTTTGAGCTCCTCCTCAGGGCGCGTGGGATTCTGCCAGATGTTACACATCTGGCATTTCATCGGACAGCGGTAGGTGAGTATAATCGAGGCGTCAGTCGGATTCGGAATTGCCATATATCTTTCAAACGGCGTTAATAAACGTTTATGACGCAAAAATAGTTAAAAAAGGTGAACGTCACAAGCCGCCGCGAACATCTGAAAGGTCAGCGTACGGTGTCAGGGAGAGTGCTTGTCTGAGCGACAGCGTCTTTGGCTTCTGAAGCGTCTTCAGCATCTGTCTGCGACTGTTGCTCTTCCTCCTCGCGGCGAAGCACCCAGGGGCGGCTGTCGAGCAAAGCAATGCCAATTGCTGTGCCTACCCAGAAAAGTCCGCTGGGATGATTGAGGCCCGCCAGACCGCCCAGACCAATCACCGAGGTCGAGAAAATAGTCGACAGATAGAAATCGGCGTCGCGGCCACGGCGTTTCAGAATCCGGTAAACGGCGAGATAGTAGACGGCCTGGATGATGAGGCCGAGAATGCCCATATGGATGATGGCATTGAACTGTGTGACCTCGGTCATCGAGGCTATAGATTCATCGCGGATGGCCACGTTCTCATAAAGCTCATTGTGAATCTGATAACGCGGATCGGTGGTCAGTTCGGGGTGAATAAAACCAAGACCTGTGAAAAGAGCGTTATTGGCCACCAGCATCTGATACTTGGGAATCACCTGAGCCATACGTGTCGTGCCGAACTGGGCCACATCCTCCTCATCCTTAGCCGACGAAAGGTCGACAAACTGCTCGAACGTCGAGGCGATTCGGAGATGACTGCCGGTCGAGACGTCGACGAAGTAGACAATCACCAGGGCAAAGGTGGCGAGGACAAAATACTTGGCAAACTTTTTAAACGAACCCTGAAAGATGATAATGGTCAGGAAGAAGGGGGCGATGAACGTCATGGTGCGGGTCACGCCGAGACCGAGCACAGCGATGGTCCACTGCCACCAGTTCATCTTATAGTAACGCGCCAGGGCGAAAGAGACACATATAATGATAGGGAAAGCGGCAGGCCACTTGCGGGGAATCATGAAGGAGAAAGGATAGCCTGTGAAACGGGTGATGGTCGAACGAAACCATGCGCCCGTATCGTTCGGGATGAAAAACCATCCGCTGAGAATGATAGCGTCAAAGGCATAGAACGCCGCTATTATCAGAAAATAAATCAGCAGGCGTCTGAAGAAATAACGTATATCAAACTCGCGGTTGGCAAAAATCCACAGGACGAGGAAATAGGCTATCACGGCTACATAATAGCGCATCATCATCAGCTGGACCCACAGCCGCTCGGACGTCAGCAACGCCACAGCCATCATAAAGAGGAAAAAGCCGAGAGTCAGTATCGAAACACGCTTGACGAGATAGTTCTTGCGGACAAAGAACATGGCCACAACACTGGCAGCCAGGACAACGTCGCCCATCTGAAACGGGATAACGTCCATAGCCAGGAACGCATGGCCGCTTGTGGTCATGACGCCAAGCATAATCAGGAAATCGTAACGGTCCTTGATGAAGCGGTTAATCAGGAAGAGAACCGCCACTACGATGGCCGGATAGACCTGCAGACCGATCAGCGAGAGGCTGAACATGAACAGCAGGGGCACCATCACCTCGCGCCAGCTCAAGTCAAGGTTCTGCTTGGCATAGCGGGGGCGTTTCCCGGGTGTCTCGGGGTTTGTCTCCTGAGGTATAGGGATATTTAGGGGAGTTGTCATATCGGGAGGCGCAAAGTTAGCCATTTTTCGGCAATCTGCTCTCATGTTAGGCCGATTTTCACTACTTTTGCAGCGTCTTATGAAGAGAAAAGCTGACAATATGAGACTGTTGCTGGGCGCCGTGGCGGCAGCCCTGCTGACGGCGTGCGCCTCGATAGGGCGTCCCGAAGGGGGTCCGCGCGACATGACGCCGCCGGTTGTCGTCAGGACCGAGCCGGCCGAGAGAGCGCTCAACGTCAGCGACAACCGTGTCTCAATCTATTTTGACGAGAACATTCAGGTTGAAGACCCTATGACCAAGGTCGTGGTGTCGCCTCCGCAGAAAACGCCCCCACTCGTTAGCGGCAACGGACGCCGCATACGCGTGGAAATGCGCGACACGCTACTGCCCAACACCACCTATACAATCGATTTTGCGGACGCCATTAAAGACCTCAACGAGGGAAATATCCTTGACGGCTACGCTCTGACCTTCTCTACTGGACCGGACATCGACACACTGGCAATCTCCGGCATGGTCTTCGAGTCGCGTAATCTCGAACCGGCACAGGGAATGATTGTAGGAGTGTATGACACCTCAAAATGGACAGACACAACGCTCACAAGCCTCCCTCTTGAGCGAATCACCAAAACCAACCAACTGGGACGCTTCACCATACGCGGCCTCCATCCAGGGAGTTACAGGATATTTGCGATAAACGACCTCAACCGAGACTATCACTGGGATCGTTCGGAAGACATTGCCTTCTATGACATGACGGTTAGCCCGTCAATCGAGCCTGTCACCGTAAACGACACGCTGGTAGGCATTGACGGTTCGGACTCGATTGTCAGTCGTGCGGGCATCAGATATCTGCCCGACGACATTCTGCTGACATGGTTTAACGAGAACTACTCGGCATCATACATCACAAAACATGAGCGTCCCGACCGCAGAAAGCTCTCACTGCAGCTCTCCACTCCACCCGACACTATGCCCCAACTGACCATCATCAGCGGGCCTCACGCCGGAACGCCGCTGAGCCGGCTGAGCGTTCTCGAAGCCACAGCCAATCGCGACTCGCTGACCTACTGGATAAGCGATACATCGCTGTCAGCCCTTGACTCACTGACCATCGCTGCACACTATCTTAAAACCGATTCACTCGACCGGCTGATGATGACCACTGACACACTACAGTTCAATCTCAGGTCGGAGCATAAGAAGAAAAAAAAAGACAAGAAAAAAGATAAAGAGGAGCAGGATTCAATCACAACGGGACCGACTGAATTTGTCAACTTCGCCCTCATTTCGTCACAGATGCAGGATCTAAACACCGGTCTGACATTCGAGTCAACAACGCCGATAGCATCGATAGACTCTGCCGGTATCAGGATGGAAATGCTCACCGACACAGTGTGGACGATAGTCACGACGCCACGGATAGTCAGGAGCGACAGCCTCAATCCGCGCCGATTCGAAGCCTCATACAAATGGAACCCGTCGACAAAATACAGACTCTCGATAGACTCGGCAGCGGTCGTAGACATCTACGGACTCCACAACCGCCCGATAGTGAGCGAGCTGACCACCCACGCCACCGAAGACTATGCGGCGCTATATTTCAACATCATCGGGCTTGACGGGCAGCCGGCCATCGTGGAGCTGTTACGCTCAGACAGTCCGGTCAGAAGTGTGGCGACAGTCAACGGAAGCGCCACAATCGACTATGTATCGCCCGGTCCATATTATGCGCGTCTGTTTATAGACCGCAACGGCAACGGACTATGGGACACAGGTTCCGTGGCCGACTCGCTTCAGCCCGAAGAAGTCTTCTACTATCCGAAAAAACTCAACTTGCGCAAAAACTGGGACATCGAGCAGACATGGGACATCTATCAGACTCCCGTAGATCTGCAGAAGCCGGAGGACATTAAAAAGAATAAGCCCAAGAAGCTCAAATGGCAGGAGCAGGACAAGAAAAACCGCAAGGACGAAGAGGAGGAGACTGACGAACTATGGAATACCTACTCCCGCGACCCGTTCTTCCAGAACAACAACCTGCGCCGCTAAGTCATTGATGACCGACTGCCGAAGATTGACCTGACGTCTCGGTGGTATAGGGAGCCGTGGGCGTGGGAGGCACATTGACAGCCTTCGGGCCGTCGAGAACCTCGATAACGTCGCTGTCGGTGTTTGACGGATAGTTGAATATGGTCAGGCCGAAAATCTGAGCTACGACGGCGATATGCTCGAACAAAGCGCTCTGTATGGCCTCATAAGCCGTAAAAGCCGTTGTCGAAGTGAAACACCATATCTGAAGAGGAATACCCGTGGAGGTAGGGTCGAGGAGTCTGACGAGAACCTGCTGATTGTGGTCAAACGCCGGATGGCTCAGAATATATGCACACAGATAGGCACGCATCAGACCGAGATTTGTGTCGACTGTGCCGTTGACTGTCGCCAGCCCCGGGTCGAACACCGGTTCCATTGAAGCCTTTGAGACAAACGGCGCCACCAACGGAAGTCTGGCAGCAATCTCCTTGGCCCGTTCTGGCGTCAGGGGTTGTATGCTCTGCGTTTCAATGGTTACACTACGCATGATGCGGCGTGCTCCGCTGTCTTTCATACCGCGCCAGTTCTGAAAAGAGGAATTGACAAGTGTATAGGGTGGCAGAGTTACCGTCGTGTTATCCCAGTTGCACACCTTCACCGTTGTCAGCGATATGTCGAGCACGACGCCGTTGGCCGGAGTGGAGGGTACGACAATCCAGTCACCAACATGGACCATATCATTCTGCGAGAGCTGTATGCCGGCCACAAAGCCAAGAATTGAGTCCTTGAAAATCAGCATCAGAGCCGCCGCAAACGCGCCGAGACCCGTCAGGAGCGCAACAGGCGACTTGTCCATCAGAATCGAGGCCGCAATAATCGTACAGATAATCCAGACAATCCCCTTGGCTGTGTTCAGAATGCCCTTGAGAGGAAGGTTGCGTGTATTCTCGCGGTCGTCATAGCGTTTCCATATCAAGGTGATTACCGCATTGATGGCGACTGCCATCGCGATTGTGAAATAAATCTGGAACACTACCATGCAGATATGCAGAAGTCCGCTGCCGCGGCTGATACCCCAGGGTAACAGGGCGAGCATCACCAGGGGCGGAACGATGTGGGAGCAGTGCTGCATCACATGCTCCTGGAGCATATCGCGCACAAAGGCACTCTTGTTCTGACGCAGCCGGGCAATCTTGCGGGCTGCGGCCAGCACAATCACTCTGAGGAACCATCCGATAGCAAGCGCAACGGAGATGATGACCGCCACGTATATAACCTGAGCTATCAGTGGGTCATGGTCGAGGTCGACGAAGCCGAGTGACTTCTTGATGACCATCATCAACTCGACGGCGAGGGTATGCGATGGAATTATCCTGGCTAAAATCATAGTATGAAACGCGATATAAACTTACTGCTAAAACGCCGGTATACGTCCAATAGTTTAGGTACATTTGAGTAGCTTTAGAGACTAAACGCCAATGAAATGTCGAATAAAAAAAGAAAAACAGCGGCCATGAGTCTGAATTACAGTTAAAAATTTGTATATTTGCGGGCTGAATTCTATACCCTGAATTTATTTAACAATCATTAACATATCTAACACAATGCAAAGCAAAGGAACCTTGGGCAGCGTGGTAGCAGGCGTCATCGCCGTCTTCCTGGTGCTGATCTGCCTATTCTACCTGTCTTTCACCATGGTGGGGAACCACTATGAAGACAAGGCCGAGCAATACGCCGCAGAACAGGCTCAGAAGCCCGGCGCATCGCCCGACACCTATCGACTTGCCAAGAGCGAATACCTGAAAAATCTCGGCAGCGAGAAGGTATGGCTCGGCTACACCTTTAATGAAGTACAGAAACTTGGCGTAGGCCTGGGTCTTGACCTGAAGGGCGGTATGAATGTCACCCTGCAGGTGTCGGTGCCCGACATCCTGCGCTCGATGGCCAACGCCGAGGGTAACCCCTATTTCGACAGCGCCATCAAGGCCACCGACTCGATAGCCCGTGCCACCCGTTCAAACGACTATGTAGACCTCTTCATCGCCCAGTATCGCAAACTTGACCCTCAGGGCGACCTGACAGTGCTTTTCAAAGACCAGGTTAAGCGCGGCGACTCAGAAGAGACAATCAAAAGCGCCCTGCGTCAGGAAATCAAAGACCGCGTAAGCTCGTCGACCAACGTGCTCCGTGCCCGTATCGACCAGTTCGGCGTTGTGGCTCCCAACATCCAGGAGCTTGAAAACGACGGTCAGATACTGCTGGAGCTGCCGGGCGTGAAAGAGCATGACCGTGTGCGCGAGCTGCTGAAATCGTCGGCCAACCTCGAGTTCTACGAGACCATGCCCCTGAGCCAGATTCAGGGCGCCCTCTCAGAGCTTGACCAGACCCTCCGCAACGACTCGACAGGCAACGGCCGCGGTCTGATGAGCTACTTCTCACAGATTGGCGATCCCCGCTACATCGTTGTCGGCATGGCCACAGAGACCGCCCGCGACACCATCAACGCAATCCTCGCCTCGCCGGCCGCCAAACGCATCCTGCCGTCAAACCTGAAACTGGCATGGGAAGTAAAACCCCAGACCATCGAAGGCAGCGACACCACAGGCACGAAGAAAGCCCAGGCTTTCTACACGCTGATGGCCCTGAAGACCACCAACGGCAAACCCGCACTCTCGGGTGACGTAGTGACAGCCGCTTCGGCCGAATATGAGAACACAATGGGCAACTATGTGTCAATGACCATGAAGCCCGACGCAGCCCGCCAGTGGGCCCGCATCACTGCCGCAAATATCAACAAACCGGTAGCAATCGTGCTTGACGACCACATCTACTCGGCGCCCAACGTCAACGACGTCATCGAGGGTGGCCGCTCGCAGATTACCGGTAACTTCGACACCGACGAAGCCAAAGACTTGGCCAACGTGCTGAAGTCAGGTAAGATGGCTGCCAAGGTCGAAATCATCTCCGACACCGTTATCGGTCCGTCGCTCGGTCAGCAGGCCATTCATGACGGCTTCGTGTCATTCATCATCGCACTCGTGCTCCTGATGATTTTCATGTGCTGCTTCTACGGAGTCATTCCCGGTCTGATCGCCAACCTCGGTCTGATATTCAACATCTTCTTCACGTTCGGTATCCTCGCCTCGTTCCAGGCAGTGCTGACGCTTTCGGGTATCGCCGGTATCGTGCTTGCGCTGGGTATGGCGGTCGACGCCAACGTGCTGATCTATGAGCGCGCCAAAGAGGAGCTCCGCGCCGGCAAGAACACCCGCCAGGCCATCAACGACGGTTACTCGAACGCCTTCTCGGCTATCTTCGACGCCAACCTGACATCTGTCATCACCGGCGTAATCCTACTGTTCTTCGGCACAGGTCCCATCAAGGGCTTCGCCACCACCCTTATCATCGGTATTATCGTATCATTCTTCACGGCCGTATATCTGACACGTCTCGTATTTATCATCGGTGCGAAATCCAAGCCATTCGAGCGTCTGACATTTGCCACTCCGCTCTCGCGCAAGATGTTCACCAACACGAACTTCAACTTCCTCGGCGCCCGCAAGGTCAGCTTCACCGTTGTCGGCCTGGCAGTTCTGATCGTGCTCAGTTCGTTCTTCATCCGCGGCCTCAATCAGGGCATCGACTTCTCGGGCGGCCGCAATTACGTCGTACAGTTTGACCATCCCGTCAACACCGCCGAGCTCCAGAGCAAACTGGCTCCGCTCTTCGACGGCTCACAGTTGAGCGTCATCACAATCGACGACAACACCAAAGTCCGCATCTCGACCAACTATAAGATTGACTCGGAAGATCCCAACATCGACAACGAAATCACCGGTATCCTCTATAAAGGACTCAGCAACGAGCTGGGCGGAATGTCGCTCGAAGACTTCTCGACAACCAACGAAAACGTGGGTATGCAGTCGAGCATGAAGGTGGGTCCGACCGTGGCCAACGACATGAAGACCGACGCCTACATCGCCGTAGCATTGGCCCTTCTGGCCATGTTCCTCTACATCCTCGTGCGCTTCCACAACATCGCCTTCTCACTCGGCGCTCTGGCAGCCGTGGCCTTCACAGCCTTCACCATCATCGGCTTCTACTCGCTGTTCTGGGGTGTCTTCCCCTTCGCCATGGAGGTTGACCAGTCGTTTATCGCCGCAATCCTGACCGTTATCGGTTATCAGATTAACGATACGGTGGTTGTCTTCGACCGTGTGCGTGAGAACGTCGGTCTCTATCCGAAGCAGGACTTCTTCACCACCATCAACAAGTCAATCAACTCGACCCTGGGCCGTACGGTGATGACATCCGTGTCGACACTGCTCGTGCTGCTGTGCATCTTCATCCTCGGCGGTGACTCGATTCGCTCATTCACCTTCGCCATGATCTTCGGTGTGGTAATCGGCACACTCGCCACCATGTTCGTGGCAGCTCCCGTGGCCTACATCACCGATGCACGCCGCAACCGCGCCATCACCAACAAGCAGGCTTTGGCCAAATAAATTGTAAACACTCCCAACGAGTCTGCATAACGAGCGGGACGTCCAGAACGGGCGTCCCGCTCCTGCGCTCAGTCACTTTCATAAACGGAAAAGTCTCGAAAAAGTCGTATATTTGCCGAAAATCAATCATCACAATTATGAAGAAACAAATACTCCTTGGAGTTGCCTCGTTGGCGACCGTCATGAATCTTTGCGCCGAAGAGCGCGCTACCCTGCTCTATGAAAATTTCAGCACGTCGGGCGACACTTTTCCCGAAGGATGGGAGGTAGTCAACTCAACTCCGGAGATGGCCACGCTCCAGGGTGGTGTTTTCAGCTGGCGCACAGCCGCAGCTCCCGGCGATTTCCCGGCTCCGGTCGACGGTGACCGCCTGGCACTGATATATCATGCAAGCTACAACGATGACGAGGGAAAACGCGTGGAGCTGAGTCAGGATGAATGGCTCATCACACCGGCAATCGACCTCGGCTCAGACGCCCGGCTCACGTTTCAGCTCAGCTATGTCCCCATGTTTCTTTATAACTGTTCAAACGAATATATCGATCCGGCATCCGACCCGCTTGACTTCAAAGAACGTGTCCCCGCCACCACACTCAAGGTCATGGTCAAAGCCGATGGCGAGTCAGAATGGACCGAGACCTACGATGTTTTTGACCTCTGGCAAGGATATACGCTCAACGACCTGATGTCAAAATATTATAGCCGCGCTTTCAGAGACAATGAAGTCAGCCTCGAAGCATATTCGGGCAAGAAAATTCGTCTCGGATTCAGATTCACCGGATATATGGGCAACGCAATGGCTCTCGACGCAGTGAAGGTGACATCCGAACCGGGCGCTGGTATTGAAGAAATCGAATCTGACAATTTTGTCTACGGCGAACGCGTCAATATCATAAATGCCTCGGGCGTCATTGTCGGCAGCTACGTCACAGGCGAAGACAATTTTGACGCAACGACGCTCGCTCCCGGCTTCTACATACTGGCGTCCCGGAGCCACACCTCGAAAATAGCTGTCAGATAAATGGTTTTGGTGATTAGGCAATCTTTCAGTAATTTTGCGGTCGTAAAACCATTGCAATGATTCAGAAAATCAATCAGCTGAAGGAGCAGATTGGCTCACTGTCAGCATCGACACTCACTGAAGTCGAGGAACTCAGAATACGTTATATCAGCAAGAAGGGCGAGGTACAGGCCCTGGTCAACGAATTTCGCGCACTGTCGCCCGATGAGAAACGTCAGGCAGGTCCTGCGCTCAACGAGCTGAAAGACTTTGCGCTCAACAAAATCAATTCGCTGCGCGACGCAGTCAACGCCGCCGCTCAGAATGCCGAAGCCGCAGCCATAGACCTTACGCGCACTCCGGCCGTCACACCTCTTGGCTCACGCCATCCGCTGTCAATCGTGCGCCAGGAGATTGTCTCGATATTCTCACGCCTCGGCTTCTCGATAGCCGAGGGACCCGAGATTGAAGATGACTGGCACGTCTTCTCGTCGCTCAATTTTGCCGAAGACCATCCTGCGCGCGACATGCAGGACACCTTCTTTATCAACCGCCAGCCCGACGTGCTGCTCCGCACCCACACCTCGAGCGTGCAGACACGCGTCATGGAGACCACGAAGCCGCCCATCCGCATCATCTGCCCGGGACGCGTCTACCGCAACGAGGCCATCTCGGCCCGCGCCCACTGCTTCTTCCATCAGGTTGAGGCTCTCTATGTTGACAAAGGCGTATCGTTTGCCGACCTCAAACAGACACTCGACTACTTCGCCCGCGAGATGTTCGGACCCGAGACACGCATACGTCTGCGTCCGAGCTACTTCCCCTTCACCGAGCCGAGCGCTGAGATGGACATCTCGTGCAACCTCTGCGGCGGCAAGGGCTGTTCGTTCTGCAAAGGCACAGGCTGGGTTGAAATCCTGGGATGCGGCATGGTTGACCCCAACGTATTACGTTCGTGCGGCATCGACCCCGAAGTCTATAGTGGCTTCGCCTTAGGCATGGGCGTGGAGCGCATAACCAACCTTAAATATCAAGTCAAAGACCTCAGAATGTTCTCGGAGAACGACAAGGTCTTTCTTGAGGAATTCCAGGGTGCCCGCTGATGAGGGTGGCCGAGCGCTATCAGCGCGTCATCGAGTGGTTTGAGGCGACAATGCCGTCGCCCAAGACCGAGCTGAGCTACCGGTCGCCCTACGAGCTGCTGGTTGCCGTCATACTGTCGGCACAATGCACCGACAAACGCGTCAATATGATAACTCCGGCACTCTTCGAGGCCTACCCCACCCCCGAGGCCCTTGCCGCGGCCGACCCCGACGATGTCTTCGCCCTGATAAAGTCATGCTCTTACCCCAATAACAAGACCAAATCGCTGGTGGGGATGGCGCGCAAGCTGACCGAGGACTTCGGCGGCGAGGTTCCCTCTGACATTGACAGTCTGCTGACGCTTCCCGGCGTCGGACGCAAGACCGCCAACGTCATATTGTCGGTGGTCTTCAACAAGGCCACAATGGCCGTCGACACCCATGTCTTCCGTGTCAGCGAGCGCATAGGACTCACCACCGATTCAAAGAATCCTCTTCAGACCGAGCGCGAGCTGGTCAGCCACATACCCGAGGAGAAAATCGCCCGTGCCCACCACTGGCTGATACTCCACGGCCGCTATGTCTGCAAGGCGCGGCGCCCGCTCTGCACCGACTGCGGACTGACCGAAGTCTGCCGCTACTATAACAAGCAACGATGACCGCCGAAATCGAAGCAACATTTCTGTTTATCATCGAGGTGCTGGGCACGATAGCCTTTGCAATCTCGGGCATACGCCTGGCGGCCGTCAAACGCTTCGACTGGTTCGGGGCATATATCGTCGGACTCGTGACAGCCATCGGAGGCGGCACATTGCGCGACCTGCTTCTGGGCGCTCCGGTGTTCTGGATGCAGACATGGTGGTACTTGGCCGTCACGGCCATCTCGCTGGCCGTCGTGCTGATATTCCGCCGCAAAGCCTGGATAAGGGAGCGCACACTGTTTATTTTCGACACCATCGGCCTGGCGCTGTTTGTTGTAATCGGTATCCAGAAAACCCTCGCCACGGGCTATCCGATGTGGGTGGCCATAGTCATGGGCGTCATAACCGGAGCCTTCGGCGGAGTCGTGCGCGACATACTGATAAACGAGGAGCCGCTGGTCTTCCGCCGCGACATCTATGCCATGGCCTGTGTGGCCGGCGGCCTGGTCTACAGTGTCTTCTACGCCTTCGGAGCCACACCGATGCTCCAGCAGACCGTCTGCGCCCTCGTCGTGATGGGCCTGCGCGGACTGGCCGTCATCTTCAACTGGCATCTGCCCGTCATGGCCGACATCGCCATGCCTGAAACAAACAAGACAGAAAACCGTAAAAACACAGACAGTTAAATGAAAATAGACCTGAGACGCCCCGCCGTGCGCCAGTTTCTGCGCTATATTCTCGTCGGGATACTGAACACCCTCGTGACACTGATTGTCATCTATGTCTGCAAGTCGCAGCTCGGAGTAAACCAGTGGGTCAGCAACGCGCTGGGCTATGTGGCCGGACTGATAAACTCGTTTGTGTGGAACAAACTATGGGTCTTCGGCTCGAAAGTCAAAGGACGCCGCGCCACGGCCGAAGCCACAAAATTTGCCGTGGGATTTCTGCTGTGCTATGGCATACAATTTCTGGTCACATGGACACTCACAACGCCGATGGGCCTGGGCGAGCTCGACTGGAGCATAGGGTCAATGGTCATTTCGGGCTACGGACTCTCGACACTGATAGGCATGGGCGTCTATACAGTCGCCAACTTTGTCTATAACCGCCTCGTCACGTTCAGGTGAGCGACGGCGCCAGGGAAAACTTTCCATATTACACAAGTAACCGAAAGACAATGAAGATAGGTATAATAGTCGCCATGGACAAGGAGAAAAGCCTCCTGCTGCCGCTGTTGGGCGACATAAAGACAAGCCGTTGCGACGGATTTGAAATAGAGACAGGTCGCGTAGGACGCCACGAAGTGGCTGTCATGAAATGCGGCATCGGCAAAGTCAATGCCGCCATGGGCACGATGGCGCTCATCGACACATTCAGGCCTGAACTGGTCATCAACACCGGTGTGGCCGGTGGCACAGGCGCGGGCGCGAAGATACTCGACGTCGTGGCCGCCGACCGCGTGTCCTATCACGACGTGTGGTGCGGATTCTCCACCATTCCCGGTCAGGCCGACGGCTGCCCTCTCTTTTTCGAGCCACCCCGACAAATTCTCGAGCTTCCGGCACTCTCCGGAGCTAAAAAAGGTCTCGTCTGCTCCGGTGACCGTTTCATCTCCAAAGCCGAGGAAGTCAGCGTCATACGCGCCCTCTACCCAGACGCCCTGGCTGTCGACATGGAGTCTGCGGCAATAGCCCATGTGTGTCACCGCCGAGACACGGCCTTCGTCTGTCTGCGCGTTGTCAGCGACACCCCGGGCGACGCCGACAACATCAGCCAGTATGAGGGATTCTGGGACAAGGCGCCGCGCGAAACCTTCACGACCATTGTCAGTCTGCTCGACGAGATAGCCTGAGAAGCACGATGAAGGACCTCAAAGCTATCAGGGGTGCTTTCTACATACGCCGTCTGATCGAACAGGGCGAACACGAAAATCAGGACTTCAAATTCGCTATCAGCGACGCGCGTAAAATAGCACGCTCAATTTCCGCCTTTGCCAACAACAGCGGCGGCCGGCTGCTCATAGGCGTCAAGGACAACGGCCAGATTGCGGGAATACGCACCGAAGAAGACATCTATGTCGTCGAGGAAGCAGCCGAGCGCTACTGCCGTCCGCCCCAGGCTATCGAGGCAAAAGCCTATCTCTGTGAGGGAGGCGCCGTGGTTGTCAGCGTGGCCATAGCTTCGGCCCCGGAGCGTCCGGTCAGGGTTGACGAGGGCGACGGACAGCTGAAATCATACTTCCGCGTGGCCGACGAGAATATCGCCGTGCCTGACTTTGTGGAGCACGCGTGGCGTACAGCCTCATCTGGAAGCGCCCTGGCGTCGATAGCACTCGAAGGGCCAGAGCGGCGTCTGCTCGACATGATAGCCGACGGAGTGGAGACCACTTTCGACGATATAGCTCGACGGCTTCACCTGAGCGTCGACGGAACACGACGCGCCATCTCGCGACTCTATGCGCTGAAACTCGTCACCTTTGTTCACCGTCCCGGAGGATTTCGCGTGGTCATTGCGCCCGAACAAAGCGACGAAACGCCCTGATAAATAAATTTCGGTTAAAATCCGTTGACAAAACGGTTACTGATTGGGTCAGACAGGACGGTAGTGTTAACTTTGAAACCAACAGACCCCACACACCGAGCAAATGACAGACACTACCCGCCGATACAAACACATATTATTTGACTTTGACGGCACGATAGCCGACACAATCGACGACCTGATAGAGGCTAAAGTCGAGGCCCTGCGGGTCATGGGCGTCACGGAGGTCGATACCGACCTTTTATCGTCATTCCTCGGCATGAATCTCCGCGACAGCATCGTACTGTCCACCAATATCCAGAATGAGATGATTGTGCGCGAAGCCATGGACATTTACAATGACATCCTGACCAAGCGAGCCATCAGCAGACTACATCTCTATGACCATGTCGGCGAGATGCTTGAAAGACTGAAGAAAGATGGCATCGGCATCGGAATTTTCTCACTCAGACGCGACCGTGACATCGACGCCGTCATACGCCATCATGGACTTGACAGACTGGTAGAAGCCTGGATAGGAGAAGACGCCGTCGAGAATCCCAAGCCGGCTCCAGACATGATTTATGAACTGCTCGAGCGCATGCACGCCGAGCCTGAGGAAACAATCGTTGTTGGCGACACAATCTATGACATCGAGATGGGGCAGCTGACCGGTTCATTCACTGTGGCATTCACAGGAGGCGCCCAGCCCGCGAAACTGCTCCGCCGCTGCAAGCCAGACCTGATAGTCGACAAATTTGACGACTTTCCGGCTTGTTTTGACCGCCGGACGGCCTGACAAAGCCCCGACCCGAAAAACAGGACAAAAATTCCTCCATATGGTGGGAAAAATCTCAGCTCCGAAATCAACAATTTCGGCGCAAAAGAGGTTATATTTGCAAACCCAAAAAGTCCGCTCCGACGGACTCAGAACGTTTCAACCCGCAACTGACACCATATGTTTTCACGGAAATCACTGACGCTCATTGTCCTGGCGCTAATGTGCACGATTCCGGCCATCTCTCAGGTGGTGACGCTCGACTCATGCCGCAACATGGCGCTTCACAACAACAAGCAGATGCGCATACTGGCCCGAAAGGTCGAACAGGCCGGCTTTCAGAAAGACGAGGCTTTCGCGGCCTACCTGCCCTCGATAGACTTCACAGGCGGTTACCTCTATAATTCTAAGAAAATCTCGATGTTCGACTCTGACCAGTATCTGCCGGTCAAGTCGTTTGACATCGCCACACAGAGCTATCAGTTTGATGTGGTCAAAAATCCCGTGACAGGCCAGCCCGTGCTCGACCCTGCCACCGGACAGCCGATACCCTCTCAGGTAGCCTATCTTCCGAAGAAAGCGCTCGAATATGACATTCACAACGTCTTCTTCGGAGCCGTCACGCTGACACAGCCCGTCTTCATGGGCGGCAAAATCGTGGCGCTTAACAAAATCACTCAGTTTGCCGAAAAATTAGCCGCTACGATGCACGACCGTCAGGCCCAGGACATTATATATGCCGTCGACGGCGCTTATTGGCAGGTTGTGTCACTCAAGGCCAAAGAGAAACTGTGTGTCAGCTATGTAGCCCTCCTTGACACACTCCACAACAATGTCAAGGCGATGATACGCCAGGGCGTGGCAACCGAGAGCGATCTGCTGACAGTCGACGTGAAACTCAACTCGGCCAACGTCGACCTCGTCAAGGTGCGCGACGGACTTGTGCTGTCGCGTATGGCGCTCGCCCAGCTCTGCGGACTGTCGCCCGACACTCAGATGTGTCTGGCTGACGAGGACCTCGACGTGAAAGCGTCTCATCTCCCAGGCAACACGACCATGCCCTCCAACCAATATAACATGCAGGAGGTCTATGACCGCCGAGACGATATCCGCGCTCTCGAGTTAGGCATAAAGATCCGTGAGCAACAGGCCAACGTGGCGCGCGCATCGATGATGCCCAATCTGGCGCTTGTAGCCGGATACTCGTTCAGCAATCCCAACGTGTTCAACGGCTTCAAGAAACGTTTTGACGGACAGTGGAACGTCGGCGCCATGCTGACCATACCTCTCTGGCACTGGGGAGGGAACTACAATAAATATCGAGCTGCAAAGGTGGAGACCGACATCGCGCGTCTCGAGCTCGACGACGCCAAAGACCTGATTGACCTTCAGGTGAGTCAGGCCGCCTTCAAAGCCTCTGAAGCCGTGAAGACTTATGAGATGACTCTGTCAAACATATCAAAGGCCGACGACAATCTGCGTCACGCCCAACTGGGCTACCGCGAGGGTGTCATGACCACCCAGAATGTCATGGAAGCCCAGACCGCATGGCTGAAAGCCTACTCGGAGAAGATAGATGCCGAAATCGACGTGAGACTCTGCGACGTCTATCTGGCCAAGACGCTGGGCACGCTTACATATTGAAAAAGAAACAAGGAATAAAACCATCAGACTGACTCACAACAATATGGATGAAATGGATCAGAACAATGCAGTGAAACGCGAGAACCGCGTTCTAATGCTGGCAATGGCCGGACTGTTAATAGCAACCGCTGTCCTGGCAATCATAGGATTTCTCGTTTTGCGCGAACCCGACGAGACCATCGAAGGCATGGCCGACGCCACAAGCGTCAGAATCTCGGGCAAACTCCCCGGACGTGTCACCGAACTTTATGTCAGCGAGGGAGACATGGTCAAGGCCGGCGACACGCTGGTCCACATCCACTCGTCAGTGGCCGAGGCCAAGCTGATGCAGGCCCGCGGCATGGAAACCGCCGCACAGGCCGTCAACCGCAAGGTAGACGCCGGCACTCGCTCGCAGATTATAGAGAGCGCCCGCGATCTTGTGTCACAGGCCGATGCCGCCCAGTCGATAGCCAAAAAGACCTATGAGCGTCTGAACGCACTGGCATCCGAGGGTGTTGTCCCCGCCCAGAAGCGCGACGAGGCCAAAGCGGCATATGACGCCGCCGTGGCAGCCAAGAAAGCAGCCGAAAGCCAGCTCAGTCTGGCCCTGGCCGGAGCACAGAAAGAAGACAAAGAACAGACGGCCGCCATGGTGACCGTGGCCCGCGGAGGCATCGACGAAGTCGAGGCCCTGCTCGAAGACCAGTATCTGGTGGCTCCCTGCGACGGACAGATTGACCAGATATATCCCGAGGTCGGCGAACTCGTCTCACTCGGCACCCCCATCATGAGTCTGCTCAAAATAGACGACAAATGGGTGACCTTCAACGTCCGTGAGGAACTTCTCAACAACATGCGTCTCGGTCAGGAAATCAACATCATGATTCCTGCGCTCGACAAGAAGAAAGCCAAAGCCAAAATCTATTATATCCGCGACTTAGGCTCATATGCCACCTGGCGCGCCACCAAAGCCACCGGCGAGTGGGACAGCCGCACATTTGAGGTCAAGGCCCGCACGACCGATAAGATTCCCGACATGCGTCCCGGCATGACCGTGGTCTATGAGAAATAAAAGGCCCGCAATCGCTACTACTGACCTAATCGAAGCAGAAATAATATGTTTGCACCCCTGTGGAAATCGCTCAGACGCGGAGTGAGACAGCTCCTTTCGCGACGGTTGTTCATCATTATGATGATAATCGTCCCGCTGGGGTCTACACTGTTTTTCATCAGCCTGATGGACAAAGGGCTGCCACTGCCCGTACCGGCTACGGTGGTCGACATGGACCAGTCGACTCTATCGCGCAAAATCATACGCCAGCTGGCGGCCGGTCAGGCCGTGGAGATTGTCGAGCAGAGCCTCAGCTATCACGAGGCGCTCGACAAGCTGAAACGCGGCGAATCTTTCGGTTTTTTCTACATACCGCGCGACTTTCAGCAGAAGTCGCTTAGCGGCCAGCAGCCTACGCTCTCTTTCTTCACGAACATGTCGATCTACATTCCCGGCACGATGTCGTTCAAAGGCTTCAAGACAGTAGCCGTCACCACCCAGGCCGGCCTTGTCAGGTCGACGCTCGTCAGCGCCGGACTCAGCGAGGCCCAGGCCACGACAATGATACAGCCGGTCGACATACGCCAGAACGCCATAGGCAACCCGTGGCTCAACTACACTATTTATCTGACGCCGTCGTTCATTTCAGCCCTGCTCGTGCTCGTCATCATGCTTGTCACCGCCTATAGCGTCTGTGGCGAAATCAAGTGGGGAACCTCGGTCGAATGGCTTGAGACTGCCCGCGGGTCGATGCTGACCGCCGTGATCGGCAAACTCGCGCCCCAGACCCTGATATTCACCATCGTCGGGATAGCCATTGAGGCGATCATGTTCAAGTTCAACCACTTCCCCGTCAACAATCACATGTCACATATGATTTTGGCAATGATATTGCTCGTTGTCGCCGCCCAGTCGTGGGCACTGATAATCTGCGAAATCGTGCCCAATCAGAGGCTGTCGGTCACCATATGCTCGCTTGTCGGCATCCTGACATTCTCTGTTGCCGGGTTCTCGTTCCCGGTCGACCAAATGTACGGAGGTGTGGGAATTTTCGCCTACATACTGCCCGAGCGCTATTTCTTCCTGATATATGTAGACCAGGCTCTCAACGGCATCCCCATCTACTTCTCGCGTTGGTATTATATCGCACTGCTGATATTCCCGATTTTGTCGCTCGCGGGTCTCCGACGTCTGCGCGGCCGCTGTGTCAAACCTATTTACGTACCCTAAACCAATGAATAACACGTTCACAGCTGTCAAGAATTGGTTTGTGTCACTCTACACGGTCTGGAGACACGAATTCAGCGCCATATTCGGCGACGTCGGCATAATGCTCTTCTTCTTCGCACTGCCGCTGTTCTACCCCATTGTCTACACGCTCATATACAATCCCGAGATGATCAAAGACATGGCCGTCGTGGTTGTCGACAACAGCCGCACAGCCGAGAGCCGACGTCTGGCACGCATGTTTGACGCCTCTGAATTTGCAAAGATTTCAGGTTATGCCGCCTCACTCGACGAGGCCAAGACAGCCTGGAAAGAAAAAAAATGCTACGCTATCCTTGAGATACCTGCTGACTACGCCAAGAAACTTGGCCGCGGCGAACAGGCCCACGTGACGCTCTACAATGACATGAGCCTGCTGTTCCGATACCGTCAGTTAACCACTGCCGCCACAGAAATCCAGTTAGCCCTGGCCACAGACATGGCTTCACGTCGCATGAACGAAATCGGCCTCGCGGGGCAGAACCTCGCACAGGCGTCGACACCTTTCACCAGCCAACAGAACTTCACGGGCGATCCGACCCAAGGCTTCGCATCGTTCATCATGCCGGGAATCATCGTGCTCATACTCCAGCAGAGTCTTATTCTCGGCATCTGTATGATTGCGGCCACCGGAGCCGACCGCAGACGACGCAACCACGGGTATGACCCCATGTGGATACGCACCAGCCCGTCAGCCATAGTGCTTGGCAAAACGCTTTGCTACGTGGCAATCTACATACCGCTGGTGATTTACGTGCTACACTTTATTCCGTGGATATTCTCGCTGCCCCACTATGGCAGCCTGGCTCAGGAACTGTTGCTGATGGTGCCGTTCCTGCTCGCATGCTGCTTTTTCGGCCAGACAGTCTCAGTGCTTGTCCCTGACCGTGAAGCCACATTCCTGGTGATAGTCTTTACATCGGTGATCTTCCTTTTCCTTTCGGGTCTGACATGGCCGCGCTATGCCATGAACGAGTTCTGGCAGTGTGTGGGCGACTGCATACCGAGCACCTGGGGTGTCGAAGGGTTTGTCCAGATAAACTCTGACAACGCGTCTCTCTACCAGCAATCGCGTCCCTACCATGCCCTCTGGATTCAGACGGCAGTCTATTTCCTGCTTGCCATCGGCATCACTGCCGTCTATAACAGGCTGAACTCTCCGGTGCGAGCAAACCGCTGAAATCTGTCAGGACACGACAAAATCCATCATGAAATTTTAAGATATTTTATTTTGGAAAATTTAAGGGGGTGTGTTAAATTTGCAACTGAAAAGAAGAACTTTCTCCGTGGTCACCGTGAAAGCCTCACAAGCGGCAGGAGGAATTTCTGAATTATAACGCTATTCCAAAATTTTATCCAACACTCCCTTATGAAAAAGAAATTTATCTGCACCGTCTGCGGTTATGTATACG
>ENA-OYXX01000088-OYXX01000088.1-human-gut-metagenome-genome-assembly--contig:-NODE-88-length-39699-cov-8.068434_pt1 | contig 39699 bp, 34 predicted proteins | sample MGYA00243976_ERZ653434 | MGnify/ENA primary metagenome ERZ653434 (study PRJEB26926, sample SAMN06165112) | human gut metagenome | biome: ENVO:00009003; feature: ENVO:2100002; material: ENVO:00002003...
CAGCAGGATGCTACATTCTGTTTATTTCTAATTCGTAACCTCTTCTTTTTATGAGGTAAAAACTTGTCTCATTCTCAATCACTTATAAAAAATACGTACTTTCGCAGTGCGAAAGAGGCTATATTGCAAGGCGAAAGAGGCCGTTTTGCAGTGCGAAAGGGGCCATATTGCAAGGCAAGATGGGCCTCTCTGCCATCTTTATACGGTCGCATAAGGGCATCACATGCGTAACCCACTGATTATCAGCGGATCCTATTTTCAGTGAAGTATTGCGGTTTTTCGGGCTCCTGCGCACAAAAACGGTTTTTATTCTGAACGCGGAAGCGCTTTGTCAATATATTTATTAACGTATGACAACCGTCCTGAACCAGTCGCGCAAGATGCCTTTATATCGGTTCTGCGAGTCGCTCACCATTATCAGGACACGGCTTCCGTCGGCGAGCTTCGGCCCGAGACACATGCCTTCGTAGTTGGCAAGGTTCTGCCGCAGAAGGTTTAGCCGTGTGCGGAAGGCGGCCACAAGCGTCTTGCCGAGCACTGCGCCCGGCCCCGGTGCGGCCTGCGGATTGACCATATACAGCCGGCAGGAGACACTAGCATGCGGTATGGCGGACGGCGAAGTGAAGAACTCGCGCTCGAGCACAAGCAGGCGACCGTCGTCGAGAGCACACAGTTCGCTCACACCCATGGCGTAGTGGCGCGGCCGTTTGCGCGCTGCGGGTTCGTCGGTTTCATAAAAATACTGTCCGGCGGGCTGCAAGTCATCGCCGAAGCTTTGCAGGCGCAGGCGGTTGTGCACAGGATGCGACGGTGAAGCCGGCCGCCCGTCGGCAGGCAAAGTGCTCTCGGTGGTGGTCCAGAAACGGTGGGTTACGGCATTGTACGTAAGCGACTCCAAGCCGTAATTGCCCCCGGCAGCCGCGGCATACTCATGCGGTACGGCCAGCCGCCGGCCCGTGCGCCTGCCGTCAAGGCTGTATTCGTACACCTCGTTGTCGCCCTCCCCACTTACGAAAAGCGTGCCTGCCGCGGGAAACCACGCTATGCCCTCCATATCGCGGTTGGGCAATCCGGACGTGCGGTAGCCCTCGTTCACAACATTTTTTATCTTTCCCGACACGGAGTCGATGTCGATGCGGAAGATGAAAAAGCCGTCTTCAGCGGCCTTGTCACTCACAAGCGCGTAGCGGTTGCCGCCGATATGGGTTATGCCACTGTAGTTGCCGGGTGGCACCGAGCGGTGGAAACGCTGCTGACGGTTTACCCTGACCGACGTAAAAAGGCGGCAGGACACCGCCCGGCCGCTGTCTGCGGCCGCCGCGGTGTCCTTCCCTGCATGAGCCGCCGACGGCACCATGGCCGCCAGCAGCGCGTAAGCGAACGGTTTGTACATTACTTCTTGAACGGCTTTATAACGAACGTGAAGTCGCGGTTGCCGTAATGCATGCGGTAGTTTTCGAGCGGCCACGCTCCCCAACTGTTCACGCAGGCCAGACCGAGCTGGTTCTGCTGTATGTGCACCTGGGTGAGATTGCGCTCAGTAAGGTCGCCGCTATGTCTGCCGTGCTTCTTGTCCTTGTTCATGCCATCGTCGAGATCGGAGACGAGATAATGCAGCGCGCTGCACTCCATGGGGGCCGTCGAGTAGAACGTAAGGCCGCGTCCCGACGTCTTGTCGTACACCGTAAAGCGGCGGATGTCGGTGTGGTTGCCGCTCTCCTGCGGACGTATGTACTGGAAATACTCGTCCTTCACGCTGCCGTTATACACGCCGATGAACTCGCTGCTGTTGCGGTCGGCATAGTTTTCCACCGGTCCGCGTCCGTAATACTCTATGTCGCCGTACTTCTTCGGCATCTGCAACTGCATGCCGTAACGGAACATGTCGGGCACCTTGGCCTCGCTGTCGGCCGTGAGGCGCTGCCTTACCACCACCTCACCGGTGGGCAGAAGGGTGTATATCATCGTGAGAGTGGCCTTCACGTCGGGCATGTCGAACACGGCCTTCACCACGGCACGGCTGTCGCAAACCTTGTGGTCGACACTCTTCAGCTTCATCTGCGGGTCTTTCCATACGGCAAACTTGCGCTGGAGCTGTGCGCCATAGTCGTTGTCGGTGGGCGCGCGCCAGAACTCGGGAGTGACCGACTCACGGTCGAGAAGCATCGGTTCGCCGTCAACATCGAGATAATCTATCCAGCCGGTCCAGCGTCCTACGGTCATCGTAGTGCCTGCGGCGGTGATGGCAATGTGCGACCTGGTGTCCCTGACTGTGAATACCGAGGGAGCCTCATTGGCCTTCTTGGCGTTCTTTTTCACCTTTGTGTCGGCCTGTGCGGCCTCTGCACACTTGCCCGAACACTTCTCTACAGCCACCTCGGGGAACTTGTAGGGCTGCACGATGAACTGGCGGCGGGCCACTACCTGCCCCTTGTCCATGAGCGGGGCGGCCTCGCGGAGGCTGAAACTGAACTCTACGGCAATCTCCTTGTCGGGATTCTGCTGCATAACGGCGGCCAACTCGTCGCGCAGCGGGGTATGCTCGACTGTGAGGCGGGCCTGCGGCTTTATGATGTCGGCAAAGTCGTAGGTCATGACCGTGGCGGGTTTGTCAGAATCCAAGGCAACGAGTTTGACGGTGAGTTTCAGGTAGTCGAGCGTCTTGAAGAAGTTTTCGTTGTACACTTCAAAGCGTCCTTCCTTTATGCCTTTGTCCTCCACCCACACGTTCTGATAGTAGTATTGCACCTCGTGGGCGTGCGGATTGAGGCGCCGGTCGGGGGCTATGATGCCGTTGCAGTTGAAGTTGTAGTCGCTGGCGGGATAGCGGCCGTAGTCGCCTCCGTATGTGAATATCTCCTTACCGGTGACGCGGCTCTTGTCGCGCAGGCCCTGGTCGACGAAGTCCCAGATGTATCCGCCCTGATATTTGGGGTACTTGCGCACAAGGTCCCAATACTCCTTGAAGCCTCCCATCGAGTTGCCCATGGCGTGGGCGTACTCGCATTGTATGAGCGGACGCGGGTTGTCGCCCTTGGCATAGTTCTCGCACGGCTTGTAGTCATAGTACATCGGGCAGAAGATATCGGTCTTTCCGTTCTGTCCGGCCTGCTCGTACTGCACAGGACGCGTGGTGTCTATGGCCTTCACACGGTCGTAAGCCACCTCGAAGTTCTCGCCGTAGCCGGCCTCATTGCCCAGACTCCACACGATGATTGACGGGTGGTTGCGCAGCGTCATCACGTTGGCCTCGTTGCGCTCTACGTGCGCCCTCTGGAAGTCCTTGCGCTTTGCGAGGGTCTCCTTGCCGTAACCCATTCCGTGGCTCTCTATGTTTGCCTCGGCCGTTACGTAGAGGCCGTACTCGTCGCACAGCTCATACCAGCGCGGGTCGTCGGGATAATGGCATGTGCGCACGGCGTTGATGTTGAGGCGCTTCATTATCTTTATGTCCTCTATCATGCGCTCCACGCTCACCACATAGCCGCCGTCGGGGTCGAGTTCGTGGCGGTCGGCACCCTTTATGAGCACCGGCTGTCCGTTGACGAGCAGCTGTCCGCCCTTTATCGAGACGTTGCGGAAGCCCACCTTCTGCCTTACCACCTCAACGGTTTCGCCGCCCTTCTTGAGCGTTACGTAGAGTGTATAGAGATAAGGTGTCTCCGCCGTCCATGCCTTTACGCCCGGCACACGCACTCCCTTGCCGTCTGTGGCCACGGGAGCACCGGCCCCCTGCGAGCAGACGGTATGCCCGGCGGCGTCTTCAAGCGTCCATTCGGCGGTGAGCCCCTTGGCGTTCAGGTCTACCGATACATCGAGCCGGCCGTCCTTGAAGCCTGTAGACTCGAGCAGGTCGGCCGTAACGCGCAAGTCGCTGATGTGGGTCTTGGGGCGCGAATAGAGGTAAACCTCGCGGGCAATACCCGTGAAACGCCAGAAGTCCTGGTCTTCAAGATAGGAGCCGTCGCACCATCTCATCACCTGCATGGCTATCACATTGCTGCCCGACTTGAGGTATTTGGTGATGTTGAACTCGGCCGCCACCTTCGAGTCTTCACTGTAACCGACGTACTTTCCGTTGACCCACAGTGTCAGGTTGCTTGTGGCCGAGCCTACATGGAAATACACTTCAGAGCCTTTCCAGTCGGCCGGCAGTGTGAATGTGCGGCGGTACGACCCGGTGTAGTTGTCGGTCTCGCCGATGTAGGGCGGGTTGCTTTCAAAGGTGGTAGCCCAGGCGTAGCCCACATTCTTATAGATGCGGTCGCCGTAACCGTTTATTTCGAACAGTCCTGGCACGGGGAAATCCGTCCACGACGAGTCGTCGTAATCGGGCTTGAAGAAGTCTTTGGGACGGTCGGTGTAGTTCTTCACGAAGTTGAACTTCCACATACCTTCCATCGAAAGGTAGCGCGACGAGGCACTCTTGCTGCCCTTTTCGGCCACGGCACGGCTCTCGTACGCAAAATAGTTGGCACGGCGCGGCTCACGGTTCTGCTGGTTAAGCTCCGGATTCCGCCACACCGGCTCTGCCGCACTCACGGCACTTGCCGCCGTTACGGCAAGAAATAGCATTACTTGTCTTAACATTTTTGTTTTCAGGTCTTTATAGTTAGTAATAATTGTTGTCGGTATTCATCAGGCAGGGTCCCCGCCCCACCGTCCGTTCACTCATAATCGTCAATCACGGAGTTGGTGAAATCGAGCATCGGCTTGCCTGCCCTGAACATCAGTTCGATGCTGTCGAGCCATCCGTCACCGTCGAAGAAGTTGTCATCCACATGGTGCCAGCAGCAGTAATCCTTCATCCGCAGATAGCGTATGTGCTCATAGTCACGCGGAAAACCGGCGGGGCATGTCTTCAGCTTCTCCAGACCAAAACCCTGGCTGTCATCCCATCCGGCCCCCTCGGCGGCTCCGTAATACCGCAGGAAGTCCTCGTTCTCCACGCACCGGAGCCATTCGCCGATGTTGCCCATTATCTCGTTGCGGCACGCGGTGAGGATATTTGTGGGCAGCCAGTAGTCGCCGCAGGCCACAAGGCAGTGGTCCGGCTCTATGTGCAGATAGTATCCGCCGTGCAAGGACTTCTTTCCGTGGGCTGCTATATATGCCCCGAAATGATTCTTGTACGGCGACTTGTCGTTGGAAAAACGTGTGTCGCGGTTGAAACGATAGGTGCAGTCCTTCACCGTGAGATGGGCCACCGAGGCGTCGAACGTGGCTATACGGGCGATGGCCGCAGCCACCCCCTGCTCAAAATCGGCTCTCACGGCCTGATACTCCGGCTTGTTTTCAAGAAACCACTGACGGTTGTTGTTGGCCATCAGACTGCGCAAGAAACTCAGTATTCTTTTAGAATCCATATACAATATACGTTTATCGTATGCAAAAATACTGAAAACTTTCGCATAAATCAAATGTTTTTCGCAGATATTTAAGTATTTTATCCAAATCGTTCATCATACGGACCGTATGGCAGTTGGCGGTAACGGCGAAACAAAAAAAGAGTGTGCACTTGTGTTTTCATGAGAATAAAGCACGGTCTCCTGCATGAAAACATACAAATGCACACGTTCCCTACATAACAAAGGCAGACAGACTACTCCATCTTTCCGCCGTTACGAAGTTCGTTCAAGTCGCCGTCGGGTATGTCAACCTTATGGAATTTCAAGTCAAATTCAGCCGATTTCGGTCCGCTGAACGACTTCCATCTCAGCTTTATCTTCTTTTCCGAACCGTCGTTGTCGGGCAGACTGTTCAGATTGAAGGCTATAAGGGCATCGCCCATATATCCCTGCAGGTCACCACGCGCATCGTGACGGAGTTCAAACTCATACGGATTGTCCGGATTCACGCCCTGCACGAGGTTGAGATAATGCGGCCGTCCGTATGCGCCCCAGATGGTGCGGACACGCAAAGTCAGATATCCGTCTTCTGCCACCGTCACCCAATCTCTCACTATCTCCACCGCATCGTCGCCGTACTTCTCGGCATCATCATCGCCGGCAGTGGCCACAGGCAGCTTCGTACGTATGCTGTCCATCCAGTTCACATACACGCTGCGGGTGTTGTAACGCTCCGTTTCCGACATGTTGCTATAGTTTATCAAAGCCCGCACCTCCTTGTCGCCGAACGGAGACGACTTGAGATTGGTGGCCCTGAGGGTTGTCTCATTGTCCAGCTGCATCTCGAAAGAGCCGTCGGAAGAGGGTCTCACCGTCACCAAGGCGTTGTAACGAAACACCTTTACATCATCGTCGTCATCGTCACATGACTGAAACATGCAGCCTGCCGCCACCAGCCCGCAGGCCATAATAATAGTCTTCAACTTGTTCATTGTCTTCTCCTTTTTTAAGTTATTATCCGAATACTAAATCCAAAGTTATGGGAATCTTGCATCAAAAACATCGTTTTAAGACTATTTTTGATGCAAGATTAACATAAAAAAGCATTACGATGTGTTCCGTAACCGTATTTTCACTTTCATTTAGTGCCGTTTATTCTTTTTTCCCGCATATTTATTGTACTTTTGCCATGGTATGAACAGAAGAGAAAGATATAGGATTATATTGGAACATTTCCGCAAGGAGATGCCCGAAGTGAACACCGAACTGGAGTTCGGCAGCATCTTCCAGTTGCTCGTTGCCGTCATCCTGAGTGCCCAATGCACCGATAAAAGGATAAATCAGGTCACTCCCGAGCTGTTCCGCCGCTACCCGACAGCCCGCGAAATGGCCGGAGCCGAACCTGAAGATGTGCTGGAGTATATCAGAAGCGTGTCGTATCCCAACGCCAAGTCAAGGCATCTCGTGGAGATGGCACGTGCACTTACCGAGAGGCACGGAGGCGAAGTGCCGTCGGACATGAACGCCCTGCTCGACCTTCCGGGCGTGGGGCGCAAGACGGCCAACGTGATACAGGCTGTCGCTTTCGGCAAGTCGACGATGGCGGTAGACACCCACGTGTTCAGGGTAAGCCACCGTCTGGGACTCGTTTCCGCAAAAGACGACACTCCATACAAAGTGGAACAGACGCTGATAAAGAACATTCCGACGGAAGATATTCCCAAGGCACACCACTGGCTGCTGCTGCACGGCAGGTATGTCTGCACCTCACGAAAACCTCATTGCGACAAATGTGACTTGGAAAAAATATGTCCGAAGCTGACAGAAAACTCCAAACTGTAAAACAAGAAAATATCCGTTTGCCACGAGGCATGCCAATGCCATCTGCAAACGGATATCTTCCATAATCACTTTCTGGTGTTCCTATTGTTACCCACAGACCCTTTATGGGTTCCATGTCCCTGACGTTCTTGCACGGATGTGTTTCTGTTCTTGTTCAGCATGCGACGGTGAAACTTCTCCTCGGCCCTTATAACATCGAACAATTTGCTCGCCGGAATTATCGAAAGGAACTTGTCGTGATATGTCTGCTGTATCTTTCTCAGTTCCAAATCCATCTTGTCGCACTTCCTTATGACGTCACGGCAACCTGCCTCGTCAGCCGGTTTGTGCCTTGACAGCCTGCGCATGTCATCGAATATCTTCCGCTTCTTATTGTTCATTTCGTCATATACAGGGAAGAACTTTGCCGACTCCTGCGGTGTCAGACAAGCCTCTTTCGTAATGAACTGCTGCATGTCCGCACGGAATTTCTCCGGCGAAAAACCGTTCGTTTTCCTTTCCTGTGCACCCGATACCGCAGCAAACGCCAGGGCAAAAAACAATGTCAGAATTCCATTAACCTTCATATCTCACTACTTTAATTATTCTCCGGACAGATAAGCATATATGTCCGTATTGTCCATCATTGCATAATCGGCAAGCGCTTCCTCGTAAGTGGAAGAACCGGAAGTATGAGACCCCGACGCCACAACACCGGCACCGGCCTTTTCCGGCCGCATTTCCGACTCGTGCATATATATCGCCGTGCCAAAGACTGCCAGCAAAAGACAGGCCGCAGCATACATCACGGGCCTGAACCTTTCCGCAAAAGACCGGCGAAGCGGTATCTCCACTGCTTCACTCTCAGGCAAACTCTCCATTATACGAGCAGGGAAACTGTCGAAATATCCCTCCGGAACGCGGAACGGATTGGCGTTGCCCGCCTTGTTTCTGATATACCTTTCTTCAGTATTCATAATCATTCTTTATTTGTTTGACGCCGTTACGCCGAAAAGGTTTAATCGTTGTTTCTGAAATATTCGGTTATCTTCTTCACTGCAATATGATAAGATGCCTTCAATGCTCCCTCGGATGTATTGAGAATTTTGCTCATCTCACTGTATTTCATGTCGTCGAAATACTTCATGTTAAACACCATACGCTGAACTTCCGGCAGCCTCGACATGGCTTCATGAAGCATTGCCGCGGCCTTGTCACCGTCAAAATACCTGTCGGCCATCAGCATGTCGGCCACCGAAGAGTCACCGGCATCGGCGGCAATGGCGGCCATATTCTTCTGACGGCGCATGAAGTCAAGACTTTCATTCACTGCTATGCGGTAGAGCCAGGTGGAGAGTTTGGAGTCGTTACGGAACGTGTCAAGCCGGCTCCACGCCTTTATGAACACGTTCTGCATCACATCATTGGAGTCTTCATGGGTAAGTACGATACGCCTGACGAGCCAATACAGCTGTTCACTGTACTGGCGCACCACCATCTCAAAAGCCTTGCGTCGCGTCTTCTGATCTGATAACAGTGCCATAACCTTGCGCTCGTCGTAACTCTCCACCTTTGTTTTGATGCTTTATTTTATGAAAGGTTTAATTGCAAGTTCCATCACTTTGTCGTAATCATATATGTCCGGATAGGTGGTAAGCACCCCTTTTTCGTTGGGAAAAATCGTATAATAGGTTATCAGAAGCGGCACATGCGGCTTCACGGCGAGCCCGCTGACAAGTTTCACAGGCCGTTCCGGGTCTTTGACATATTCCTTTCCGCGCTCCGTCTCAGGCTTTATGTCCATTGATATGCGCAGCCGGTCAAGCAGCCATTCGTCGGGTTCGTCCAGCAGGAAGGCGGCAAGCTCGAAAGGCTTCTGCACCCTCACGCAACCGTGCGACACGCTGCGCGCACTCCGCAAGAACACCGACGGATTCGATGTGTCGTGCAAAAAGACAGAAAACTGATTGGGAAAACGGAAGACAATGCGCCCCATCGAATTTCCCTCGCCACCATCCTGAGCCACACGATAACGTCCGCTCTTCAACATGTCGGCGGTGACATCCTCCGGAGCAAGCTCTTCTCCCGACTCGCGCTCTATAATCCTGTAACGGTTTCGCTCGAAATAATCGGCGTCACCGGCATGATGCGACACCTCGTTCTTTATGATACTGACGGGAATATTCCACACCGGATTGACCTCCATCCGCTCTATCTCACTCGCCAGCAACGGGGTCTTGGTCTTGCGTGTCCCGCACCCCACCATCATATCAAGCGGTTCACCACCGCCGAAAGCATACAGATGGTACGCCGGAAGATTCACAACGATGCGCTTGCCCGTGGTGTCCCGCTCCTCCGCTTCACGCCACCGCAGACGCTCCATATTGCACAATATCCTCATACGGTCGGCCCGGGCCGCCGTCTTCAGCCTGTCTTTCAATATATAATATAAGGTGTCCCCGGGCTGCGAACGCCGCAGGAACTCTCCGATACTGTCGATGTCAATCTGCCTTACGGCCATTGCGAAATAGTCTTTTCCCGGACGCTGGATGTCAATATCAAACAAACGCTTGTACTGTGTGGGCTGTCCGGGCGGGATATCGGCAACGGTATCAAGCCGGTTGAAAATGTTCCTGGGATTGACAAAGCCGAATTTCTGCCCCGTCGTATAACGCAGATAAGCTGCGGTAAGACTGTATTCCAAACGCGCCATCACCTTGTTTATGGTGTTGTCGCCTTCATCGAAATCGAGATTACGGACAAGTTGCAAGTCGCGTCCGATACCGTCGACAAAGAACATCCCGTCACCGAAGCCCATTTCACCTACCGTACGGAGGGCCGCCATCAGGGTGTCGGCACGCCCGTCCACGCCATAACGGTCTATCCAAAGGAAGCTTCCGCCGCCGGCGTAATAGTCTCTTATGAATCTGTCTTCGGGGCGTCCGGTGTCATTCGAAGCACACAAGTCAGCGATATTCTTGCGTATGGAGCGTGAACTTAAAGCAAAAGCAGGCGTCTTCAAACTTGAAAACGCCTCTATCGTTATGTCTTTATTGGGATTTTGCGCCTCCTGCCGACAACCGCAAACGAGGAACGACAGGCACACAAGTATCAGTGGATTGAAACTTTTCTTACCACCTTGCCTATTTTCAGTATGTAACAACCCTTTGGTATGTTAAGTTCAACACGCTGTGCAGGACTCTCTATCCTTACCGTAGCCACCGGTTTGCCGGTAAGGGAAACCACTTCGAGCACAAGCCCCGAGGCTCCGGTGACATACAGTGTCGACCGGTTTACAGTGATGTTTATATCTCGTTCATCCACCTGTTCGGCGGCGTTAGGTTCATGCTCGGCATTACTTGCAACAGCAGGAACGGTAAACACACTCACAAAAACGAATGCTAATATCAGTAGATTTCTTATCATGCTGTTCTTATTTATATTTTTGCAAATTTACGATTTTATCGCGATACAGCAAAATTTTTATCGATAAAAATGCAATATCGCGGCCAATTAAACGTTAAACACCGCCATTTCCTGTGCCAGAAACGTGTTAGGGAAGTCACGGCGTGCCTCCTCCAGCAACACGTTTTCGTCTTCATAACGTGCCGAATAGTGGCCCAATATCAGTTTTTCCACGCCCGCATCGCGCGCCACCCGGGCAGCCTCGGCCGCCGTAGAATGGTAATACGTGACGGCACGGGCGTGATTGTCCTCACTGTAAGTGCTCTCATGATAGAGCACGGTCACCCCCTTCACCAGCTTGTGCAGCCCCGGCATGTAGCGCGTATCACTGCAATAGGCGTAGCTTCTGGCGGGGTCTGCCGGCAGCGTAAGCCGCGAGTTCGGCACCACCTCACCGTCGGGAGTAGTCCAGTCCATGCCGTTCTTGATGTTGCTTATGCTGCTTAGCGGGATGCCGTACATGTCGACAATCTCCCGCCGGATATGCGGCAGCGTGGGTTTCTCCCTGAACAGGAAGCCGCAACACGGCACCCGGTGCAACAGCGGGATGGTGGTTACCGTCAGACTGCGGTCTTCGTAAACCACCTCGCTGCGCGTAGTGTCAATCGGATGAAACACAACCTCATAGCCAAGACTCTGACAGAACAGGTCCATCTGCGCACGGAACACCGGCTCCATCTCTGCCGTGGCATACACATGCAGCGGAGCCGTGCGGCCGAGCATGCCGAAAGTGGACAGCATGCCGAGCAGTCCGAAACAATGGTCGCCATGCAGATGAGATATAAACACGTGGTTTATCTTGGTGAACCGCAGCCGCGAACGGCGCAACTGCATCTGCGTTCCCTCACCGCAATCGACCATAAACATCTTCCCGCGCACCTCGACAATCTGCGACGAGGCGTAATGACGCAATGTGGGCAGGGCGCTGCCACATCCCAATATATGTATTCTGAAAGGTTCCACCTTATATTATATATAACGTTCAACGTTTATAGAGACAGACCTAAAGGCCGCCTGCGTCCTGCCGTGCGTATCTGAACACATCACCGCCGCCAGCAAAGGCCAGCGAGTCGGCGTCGAGTTTTACGATGTCATACACATATATGTCATCTCCACCACCGCCGCCTTCAGCCGCAGCACTTATCTCAAGACGCCCGCCGGCTATGCGCCACGCCTTGCAGGCCATGGCGTTCCGGCCGATGCTTTCGGCCTTTCCGCCGTCCTTCAGGCTTATCCCGACAGACGAACCGCCGCCAGACGGTGCCGCCATCAGCCAGTTGCCCAGTAGCGTGGTCACGTTGATGACAAGCCGTGCCGCCGTACTGTCATCGCCGAGCACCACAGCCATGCGGTCGCCACAGTCGTAGCCGCCGAACACGCGGCCCCGTTCATTCGCCTCGTCCAGGCTCAACGTGAGCGTGTCGCCGCCGTCGGTCATCACCTGCAGGGTGTTCATGGCCGAGCCCTCGCCGCAGATACCGAATATGGTCTGTTCAGGATTCTGAAACACTTCAGCCGAGTCGGCACCGTCACCGGCAGGAGTCTGATGCGTGCATCCGCCGCAACCGGCCATAGATATGGCGGCCGCCGCAAGCACAATCAATACATATCTGTTCATACACAAAAAGTTTTTGCGATTCATTCCTTCTCGTTTGCCTTGGCCTCATTCCACAAAGCGTCCATCTCTCCGAGCGTCATATCCTTCAAAGGCTTGCCCATCTTGATGCTGTGCTCCTCGATATAGTTGAAGCGCCGTATGAACTTTGCGTTGGTCTTCTCCAGTGCCGTGTCGGGATTGAGATGGTAGAGACGGCCCGCATTGACCACGCTGAAAAGGAAGTCGCCGAACTCCTCCATCGAGCGTTCCCTGTTGTTGCGGTCAAGTTCCGCCTCCAGCTCGGCCAGTTCCTCGCGCACCTTGCCCCAAACATCCTGCCGGTCTTCCCAGTCGAAGCCCACATTGCGGGCCTTGTCCTGCACCCGGTAAGCCTTGATAAGGGCCGGAAGAGCCTTCGGAACACCCGAGAGCACGCTCTTGTTGCCGTCCTTTTCCTTCAGTTTTATCTGCTCCCAGTTCTCTATCACCTGCCGCGCCGTGCTTGCCTTCTGCATGTCGCCGCCCTCACCGTTCTCTCCGTAAGGCAGGGGCCGCGGGTTCGGCTCGCCCACCTGCGACGGATGATAAACGTGCGGATGGCGGAATATCAGCTTGTCAGTCAGCTTCTCGCACACGTCGGCTATGTCAAAACGCCCGTCCTCCTCGCCTATGCGGGCGTAGAAACAGATGTGCAGCAACACGTCGCCAAGCTCCTTGCAGATGTTCGCCCCGTCATCGTTCATCAGGGCGTCGCACAGTTCGTACACCTCTTCTATAGTATTGGGGCGCAGACTCTCGTTGGTCTGCTTCCTGTCCCACGGACATTTCTCCCTCAACGTGTCGAGCACGTCGAGGAAACGTCCGAAGGCTTCAATCTTTTCTTCTCTTGTATGCATAAAATTCTCTTTGTCCGTGCAAAAATAAACAACTTTGGCCATCCTGCCAAATTTATCGGACAGCTTTTTCTACAACAGCCCGAATCAGCCTTACGGGAACGCCATTCCGCGGCGGCGGAACATCTCCACGTCCTCATTACCCAATCCGAGACGGTCGAGAGCCACCGGCCGGTTGTGGTCGTTGAGATAATGCCGCGGTGCCGGCACATAACCGTTGCCGGCCACCGAGAGGCTGTCGGTGCGGTAGGGGGTGGCTATGCCGCCCAACGCCAGCATGGTATGGAATACCACGGCACTGCTTGCCACACTCCGCCGGCGGTTTGCCTCGAGGGCCGCAGCCACCGAAGGGCAGGCCCGGCGGTAGGCCGGCGACGTCCAAACCAGCAGCGGCACGTGCAGGTCATAGTACGAAGGTACCGGCGAAGCGTGCAGGAACAGGCCGCGACTGTCGTCAAAAATGTTCTCGCCATGGTCGGACGTGTACAGCAATGCCGATGTGGAGCCACTGCGGCCGAGCATCGCAATGATGTCTGAAAGCATCCTGTCGGTACCGCATATCGTGTTGTCGTAGGCGTTGACAAGCTCGCGTCTGTTTGCGGCAATGGCCTCGGTGGCGTCATCGGGACGGAATACGGCGGCGCTGCGCGGGTAACGCTCGCGGTAGTTGAAGTGCGAACCGTAGGTGTGAAGCACCACAAACAGCTTGCGGTGACCCTTTGCCAGCACACCGGCAAGCAGCCCGACAAGCCGTCTGTCGGCAGGGTTGGCCTCGGCGCCTCGGCCGTCTTTTATGAACTTCCACTCGTCGGCCTCCATGCCGAAGATGTCTATGAAAGAGTGGTTGGGGCGCTGGTTGGAAAGGAAAACGGTATGGAAACCGGCTTCGCGAAACGCCGTGATGATGCCTTTCTCGCGGTATATGCGGTCATAGTCTTCAGCCGAGGCGGCTGAAAGCAGCATGGGCACACTCTTGTGGGTGGTGTTTGACTGTGTTATGACATCGGTAAACACCGTCAGCCCCGACGTTTTTGAGAGCAGGGGCGTGGTGTTCCGCCCATAGCCGTATATGCCGAAACTCATGGCACGGGCCGTCTCCCCCACCACAAGCACGTAGACCTCGGTGCTGTCCGACGGGTGCGTCGGGTGCGCGCCGAAGCTGAATCCGGCCGAAGTGGCGGCATAATCTGCCGTGGCATCGGCCCGTTCAACGGCCAAAACAAGGTTGTAGAACACGTTTACGGGGTATGTGTCGTTCTCAATGCGGTAGTCGTCGTCGGTGGCGTATGCCGTGGCCAGACACACGGCCCCCGCCGCCAGCGCTACCGCGGCCGCCTTGCGCTGCCGGCGGATGAAGCCACCGCCGAGCACACCGCGCCTCCTTATCGAGCAGACACCCAGCCCGAGCACGGGTATGTAAAGCACCACAACGGTGATGATGGCGGGTACGAGATTGTCGAGCAGCTCCATTGCCTCGCCCACATTGGTGGTGACAAGATTGAGAAACATGTCGACCGCTATCACCCCGCGGCCGAAAAGATAGAGCAGCACTATCTGGAAGGCGGCAAGGAACACAAGCGGAAACAACAGCCACACCGTACGTCCCGGGCGGCGGCAGAATGTCATTGCCAGCCACAGTGCCGGCAACGGCACCATGACATTGACCGCCTTTGCCACCGGCGACATGCACTCCGTGAAATCCAATGCGACATTAGGTATGGCCAGCACCACCAGAGTGATGGCGAAAAGATGCTCCGGAGCCACGCACCAGCCGTACAGTCTGCCCAACCAACCGTATACTTTATTAAAATGCTTCATTTATGTTGAATATAAATCCTGACTGTCCTCCCTTGCCAAACCCATAGTCGAGCCTCACATTGACGTCTTTCTTGAACTCCCAACGGTAGCCGATGCCCGCGTTGGGCAATATCCGTCCGGCCCTTAGAGAGCTGAAATCGCCGAACACCGTGCCCGCGCCCGCCCATACGGTTATGCCGTTGCGCCGCCACACATGCTGCCTCAGCTCGAGCTGCATCTCCACCTTGTGCTTGTCGCGGTAGCGGCCTTCGTAATATCCGCGCATCGAATAAGAATTGCCGAGGCGCGCCATCATGCCCCAGGGCGGACTGCCGAAGTTCATCTCGCTGCGCATGTCCGCCGCCAAAACGGCCCCTTTCCACACACGGCCGTACGCGTCGAAACGCACCGTGGTACTGCTGAAGGCATGGTCGTTGCCGAGAAAGCGCGGCCGGAAGAGTTGCGATATATTAAGGTATATGCCCTGTTTGGGATTGGTGAGCACATCGCGCGAGTCGTAGACTAACGACACGCCGGCACCCACATTCCACGTGGTCATGTCCATGCCCTCGAACATTTCGGGGCGGTCGACATGTGTTCCGTGCACATAATCGAAGGCCACCGTAGGGCCGACAAACATGTTTCCGGCCACGCGCATCATGAAAGTGGCCTGTGCCTGCGCCTGCCACCGCTTCATTTCCATCTCGTTGGCGGCGTCGTTTCCGTTGTCGTAGCCCACGCCCCAATACTTGCACGGAAAGGAATAGAAGTAGGTAGTGTAGTCGAGACGGTGGCGGTCGCCGGGAAAGAGATGCGTACCGCGCACGCCGAGCATGTAGAACCCCACGGTGGACACGTCGCCGAACAGGCTCACATTCGACGGGGGCAGCAGCGTGTCGGCGCGGTCGGCACGGTAAAGCCCCGCCGCCACAAGCCCTATGCCGAACTTCGTGTCGGTGCTGTAGTGTGGCCCTCCGATGATGCTGAAATCGAATTTCCTGTTCTCTTCAGGCTTGTTGGCATCGTTGAAATAGTCGAGCAGACGCGTTATCAGTCCGCGTTTGGCCGGCACACTGTCATCCGGCACCGCACTGCGTGCGCTGTCAGACACAGCGGCCACGGCTCCGGAGGCCGCGCCGTCACCGCCTTCGGGGTGTCCGGCGGCGGCCGGTTGTGCGGCCGACAGGCCGGCAAACATCAGCGACAGGAGTATTTTCGGCATCATATCAGGTGTTGTCTCTATGTCAGTATACCAGTTTCACGTTGTCCACCCACAGGGTGTTTCCCGGCGTTCCGATGTATGCCCCGCCGTGGCTTGAGGCAAACTGCAGCGCCATGTGCGTGGGCCGCTCGCCGGCCGAAGCCCATCCCGTCTCCACCACGGGCACACTCTCGCCCTTGCTGTTGCGTGCATAGTCGCCCTTCCGCAGCCCCATCAGCCCGGCGTCGTAACCGGCCATGCGGGTGATGTCGCCGTAGTGTATTTCGTATGTGGCGCCGTTCACCCATCCGTCGGTGCTCTTTCCGTATTTCACCACCGCCGTTCCCACGCGTTTGGCCGTAATGTTGCCCTTGGAGTCTTCCGTCCGCTTCTGCAGTATGAGCACGGTCACGCAGTAGTCCTGCCCCGCCACGGTGCTCCGGCTGCTGAATCCGGTCTGCCTGATGCGGTTCTTCTCGCCGCTCACCTGCACCTTATAGTCATATTTCAGGGCCTTTGGACGCTCGGTGAATGGTATTCCCCAGTTCATGTTCTTCGGTCCGTCCTTCGTTCCGGTTATGGGTTCGGCCATGTCGCCGAGATAGAGCGACCCGGCTGCCAGCACCTTTATGTTCATCAGTCCGAGCACCTTGACACTCTCGATATGGGTGGTCAGCTTGGCGCAATAGCCGTTGTCGCGCTTCTCGCGCAGCACGGAGCAGTTGGTCTTGACCACTCCCATCACCTTTGCCATGACGTTGGATGTGCCCCATGGCGAGCCGCCTGCGTTTACGTAGGGCTTGTTGCCGTCGATGGTCTTGTCGGGCCCAACCTCGTAGAGTGTCCTGGTCTTGCCCCCTATCACGGCCGATTCGTGTATGTTGCGTATCACCCAGTGGTTCATGTCGCCATATTGCAGCATCTTCTCGGTGCCGCCTTGCTGGGCTTTTGCCGGCATTACCGCGTGGAGCAGCACCAACACCAACGGCACAATAAAAGCATGTCTCTTCCTCATATTCTTTGATATTTAAAGGATAATTATGCGGTAAAGATACTTCATTTCATGCAAATGAGAAAACTATTTATACTAAATTAGTTTTCCAACCCTTTAATTTACATCTGTTAACAGTTGGTTTCAGAACGCCGGAAAAAAGGTTTACGATGCGGGATAACACAAGATTTACGATGCAGGAACACAAGATTTACGATGCAGGAACACAAAGTTTCCGATGCAGGAGCACAAGATTTTCTACGCGAGGAAAGCAAATAAAGTGTTCTATATAGACGTGTACGCCCCGCAGGGGCAGCAAGCACATAGCCCGGGGCAGAGCGAAGCGGCACCCCGGGGATGCGCAATGCAAAAGCCCGCGCCCTGAAAGGGCAAAAGCATAGAAATGTAGAATGTAAGTAATTGACATTTAATGCTTTTGCTCTTTCAGAGCGATTGCCCATACCCGCGGTATTCCCGGGGTGCCGCTTCGCTCTGCCCCGGGCTATGTGCTTGCTGCCCCTGCGGGGCGTACTCATGGGTATTGCATGCTGTATGCAAACCAACGGCAGAACATTTTTCGTCGATTTCACCCCCCACCTTGCCTGACACAACCGCATCATGTTCGTTTTATTCTGAAAAAAACGCATTTTCTTTTTCTCAAAATAGAAAACGATACAGCCCTTCGGGCACCCCCTATAGTGCCATTATGCTCCCGGTAAATTGCAATATAGGCCGTTTTACAACGCAATATAGGTCGTTTTACAACGCAATATAGGTCGTTTTGCAATCCCAAAGAGGCCGTTTTGCAGACCAAAAGGGGCCGTTTGGCATTGCCAAACGGCCCCTACGCTTTATTGACAAAGCCGTATTATCGTAACATGCTGATTGTCAGCGTCTCCCATTTGAACGAAAATTCGCGATTTTCGGCACCGTAGGTCGAAAATCGCGAACACGTTATCGTTTAACACTCGTTAAAGTAAAGAAAGTTCGTAACGGCCCTGCCGCCACGCACCGGCTCACTCGAATATCTCTTCAATGTCAATCATCTCGTCGCCGACATCGGTGGAGTCGCGCCCTGCCTCACTGTCATCGCCGGTCAGGCAGGGGTCGTAGCCTTCGGGAAAATCAAACACCGCGTCTTGACTATAGCCCAAACGCTTGTCCGCATACACGCTGCGCATGTAGTAGGCAAATATCGGCAGGGCCATCGTTGCACCCTGTCCCATCGACATATTGTCGAAATGTATGTCGCGGTCGTCGCCTCCCACCCACACGCCGCTGACGAGATTGGGTGTCACGCCCATAAACCAGGCGTCGCTGTTCTTGTTGGTTGTGCCGGTCTTGCCGCCCATCTCGGCCTTCAGGTTATACCTGAAACGCAGGCGTCCGGCCGTTCCGCCGTCGACCACACCCTTGAGCATGTAGAGCATCTTGAAGGCACTTTCCTCGCTTATAACCTCGTTCATGCGCGGCTGGAACTGGGTGATGAGGTTGCCTTCGTTGTCTTCTATACGCGTGACAAACAGCGGAGCGCTGCGTATGCCGTGATTGACAAAAGCCGTATAGGCACTCACCATCTCCGCCACGGATATGTCGCACGGCCCGAGGCACAGCGCCATCGAGGGGTGTATCTCAGGGTTCTGTATTCCGTATTCGTGCAGAAGGTCGACAAAAGCCTCGGGCTGCAGCTTGTCCATGAGGTATGCCGATATCCAGTTGTTGGACTGCGCCAGTCCCCACTTCAGCGTGACGAGCTCGCCGTAACGGCTGTGTCCCGAGTTGCGGGGCGTCCAGGGCTTGCCCGCCACGGTATATGTCTGCTGCACGTTGGGGGCCTTGTCGCAGGGCGAGAAACCGTTCTCCATGGCAAGCGAATAGAGGAACGGCTTGATGGTTGAGCCCACCTGGCGGCGCCCCTCCATGCACATGTCGTAGTTGAAGTGCATGAAGTCGAGGCCGCCCACATACGCCTTTACGGCCCCGTTCTGCGGACTCATGCTCATAAAGCCGCAGCGCAGGAACGACTTGTAGTAGCGTATGGAGTCCATCGGTGTCATTACGGTGTCTATCTCTCCGTGGTATGTGAACACCGACATCTCTACAGGAGTGCGGAAAGCCTTGCTTATCTCCTCGTCGGATGCGCCCGCCGCCTTCATCGCGCGGTAGCGGTCGCTCTGGTTGACGGAGCGCGCGAGTATCTTTCTGACCTGTTCCGCCGAGAGTGCGCCGGAGAAAGGATAGGTGGACTTTCGCCTGTTCTCGCGGTCGAACGCCGGCTGCAGGAATTTCACCACGTGCTCGTAGGCCGCCTTTTCGGCGTATTCCTGCATGCGGGAGTCGATGGTGGTGTAGAATTTCAGGCCGTCCGTGTATACATTGTACGACTCGCCGTTCTTCTTGAAGTTCTTGTTGCACCAGCCGTAGAGCGGGTCTGTCTCCCAGAAGATGGAGTCCTGATGGTACTTTACGTAGTTCCACGAGGGGTAATCGCCGCGCACCGGCTTCTTCGCCATGACGTAACGGCGCAGGAAATCGCGGAAGTATGTGGCTATACCGTCCTTGTGGTCCGACACGTGGAAGTTGAGGTTGAGCGGCTCTGCGGAGTATTTCTCAAACTGTTCTTCCGTCAGGTAACCCGCCTTCTGCATCTGCATGAGAACCACATTGCGGCGCTCGCGGCTGCGCTCGGGGTGCCGCACGGGGTTGTAATACGAGGGATTCTTGCAAAGCCCGATGAGTGTGGCGGCCTCGTTGACGCTGAGGTCGCGCGGCTCCTTGCCGAAATAGGTGTTGGAGGCGGTCTTTATGCCGACGGCATTGTGCAGGAAATCGAAGTAATTGAGATAGAGGGCGATTATCTCATCCTTGGTGTAAGTGCGCTCGAGTTTGACGGCAATGACCCACTCTATGGGCTTCTGCATCAACCGTTCGGTCACACTGTGGGCCTTGACGGAATAAAGCTGCTTGGCAAGCTGCTGCGTAATGGTGGAGCCTCCGCCCGCACTCATCTGGCCGAAGATGCCGCGCTTGATGACGGCACGGCCGAGAGCATAGAAGTCGATGCCCGAATGTTCGTGGAAACGGACGTCTTCCGTAGCCACAAGAGCCTCAACTATATGCGGCGAGAGCTGCGCATAGTCAACGCACACACGGTTCTCCTTGTTGTAATTCCACGTTCCCATTAGCTTGCCGTCGGCCGAAATGACTTGCGTGGCAAACCTGTTGATGGGATTCTGCAGGTCTTCTATGGGGGGCATATAGCCTATCCAACCCTTTGATATGGCGTAAAAGGCTCCGGCGGCACCTATGACCGTGAGCGCAAGCAAGGCCCACAGGAAATGCACAAAAAACTTTCTCATTTCTCTGAATATTCGTCAATCTTTCGTTTTATTATCCGTGCAAAAATACAGAATTTAGTCCATATATGAAAAATTTAATTTGATTTTCTGCCTTACAACCACCTTTAAATCGGAAATAATGTGTAACTTAGCGGTCAAAATTAAAGAAACCAACTTGACAGAAGTAATGGAAAAGCATGATTTTGTGACTATTGCCAATATCACGAAGGAGAAAATCCTGTATATGATAGAGATGGCACAGGAGTTTGAAAAGCATCCGAACAGGGAGATTTTGAAAGGAAAAGTTGTCGCCACATTATTCTTCGAGCCGTCCACGCGCACCCGGCTGAGCTTCGAGACAGCGGCAAACCGCCTCGGTGCACGCGTCATAGGATTTGCCGACCCGAAGATAACAAGCGGCACAAAAGGCGAGACTCTCAAAGACACCATACTGATGGTGGCCAACTATGCCGACGTGATTGTGATGCGCCACTACATCGAAGGGGCTGCACAGTATGCAAGCGAGGTGACGGAGGTGCCCATCGTCAACGCGGGCGACGGCGCACACCAGCACCCGTCGCAGTGCATGCTCGACCTCTATTCGATATACAAGACGCAGGGGACACTGGAGAATCTGAACATCTATCTCGTGGGAGACCTGAAGTACGGACGCACCGTACACTCGCTCATAATGGCCATGCGCCACTTCAACCCCACATTCCATTTCGTGGCTCCGGCAGAACTTTCCATGCCCAACGAATACAAGATATACTGCCGGGAGCACGGCATCAGATTCGAGGAGCACACCGACTTCAACGAGAAACTCATAGCCGATGCCGACATTCTGTACATGACGCGCGTGCAGAAAGAGCGTTTCTCCGACCTCATGGAATACGAACGGGTGAAGAACGTGTACATCCTGCGCAACGAGATGCTTGCCGGTGCCAAGCCCAATCTGAAGATACTGCACCCGCTGCCGCGCGTGAACGAGATAGCATACGACGTGGACGACAACCCGCATGCCTACTACATACAGCAGGCCGGCAACGGACTGTTTGCGCGCCAGGCCATATTCTGCGATGTGCTCGGCCTGACACTCGACGACGTGAGAAACGACAAAACAATAATAAACTCCTGACCACAGGCCGGGAAACGGAGCCTTTAAATACACAACAGAACATGAACAAGAACGAAATGCTGGTGGCCGCGATACAGAACGGCACCGTAATTGACCATATACCGGCGGACAAGACCTACCAGGTGGTCAGCCTGCTGAAGCTGGAAGAGCTGACCACACAGGTGACCATAGGCTACAACTACCACTCGAAGAAACTCGGACGGAAGGGTATAATAAAGGTGGAAGACAAGTTTTTCACCGACGAGGAGATTTCGCGCCTGTCGGTTGTGGCACCTAACATCGTGCTGAACATAATACACGACTATGAGGTTGTGGAGAAGAAGACGGTGACAACACCCGACGAGCTGAAGGGTATTGTAAAATGCAACAACCCGAAGTGCATAACCAACAACGAGCCTATGAGCACGCTCTTCCATGTCACCGACAAGGAGCACGGCACACTGAAGTGCCATTACTGCGAGAAAGAACAGGACATAAACAAGGTGGAATTGATATAAATTCCACCTTATTTTATTCATTACGCTCCGTTTTTATTGCACAGCTAAGAAATAATGACTAATTTTGCAGCGGATGTTTAAGAGGATAATCATTATTAAATATATAACAATTCTGAAACAATGAAAAGAGATCAAGAGATTTTTGACCTTATCGAAAAGGAGCATCAGCGTCAGCTTAAAGGCATTGAACTCATCGCATCAGAAAACTTTGTGAGTGACGAGGTTATGGAAGCCATGGGCTCATACCTTACCAACAAGTACGCCGAAGGATATCCCGGCAAGCGCTACTATGGCGGTTGCGGCGTGGTGGACCAGGTGGAGCAGCTCGCCATCGACCGCGTGTGCAAGCTCTTCGGTGCCGAGTACGCCAACGTGCAGCCCCACTCCGGAGCCCAGGCCAACGCGGCAGTGCTGCTCGCAGTGCTCAATCCCGGCGACACATTCCTCGGCCTCAACCTGGCCCACGGAGGACATCTCTCGCACGGTTCGGCCGTAAACACATCCGGTATTCTGTACAAGGCCATCGGCTATGACCTCAATCCCGAGACCGGCCGCGTGGACTACGACCAGATGGAGACGCTCGCCCTGGAGAACAAGCCGAAGCTGATTATCGGCGGAGGCTCGGCATACAGCCGCGAATGGGACTACAAACGCATGCGCGAGATAGCCGATAAGGTAGGCGCACTCTTGATGATAGACATGGCGCACCCCGCCGGACTCATTGCCGCCGGACTGCTTGACAACCCGGTGAAATATGCCCACATCGTGACATCGACAACGCACAAGACGCTGAGAGGCCCGCGCGGCGGTATCATACTGATGGGCAAGGACTTTGAAAATCCGTGGGGCCTCACCACTCCGAAAGGGCAGGTGAAGATGATGAGCCAGCTGCTCAACTCGGCCGTATTCCCCGGACAGCAGGGCGGACCACTGGAGCACGTTATCGCAGCCAAGGCCGTTGCTTTCGGCGAAGCGCTGCAGCCGGAGTTCAAGGAGTGGGCGGCACAGGTGCAGAAGAACGCCAGAGTTCTGGCCGACGAGCTTACAAAGCGCGGCTTCACCATCGTGAGCGGCGGCACCGACAACCATTCGATGCTCGTAGACCTGCGCTCGAAGTATCCCGAACTGACGGGTAAGGTGGCTGAGAACGCCCTCGTGGCAGCCGACATCACGGTGAACAAGAACATGGTTCCGTTCGACAGCCGCAGTGCATTCCAGACCAGCGGAATACGTCTGGGCACTCCCGCCATCACCACACGCGGCGCCAAGGAAGACCTGATGGTGCTCATAGCCGAGCTTATCGAGGAGGTTCTCAACGCTCCCGAGAACGAAGAGGTGATAGCAAGCGTGCGTGCCCGCGTCAACGAAACGATGAAGAACTATCCCCTGTTTGCGTATTAATAGAAACAGGACAAGGTATACAAGACAACTATAACGTAATACGGGCTTTGAGATTCTACTGTCTCAAAGCCCGTATTTCGTTATGAGGGTGTGTTAAAATTCATTACAGCATGACAACACGGAAAGCGTACGGCGGCAGTGTCACTGTCAGCTTGCCGTCGGCTGCTTTCGTATACGTGCCGCGCTCCACTTCGACACGCGCCTGACCGGGTTTGCCACTGTATCCTTCGTAACGGACTACATTGGATATGGGCAGACTCTTGGCGTCAACCGTTATGGTAAGCTCGACGGGAAGCACGTTGGCAATCTTGAGGAAAGCCTGTCCGGTCTTGCTGTCGCGCACCACACTCGTTGCCACACGGTGGCCGGCAAGGCTGTCGATGGCCACCGTCGATGCGACATACTGGTTGCCCGAATATGTGGAGAAGAGGCGCTGGGTCTCGTAACTCGGCGTCTTGTCCACATGCTTGTTGTCAAAGTACATCATGTCGGGGCTCCAGTTGCTGTGTCCGTTCTTCGAAAGCAGCGGGGCATAAGATGTCATTGTCACCACATCGGCATTGCGCTCTATGTTGCAAAGATGCACGGCCTCGGCCAAGGCGCAGTCGATGTTGCCCTTGCCCTGACGCGCAGCGTACTCGCCGAGATACACTTTCGGACCCTTACGGTCGTAGTTGTCGTAATAAGTCTGGTTGTTAAGGAACCACCCGACGCTCTCATAATAATGCTCGTCAACCATGTCGAAGACTTCTTTATTGTCGTTGGCAAACTTCCATCCCTCGATATAATCGGACGACGGATAATGGAACGGGCCTACCGTACCGCACACGATGATGTCGGGATAGCGCTCCTTTATGGCCTTGCATATCATGAGACAACGGTCTTCAAACGTGGTTGAGATGATGTCTTCGTTGCCTATACCTATATATTTAAGGTTGAACGGAGCCGGATGACCGGCGTCGGCACGCATCTTGGCCCACTTGCTCGTGGCCGGATCACCGTTTGCCCACTCTATCAGGTCGAGCATCTCCTGTATGTAAGCCTGCATGTCTTCCATAGGTATACCGCCCTGCTGACCGCCGTATCCGTCCTTGTCGGGACCGGAATTCTGGCACGGCACACCGGCTGCAAGCACGGGCAGGGGCTCTGCGTGCATGTCTTCGCAGAACTGGAAATACTCATAGAAGCCCAGTCCGCGCGTCTGATGGTAGTTCCATATGTTGCGGTCGGGCACACGGTCTTCGAGCGGTCCGACGGTGTGGTGCCAGTGATAGATGTTGTCAAGCCCGTCGCCATGGCTCATACATCCGCCGGGGAAACGCACAAACTTGGGGTGCAGGTCGGCAATGGCCTGTGCTATATCCTTGCGCAGACCGTTCTTGCGGCCGTTGAAGGTGTCTTGCGGGAAGAGGCTTATCATGTCTACCGCCACCTCGTTCTGCTTCTCCGGCACAATCATCAGCTCGGCCTTATCCGCCTTTTCTGCTGCTGTGAGCACGGCGTCGTACTTGTTCCACTCGCCGTCGGCGCCCTTTGTGTCTATGCGTGCCGAGGCTATGATGCGTCCGCCGTCGACAAGTGCCACGGTAAAGCGCTTGGCCTTGCCGCCGATGTTGCGCACGCGGAAACTGAAGTCGTACTTCGCACCGCGCTCGACAACCATTCCGTCCCATCCCGTATTATATAAGGTGTCGGCGGTGAGCACGGCATAATGGGGATTGTTCTTGCTCAGCGGACCTTCGGTCATTATCTTTATGTCGCCCCCTGAAGAACGCCATGCCGTAGCGGCTTTCCACTCCCTGCGGTCGGCCGGGCTGTATTCGAAGTCGCGGTTCTGCACCATCTCGGCATACAGTCCGCCATCGGCAGCATAGCTTATGTCCTCGAAGAACACGCCGACGAGCTTGTCGCTGATGGGCTTCTGGCGCTTGCCGTCGATGGTCATCGTGGCCTTGACTGCCTTTCCGCCCAACGCTTCGAGTAGTTTTCCGTCATCGGCAAGCTTCTCTCCATAGCTGGCGTTGTCGGCGGCGAGCCTTGCGAAATGGGCTTCGACGGCTTCCGCCAGAGCCGTGGGCACCTTCCACATGAACCCTTCGGTAACTTTTTCATTGACAACACCTGTGTTTTTCTCTCCGCGCACGGCATCATACTCGGCCAGCGTGGCGGGAACATCGGGCGTGAAATGACGGAAATCGGCACCGGTAACGGTCTTGCGCACCTTTCCGTCCTTGGTCTTGAAGAGCACGGAATACTTGCCTCCGCCGTCAAAACGTATCACCGGAGCCAGACATCCCTTTACCGACATGCGCGGATAGTCCTGCGGACGCCACGTAACAAGGTCTTCGGAATAGGCCACGGCGAAGCACGGCGCATAATCGTTCACCTGAAACACTGCGGCATAGCCTTTCCCGTCGAGACGGCAGATGAACGGCGAATACATGCGTTTCTCCGAGCCCCACCGCGAATAATCGGACGTGAAGAGCTGCCCCACCTCGGCAAAACCAGTCTGGTTGAGTTCGCGTGCCACATGAAATCCTTGCTTGTCGCCGGGACAATAAAGAAACAATTTAGTGCTATCACTCTTTTCCGGAGCCGGCTGTTTACCCTTAACCACTGCCGACATCATGGGTACCGTTCCCATCATGAGCAACGACAGCAGGGATAGTCTGAACTGATTTCTCATAACTTGAATGTATTTTATTTAGTAGTTTTGGTTATTGTCAGTGTCGCTTTGTACAGTTTATGTTATCATTACGTACTGCATCTATTTTAAATACGTTTAATTTTGCGAAGATACGTATTTTTTTTCATATTACGGTTTAATACATGGTAAAACTCTGTCTGGAAGCAAAAAAAGCGGGAAACGCTTGGCAAGTTGGAATAATCACACTACCTTTGCAGACAGAAAAAGACATTGGATCGTATCGGTTAGATTGGGATACTCATCAAATAAACTGAAAACAGAGAAAACTTCTCTTATCAATGGCGGGCCACAATCCTCTTTAGGGAGGACAGCTACAATGCCGGTGGATTACAACGATAGGGAGCTCTCAAATCTTATCTAATAGGAGTTTTCATCACATCACCGATACGATCCTCTCTTTTTATCATCACCTATATTAATAAAATGCAAACCATAAACATCATGTTTTCAGGTATCATTGAAGAATTTGCCACCGTCACGGACATCAGGAAAGACCGTGAGAACATAGACTTGTCACTGAAATGCTCATTCACCGGCGAGCTGAAGATAGACCAAAGCGTTGCCCACAACGGCGTATGCCTCACTGTAGTGAGCATCGGAGACGGCACATACACCGTCACGGCAATGAAGGAAACGCTCGAACGCAGCAACCTCGGTATGCTGAAAGTGGGGGATAAAGTGAATGTGGAGCGCTCCATGCTGATGAACGGCAGGCTCGACGGACATATCGTACAGGGACATGTAGACCAGACTGCGCGCTGCACGGCCATGGAAGACGCTGACGGAAGCACATATTTCACATTCAAATACGATGCCGACAAGGAGAAGGTCCGTCACGGATACTTCACTGTCGACAAAGGCAGCGTGACCGTTAACGGCGTGTCGCTCACGGTATGCAATCCCACGGCAGACACATTTCAGGTGGCCATAATACCTTATACGATGGAACACACCAACTTCTGCGACATCAAGATAGGCTCTGTTGTCAACATCGAATTTGACATTCTCGGCAAATATATAGCGAGACTGAGCCAACTGTAAACATATATTAACGGCGCCAAATCTCATCGAAGATTTGACGCCGTTATTCTACTAACTCCCTACATATATATATAATATTTTCAAAAAGACTTTATTCTTCGTAATTTTGCGGTGTACAAAAGATAACAGAAGAATATGAACAGAGGTATTATACTCATCGGAGCGGTGTTGCTTACGGCCTTCTCCACCAACGCGTCCGGCCAAAAGAAATGGACGCTGGGGGAATGTATAGACTATGCCATGGCCAACAACATCACGCTAAAGAAATCGCGGCTGACGAAAATGTCGGCCACCGAAGACCTGAAACAGTCGAAAGCCGCGCTGCTGCCGTCGCTGAGTTTCTCGACAAACCAGTCGTTCGGATACAGGCCATGGGTGAACGACGGCGTCAGCACTGTAAACAACGGCACGGTATCTACAAGCGTAAACAAGACTTACTACAACGGAAGTTACGGGCTGAACGCCAGTTGGACCGTATGGAACGGCAACCAAAACCGCAACACCGTCAAGCAGAACAAACTTACGGAAAGGCAGGCCGTGCTGGATTCTGCCGCCACCTCAAACAGCATAAAGGAACAGATTGCCCAACTGTACATACAGATACTGTATATGAAAGAGGCCATCGCCGTGAACCGGCAAAGCTATGAAACAAGCATGAAAAACGAAGAACGCGGAAGGGAAATGCTGGCAGCGGGCAAACTGTCGAAAGCGGATATGACACAGCTCGAGGCACAAACGGCCACCGACAAATACAATCTGGTGGAGGCAGAAAGCAATCTGGCCGGCTATAAACTGCAACTGAAACAGCTGCTTGAGATAACGGACGGACAAGAGTTTGACATTTATTCACCGGAAACATCAGACAGCAGGGCACTTGCCGACATACCTCCGCTCATGTCGGTATACGAAGCCGCACTGGCCACACGCCCGGAAATAGAAAGCGGAAAACTCAGTATAGAGAACAGCAAGTTGGGAATCTCGATAGCCAAAGGAGGCCGTATGCCCACCGTGAGTCTGACCGGTGGCGTAGGCGCAAGCACCACCTCGATGAACTCAAAGGCATGGGGCACGCAGCTGAAGACCAACTTCGACGCTTCCGCCGGCGCCACCCTCAGCGTGCCTATATTCGATAACCGCAAGACACGAAGCGCCATCAACAAGGCCAAAATACAGCAGGAAGAGAGCATGCTCAATCTGCAGGAAGAGCAAAAGCAACTGTACAGCACCATAGAGGGCTACTGGCTTGACGCCACCACCAACCAACAGAAATTCAGGGCGGCACAAGCCAGCGTGGAAAGTGAGCAGGCCGGATATGATCTTGTCAGCGAACAGTTCCGCCTCGGCATGAAGAACATCGTCGAACTCATGACAAGCAAGACCAATCTTCTGTCGGCCCAGCAGAACCGTCTGCAAAGCAAGTATATGGCAATACTCGACATTCAGCTGCTCAATTTCTACAAAGGAGAACCGATAAACTTATAACCCGAACATAATAAATTAACACAAAATGAAGAGAATAAGCAAAATATGGATAGGCATTGCCGCAGTGGCTGTAATTGCAGTGGCCGCGTGGCTGATGTCGGGAATGAAGAAAGAGAGGCAGGTTTCGTTCGGCACGGAAACCGTGAAAAAGGCAAACATACAGAACAGCATAACGGCCACGGGCACCATCGAGCCTGTGACATCAGTCACAGTAGGTACTCAGGTGTCAGGCATTGTGAGCAAACTGTTTGTCGACTACAACAGTGTGGTGAAGAAAGGACAGGTGATTGCCGAACTGGACAAGACCAACCTGATAAGCGAACTGAACACCGCCAAGGCCAACCTGTCAAGTGCGCAGAGCACTCTGGCATACGAAACAGCCAACTACAAGCGTTACAAGACACTGTTCGACAAGGGACTTGTCAGTGCCGACGACTACGAAACGGCCGAGCTTAGCTATCTGAAGGCAAGGGAGACCGTGGCCACATCGAAGGAAACCGTGCAGAAGGCACAGACCAACTTGGGCTATGCCACCATCACATCACCGATAGACGGCGTGGTGTTGTCAAAGTCGGTTGAGGAGGGACAGACCGTTGCTGCCAGCTTCAGCACCCCCGAACTCTTCAACATCGCGCAAGACCTTACCGACATGCGCGTTGTGGCCGATGTTGACGAGGCCGACATAGGCGAGGTGCGTGAGGGCGAACGGGTGACATTCACCGTCGATGCCTACCCCAACGACACCTTCGAAGGTGAGGTGACACAGGTACGTCAGGAAGCCACTACAACCAACAACGTGGTGACATACGAGGTGGTGATAAGTGCACCCAACGCCGATCTGAAACTGAAACCCGGCCTGACAGCCAATGTTACTATATATACAGCCGAGAAGATGGGTGTGCCGAGCGTACCGAGCAAGGCCCTGCGCCTGCAGCCTACAGCAGAGACCGTGGGCAGGAAATATCAGATAAAAGACTGTGACGGCAAGGCCAAGGTATGGACATTAAGCGGCAACACACTGACTGCCCATGCCGTACAGACCGGCATGACCGACGGTATCAACACGGAGATTAATGGCGGTTTGACAGAAGGAACCGTCATCGTGACCGAGATTATGGAGACCGGCAGTGACGAAGAACCGGGAGACCGGCAGGAGCAGTCACCCTTTGCACCCGGCCCGAGAAAGAACGACAAGAAGAAATGACCATGCCAAAGGACAAGAAGACTGTAATAGAACTGCAGGACGTAAGACGCAAGTTCACCGTCGGCAGCGAGACTGTGCATGCGCTCCGCGGTGTATCGTTCAAGATATTCGAGGGAGAGTTTGTCACCATCATGGGCAAATCGGGGTCAGGCAAATCCACTCTGCTCAACCAGTTGGGCTGCCTCGACACACCCTCCGGCGGCGAATATCTGCTTGACGGCGTGGCCGTGAGCACCATGTCGAAATCGCAAAGGGCCGTGCTTCGCAACCGCAAGATAGGCTTTATCTTCCAGAACTACAACCTGCTGCCCAAGACAACAAGCGTAGAGAACGTAGAACTGCCGCTGATGTACAACAGCGGGGTAAGCGCGGAAGAGCGCCACAAGAGAGCCGTCGAGGCTCTGACGGCAGTGGGATTGGGCAACCGTCTCTACCACAAGTCAAACCAGATGTCGGGCGGACAGATGCAACGTGTGGCCATCGCACGCGCACTGGTGAACAATCCGGCCGTCATCCTGGCCGACGAAGCCACCGGAAACCTTGACACAAGAACGTCGTTCGAGATTCTCGTACTGTTCCAGAAGCTACACGCCGAAGGCCGAACCATCATCTTTGTGACACACAATCCCGACATTGCCAACTACTCGAGCCGCAACATCATGCTGCGCGACGGACGTGTGATAAGTGACGAATACAACGACAACATAATGTCGGCAGCCGAAGGACTTGCCGCATTACCACAAAATACTGACGAATAATGAACTATACCAATCTTTTGAAAATAGCCCTCCGCGCCATTGCCGCCAACAAGACACGCTCGTTTCTCACGGCATTGGGCATCATCATCGGCATTGCATCGGTGATAACCATGCTCGCCGTAGGCCAGGGAACAAAACAGAGCATACAGGCTAACATTGCGGAAATGGGGTCGAACATGATCATGATACATCCCGGAGCCGACCGCCGCGGCGGTGTGCGTCAGGACGCATCGTCGATGGAGACACTGAAAATGACCGACTATGAATCCATTAAACAGGAATGTCGGTATATAAAAGGTGTCAGTCCGGTCGTGACAAGCAGCGGACAGTTCATTTACGGCAACGAGAACACCCCTTCATCACTCTACGGCGTCAATGAAGATTATCTCGACATACGCCAGTTGAGCATTGCCGACGGCGAACTGTTCACCGCCGGCGACATCAAGTCAAGCGCAAAAGTATGCGTCCTCGGACAGACGGTTGTGGACAATCTCTTTCCCGACGGCAGCGACCCAATAGGCAAAGTGGTACGCTTCAACTCCATTCCCTTCCGCGTCATCGGCGTCCTGAAAAAGAAAGGCTACAACTCCATGGGCATGGATCAGGACGATCTCGTGCTCGCCCCGTACACATCGGTAATGAAACGGATACTCGCACAGACATATCTCGGAAGCATACAGTGCTCGGCCATCACCGAAGGCGCAACGGAAAAGGCTACTGAAGAGATAACCGCAATACTGCGCCGCAACCACAAGCTGAAGGATGCTACAGAAGAAAGGGAAGCCGACGACGACGATTTCAACATACGTTCGCAGGAAGAACTGGCATCGATGATGAACTCAACGTCCGACATGCTCACCATCCTTCTCGGATGTGTTGCGGGCATATCGCTCATTGTCGGCGGCATAGGCATCATGAACATCATGTACGTAAGCGTGACGGAACGTACACGCGAGATAGGCCTGCGCATGAGTGTAGGGGCAAGAGGGATAGACATTCTCAACCAGTTCCTCATCGAGGCTATACTGCTCAGCGTCACCGGAGGGCTGATAGGCGTGGTTCTCGGAGTGGGAGCCTCATACTCTATAAAGGCATTTGCCCACTGGCCGATAGCCATACAGGCGTGGACAATAATAATGAGCTTTGCGGTATGCACATTTACCGGGGTCTTCTTCGGATGGTATCCGGCAAAGAAAGCCGCACAGCTTGACCCGATAGAAGCTATAAGATATGAATGACAACAAACTCACTTACCTCATACATGCAGCGATATGGATCATGGTATTCATATCGCCGCTCATGTTCATGTACCACGGCAACGGCCTTAACCTCACGGAGTTCGTATGCAGAAGTGTAGGCTCGTCGACACTGGTGATAGTCTTCTACGCCAATTACCTGTGGCTCACCCCCAACTTCTTCTGCAAGAACGAAAGAAAATACTACTGGACATTCAATGCCGTCATGATTGTCTCCCTGGCCGTCATGCTGCACTATTGGCTCAGCTCGACCATGCGCCATTTCGACATACCGCCGCATGCCAAGCCGGAACCCAACCTGTTTATGGTCTTGTTCTTCATCATGAAGAACATCTTCAATCTCTGCATAACGGCGGCCATCGCCACAACCATACAGATAACCATGCGATGGCAGACGGCAGAAGCAGCCCGGCACGAGGCCGAAGCCGCAAGAACAGAGGCGGAACTGAAAAACCTCAGAGCGCAGCTTAACCCCCATTTCCTGCTCAATACGCTGAACAATATCTATGCACTCATCGCGTTCAACACAGAAAAGGCGCAGGAGATGACACTCGAGCTGAGCAAACTGCTGAGGTATGTCCTCTACGACAACCAGTCACTGTATGTCAGTCTGGAAAAGGAAGTCAGCTTTCTCACCAATTACATCAACCTTATGAAGATAAGGCTCTCGGGCGATGTCGACGTGCGTCTGACGGTGAACATCCCCCGCCCATGCAAGAAAGAGATTGCGCCGTTGCTGTTCATCTCGCTCATAGAAAACGCTTTCAAGCACGGGGTCAGCACCACAAAGCCGAGTTTCATACACATTGAGCTAACCGCCGACGAGCATACCGTAACCTGTGTCATAAAGAACAGCTGCCATCCCAAAAGCGGAGACGACCGCAGCGGCCACGGTATAGGACTGCAACAGGTGGCCAGACGGCTTGAACTGCTGTACCACGGGAAATACGAATGGCATAAGGGAACAGACAAGGACAACACCATTTATTCATCAACAATCAAGATATATGATACTGAAATGTGCAATCATTGACGACGAGCCGCTGGCCGCCGAGCTTTTGGCAAGCTATGCGAGAAAGACGCCGTTCCTCAATCTTACCGGCATTTACAACAGTGCCGTCAACGGAATGAAAGACCTGCGTGACAATCCGGCAGACCTTCTGTTCCTCGACATACAGATGCCGGAACTCAGCGGCATCGAATTTGCCAGAATACTCCCCAAAGAGACCAAAATCATTTTCACCACGGCTTTCAGCCAGTATGCCGTCGACGGATATAAGGTGAATGCCATCGACTACCTGTTGAAGCCCATAAGCTATGAAGAGTTCCTTAAAGCATCGTCCAAGGCACTCGAATGGTTTGAAGCCGTACGCAAGCAGGCAGCATACAAGGATGACAGATTCATGTTTGTGAAGAGCGACTACAAACTGGTCAGAGTATGCCTCGATGACATCATGTATATAGAAGGGCTGAAAGACTATATCCGCATTTACCTTGAAAACGGGGATAAGATAATGTCGCTGATGAACATGAAGAAACTCGAGAAGTATCTTCCCGCACCCGACTTCATGCGTACCCACCGGTCGTATATAGTGAACATGAGGAAAATAACCGTGATAGACAAGTTCCGCATAGTGTTCGGCAACACCTACATTCCCATTTCCGACAGTTACAAGGATGAGGTGCAGGCATACCTCGACACCCGCATCCTCACCTGAAAGCGCCCGTCAGAACAAAAGCTCCTGCGGTGTGGAGACAAAACACACGGCGCCATGTTCCGTCAAGAAGTCCTTGTCGCGGAATCCCCACAAGACACTCACACACGGCAGGCCGCTGTTGCGTGCCGTTGCCACGTCAACATCGCTGTCGCCTATGTAAACTGCACCGTCCTTACCTGCACCGAGCAGACGCAACGCCTCCAGCACAGTGTCGGGAGCCGGCTTCTTCCTTATGTCCTCACGCTCGCCTATGGCCACATCCACAAGGTCGCCGAAGAAATGGCGGCACAAATCCTGTGTGGCGGCATAAAACTTGTTGCTCACCACCGCCACCTTCTTGCCGCGGCGCTTCAGTTCGCCGAGCATCGCCGTCACTCCGTCATAAGGCACCGTCGTATCGAGCGAGTGCTCCATGTAATGGCGGCGGAAAGCTCCGAGAACATCCTCAAACTGAGGGTTTCCCGCACCTCCCGGCACGGCACGCTCCATAAGCACACGCACACCGTTGCCCACAAACCACCGTATCTCTTCTGTCGTATGCTCCGGCATGCCGTAAGCACGCAGTGCATGGTTGACGCTCGCCGCCAGGTCCCCGAGAGTGGAAAGTAATGTTCCGTCGAGGTCAAATATATATGTATCGTATTCTTTCATCACTGATATGTCGTTATCGTTCTTCACTGATATGTCATTACCGCTCATCTCCTGCTTCTCGCTATCATCTGCCGCACCTTCTGATTGAAGCGCTCCGCCCCGAGAAGTTCCTCTATGGTAATGTGCATCCTGTATTTCCACCTGTTGTATACATCGCTCGGCACGTTTATCCTCTCCTCACGCAGAGAGTCCGACCGCAGCTCTGCGTCCATGGCCGTCCAGTCCTGGAACGACAGCAGGCAAAGCATCGACGGACAATACAGGTGACGTGCTATTATCTCCTCGGCAAGATGTGCCGGCAGATGCTCCGGTGCACGCCCCTCTTTCTGCATCATCGAGGCATAATAACGCTGTGTCCGCTCGGGGTTCTCCTCCCACCACATACGCAGTGTAGGCATGTCGTGCGTGGCGATGGTGGCCACACTTCTGTACGGATTTGCCACAAGATGGGCAAACTCCAGCGCACTCTGCTTGGGCATTGTCTGAATCTCCAGCGTATTTATGCGCAGCGCATCGAGCACAGGAGCCACACAGTCGGGCAACATGCCCAAGTCCTCGGCGCACACCATCATCCTCGTGTTGTCAAGAGCCATAGGCAGGCGCCTCATGGCCTCGTCACCCCAAAATACATTATGGCGGCTGTAGAAATAGTTGTTGTAGAGCCTCATGAACGCCTCCTTCTCTTCCGCGCTCAATGCCTCGTATATAGGTTCGTCGTAAACGCCCACACGCGGATGGTACATTCCGGGCCTCCGGGGGTCCTCCACGAAGAGCACATCGCTTATCAGCCTGTACAGTCCGTCACGTATCCACAGACTGTTCTCGTCATGCCGCCCCTCAAAGTGTTTCTCCACCTTGCGCTGTGTGTCATACTCCTGCCGCATGCTGTACAGTCCGTACGCCCCCTTGAAGAGGAATGTCTCGCGCACGTAATCGGCATGCACACCGAATATGCGGTGCAGGGCGTTATCGTTGATGAACGGACGTGTGAACAACTCCTTGCGGAACTGCAGGCCGAAATACTCTATCTCACCCGGATCGAGCGGCAACGCCGGTGAGAAATGTCCCAACAACCCGTGTACGGTATCGAGCGGAATCTCCCAGATACGGAAGAAACCAAGCACATGGTCTATGCGGAACGCATCGAAATAACGGTTCATCCGCGCAAAGCGGCTGCGCCACCACTTGCATCCGTCAGCCATCATCTCCGGCCAGTTGTACGTGGGGAATCCCCAGTTCTGGCCGTTTCGTGCGAAAGGATCGGGCGGGGCACCCGTCTGCGAGTCGAGATTGAAATACCGGGGCTGCACCCACACCTCCACACTGTCACGGCACACGCCGATGGGTATGTCGCCCTTCAGCACCACACCCTTTGACCGTGCGTAGCTGCCGGCTTCGAGCAACTGCTCGTGCAACAGATATTGTACAAAGCAAACATAGCGTATTTCGTCTGCATTGTCATCGCAATAGCGGCGCACCTCCTCCCTGTTGTACACGGAGTGTTCGGGCCATTCCGAAAAACTTGCGGTGCCATAACGGTCGCGCAGCGAGCAGAAAGCGGCATAAGGCATGAGCCAGTCGGCATTGTCTTCAACGAAAGCACGGTAGCCGTCCGTCTCCGCCACCTGCTGTCCGCGCTCCGAGAAAAGGTCGCGGAGATACGCCGTCTTCACCCTGTCCACGGCCTCGTAGTCACTGTACGCAAGTGCATTGAGTTCCTGCCGCTGGCGGTGATAGGCCGTCATGCGTGCCTTGTCGCTCAGCGTTCCGGCCGCCTCAAGGTCTACATAATGCGGATGCAGCGCGTCTGCCGACACAGCGTTATACGGATATGAGTCACCCCATGCACGCGACTTCGTTGTATCGTTAACGGGCAGAATCTGTATCATCTTCATTCCTGTTTCAACAGCCCAGTCAACCATCCGTTTCAAATCGCCGAAATCGCCCACTCCGTAAGACGAAGTGCTGCGCAGTGAGAAGACCGGTATCACCACACCGGCTGCCTTCCAGTCGCTGTCACCCAAACGGAGAACGCCTCCGTCAAGCACGAGCACCTCACCGTCGGAAATGTTCCGGTCGCCGGTGTTGCGGTTAACGCCTTCCTCCCACGCCACAAAGGTGTTGGTATTGCCGTCGACTACAACATATTTATATTCGAGCGGCAAGGCCATTCCCATCACATTTACGGACAGCACCCACTCCGTCTGGCCGGCATACTGCATCATCATATACCGCGACGTGTCCCAACAGCCCAATGCCGGATGACTGCCGCAGACGGCCAGCATCTGTCCCGGCTTGAGTTGCGGAGCCGACACACGGAACAGAACGGTACGGCGGTACAGTGACGTGGGGAGCGGTTGCACCTCTTCGTCCCTCTTGCCGTGTGTCGCCACGGCATAGGCATTTGTATACATATAAGCCTGAAGAGGTATGTCGCGCCAGCTGTCAGGCATGATGAAGTCTTTTGTCGAGTCGAAAGGGAATGTCCTCGGCACCATGTTCCATTCGCGCCGCATCACCTCTCCCTGCGTGTTCTCCACCTGATAGAAGTAGCGGAAAGAGGCTGCCGGATGGTGCCGTGAATCGTGTGCCACCGTCTCCAGCGTCCACAACATTCCGTCACTGGTGTTCATCACACGGTTTTCACGCTTCACGCTACCGTCGTAACTTATATATTCGATAACCACATGGAGACTTTCACCCCACATCGTTCCGTATGTAATGCTGAACCAAAGTTTCATATTCTCATCATTATTTCATTAAAACAAGCTCCGTCCGGCCGCAGCCGGCAGCCTGCCGACAGGCAACCGTTCCGGCGGAAAGCCATTCAAGTAACCGCAAAGGTAATAAAAAACAAACAAAACATTTCGTCATTTTTGAAAAATGGTGTACCTTTGCCATCATTTTTTATCATTCGTAACATGAAACCAATAAAATCAAAGTATTATTTATACGTATCGGGCGCATGCCTGCTGCTCATTGCCGGCATATTCTATTATTACTTCTTCTCCACCTTCTCCTCCGCCACGACGGTACAGTATCTGTATATAGACGATGATGATGACATCGACTCCGTATACACAAAACTCACGCCGATGGGCAAGGACCATTCCATCAAGGGCTTCCGCACACTGGCGAGATACAGCAAGTACGACAGGAACATACGCACGGGCCGTTATGCCATAGCACCGGAAGAAAAGATATTCACCGTATTCCGCCACATAAAGAACGGCATGCAGACATCACTCAACCTCACCGTACCAGAATCGAGGACGATGGACCGTCTGGCGGGTGCACTGTCAAAGAAGCTGATGCTCGACAGCACGACAATAGCCCGGGCGCTCACCGACTCCGCTTTCTGCGCCAGATACGATTGCGACACGGCCACGATAGCCGCCATGTTCGTACCCAACACATACGACATTTACTGGAATGTGGGCATGGACAAGCTGATGGAGCGCATGGTGCAGGAGCACAAAAGATTCTGGAACGCCGAACGTACGGCAAAGGCAAAGGCCATAGGCATGACGCCGCTGCAGGTGAGCACACTGGCAAGCATCGTCGACGAGGAGACGGCCAACACGGCCGAGAAGCCCATGATTGCGGGCATGTACATCAACCGTCTGAGAACGGACATGCCGCTGCAGGCCGACCCTACCATAAAGTTTGCATGGAAGGACTTCGCCCTGCGCCGCATATACCACAAGCTGCTGGACATAGACAGTCCGTACAACACATACAGAAACACCGGTCTGCCGCCGGGTCCCATAAAGGTGGCGTCTGTTGCCGGCATCGATGCGGTGCTCAATCATGTGGAACACGACTATATATATATGTGTGCCAAAGAGGATTTCTCCGGCACCCACAATTTCGCACGCACTTATAAGGAACATCTCGCCAATGCCGCGAAATATACTAAGGCTCTTAATGAGAGGAATATTAAATAAGGAGTGTCAAAATGGCTATATGGTGCTTGGTAGGGACATATTCTTGTATTTGTCCGCAAAATAACCGTTGAATATCAACACGTTGCGAACGGACAAATACAAGAATATGTCCCTACAATGTGCGTGAACCTTATTTTGACACATCCATCAACTGTATTTGGACAATCGGTCAGCCCTCCCTTAATAACTTAAAAACCGCTCACTTCTCAGTGAACGGTTTCTTTCATCAATAGGTATTAGCCTCTCTAAGGTAAAAAGATTGTATTCAGGATAACACCGCAAAGTTATCGTTTTTTTTATTTATTCACAAATCCATTTATATGTTATATAACATCTTTAAACATTTCTACTCTTATATTGACAAATAAAACGGCATTTTCGAACAACGGGATGACGCAACAGAACAACGATAAATGGCACTATAGAACAACGGCACGACGCAACAAAACAACAACAATGACGCAACAAAACAACAATAAGCCGACAGAACAACAGTATGACACCATGAAAAAGGTTTCGGGGTGTGCTGCCAAATGATTGACAACACACCCCGAAACCTTTCGTTCCACCCTACCCGACACTGTGTCACCGTATTCTGTCGGCGGCACGCACGAGAGCCTCGTCAGCCAAAATGGCACGACGCGCCATCATGTAGAGAATCAGTGCCACGCAGGGGAAAGCGGCAAATACGGTTGGTCTGAATTCGAAAATGCCATTACCTGTACTGCACACGCGGCTGCAGACGGCATACAACACATACCATCCTACAAGCAGCAGGGCATTGAACACGCAAAAACGCGCCTGCGCCCTGCGGTTGCCGTATGCAAAGATGGAATATACTCCAAGTGCTGCCGACGGAACAAGAACGGCAAACATAGGCCATGTGGTGTACTCGACGATGTCATCGGTCACAAGACACAGGTTGTACTCATTGATGGTGATGATTCCTACGTGGGCGAGTTCGTCGTAAGTGAACACACCTACCGGCAAACACAGGCACGCCACCGTGAGCACCACGGCCAAAGCCATATAGACAGTCTGAATACGCTGTATCATAATATAAGCTTACAGACGGTTTTCAAGCGAGTTTCTCCTCGTTCTGCATGTTGTCACGCACCGGGTCACGCCAGTAAATCTTATCTTCTACAAACTCCTGTGTAGCCAGCAGTGTCGGTTTCGGCAACTTCTCATAATAGCGTGAAATCTCAATCTGCTCGCGGTTCTCGAAAACCTCCTCAAGACTGTCGTTGTAGGAAGCGAACTCTGCCAGCTTCTTGCTGAGGTCTTCCTTAATCTGAACTGAAATCTGGTTTGAACGCTTTGCAATGATAACCACGCTTTCATACAGTGAATTTGTGTCTTTGCAAAGATCCATGATGTTACGTGTCACGGTGTTGACCGGTGCCTTTGATTTCTTGTAATCCATACTATTTTATAAAGTTTAATAT
>ENA-OYXX01000089-OYXX01000089.1-human-gut-metagenome-genome-assembly--contig:-NODE-89-length-39646-cov-7.684853_pt1 | contig 39646 bp, 33 predicted proteins | sample MGYA00243976_ERZ653434 | MGnify/ENA primary metagenome ERZ653434 (study PRJEB26926, sample SAMN06165112) | human gut metagenome | biome: ENVO:00009003; feature: ENVO:2100002; material: ENVO:00002003...
TCTACACGTAAGGAGTCGTCGGCAGCGTCAGATGTGTATAAGAGACAGATCTTTGGCGTTGCAAACTTAATATAAAATCAGGAGGAAGTCACTATGGCAAACAAAAGAAATCTTAAACGTTACATCAGTTTCGTATGCGACGAGCTGTTGGCCGAATGTATGGCGGCATCGCTCTATGGAACCAAGGAGACACGGGAAAACGCTGAAGCCATCATCTTTTCCATAGCAAAGATTGGCCGTGAATTCAGAAGCAGGGTGTCTCATCCGGAGCCGGGAATGAAACCCAAGGTCTATTTCAAGAACCTTACGGAGAAGTTCAACGCCGGAGCGGTGGAGCTTATGGACCAAATCAACAATCTTTACTGACCCCGGAGGCACACAACGGTGCAATGGGCATGGCACTCTTACAACGGTAATACATTTTATTCAGATTAACAACACTTCATTCCAACCATCATGTGGAAATCATTCTGCCGCTGGCTATTATACAGGCGAATGGGATGGACGGCTGATATAACGGAAGCCCATCCCGCCAAATTCATCATTTGTCTTGCACCGCACACCAGTAACTGGGACTTCATCATAGGCCGGCTCTTTGCCGGTGCGGAAGGCATAACGAGCAATTTTCTGATGAAGAGAGAATGGTTCCGCGGACCGCTCGGCCCCTTCTTCCGCCGCATGGGGGGCATACCCGTCTGGCGGTCGAAGCACACGAGCATGACAGACAATCTCGCGGAGACGGCACGCGCCTCGGAAACATTCCATCTCTGCATCACCCCCGAGGGCACGCGCTCGCTCAATCCCGAATGGAAGAAGGGCTTCTACTACATAGCCCTCAAGGCTGGCATGCCCATACTGCTGTACGGTGTCGACTACAAGAGGCGCCTGATACAGTGCACGCGCACCATCATGCCCACGGGCGACATCGACAGGGAGATGCGCGAGATAAAGCTGTATTTCAAGGATTTCACGGGCAAGAATCCCGAAAAGTTCACCATTGGCGAAGTGTGACATGATGAAGCGACTCATATACATCATGCTGCTGCTGTCCGCCGGCGTGGCCTCACCGGCCCAGACGCGTGCCGACGAGACAAAAATGGCGAAGGGGCTGAAGAAGTTTTTCGCCGGCTACAGACCCAAGGACCAGACCCTCACGCAGTCGCCGCAAATGCTGAAATACAGTGTCGACACCAAAAACACAAAGCTTACGATAACGGCCGACGAGTTTTTCGCCGCCCAGGAGTTCTCGCCCGAGACCAACGCCGACATCTACAAGAAGCTGCGGCGCGAGCTGCCCAAGGCGTACAGGAAGTACGACGTGGAGATAATCGTCAACGGCCTGTCGATAGACGACCTCATACCCAACCGCCTCTCAAAGAGCGTGGACAAGTCGAGGATGTGGGGAGACACCGACTACGACGGCAAACCGTGGACGCAGAACATGTCGTACCCCGCAAAGACCACCCACGGGCTGCAGAACAGGCACATATCGCTATGGGCAAGCCACGGCAGATACTATGACGTGAACCGTGACCGGTGGAGCTGGCAGAGACCCAAACTCTTCGGCACGACTGAAGACCTTTTCACCCAGACCATCGTCATCCCCTACCTCATTCCCATGCTCGAAAACGCGGGAGCCGTGGTGTTCACGCCACGCGAACGCGACTGGCAGAAGCACGAGGTGATAGTGGACAACGACGACCGCGAGTCGGGCACGAGCTACATAGAGGTATATGCCCGCCACGAATGGACCGATGCGGGCACGAAAGGTTTCGCCCGCCGCAAGGGAACATACCGCGACGGAGAGAACCCGTTCGAGGCCGGCACGGCGCGTATGGCTAAGGCAACCACCAAGAAGAACAGCTGCAGCATCATATCGTACATGCCCAAACTGCCCGCCGAAGGGCGCTATGCGGTGTATGTGAGCTACGCCACGCTGCCCAACAGCGTCGATGACGCCACATACACGGTATGGCACAAGGGCGTGAAAACCGAGGTGCGCGTAAACCAGCAGATGGGTGGCGGCACATGGGTATACCTCGGAACGTTCGACTTCGACAAGGGAGGCAACAAGTACAACTGCGTGGTTCTGACAAACAGGAGCGCCCACCACAACGGCGTTGTCACGGCAGATGCCGTAAGATTCGGCGGCGGCATGGGCAACATAGAGCGCGGAGGGAGGACCAGCGGACTGCCCAGATGCCTCGAGGGTGCACGCTATTACGCCCAGTGGGCGGGCATGCCGTACGACATCTACAGTTCGAAGAACGGCACAGACGACTATGGCGACGACATCAACACGCGCTCGCTCATGACCAACCACCTTGCCGGAGGCTCCTGCTACGTGCCTTCCGACGGCGGCGGACTGAAGGTTCCGATAGAGCTTTCACTGGCCGTGCACAGCGATGCGGGCTACTGCAAGGACGGCACGGGGCTGATAGGCTCGCTCGGCATATGCACCACCGGGTTCAACGACGGACGCCTCGGTGCCGGCATATCGCGCCTGGCGTCACGCGACTTCGCCGACGCCCTGCTGTCGAACACCGCGCGTGACATCACATATAAATACGGCAAGTGGAACAAGCGCGAGATTTTCGACCGCAACTATTCCGAAACGCGCATACCACAGGTGCCCAGCGCCATCATCGAAACCATGTCACACCAGAACTTTCCCGACATGGTTTACGGTCAGGACCCCAACTTCCGCTTCACCCTCGCACGCTCACTGTACAAGACGATAGTGCGGTATGTCAACGACCAGCACGGGCGGCAGTCGGTGATAACGCCTCTCACACCCGACAACTTCCGCATCGAGTTTACCGATGCCGACGAGGTGTGTCTGAGCTGGAACGCGGTGAGAGACCCGCAGGAGGCCACATCGCAGCCCACAGGCTACATCGTCTACACCGCCACGGGCAGCTCCGGATTTGACAACGGACGCTACATACGGGCCGAAAACAGCTGCCGGGTAAAGCTCGAACCGGGAGTGCTTTACAGTTTCCGCGTGGCGGCCGTCAACGCGGGCGGGTGCAGTTTCCCGTCGCAGACGCTCTGCGCGCTCCACAATCCCGGAGCCATCAAAGACATTCTCATCGTCGACGGATTCCACCGTCTGGCGTCTCCCGCCGTGCGCAACAACGATACGGAACAGGGATTCGACTTCGACGAAGACCCCGGAGTGACACTCGGACCCACCGCCGGATGGGTGGGCAGACAGCTGTGTTACGACCGCAGCGGCATGGGAGTGGCCGACGAAGGAGGTTTGGGATGGTCGGCCGACGACCTGACAGGCATATTCGTGGCGGGCAACGACCGCGACCACGTGCGCACCCACGCCGAGGCGATGCTCGGAGCCGGGCGCTACAACATAGTGAGCTGCTCGTCGGAAGCCATCGAAAGCGGCAGGACCGACCTCACGCACTACCAGCTTGCCGACATCATTCTGGGACTGGAGCGCAACGACGGCTACAGTCTCGAGCGTTACAAGACGTTCTCCCCCGCCATGCGCGACCGTCTGTCGGCCTACGTCCGCGGCGGCGGCTCACTGCTCGTAAGCGGAGCCTACACCGGCAGCGACATGACAGCGCCCGAAGAACAGACATTCCTTGCCGATGTGCTCAAGTGCCGTTACGGCGGACGCAACCGCACGTCGGGAGGCAGCGCCGAGGGGATGGGAACCACCATCGCGTTCCACAACGCCATCAACGAGACACACTACGCGGCCACATCGGCCGACATTCTCAACCCGGTGCAGCCGGCATACGCAGCCATGCGCTACTCCGACGGCCCCAACGCCTGCGTGGCCTACCGCGGCAACGACTACCGCGCACTCACCGTAGGCTTCCCCCTCGAGTGCATCAAGAGCAGGCAGAAGCAGGCATCGATAATGAAAGGCCTGCTGAAGTTCCTGCTGGAATAGCGCGCCGGCCACGGCAACCTGCAACAGCAGACAATGCACACAGCAACAGCAGACAATGCACACAGCAACGCCAATTACAGCCTCCCGCACACCGACATACGACCAAATAATAAGTAATAAATAATAAATAAAAAGTAACACCATGTATAAGATTCAAACAAACCAATCCGGCACACGGAGCATAGACATAAACGACGGACATCTGCAGACGATAAAGAGACACCAGCTCTTCCGCGACCTCATCGACAGCAACGGCTACATCGACGAGGCCGTGCTCGACAAGCTCAAGCTCAACGTACGCGCCATACTCGAGTCGGCAACGGACGACAGCAAGGCACTGATGGACCTGTGCCTCGACGTGATATACCATTCGAACATGAAGGCGTTCGGCCTGCAACGCCTCGTACAGCTCTATAAAGGATGGGATGACAGCACTCAGGAACAAACCGGTGGTGAACCGGCAGACGCATACAACACACAGGAAAACACCGGAGAGCAACAGGAAAACACCGGAAACACCCCCGAAGAAAACGCCTGACCGACCGGCAGCGACTATATACCACTGATATGGAATACAAACTTTCAGACTTCCTGCCCACCACAAAGAAAGAGCTGAAACTGCGCGGCTGGGACGAAGTGGACGTGATACTGTTCTCCGCCGACGCATACGTCGACCATCCGTCGTTCGGTGCGGCCGTGATAGGACGCACCCTCGAGGCGGCGGGTTACCGCGTGGCCATAGTCCCGCAACCCGACTGGCACGGCGACCTGCGCGACTTCAAGAAGCTGGGACGCCCGCGCCTCTTCTTCGGCATAGCCCCCGGCTGCATGGACTCCATGGTAAACAAGTACACCGCCAACCGCCGCCTGCGCTCCGAAGACGCCTACAGCCCCGACGGACGCCACGACATGCGGCCCGAATATCCCACCATCGTCTACTCCCGCATACTGCGCGAGCTGTACCCCGACGTGCCCATTGTGCTCGGAGGCATAGAGGCGTCGATGCGCCGCCTCACCCATTACGACTACTGGCAGGACTCACTGCGCAGGTGCATACTGTGCGACAGCGGGGCCGACATGATAGTGTACGGCATGGGCGAGAAGCCCACGGTGGAGATTTGCCGCCGCCTCGACAGCGGCCTGCCCATAAGCGCGGTGAGGGACATACCGCAGACGGTGTACATGGCCGCCGGCCGGGATGACGTGCCGGAAGCCACGGGCGAAGGCGACATCATCCTGCACAGCCACGAGACATGCCTCGCCGACAAGCGGGCGCAGGCCGAAAACTTCAGGCACATAGAGGAGGAGTCGAACCGCATGCACGCCCGGCGGCTCATACAGGAGGTCGGAGGACGCTGCGTGGTGGTCAATCCGCCCTACCCGCCCATGACCACCGCCGAGCTCGACGCCTCGTTCGACCTGCCCTATACGCGCCTGCCGCACCCCAAATACCGCGACAAGCGCATACCGGCATACGAGATGATAAAGTTCTCGGTCAACATCCACCGCGGATGTTTCGGCGGCTGCGCGTTCTGCACCATATCGGCACACCAGGGCAAGTTCATCACCTGCCGGTCGAAGGAGAGCATACTCCGCGAGGTGAGACAGGTGGCGGAGATGCCCGGTTTCAAGGGTTATCTGTCAGACTTGGGCGGCCCCTCGGCCAACATGTACGGCATGTCGGGCCGCAACCGCGCCGCATGCGAGAAGTGCAGGCGCCCGAGCTGCATCAATCCGGAGATATGTCCCAACCTCAATACCGACCACAGCAAGCTGCTCGACGTGTATCATGCCGTCGACGCCCTGCCCGAAATAAAGAAGAGTTTCATAGGCAGCGGCGTGCGCTACGACCTGCTTCTCCACCGCAGCAAGGACGAGACCGTGAACAGGGCTGCGGCACAATACACCCGCGAACTGATATGCCACCACGTGAGCGGACGCCTGAAGGTGGCTCCGGAGCACACGAGCGACAACGTGCTTCGGCTGATGCGCAAGCCGCCATTCAGCCAGTTCCAGGCCTTCAAGCGCGTGTTCGACCGCATCAACCGCGAGGAGGGGCTAAACCAGCAAATCATACCTTACTTCATAAGCAGCCATCCCGGATGCCGCGAGGCCGACATGGCCGAACTGGCCGTGCAGACAAAACGCCTCGACTTCCACCTCGAACAGGTGCAGGACTTCACGCCCACACCGATGACGGTGAGCACCGAGACATGGTACACCGGCTACGACCCCTACACGCTTGAGCCCGTGTTCAGTGCCCGCACGCAGGCCGAAAAGCTCGCCCAGCGCCAGTACTTCTTCTGGTACAAGCCCGAAGAACGCCGCAGCATAGAGCAGTCGCTCCGCCGTATAGGGCGGCAGGAACTCATAAACGAACTGTGGGACAAGCGCGATGCGGCATACAGGAGAGACACTCCACACAAGGCTGACACCGCCGCATATGGCAGTAAGAACAAGAGAAATGGAAATAACGGAACAAAACATAACCCCAAAAAGCCCGACGGCAGAGCCGGAAGACGGAATCGTCGTGACTGACGGCTTCGTTGCCGTGACCGACGGCAGCACGAGCAAGTCGCCGCTGCGGATAGACAGCGGCGTATCCAACGGGCGGCTCTGCATGCTCCTCACCGCCGAATACGTTCGGCAGGCACGCCCCGGAGCTTCGGCCGCCGAGTTTTGCGACGGACTCACCCGCCACATAGCCCGACGCTACGAAGGGCTCGACACAGCCCGCCTGGCCGCACATCCGGAGGAAAGGCTCACGGCAAGCTGCGCGGTATACAGCAGTGCGCGGCGGGAGATATGGCTGGTGGGCGACTGCCAGTGCCTCGTCGACGGCGCATTGTACGACAACCCGAAGCCCGGCGAGGCCGCAATGGCCGAAAAGCGCGCCGCCATAGCCCGCCGCATGATTCTTGACGGTGAGGCCACCGAGGAGAGCCTGCGCCGCGACGACAGGGCACGCAAGGCCATAATACCCGACCTGATAGCCACCATGAGCGGACAGAACGTGGCGTATGCCGTGGCCGACGGCTTCACCATACCCATGGACAAGGTGCGCGTCATTCCGCTCACGGCCGCCCGCCACCATGTCGTACTGGCCACCGACGGCTATCCATTCCTCCGCCCCACCCTCGCCGCATCTGAGGAACTGCTGGCCGCACAGCTGGCCGCCGACCCGCTAAACATCCGCGACTTCAAGGCCACCAAGGCCTTCATCGAAGGCAACAACTCGTTTGACGACCGCGCGTACATAGCCTTCGCGGTGGAACCGCTCTGACTCCGCGAAGCGCCTGGCGCGCGGAACACCTTTTAAAAGAGGGTGTATCAAAATAAGGTTCACGCACATTGTAGGGACATATTCTTGTATTTGTCCGCTCGTAACGTGTTGATATTCAATGACTGCTCGACGGACAAATACAAGAATATGTCCCTACCAAGCATCATGTAGCCATTTTGATATACCCTCTTTTGCGTTCCAATACAGGCCGTTTTGCGTTCCAATATAGGCTGTTTTACACGGCAAAAGCGGCACTTTCGAAAATCCCTCCGTGCCTCCGTTTTCTGACAAACTCTCTCTGTTTCTTTGCATTGCAAACACTCTGTGCGCCCGCACAACAAATATTTCTAAAAATATATCAATAAAAGTTTGCAAGGATGAAAAAAACTGATATATTTGCATCGTTATCCTGAAAACAATCTTTTTACCTTAAAAGGTACTAATACCTATTGAAGTATATGGAGCGACTGCCTGTGAAGGTCATCGCTTTATTTTTTTTAGAATGTAGCATGACTATATAATACAGGAGTTAAGAAGTTAAGGAGTTAAGCCGAATGTAGCATAAAGGAACGAAAGCACACATAATATAATATTAATTATTGTTAAACCGGATAACATTCCACATACGCACCCCACCGAAATCCATTAAAATATAGTAACTTTGTGGCCGATTTAGTCCGTGCAGGCTCAAGCAAGTGACGGCACAAAGCCGGTCCGCCTCGCCGGAAAACCGTTTAATATAATATAATGTACGCAATCGTAGAAATTAACGGTCAGCAGTTTAAGGCCGAACAGGGCAAGAAGCTCTTCGTTCACCACATCCATGATGCCAAGGAAGGCCAGGCTGTTGAGTTCGAGAAGGTGCTGCTGGTAGACAAAGACGGCACCATCGAGGTCGGTGCACCTACCGTAAACGGTGCCAAAGTAGTGTGTGAAGTGTTGAACCCGCTGGTCAAGGGCGACAAGGTCATCGTCTTCAAGATGAAGAGAAGAAAGGACTATCGCAAGAAGAACGGCCATCGCGCACAGTTCACAGAAGTAGAAATCAAACAAGTAATCGCTTAAAAATCAGGAGGAAGTAAGAAATGGCACATAAAAAAGGTGTTGGTAGTTCGAAGAACGGCCGCGAGTCAGCTTCACAAAGATTGGGCGTAAAAATCTGGGGCGGCCAGAAGGTAATAGCAGGCAACATCATCGTTCGCCAGCGTGGCACGAAGCACAACCCCGGCAACGGTGTGGGTATCGGCAAGGACGACACCCTGTACGCACTCGTTGACGGTGTGGTGAACTTCAAGCGCGGCCGTCGTGACAAGAGTATAGTATCGGTTATACCTGACGCACAAGCTTAAACCGAAGAGAAAAACAACACATAATTTATTCCAAACAAACAACAGAAGTCCTGTCCCTCCACACCGGAGCGGCAGGACTTCTGCCTTTGCCACACCACCCGCCATCTGCCGAAAGACCGGCAGGGATAAGGCGCGGGTACACTTTTTAACTTTAAACTATTTGATTTTGTAGCCAAAAGCATCATCTTTCACCATTTTTTCGTACCTTTGCATAATATTAATACGAAATTGAATTTAAATATAAAATATTATGCTTACACTCAAACTCATCAGTGAGGAAACTGAACGTGTGATTAAAGGCTTGGAGAAAAAGCACTTCAAAGGTGCCAGGGAAGCCATCGACAATGTGTTGGAAGCAGACAAGCGCCGCAAGGAAGCACAGGCAAAATCGGACAAGAACAAACAGGAGGCCAAGCAGATGGCCGCGCAGATTGGCGCGCTGATGAAGCAAGGCAAGAAAGACGAGGTGGAAGAGATAAAGGCCAAGGTGGCCGGACTGAAACAGGCCGACAAGACACTGGAGGAGGAAATGGCCCGGGCCGAGAAGGAGCTGACCACACTGCTCTGCTCGATACCGAACATACCCAACGACGACGTGCCCGAAGGCGTGGGCGCAGAGGACAACGTGGTGGTGAAGACCGGCGGCCCGATGCCCGATTTGGGCGAGGACGCCATGTGCCACTGGGACCTCTGCAAGAAATACAATCTCATCGACTTCGACCTCGGCGTGAAGATCACCGGTGCCGGCTTCCCCGTGTACATCGGAAAGATGGCACGCCTGCAGCGCGCCCTTGAGGCCTTCTTCCTCGAAGAGGCACGCAAGAGCGGCTATCTCGAAGTGCAGCCGCCGTACGTGGTGAACGCCGCCTCGGGCTACGGCACGGGACAGCTGCCCGACAAGGAGGGACAGATGTACCACTGCAACGAAGATGACCTCTACCTCATACCGACGGCCGAAGTGCCCGTGACGAACATCTTCCGCGACGTAATCCTCGACGAGAAGGAGCTGCCCATCAAGCGCTGCGCCTACTCGGGATGCTTCCGCCGCGAGGCCGGCAGCTACGGCAAGGACGTGCGCGGACTGAACCGCCTGCACCAGTTCGACAAGGTGGAGATTGTGCGCATCGACAAGCCGGAGCACTCCTACAAGAGTCTCGACGAGATGCTGGAGCACGTGGAGGGACTGGTGAAGAAGCTGGAACTGCCCTACCGCATACTGCGTCTGTGCGGCGGCGACATGAGCTTCACCTCTGCCATCTGCTACGACTTCGAGGTGTACAGTGCCGCACAGAAGCGCTGGCTTGAGGTTTCGTCCGTCTCCAACTTCGAGAGCTATCAGGCCAACCGCCTGAAGTGCCGCTACCGCAACGCCGAGACGAAGAAGACGGAGCTGTGCCACACGCTCAACGGCTCCGCCCTCGCCCTGCCCCGCATCGTGGCCACCATCATCGAGAACAACCAGACGCCGGAAGGCATCCGCGTGCCGAAGTGCCTCGTGCCCTACTGCGGATTCGAGATGCTTGACGGAAACAATTTTTAGGAGATTGAAGAGGCCGTATCAAAATCGGGTCCATACATATCGGTAGGGACATATTCTTGTATTTGTCCGCCAGATAATTGTTGACAACCAACAGTTACAGAGACGGACAAATACAAGAATATGTCCCTACTGTGCATATCATATCAGCTTTTTGACACATCCTCTTCCAAGTTTTCAACCTTCAACCTTCAACTTTCAAAATGTTTAAAGTTACAAGAAAAAAACGTTTCTCAGAGAAAGTATTTCTCTTCGAGATTGAGGCTCCGCTGATAGCAAAGAGCCGTAAAGCAGGAAACTTCGTGATTGTGCGCGTCGACGAGAAGGGCGAGCGCATGCCGCTGACAATAGCCGATGCCGATGTGGCAAAGGGCACGATAACGCTCGTTGTGCAGGAAGTGGGTCTGTCGTCGATAAAGCTGTGCCGGCTGAACGAGGGTGACTGCGTGGCCGATGTTGTAGGCCCGCTCGGCAATCCCACGCACATCGAGAAGTTCGGCACGGTGATATGCGCAGGCGGTGGCGTGGGCGTGGCGCCCATGCTGCCCATCATACGCGCACTGAAAGCCGCGGGCAACCGCGTGCTGTCCGTAATCGCCGGACGCAACAAAGACCTTATCATATTGGAGGACGAGGTGCGCGCGAGCAGCGACGAGCTTATCATCATGACCGATGACGGGTCGTACGGCGAGAAAGGCGTGGTGACCGTCGGCATCGAGAAGTTCATCAAGCAGGAAGGCCACGTGGACAAGGCCTTCGCCATAGGCCCTCCGATAATGATGAAGTTCTGCTGTCTGCTGACACAGAAATACGGCATACCTACGGACGTGTCGCTCAACACCATCATGGTTGACGGCACGGGAATGTGCGGTGCATGCCGCCTGACAATCGGAGGAAAGACGAAGTTCGTCTGCATCGACGGACCCGAGTTCGACGGTGCGCTGGTGAATTGGGACGAGATGTTCAAGCGCATGGGAACGTTCAAGCGCGCAGAGCAGGAAGAACTGGAACATTTTGAGGAACATGTGGCCGCGGCCGACCACGATCCCGCGGCCTCCCCCGGCCCCTCCAAAGGAGGGGAGAACGGTGCTTCCGTTGATAGTTCTGAAGTGAAGAAAGGGGACAAACCTGCGGCTTCTAAAGGGAATGACACAGTTGCATCAATAGATGAACTGACATCACGCGACGCACAGTGGCGCAAGGACTTACGTGCGGCCGTCAAGCCAAAGGAGCGCACGGCCATAGAGCGTGTAAAGATGCCGGAGCTCGACCCTGCATACCGCGCCACGACACGCACGGAGGAGGTGAACATCGGTCTTACGCCCGAGATGGCCATGACGGAAGCCAGGCGCTGTCTCGACTGCGCCAAGCCGAGCTGCGTTGAGGGATGTCCCGTGAACATCAACATACCGTCGTTCGTCAAGAACATCGAGCGCGGCGATTTCCTTTCAGCCGCCAAGGTGCTGAAACAGACCTCTGCCCTGCCCGCCGTCTGCGGCCGCGTCTGCCCGCAGGAGAAGCAGTGCGAGAGCCGCTGCATACATCTGAAGATGAACGAGCCGGCCGTGGCCATTGGCTATCTGGAGCGCTTCGCCGCCGACTACGAGCGCGAGAGCGGCAACATCTCCATTCCGGAGATTGCCCCGGCCAACGGCATGAAGATAGCCGTGGTAGGTTCAGGCCCGTCGGGACTGAGCTTTGCCGGCGACATGGTGAAGCGCGGCTATGAGGTGCATGTGTTCGAGGCGCTGCACGAGATCGGCGGCGTGCTGAAATACGGTATTCCCGAGTTCCGTCTGCCCAACCGCATCGTCGACGTCGAGATTGACAACCTGCGCAAGATGGGCGTGCACTTCGAGACCGACTGCATCGTGGGCAAGACCATATCCATAGAGCAGCTGGAGGCAGAGGGCTTCAATGGAATATTCGTAGGCTCGGGTGCCGGACTGCCCAACTTCATGGACATACCGGGCGAGAACCTCATCAACATAATGTCGTCGAACGAATATCTGACGCGCGTAAACCTGATGGACGCCGCCAATCCGACAACGGACACGCCGATGAACTTCGGCAAGCGCGTGATGGTTGTAGGCGGAGGAAACACGGCCATGGACTCGTGCCGCACGGCAAAGCGCCTCGGCGCCGAGGTGACCATCGTCTACCGCCGCTCGGAGGCCGAGATGCCCGCCCGCCTCGAAGAGGTGAAGCACGCACGCGAGGAAGGCATCGAGTTCCTCACGCTCCACAACCCCGTCGAATATATCGGTGACGAAAACGGAGCCGTACGGCAGGCCGTGCTGGAGGTGATGCGCCTCGGCGAGCCTGACGCCAGCGGACGCCGCCGCCCCGAACCCACGGGCGAGACAAAGACCATCGACGTCGATCAGGTTATCGTGGCCATAGGCGTGTCGCCCAACCCGCTCGTACCGAAATCGGTCGAGGGACTGGAGCTCGGCCGCAAGAACACCATCGTGGTTGACGACACGATGCGCTCGTCGCGCCACGACCTCTTTGCCGGAGGCGACATAGTGCGCGGTGGAGCGACGGTGATACTCGCCATGGGTGACGGACGCCGCGCCGCCGAAAACATGGACAGACAACTGACAGAGGAGAAAAACTGATGAACGGACTGTATACGGTAGCATTGCTCATACTAAGCAACGTGTTCATGACACTTGCCTGGTATGGGCATCTTAAATTGCAGCAGAACGGAACGTCGGCAAACTGGCCGCTCATGGGCGTGATAGCGTTTTCATGGGCAATAGCCTTCTTTGAATACTGCTGCCAGGTGCCGGCCAACCGCATCGGCTTCGAGGGCAACGGAGGCCCGTTCAGCCTCGTGCAGCTGAAGGTGATACAGGAGTGTATCAGCCTGATAGTGTTCGCGGTGATGGCCAATGTCATGTTTCAGGGACAAGACCTGCACTGGAACCACGCCCTCGCCTTTCTGCTGATAGTGTTCGCGGTGTATCTCGTTTTCATGAAATAGCGGCATGACGGCAAGTGGAGATAAAGAAAAACTTGAAAGGAGAATCGTAAAACGCTACAGGAAAGCACTCTCCGACTACAGTCTGCTGGCCGACAGCGACAAGATTCTCGTAGGGGTGTCGGGCGGCAAGGACTCGCTCTGCCTGCTGGAGATGCTGGGCAGGACGGCAAGGATATTCAAGCCTAAAATCAGCGTGGAGGCCATACACATAAGGATGGAGAACATAAGATACGAGACCGACACGGTATGGCTCGAGGATTTCGCGAGCCGGCAGGGCGTGCCGCTGCACATCGTAACCACACGCTTCGACAAGCAGGAAGGATGCCGCAAGCCGCCGTGCTTCCTCTGCTCGTGGTACAGACGCAAGGCAATGCTCAACCTGGCCCAGGAACTCGGATGCAACAAGATTGCCCTGGGGCACCACATGGACGACATCATCCACACGGCACTGATGAACACTTTCTTTCAGGGTCACTTCTCGACCATGCCCGTAAGCCTGCGACTCGACAAGATGCCGCTGACGATTATCAGGCCGCTGTGCCTTGTGGCCGAGGCCGACATACGGCAGTATGCCGAAATGCAGGGTTACGAAAAGCAGCGCATGCTGTGCCCGCACGAACGGGAAACCAACCGGACGGTCGTTGGAAAGATGTTTGAAGAACTGGAAAAATCGAATCCGGAAATAAGGTATTCGGTATGGAATGCGCTGGAGGCTGATGACAAACTGATTGAGTAGACTTTCTGTCTGAACCGGTTTAATGACCGATTTGAATTTAATTTTTGTTAATACATTATGAGGTAATGAATCTTTTCATTACCTTTGTTTTTCATAAGACAACCGAAACATAATGAAAAGAACATTTTTATTCATACTGATGGCAACGCTTGCCCTCACACCGGTATCAGCCCAAAGAAAGGCTGTGCGCAAGGCCAAGCCGGCCAATGAGAACAAAGAGACTGTGGACCCGAGGATAGAGAGCATGGTGGCCTCGACGCAGAAGGTGATGTTCATCGACAGCATCGTGACCGACAAGAAGGCTTTTCTGAAAGAATACAGGCTGAACGACGAGGCGGGCTCGCTGCACAGGTACAACGACTTCTTCAAGACCGACAGGATGCCGGAGTCGTTCATACACATCAACGAGATGGGCAACAAGTGCTACTTTTCCCTCGGCGACTCGTGCAACATGAAACTGTATACGAGCGACATGCTGGACAACACATGGACAGAACCTTCGGAACTCAGGGGCATCTACGACAGGGAGAAATACAATGCGCTCTGTTTCCCGTTCATAATGGCCGACGGCACAACGCTCTATTTCGCGGCCAAGGGCACGGAGAGCATCGGGGGCTATGACATATTCGTCACCCGCTTCGACTCGGAAACGGGACAATATCTCAAGCCGGAGAACATAGGCATGCCGTTCAACTCGACCGGCAATGACTATATGTATGCCGTTGACGAACTTGACAGCATAGGATGGTTTGTCACCGACCGCAACCAACCGGAAGGCAAGGTGTGCATATACATCTTCATTCCGTCGGAAACCCGGCAGGCGTATTCTGACGGCAAGTACACGCCGGAGCAGATGGAAGGGTTCGCACGCATAAGCAGCATCGCCGACACGTGGCACAACAGAAGCGTGAGGGAAAAGGCGCTGGCAAGGCTTAAAAACATTGCCACCGGCAGAAAGGAGCAACAGAACGGCAGCAGGATGCGCTTCGTCATCAACGACAGGACGGTGTACACATCGGTATCCGACTTCCGGTCTGAGGAGAACGTGCGGAAATACGAGAAGCTGCAAACGATGACATCGCAGCTGAAGTCTCTTGCCGCCGCCCTGGACAAGGCCCGCAAGTATTACGGCAAGGCCAACGCTGCCGAAAGGAAGGAGCTGAAGGAGGAGATTATGAAAAGCGAAAGGCAATATGAAAGTCTGGAAATGGAAATAAGACAGACTGAAAAGGAGATAAGAAACTCGGAGAACAGCAAACGCCAATGACGGAAGAACACGGCTGGCAAAGACACCTGTGCGGCCTGTAAGAATGTGTATAATCAAACAAACGATATTATGAAGAAATACTTTGCAGAATCAGAACTGATCATCAATCAGGACGGAAGCATTTTCCATCTGCACCTGAAGCCGGAGCAGATGGCCGACAAGATAATACTCGTGGGCGACCCGGGACGTGTGGAGACCGTAGCCGCCCACTTCGACACACGCGAATGTGACGTGGCCAACCGCGAGTTCCGCACCGTCACGGGCACATACAGCGGCAAGCGCATCACCGTGCAGAGCACCGGAATAGGCTGCGACAACATCGACATCGTCATCAACGAGATGGACGCCCTGGCCAACATCGACTTCACCACACGCACGGAGAACGACATCCACCGACAGCTCACTTTCGTGCGCATCGGAACCTGCGGCGGACTCCAGCCGTACACACCCACCGGCACATACATCATCAGCCAGAAGAGCATAGGCTTCGACGGTCTGCTCAACTTCTACGCCGGCCGCAACGATGTCTGCGACCTCGACTTCGAGGACAACTTCAAGCGCCACATGAACTGGAATCCGCAGCTGTGCGCCCCCTATGTCATCGATGCCGACAAAGAGCTGACCGACCGCATCGCCGGTGACGACATGGTGCGCGGAGTGACGATTGCCTGCGGAGGTTTCTTCGGACCGCAGGGACGCGAACTGCGCATCCCCCTCGCCGACCCTACCCAAAACGCCAAAATAGAGAGCTTCGAGTATAACGGACACCGCATAACCAACTTCGAGATGGAAAGCTCGGCCCTCGCCGGTCTCGCCCGCCTCATGGGTCACAAGGCTACAACCTGCTGCATGGTGATTGCCAACCGGCTGGAAAAACAGGCCAACACGGGATATAAGAACACCATCGACGGACTCATCGAAAAGGTTCTCGAACGCATCTGACGCAAGATTGGACATATTTACGATTTCCTTGTAGATTTTCCCCAAAAAAGATTTGCCGGATTAAAAGAAAAGCATTATCTTTGCATCAACAAATTCCGCCACGCCTCTTTTCAATGCGTACCAGGGCGGAACTTTTGCTTTTTATACACTTATGGATTATACAAAACAGCCGTTGGACATCCCCCACATTCTTCAAATGTTGAAAGAGCGTGGACTGACAGTCAGAGACGAGAATGAAGCCATACGCCAATTAAAAATCATAAGCTACTTCCGTTTGGCAAACTATATGCGTCCGATGGAAGCAAATAAAGTCTCGCATACATTTAAGCCTGGCAGCTCATTCGAAAATTCTGTTGATCTATACTATTTTGACAAACAGCTTAGGGTATTATTGTTTACCGCTGTTCAAAGTGTTGAGATAGCATTACGTTCCAAAATCATACATCATCTGTCAATGAAATATGGTGCGTTCTGGTTTATGGATGAACAGCTATCGGATAATCAGACATTGTTCAATGAGAATTTATCCCATATAGGTAAGGAGCTGAAAAGGTCGAAAGAAGATTTTATAAATGAACATTTTGCAAAATATACATCACCCCAGTTCCCTCCTGTATGGAAAACTTTGGAAGTTGTGTCCTTTGGAACCCTCTCTAAACTGCTTGAGAATTTCAATGATCGGCATGTGAAGAAAATCATCGCACGAGAGTTCAATCTGCCACAGCATTTATATCTGGAAAGCTGGATTAAATGTATTGCCGTTTTGCGAAATTGCATTGCACATCATTCCCGTATCTGGAACCGGAAGTTTCCGTTAAAACCGCAATTGCCATTGAAACTTAAAGGAATGTGGGTTGACTGTTCCGGCATAGAGCGGACAAGATTGTATTCCCAGCTTTGTTGTCTTGCTTATCTTCAGAACCAAATTCATCCCGATAACGATTTCAGACAGCAACTAAAAGCGTTGTTGCATAGCCATCCTAATGTTGATGTTACTGCGATGGGATTTCCCGCCGATTGGGAAAACGAACCGCTTTGGAAGTAAAGCTGTATCGCAAAGGATATTTCCGTAGAAAAAGCATGCCCTTTTCATGAAACTTTGAGATTTATGTTGTAATTTTGCGCTGCAATAAATCTGGCATTGACTGATATATATTAAGAATAAAGCAAATGACAAACGACACAATATGCGCACTGGCCACACCGGCTGGCGGCGCCATCGGCATAATCCGCATCTCCGGAGAAAAGGCATTGGAAATGACAGACACTATCTTCCGTCCCGCCCGCCAAGGCAGGACGCTCCGTGACGCACGGACGCAGACCGTGACGTATGGGACAATCACGGACAGCGACGGAAATACGGTTGACGATGTGCTTGTGAGTGTGTTCCGCGCACCTCACTCATACACGGGTGAGGATTGTGCCGAAATATCGTGTCACGATTCGCGCTATATATTAAATAAGGTGTTGCAGCTGCTCATCAATGCCGGTTGCCGTCAGGCCAATCCGGGAGAATACACTCAACGTGCCTTTCTCAATGGCAAGATGGACCTGAGTCAGGCCGAGGCTGTGGCCGACCTCATCGCGTCAACCAACAGCGCTACCCACCGTCTGGCCGTCGGTCAGCTGCGCGGAAACATCAGCACCGAGATGTCACGACTGCGCGACCGGCTGCTGAAAATGACATCACTCATGGAGCTGGAACTGGACTTCAGCGACCACGAGGAACTTGAATTTGCCGACCGCACCGAGCTGTTCAACCTCGCACAAACCATCGATGCTCATATCATGCGCCTAACCTCATCCTTCTCCTCCGGACAGGCCATAAAGCAGGGCATCCCCGTGGCCATCGTCGGCAAAACAAACGTCGGCAAAAGTACGCTGCTGAATCTTCTCGTCGGCGAGGATAAGGCCATCGTCAGCGACATACACGGCACCACACGCGACGTCATCGAAGACACTACCGACATCAACGGCGTGACATTCCGGTTAATCGACACTGCCGGCATGCGTACAACAGACGATGAGATTGAGCGCATAGGCATAGAGCGCACATACAGCAAGCTGAACAGCGCAACTATAGTGCTGTGGCTTGTAGATGCCATTCCTTCTGATGACGAATGTGAGGAGATGAAAGAACTCTGTCACGACAAAAGACTGATAATCGTGAACAATAAGACGGACAGGCAGGACCTGACATCACAGCTGTCCCCACTACTCCATCGGCACATTCCCCAAGCCGCGATTCTCGGTATCAGTGCCCGTGAATCCACTGGCATAGACAATCTGCGCACCACCATCCACCGACTTGCCGACCTGCCAGACATAAACGAAAACGATGTAATACTGACCTCCGCCCGCCATTACGACTCACTGATGCGCGCCCATGAAAGCATCACCCGCGTAATCAACGGATTTGAAATGAACCTAAGCAACGATCTGCTCAGCGAAGACCTCCGCCTCTGTCTGGACCATCTCGCCGAAATTACCGGCGGACAGATTACAACAAATGAGGTATTAGGAAATATCTTCAAGAATTTCTGCGTGGGAAAGTAAGTGGTGATTACCAACGATTAGCATATATCATCAACGATTATCAAGGCGTTCATTTTGAGCGCCTTTCTTTTTAGCGATAGTTATATTTTGGGTTAAGGAGAGGGCTTTTTTCCTCTCCTTTTCTCTTTATATAGCAAATAATTTTATATCTTTGCAAGCGGAAATAATGAGTATTCTTCGGAACATATAAAAATAGATAAACTCAAAGAGATGTCTCAATATAGTTTCTCATATAACTACGATTCGCTATATGATGCGTTCAATGTGGTGAATAGGAAAGGAAAGATGCAGAAAAGGTATCTTTCACCTGAATATTTGGCTGCTGCTCAAGAGTATCGTGAAATAAGAAAGGAACTAAATAAGATATTGAGAAAGAAAAAGGCAGAGCGTACGGAGGTAGAAACGAGTAAGATTGACCAGTTAAAGCAATCGATGAAGGAAAATGCTCAGCAACAGAAAACCTTATTACAAGAGCATCTTAGCAATGTGTCCTCAAGGATTTTATCAAGTAGTTTCCGTTTCAACCTTACTCCAAATACGTCAAAAGATCCGCTTAAACCACTTTATACTATTGGAGCTACAGCTGAAGAGTTTTTCGCAATGCAAGTCCTTTGCAGAAATGTGAAGAAACTGTTTAAAATATCTATGTCAAGTCGTCACGAGATACTTTTTCAGTTAAAGACGTTATTAATGGAAGATAAAAGCAGGTACTACATCATCCGAACGGATGTTTGTCGCTGCTTTGAGTCAATACCGCATGATAAATTATTTAAGTATTTGGAGGGCAACAATCTGCTTGATGTAAAGAGTAAATTCCTCTTACACGGACTCATTAGAAAGGAGTTTGAAGTCAAGAATCTTCGTCCACTTGTACTGACGCCACAAACTGGTATTCCAAGAGGTTGTGCTATCAGTTCACTACTATCTGAATTCTATTTGTCCAAGATAGATGAGATGATTAAACGTAAATTGTCTGGAATATTATTTCTTGGTAGGTATGTAGACGATATGGTGCTTGTTATTCATCCTGATATCAGAGAAGAATACCACCTATCAATAAATTGGTACATTAATGAACTTAAAAATATTTATTCCCAAATGGGATTAGATATACATACGCCATCAGATGGTTTAAATAAATGCTACACTTATGATTCAGCTGATGATGTAGATTTAGATTTTAATCTATTAGGATACAATATCCATATTGATAAAAAAAGTGGAGACAAACTGGTATTCTCGCTCTCTCAAGACAAATTGAATAGTATTACAAGCAGAATTGATAAGTCGTTTACAACTTTTTATAAGATGATTGATATCACAGGTTTTGATGTTGCAGCACACTATCTGTTTGATGCGCTTCATGTGTTGACCTGCAACATAAATCTGTACAACGCAAAGAAAGGGGTTAAAGTGGGGATTTTTTATTCCAATCAGCTATTGGATAATAAAAAAAATCTATCATATTTAGATGGACAATTGAAGCGCAATATAGGTAGGCTAAATCTTTCTTCAAAGAAATCTATTGCAATTGCACATAGAACAGTAACAGAGGAAAGTCTAAAAAGGAAGCTCGCATTACTATCTTTTACAAAGGGTTTTGATTATCCTCACAAGCGTTACAAAGTAAAGAAGCAGAGACTTCGAACAATTAAATCATCATGGGTATGAAGCGTAGAAAAAAGGTAAAACTAAATTATAGTAAAGAGCGAGTGCTCTTTTCAGACGTTCTGCCCTACGAGTGTCCGATTATTTTCTCAAACAAGTATCTATACAGATTTCTTGCAAAATACCTATGGGTAGGTAAAGTTGGAAAGAAAGAGACACAATTAAAACAAACAAAACGAACAGATGAAGAAGATTCGTCTGCTTTTGCTGCATTACTTTTTGGCTGTTATGAGCATGGTAAGCCAATAAGTGATTTGAAACACAAGAATAGTGCCCTATTCTACCCGTATCAATTCAATATCGCTCACAAGACGAATAAGAACAGAACACTGTCAATTATACATCCATATAACCAGTGGCAGGTAGTAGAGTTTTATAATCAGTATAAGTATTCTATACTCTATCTTTGCAGCCAAAGTAAGTATTCTCTTCGCAAACCGCACAAGATAGCACAATACTTTTACTATAGAGATCGACTTCACCGAAGGTTGTCCGGACATGAAAGTGATAAAGTTGAATTGTTCTTCAATGAATATGAAAATTTGAAAACCTATTTCAGCTACGAGAAGTATTCAAATATATACAAGTTCTATGAGGATTACAGATACCAACGTGCAGAAAAGAAATTCAAACTTCTTGTGAAGTTCGACCTACAGAGTTGTTTCGACAGTATTTATACCCATACCATAAGTTGGGCAACAGCAGGTGGTGCGGACAAGGTAAAGGTCTTACCTGGATATCATGGTTCATGGGTTGGCGATGCATTTGATAATCTAATGCAATCGGTCAATGCTCGCGAGACGAATGGTATCGTAATAGGTCCGGAGTTTTCTCGAATCTTTGCAGAGATTATACTTCAGTATATAGATCAAAAGGTTGAACAGGAACTATTGGAAAAAGACCTCCGTCAGAAATCCTCTTATGAGTGTTATCGGTATGTTGACGACTATTTCCTTTTCTATAATGACGAAAAGGACAGGAATCTCTTCATGGAAAGTCTAACAAAATGGCTGAAGGAATTCAAATTGCAGATTAGTCCATCCAAAACAGAAGAGTTTGAAAGGCCCTTTATAACAAAGGTGACTATTGCCAAACAGCGAATTGAAAATTTGCTGAGTACTATATTCTCGACTCCACTTTGGGAAGAAGTAGAATCAAAATTAAACGCAGAAGAAGAGGAGGAAACGGAAGACGACGAATCGGATAAAGACAGAGAAATATTAGATAAGAAATTCAATATATACTTGTCTGCAAATAGCGTGAATGCTCAAATAAAAGCAATAGTAAGAGAATGCGGAATTGAATATCGCGATATAGCAAATTATCTGCTTGAGAAGATAAGTCAACGCCTTGACGCTTTTCTTAATCGATATGAAATAGGTTTCAAGAAGTATGAACGCCTGATGTCAAAAGAAGAGGCGAATAAGGATGAGATTGAAATTCATGCACAACGAGTACAAAGAAAGCTCACAAGTTATCTTGTATCTCTAATTGATGTGGCATTCTTCGTGTTCAATAGCAACAGACAGATAAATACAACCTTGAAATTGCTGAAGATAATGAATACCATCATTATCTATGGGAAACGACATGGTAATTTCAAAGTTAATCCGGAGGTTAGGTTCCAAACGATAAGCAAGGATATTATCTTTAAAAAGATTCAAGATGAAATAGCCTTGGTGCTGACTACAACAGATACGCATCGAAACACCTTGCATGAAAGCCTCTATCTATTAATATTGGCTAAAGAGTTAGACCATGCATATCTACTCGCACCGGAAGTTATTGAATCATTCATTGGTAAAAGTGAACTACAGTATAGCCTTTTCGCATGTATTATATTATTGTATTACTATGCGAATCACAAGTGCTATTATGAACAAAAGGCTTTATTGAAAAAAGAGATTTTGAAGAAGTATCGGCTTGTTGCGAAATCTGAGCGCAAACGCAATTCAGAACTCACGATTCTCACGGCTGATATGATGACTTGTCCCTTTGTGGATGATACATACAAACAAGACCTTCTTACATTGATTGGCATTACAGAGATAAAAGATCAGCAGATGATAATGCGCTTTGCCAAGAAGCAAAAGTACATTTTCACCCGCTGGACAACGTTTAATTTAAATAAAGAATTACAGGCAAAGATTTCACAGGAGGTATATTCGTAGCTTCTGTAACAGCTGTTGGTCCAACTACACTTTCACACACATAACCTTCAAGCTAGCCGAAACGACGCAGGAAGTTACGTTTTCCAAAATGGTTGGTTAGGATTGTACCAAATGTGAAATCTTGCTTTTTTTTAACACTAACATCCGATTGAACGGCATTTGAATGGAATCGAGTGAGGAGGAAGAGTTTTCTTCCTCTTTTCTCTTTTTATAGCATAATATTTTATATCTTTGCAAATATATATGATGATATAAAGACAAAGCAATGGATAAACCCATGAATCGGATAAAAGAAGTGCTTGAAGAAAGAGGCATACTTGGCTGGCTGAGAAACTTGGCAAGAGTTTCTGTATAGTTAATGCGTATGTATGTAACAGACGGTAACCCAGTTTAGATGTGTTGTTTGAGATAGCCAAAATCCTAAATGTAGATGTTAAGGAACTTATTCATTCATCCGAGAAATAACGAATATCCTTGTTTTACCCATTCAATAAATTTAAAACAGAAATAATATGATTACAGGCGATATAAAACAAAAGGTAGATGACGTATGGCAGACCTTCTGGAACAATGGCTTCACCCAACCATCGGCAATCTTTGAGCAAATTACCAATCTGCTCTTCATGAAGATGCTCGACGACAAGCAACGTGAAAAAGAAGCGATAGCCAACCTTACGGGCGATGTTTTGCTTAACCCTACATTCCCCAGCGGTGTGTGGCACAATCCATCCACCGACAAAGATGTGCCCTACGACGAAATGCGTTGGCATGTGTTTAAGGAAATGGAGCCGACAAAAATGCTAGATCGGGTGCGCAACGATGTGTTTATCTTTTTGCGTTATGTAGGGAAAGAAGGCTCGGCTTATCGGAAGGCTATGGAAGATACAGTTTTCCAAATCACTAACGCTCGTCTGTTATCACGTGTTATTGAAGGTATTGAAAAAATCACGTCCGATGGGGCTGACTTGATGGGCGATGTGTATGAGTATATGCTCGGCATTATGGCAGCATCGGGTACTAACGGACAATTCCGCACCCCTCGCCATATCATCCGCATGATGGTGGAACTGATGCGGCCCACTCTTGACGATACCATTTGCGATCCGGCAATGGGTTCTGCCGGTTTCATTATGGAAGCCGCCAAATACATCGCCGAGCACCAAAGCGATGAATTGCTTAATATTGAAGAGAGAAACCGTTTCTGCAAAGACATCTTTTATGGTTCGGACTCGGACGCTTTTATGCTCCGTATCGGCTGCATGAACATGATGCTTCACGAGGTGGATGAGCCGAACCTGTATTATCGCAACTCGTTGTCGGATGAGAACAACGATACGAACCGTTATACTCTTTGTCTGGCCAATCCTCCGTTTGCAGGTAGTCTTGACACTGACGATATAGCGCACACGCTGAAAGCAACTGTCAAAACCAAGAAGACAGAACTGCTGTTTCTTGCATTAATGATGCGAATGCTTCAGTCTGGCGGACGATGTGCTTCTATTGTACCGGACACGGTTCTCACAGGTGATGCGCAAGCATACAAGACCATACGTTCCGCATTAGTGGATAACCATTGCGTGCAAGCTGTCATCACGATGCCTTCGGGTGTGTTCCAGCCTTACAGTGGTGTTTCAACAGCCATCATCATCTTTACCAAGACTGGCACAGGCGGCACTGACAAGGTCTGGTTCTACGATATGCGTGCCGATGGGTTTTCGCTCACCACACAGCGCACTCCGCAGCCAGAACAAAATGATATTCCCGACATTATCTCCCGCTTCCACAACCTCGAAGCGGAAGCCGACCGCAGTCGCAAGGAGCAATCGTTCTTTGTCACTGCCGATGAGATTCGTGCCAATGGCTACGATCTAAGCTATAAACGTTATCATGAAGTGGAACGTGAAACGGTTGAATATGAAGCACCGGAAACTATTATCGCCCGTATGGAAGAAAGACAAAAGGCTATTGATGTTGCCTTTGCCGAGTTCAAGAAACTGCTAAAATCGTGAGGATATGAGAGTGGATAAGACGAAATGCAAAATAAGTACACTAGGAAATATTTGTACCTTAAAAACAGGGAAAAAAGATGCTAATCACGCAGACGAAAATGGATGCTATCCTTTTTTTACGTGTGGAGCAAGTCCATTAAAAGCTAACACATATTCTTTTGAAGGAGCAAATCTAATTATTCCTGGTAATGGAGATATAGGTAGATGTTTTTATTACAATGGCAAAATAGAAGCATATCAACGCACATATGTTTTGCATTTAAAAGAAAACTCTAATATAGATATAAAGTATTTGTATGCAGTATTTAAAGCAAACTGGAAACCATTTATCCAAAATAAAATTCTAGGTGCAGCAATGCCTTATATAAAACTTGGACATCTTAATTCTTTTCCCATTCCAATTTATGATTTAAGTGTTCAACAATCCATTGTCTCCGAATTGGATGCCATCCAAATAATGATTGACGGCTACAAAGCGCAATTGGAGGACTTGGATGCACTGGCACAATCCATATTTCTGGATATGTTTGGAGACCCTGTGAGTAATCCGAAAGGATGGGAGTTACATAGTATTGCTTCTTTTGGCAAAATAGTTACAGGGAATACTCCATCTAAATCGGTCGAAGAATATTATAATTCGGATTATATTGAATGGATTAAAACTGATAACATTCAAAACAATGACCTATATCCGACTGTAGCTTCTGAATATTTATCAAAGGAAGGAAGTTTGAAGGGACGTATTGTAGAAAAAAATAGTATTTTAGTATGCTGCATAGCTGGAAGTCTAAGTTCTATTGGTAAATGCTGTATTACCAATCGCAAGGTTGCGTTTAACCAACAAATTAATGCAATTGAATGCAATCCTCAACATAATCATTTGTTTTCATATTGGTTGATTAAATGTGCTCAGAAGATATTTATGGAAACAGCATCCACTGGTATGAAACATATTTTAAGTAAGTCAGTAATGTCATCAATCAAATTACCAGTACCAGATCCATCTTTACAACAACAATTCGCTCATCGAATCGAAGCCATTGAACGGCAAAAAGAACAGATACGTTTTCAACTGAAAGATGCAGAAACCCTTATGGTAGAACGGATGCAATACTATTTCTCTTAATAATACGCTAATATTCTATAACAATGGCTGCAAATAAGATATCCATACGTTTTTTTCAACGACCGTGAAGTATGGGCTGTTTTGGATGATGAAAATAATTGTTGGTGGTTTTCTGCGACAAATATTATCAGATCCATTAGCAATGAGTCTGATTACACTGAAACAGGAAACTATTGGCGGTGGCTGAAACGCAAGCTGAAACAGGCGGGCATTGAACTCGTGAGTGACACTTACGGGTTCAAGTTTGAGGCTCCGGATGGGAAACTTCGTACAGCAGATGTTCTTAATATTGAAGCTGTAACCATATTGGCAAAGAACTATCCCAACAATCGCGCAAATGAATTTCTTGGCAACCGGATTTTTACAGTATCAGGAACACACAAGTGATACTGTAATTGATACTGTAAAACAGAATAATATAAAATTCAGAATGTTATGAGGAACTTCGACATCATAAAAAACATTGACGGATTAAGAACGATTTATCGTTATTGTGCCACGGCTGAGGATTTTCAAGTGGCTAATCCAATGGTTTCTGCCATGCAAGCCCGACTTGCACTGGAAACGATGGTAAAGACGGTTTATCGTCTGAAAGATTGGCAAATAGGCGAACGTGCTTCGCTGCTTTCGCTCACCACCGATGAACGCTTTTCGGCATTTATCAACAGCGAAGACCTGATGAAGCGTATCCACTATGTGCGTAAGATTGGAAACAATGCCGCTCATGCCAATGATGGATTCGTAGGACGCAGAGAGTCTTTCTTTTCCGTACTGAATCTATATTACATCATTGGTTCCATCCTGTTGGCTTGGCAGGTGATTGACACGTTGCCGGACTTTGACAAAGAGCTGATTCCACAATCCCCCCAACCAAGCAACCTTGCCGTTGTTCCTCAAACAGACCAAGCCTCTTCAGCGACCACACAGACTGCCGATACAACTGCAAAAGCGGTGAAAGAAAGTTCCGATGCACAACCTACAACGGTGGATGCCCAGCCTGTTGTAAACGACCTCTCGGAAGCAGAAACCCGAAAATTGTATATCGACCTGTTGCTACACGAGGTAGGTTGGAAAGTATCTGAACATAAGGGTGAAATCATCCCCCGCCATGCCGGAATAGAGATAGAGGTACAGGGTATGCCCAATGAAAGCGGTGTTGGATATGCGGACTATGTGTTGTTTGATGCAGACGGAACGCCACTGGCTGTAGTGGAAGCCAAGCGCACAAGTGTGGATGCGACAGCTGGTCGCCATCAAGCGGAATTGTATGCCGACTGTTTGGCTAAACACTACGCTTGTCCTCGTCCGGTTATCTATTACACCAATGGTTTTGAAACCCATATAATAGATGGTATCGGTTATCCGTCTCGTAAGGTAATGGGATTCCATACCATTGACGAATTGCGCAGGATGATTGCACAACGGAGTCGCAACGACATTACCGACTTGCAGATTTCGGACAAGATAACAAATCGCAACTACCAAAAGCGAGTGATTGAATCGGTGTGCAAACATTATAACGACAAGCATCGTCGTGCCCTGCTTGTGATGGCTACTGGTACGGGAAAGACACGTGTCAGCATTTCGCTTGTGGATGTATTGGTGCGAAACAATTGGGTGAAGAACGTGCTGTTCCTTGCCGACCGTATAGAACTGGTCAATCAGGCAAAAAAGAATTACACAAAGTTATTGCCCAATATGACAGTCAGTTCCTTGCGTGACAACGATGTGGATATATCGGCACGTATCCTTTTCTCCACTTATCAGACCATGATAGGACATCTGGACAGGGATACCAAGACATTCTCATTAGGCAGATTCGACCTTATCATCATTGACGAAGCACACCGCAGTGTGTTCGGTAAATATGGAGCAATCTTTGGGTATTTCGATGGACTGCTCTTAGGACTGACGGCAACTCCACGTGATGAAGTTGACCGCTCCACATACGACCTCTTCGGTATGGAGCAAGGCGAACCGACCGACAGCTACGAATATGACGAAGCGGTTGCTGACGGCTATCTGAATCCATTCAAAGCGATAAAGGACAATTCAAAGATTCTGACCGAAGGAATTGACCCCGAACAACTTACTCCAGAAGAACGGAAACAGGTGGAAGAAATTTTTGAGTACGAAAAGATGAAGGCTGGACTGGAGCCGGATGAACCGTACAGCCGCACCATCAACGCAACGGAGATATTCAAATACATCTTCAACCAAGACACCGTAGATCATGTGCTGAACCGCCTGATGAACGATGGTATCTGTGTGAAGGACGATACCATGATAGGCAAAACCATCATTTTCGCCTATAATCACAAACACGCTGTGTTCATAGCCGAACGGTTTGCAGCCCTTTACCCCGACTTGGGAGCGGACTTCTGCCGTGTGATTGATAATTACGAGAAGTATTCATCCGACTTGATTGACAAGTTTGCCGATGCAGAAAAGCAACCGCAAATTGCCGTATCGGTAGATATGCTCGACACGGGCATTGATGTGCCTGAAATCGTAAACTTGGTTTTCTTCAAACCTATCCACTCCAAAATAAAGTTCTGGCAGATGATAGGCAGAGGCACACGTCTGTGTGAAAACTTGTTTGGCGAAGGTAGGAATAAAGAAGAGTTTCTGATATTCGATTTCTACCGAAATTTTGAGTATTTTGAGATGAATCCTGAAGGAGCCAAACCCACAAAATCGCAGTCCATTGTAAGTATGCTTTTTAATCTTCGCACGGATATTAAATTCGCCTTACAAGACGGAGAATATCAGACCAATGAAGAAACAAAGGCTTTTCATGACAACCTTGCCGGCATCTTACACAAGCAAATAGCCGACTTGAACAGAAACCGGATAGATGTGCGCCTTCAACTGAAAGCCGTAGAGACATACGCCACACCGGAAGCTATGGCCTGTTTGACTATAGGCGATGTGATGGCAATGAAAGGTAATATATCACCTTTATTCAAAAATGCAACGACAGACACTTCTGCTCTAAAATTTGATGCCCTCGTGCTAAAATCTCAACTTGCGTTAGTAGATGAAACGGTCAATTCCACATCGTCAGAGCGGAGAATAATGGACATAGCCGGTTATCTCAAAGAGAAAAAAGCCTCCATTCCGCAAGTGATGGCTAAGATGGATGTGCTGAACGAGGTGCGGTCTACTCATTTTTGGGAATCGAAAAGTCTTAGCTCACTCGAACGCATCAGGCTGGAACTTCGTGAGCTTATCCAATATTTGGATGGCGGAACGGCAGGACAAACATTTACCATCAATGTAACGGACACATTTGAAGAAGACAATTCAAGAGTCAACGTAACCCCTATCCGCACCTATCGCCGCAGGGTGGAAGACTATCTCAAAGAACATCTGTCAGACGATGACGCTTTACTGAAGATATATCACCTTGAACCGTTGTCCGAACTGGACATTGCCCGATTGGAACAGATTTTCTGGGAAGAATTAGGATCCAAAGAAGAATTTGAGGCACAAACGAGAACAAAGCCCTACCAACATAACGTAGCCGCTTTCATCCGTTCCATCATTGGCGTAGAGCAGGATGTGGCTTTAGAGAAATATCGTGCATTGATCCACGGCGCGGAGCTGAACCGTATGCAAGAGGAGTATCTGCGTACACTCATCCGCTATGTATGCGAGAATGGAGATATTGCCACCGTTGTATTGCAACAACCGCCCTTCAACAAGTTTACTGTCATCTTCCGTGATAGTCCCAAATCACTTATTGATTATGTGAAACTGATCAATCAGGTGATTGCGGCGTAAATAACTAAAAGAATAAATTAACGTGAGATCGACGAATTATAAGTGTTTGAAAATTGGGTAATTAATCAGTGATGTAAATATGCTGCGTGGGAAAGTGACAGCATCACATGCCTGCCGGCATAAAACTGACACAAGGATGGGCTGCAATATACCGTTACCGTACTTGATGGCATGATTCGGGAAACAAATATGGATATCTGTAAAAAAACAGAATTTATGGATAAACGCATAGAAGAGGAAAAGGCTGTTGTCGGGCTGATGATACGTCTGTACTGCCGGAAACATGAAAGGAACAAGACGCTTTGCCCGAAATGCAAGGAGCTGATGGATTATGCCAACGGCAGACTTGACCATTGCCGCCACGGCAACGGTAAGCCAACTTGCAGAAAATGTCCCACCCACTGTTACAGGCCGGAAATGAAAGAGCGCATAAGAACCGTCATGCGCTGGGCAGGACCAAGGATGATTGTATATCATCCGGTTGCGGCCATCAAACACCTTTTGCGTGAACTGAAATAAAGGAACAAAACTAAATGAACCACAAAAGCCATCCTAATGAAAATACTCCATACAAGTGACTGGCATCTTGGCCACACCTTATACAACTACGACAGGACTGAAAAGCAAATGGATATGCCGAAGACTTGGGCATCGAGTTCGACAAAGACATGAAGGAGTTGTTCAGGGAAACCATTACCGCACTGGCGCCGGAACACTACCGAGGCCTATGTCACCCTTACGTTTATAGGAAGTAACGGGATTTATTACGAGGCAACGTGGGCTGTGGCACGTCACTTGAAGACGCCTACCAAGGCTTTGTGTCACGTGCAGCCAGCACCATATCCGGAGGTGAAAGTTTTCTCATCTCACTATCCATCGCCCTGGCATTAAGTGACATAGGGCAGCGGTGGAAGGTTGATACCCTCTTCATTGATGAAGGATTCGAAACACTCAGCGGCGAGCCATTGCAGAAAGCTGTAGAAACTCTTCGTTCCCTCCATTCAAAAGCGGGCCGTCACGTGGGCATAATCAGTCATGTTGAAGAACTGCAGGACCGCATACCCGTACAAATTCAAGTAAAACAGGAGGGCAACAGCTCAAGCAGTAAAATAAGGATTATTCCGGAAAAGAGTCCCAAAGAGTCATAACACCGCTTTTTGCAACCGGTTTGCAATCTGCAATATGTAACTTTGTAGCAAAATATAAAGTATGAACAGTGCCGACATTGAAAATATTCTGGATACAAAGGGAGTGAAACCCACTTCCAACCGTATCTTGGTCATGAAAGAACTGATGAAAGTGACGAATCCGGTCAGCCTTGCCGACCTGGAGGCAGCTTTGGGATATACAATAGATAAAGCGAGTATATTCAGAGTGCTTGAACTTTTTTCTGAAAAAGACGTGGTTCATGTAATAGAAGACGGCAGCCGTTCCTTAAAATACGAACTGTGTCACAGTGACACACACCATACCATCTCCGACCAGCATGTTCACTTCTATTGTGAACGATGCAAGAAAACCTATTGTCTTGAAACAGTGAGCGTGCCGATGGTAAACATACCCGATGACTTTTATCCGCATGCCATCAACTATATGATAAAAGGCATCTGCCCGAACTGTTCAAAATAACCTGTTGACACAAATTCATAAATGACATATAGAGGGTGTGTCAAAATGCAAGGGAAGCACAAGTACCATGTAGTCATTTTGATACAGCCTCCGTATATGTTTGTAAACGGATTGCATTTGATATTGGATAACTTTGCACACTGAAAACAAAGTAAACACAATAAGAAAATGAAAGTCAAATATGCAGCCACTTTAGCAATTTCCTTATTCGTTGCAGGAAACGTACATGCCGACGGCAATATAACAGGCACCGTTCTTAACAAAAAAACATCCGAGCGTATTGATTTCGCTACGGTAGTTCTTGTAAACCCAGAAAATGGCAAACCTCTTCCTATAGGCACAATGACGGATAAGAATGGAGTGTTTGAAATAGCCAATGCACCTTCCGGAAAATATATTGTCCGTATCAGCATGCTGGGCAACATCCCACAGGAACGTGAAGTAACAATAAAGGATTCAGATATCAATCTTGGCAAAATAGAACTTGCAGAGGACACTAAGTTACTGAAAGAAGTGATAATAAGCGGACATAAAAGCCAAATGTCGGTCAACACTGAACGCAGGGTATTCAATGTAAGTTCAAACATTGCCGCCACAGGCGCATCTGCCAATGAACTTCTCGCTGCCGTACCATCAGTGGATGTGAACAGCAACGGAGACATATCATTGCGCGGCAATGCCGATGTACTTGTATGGATTAATGGCAAGGAGATGAGCATGAACGCCAACAACCGGACACAGATACTCAGTCAGATTCCGGCCGAAAGCATTGAAAGTATTGAGGTGATGACAAACCCGTCTGCAAAACACAGTACAGAGGGAACAGCCGGTATAATAAACATCCAACTGAAAAAAGACCGCCGTCACGGCTATTTTGGAACTTCAGAGGCAAACGTTGATACACACGGAACGACAAACGTGAACTTTAATGTCAATTACAATGAAGGCAAATTCGAATCATTCGCCGGCATCGGACTCAAGACCCAACACATGCCCGGAGGTTCTGCATCGCGCCGCAGCTATGACAATGGTGATTATCTCAACTCTGACGGAGACAACAAAATACACGAAAACAGTATGTTCGTCCGTTTGGGTACAAACTTCATTCCCGATGACAAGAACAACGTTTATCTGAACGCGATAGGAACTCTCGGACACAAATGGGGACATACGGCAACAACACACCTCAGCAACCTGCCGGCACTATGGGTGAGAAATACCAACAACATGCGTGAAAGCGGCGATACACGCGGTGCAAATATCATGCTTGGCTACAAGCACATTTTCAATACCGACCATTTCATCGACATGAACGTGAGCTATAATATATGGAAGGGCTCCAATGACAACATATCTCATGAGAATGAGACATGGAATGACGGCGTGAATGAATCGGTATGGCAGAGCCAACATCAGGATATGAAAATCAGTAATTGGGAAGCCGCACTCGATTATTCAGTATCGGTTCTCCCGTGGCTGCGCCTTGAAACGGGCTACAAGGGAAACTACAACCACGAAAACAGCCCGGCATCGTATGCCAGCGGTATTGACGAGAGCAATCTTTTGCCGCTCGACAACCTCTACAATCGCTTCAAGTACGATACAGACATCTCTGCCCTCTATGTCAATCTGTCCGGTAATTACAAGCAACTTACTTTCTCGGCCGGCCTTCGCGGAGAAATGTGGCAAATACGCACACGCTCGCTTGGGTATGGCCAGACCGATGCTGACGGCGTTCCTTTCAAGAAAAACGACCATTCTCTGTTTCCAACAGCATCGATAGGCTGGTCATTCCGTGCCGGCAACGAACTGAAACTGAGTTATTCACGCCGCATACGCCGTCCTTTCGGTCCGCAGCTCAACACGTTCGAGAACATTTCCGACCCTTCGGAGGTTCACCTCGGAAATCCTTATATACAACCGGAATACAGTAATGCCGTTGAGCTGTCGTATATAAAGAATTGGGGTAACCACATGATTTCCGCATCAGGTTATCTCCGCGCCAACAATGATATGATAAGCCATGTCAGCTTTCTCGCCCCGATGGCTTCAAACCCCAATGAGAACACGATGTATTACGGCCATGCAAATGTAGGCAATATGCTGAACACCGGAGTTGAGATTATCTCCCGCAACTCGTTGTTCAAACGGTTGACGCTCACAACGACAGTCAACCTATACAACAGCCGGCTCAAGTCATGGAGCACTGACTATCCGCTACATGGCGGTTTTTATGCCATACATGGCGACAAACAGAATCGCTTTGTATGGGATATGCGCTGTATGGCATCCGTACGTCTGCCATGGGATATAAGTTTTCAGGCCACAGGGCGGTATAACTCACGTCGTGTGACAGCCCAGGGCATACTGGAATCCGATTGGGACGTTGAAGCCGGATTGCGCAAAAACATCGGGTCGTGGAGCATTTCGCTTCTCTACAAAGATATTTTTAACTCCAAAGAAACTCACAATATACTCTACGGCAACGGTTATACACAGTCTGTCAACAAATGGTCGGGAGGCAGCACGTTCCGCTTATCGGCCACCTACACCTTCGGTAAAGCTCATGAGCATGAGCACAACGGCCACAACCACATAGACACCGGAGGTTATGGAGAAGAGCACCAGCATTAGACAAGCTGTTGAAACAAAAACATATTCTTGTATTTGTCCGCCCATAACGGGTTGGCAATCAACGATTGTCTGACGGACAAATACAAGAATATGTACCTACTGTGTTGTGTATCTGCATTTTACAAAGCCTCGTGCCAATACACGAAACTGTCAGCTCCCCGTAAGCTCTATGCTCTCAATGCGCAGCTTCTGCACGCCGGCAGGCACGCGCACTTCCACAATGTCGCCCACTTTCTTGCCCAGCAGTGCCTCGGCTACGGGCGACTTGACGGATATCTTCCTTTCACGCAGGTTGGCCTCATGCGGACTGACAATGGTATATGCCATCTTGCATCCGTTCACCATGTTGGTCATCTCCACCCTTGTCAGCAATCCCACGGCATCAGAGCCAAGGCGCTTCGTGTCAATGACCCTTGCAAACTCCAGCACTCTCTGCTTGAAGCGTATCCTGCCGAGCAGACGTCCCTGCTCGCGCTTGGCGGCGTGATACTCGAAATTCTCGCTGAGGTCTCCCTGCGCCCGCGCCTCTGCGATGGCCTCCCTCACCCGTGGCAGTTCCACGCTCTCCAACTGATGCAGTTCGGCCACCAGCTTGTCGTAGCCTTCTTGTGACATGTATTCCATTATTTCATCTCCATTACATTACAGGTACGAGGGTGTGTCAAAATGCAAGGGAAGCGACTTGTAGCCATTTTGCAACACCCTCACATGTCACACTCATGCCTCGTGTATTATCTTTCCGCCCTCAACGAGCGCCTGCATGTTCAGCGGGATGAGGTCGTGGTGACGTTCGGGCAGCGTCTTGTAGAGAGCCTTCTCCATGCCCGCATGGCTCACCACGGGACAAACCTTGAGCAGTCCGCCCAGTACAATCATGTTGAATATCTTTCCGTTCTTCATCTCCGCCGCCTTGTCCATGGCGTCGATGCGGTATACGGTGATGTCATTGCGCGTGGGCGGGTTTATTATTCCGTAACCGTCGTATATCAGTATGCCCCCCGGCTTAACCTTCGGCTCGAACTTGTCGAGCGACGGCTGGTTGAGAACGATGGCTATATCGTAGGTGCTCAATATGGGCGACGATATTCGCTCGTCGCTCACTATTACCGTGACATTGGCCGTTCCGCCGCGCTGCTCCGGCCCGTAAGCCGGCATCCAGGTCACTTCCTTGTCTTCCATAAGTCCCGAGTAGGCAAGTATCTTGCCCATCGACAGCACACCCTGTCCGCCGAATCCCGAGATTATAATTTCCTTCTCCATATATTTTTGTCTTAAAGGAGTTTATTCTTTTGTCCTAAAGAGTTATTCCGATGTCTTGTCTTTCAAGTCTCCTTTTGGATAGAACGGGAACATGTTCTCCTTCATCCACTCGTTTGCCTTCACCGGCGACATCTTCCAGCCGCTGTTGCAAGTGGACACAATCTCCACGAGACAGCTGCCCTTGCCCGCCATCGTGGCCTCGAAGGCCTTGCGTATGGCACGTTTCGCGCTGCGTATGGCGGCCACGCTCTCCACGCTCTGCCGCGTTACATAGCATGTGCCCTCCAGCTGCGCGGCCATCTCGGTTATCTTTATGGGATAGCCGTGCAGCGCCGCGTCGCGTCCGTAAGGGCATGTGGCGGTTTTCTGTCCGAGCAGAGTGGTTGGCGCCATCTGCCCGCCCGTCATGCCATAGATGGCATTATTGATGAAGATTATCGTGATGTTCTCGCCACGGTTGAGCGCATGTATAGTCTCGGCCGTACCTATGCAGGCCAGGTCGCCGTCGCCCTGATAAGTGAACACCAGACGGTCGGGCCACAAACGCTTGATGCCCGTGGCCACCGCGGGGGCGCGCCCGTGGGCAGCCTCCTGCCAGTCGATGTCAAGATAGCGGTAGGCAAAGACGGCACATCCCACGGGACTCACCCCCACGGTCTTCTCCTCCATGCCCATTTCCTCTATCACCTCGCCCACCAGCTTGTGCACCACGCCATGGCTGCAACCGGGACAATAGTGCATCGGCACCTCATTCATCAACGCCGGTTTCCGGTATACCAGATTCTCCGGGGATATTATTTCGTTCTGTTCAACATTCATTGCTCATAATTATTTTAGCACTGTGCCATTACGGTTTCGCATGAATAGCTTCACGGCAAGCGGGAACGGCGGCAGCATATTCTTCACTCTTCGTTCTTAACTCTCCACTCTTCATTATTCACTCTCCACTTTCCGGAGTGCGGCCACTATCTCGTCGGGCTCGGGCACGATGCCTCCGAGGCGTCCGAAATGTGCCACGGGAGCAGAGCCGTTGACGGCCAGACGCACATCGTCCACCATCTGCCCGGCGTTTATCTCAACCACGAGCACGCCCTTGCGGCCCCGCGCCATGGCGGCAATCTGCTCCGTGGGGAACGGCCACAGCGTTACGGGCCTGAACAGACCAACCTTTATGCCCTGCGCGCGCGCCATGTCGATGGCCTTCTGCGTGAGACGTGCGGCACTGCCGAATGCCACTATCACATAGTCGGCGTCGTCACACTGCCACGTTTCGTACCTTACCTCCGTCTCGCGTATCTTCCTGTACTTCTCCTGCAGGTGCAGATTGTGCACCTCCATCACCTCCGGCTTCAGCTCGAGCGAGGTCATTATGTTGGGTCGGCGGTCGCGCGTGCGTCCCGTTGTGGCCCAAGGGCACTCTCGGCGTATCTCCTCTTCGGTGCGACGCGGACGGTAAGGCGGCAGCACCACCTTCTCCATCATCTGCCCTATCACCCCGTCGCTGAGTATCATGACGGGGTTGCGGTACTTGAAGGCCAGGTTGAACGACAGGTCTACGAAGTCGGCCATCTCCTGCACCGATGCCGGAGCGAGCACGATAACGTTGTAGTCGCCGTTGCCACCGCCGCGCGTGGCCTGGTAATAGTCACTCTGCGACGGCTGGATGGTGCCCAGTCCGGGGCCTCCGCGCTGCACGTTCACCACCACGCCCGGTATCTCTGCACCGGCCATGTACGATATGCCCTCCTGCATGAGGGCTATGCCGGGGCTCGACGACGAGGTGAATGCGCGCTTGCCTGCACCGGCGGCACCGTACACCATGTTGATCGACGCCACCTCACTTTCGGCCTGCACCACCACCATGCCTGTGGTCTCCCACGGCTTGTCGAGCGCAAGCGTCTCTATAACTTCACTCTGCGGCGTTATCGGATAACCGAAATATCCGTCCACTCCGCAACGGATGGCGGCACGGGCTATAGCCTCGTTGCCCTTCATCAGTGTCACTTCCTGTTCTGCCATATATCCTCCTTACTCCTCCATTCTTTTTCTATATACTGTGATACACCCGTCGGGGCACACTATTCCGCACGATGCGCAGCCTATACACCCGTCGGCGTTCACCACCTCCACATACGGATAACCGCTCACGTTAACCCTCTTGCCTATTGCGATGACCGCCTTCGGACAGGCCTGCACACACAGTGCGCATCCCTTGCAGCGTCCGGTATCCACCACGACAGCACCTTTCATTCTTCCCATACACTTATGTTTTATGGATTATACATGTCTTTGTTATAATAGCCCAATATATCGTCAAGCATGCGCTTGGCCTCGACGGCAGGGCTGTCGGGGTCGAGTTCGATTGCGGCTATGTAGTTGTTGATGGCGTCGTGCCACCTGCCTTCACGCCTGCAACGGTTGCCGCGCTCGTAATATTCGAGCGAAGATACTTTGTCCATCCCTACTTGTAGTACTCCTTCTTGCCTGCCGCCAGCGTGTTCTTCATCAGCGAGCAGATGGTCATGGGGCCTACGCCGCCCGGCACGGGTGTGATGAACGAACAGCGCGGGGCCACCTCGTCGAACTTCACGTCGCCGTTGAGCCTGTATCCGCTCTTGCGCGAGGCATCCGGAACACGCGTCGTTCCCACGTCCACGATTACGGCACCCTCCTTCACCATGTCGGCCGTCACGAAGTCGGGGCGTCCGATGGCCGCTATTATTATGTCGGCCCCGCGGCACTCCTCCTTCAGATTCTTCGAGCGGCTGTGGCACACCGTCACCGTGGCGTCGCCGTATTCCTTCTGCATCATGAGCTGTGCCATGGGCTTGCCCACTATGTTCGAGCGCCCCAGGATGACACATTTCCTGCCGCTTGTCTCTATGCCGTAGCGGCGCAGCAGGGTGATGATGCCCAGCGGGGTGGCCGAAATGAAGCACGGCAGGCCGATGGCCATGCGCCCCACATTGATGGGATGGAATCCGTCAACGTCCTTACGGTAGTCGATGGCCTCTATTATCTTCTGCTCGTCGATGTGCTTGGGCAGTGGCAGCTGCACTATGAAGCCGTCTACATCGGCGTCGCCGTTGAGCCTGTCCACGCAGGCCAGCAGCTCCTCTTCGGTAACATCGTCCTCGTAGCGTATCAGCGACGACTTGAACCCGCAGGCCTCGCAGGCCAGCACTTTGTTCTTTACGTACGTCTCCGAGCCGCCGTCGTGGCCCACGAGCACCGCGGCCAGATGCGGACGCTTGCCGCCCGCAGCCACAATCTGCTCCACCTCCTGAGCTATCTCCTCCTTTATCTTGGCCGCAGTGGCCTTTCCGTCTATCAGTTGCATTGTCTTGTTCTGAGTTTAAGATATTAATATAACAATTGGCTGTGCCGCCCCGCTCCTACAGCTTGGGCATGCCGGGCATGCCGCCCTTCATGTTGCGCATGGCGTTGGCCATCTGCATCATCTTGCTGCTCGACGTTCCGGCCACCATCTTCATCATCTTTCGTGTCTGGTCAAACTGCTTGAGCAGACGGTTCACGTCCTGAATGTCGGTGCCTGAACCCTTGGCTATGCGCATGCGGCGGCTCTGGTTGATTATCTCGGGATGGCTGCGCTCCTTCGGGGTCATGCTGTTGATGATGGCCTCGATGCCCTTGAAGGCATTGTCGTCTATGTCGACGTCCTTTATGGCCTTGCCCACTCCGGGTATCATCGCCGCCAGATCCTTTATGTTGCCCATCTTCTTTATCTGCTGAATCTGGTTCATGAAGTCGTTGAAGTCGAACTGGTTCTTGCGTATCTTCTTCTCCAGTTCCTTGGCCTGCTTCTCGTCAAACTGCTCCTGTGCGCGCTCCACAAGGCTCACAATGTCGCCCATGCCGAGTATGCGGTCGGCCATACGCTCGGGGTGGAACACGTCTACGGCCTCCATCTTCTCGCCCGTACCAACGAACTTGATGGGCTTCGTAACCACCGTGCGTATGGAAAGGGCCGCACCGCCGCGGGTGTCGCCGTCGAGTTTGGTCAGCACCACGCCGTCGAAGTCGAGGCGGTCGTTGAACTCCTTGGCCGTGTTCACGGCGTCCTGACCCGTCATCGAGTCCACCACAAACAGTGTCTCGTCGGGCCGCACGGCATTCTTGAGCGCCTCTATCTCGTCCATCATCTGCTCGTCGACGGCCAGTCGGCCCGCAGTGTCGATGATGACTACGTCGTGTCCCTTGGCCTTGGCCTCGGCGATGGCGTGTGCGGCAATGTCGAGCACGTTCTTGCTGTCGGGCTCCGAGTACACCGGCACACCCACCGTCGCGCCCACCACGCGCAGCTGCTCTATGGCGGCGGGGCGGTAAACGTCGCAGGCCACAAGCAGAGGCTTCTTGTGCTGCTTGTTCTTGAGCATGTTGGCGAGCTTTCCGCTGAACGTTGTCTTACCCGAACCCTGCAGTCCCGACATCAGTATGACGGCCGGACGGCCCTCGAGCTTCATCTCCACGGCCTTGCCGCCCATCAGTTCAGTCAGCTCGTCGTGCACTATCTTGACCATCAGCTGGCCCGGCTTGACGGCCGTGAGCACGTTCATGCCGAGCGCCTTCTTCTTCACGTCGTCGGTGAATGTCTTTGCCACCTTATAGTTCACGTCGGCATCGAGCAGCGCGCGGCGCACGTCCTTCAGCGTTTCGGCTACATTTATCTCAGTGATTTTTCCCTCGCCCTTCAGTATTTTGAACGAGCGTTCAAGTCTGTCTCTTATACACATCTGACGCTGCCGACGACTCCTTACGTGTAGA
>ENA-OYXX01000090-OYXX01000090.1-human-gut-metagenome-genome-assembly--contig:-NODE-90-length-39468-cov-7.864892_pt1 | contig 39468 bp, 28 predicted proteins | sample MGYA00243976_ERZ653434 | MGnify/ENA primary metagenome ERZ653434 (study PRJEB26926, sample SAMN06165112) | human gut metagenome | biome: ENVO:00009003; feature: ENVO:2100002; material: ENVO:00002003...
ACGAGATCTAGTACGGTCTCGTGGGCTCGGAGATGTGTATAAGAGACAGAACCGGAGCCCCACCCGGCCTCCCCAAAGGGGGAGGAGAAGCCATGCGGGAAATCATTGGAGGAAAGAAGCTCCCATCCCATAATTCCCACAGCTCCCATAATTCTCATACCCCCCAAAAAGCCCCCCAAAACAATAACCCTTTTAAAAAACAATAACCCCAAAATAATATGGCAAAGAAGAAAGTAGTAGTAGCCTTCAGTGGCGGACTCGACACGAGCTACAATGTGATGTATCTCACCAAAGAGATGGGATACGAGGTCTATGCCGCCTGCGCCAACACAGGCGGATTCAGCGCCGAACAGCTGAAAAAAAACGAGGAGAACGCCTACAAGCTGGGCGCCGTGAAGTACGTGACCCTCGACGTGACGCAGGAATACTACGAGAAATCGCTGAAATACATGATATACGGCAACGTGCTGCGCAACAACTGCTACCCCATCTCGGTATCGTCTGAGCGCATCTTCCAGGCCATCGCCATCGCACGCTATGCCAACGAGATAGGCGCCGACGCCATCGCACACGGCTCCACCGGTGCGGGCAACGACCAGATACGCTTCGACATGACGTTCCTCGTCATGGCTCCGGGCGTGGAGATAATCACGCTGACACGCGACCGCAACCTGACGCGCAAGGAAGAGGTGGACTATCTGAACGCCAACGGATTTTCGGCCGACTTCACCAAACTGAAGTATTCATACAACGTGGGCATCTGGGGCACGAGCATCTGCGGCGGCGAGCTGCTCGACCCGACACAGGGCCTGCCCGAAGAGGCTTACCTAAAGCACGTGACGGCCGGGGAAAAGGAGGCCACGCTGAAGATTACGTTCGAGAAGGGAGAAATAGTGGCCGTGAACGGCGAGGCCTTCGATGACAAGGTGAAGGCCATACAGAAGATTGAGGAGATAGGAGCGTCGTATGCCATCGGCCGCGACTGCAACGTGGGCGACACCATCATCGGCATCAAGGGCCGCGTGGGCTTCGAGGCAGCCGCCCCGAAACTCATCATCGAGGCTCACCGCCTGCTGGAGAAGTCGACACTGAGCAAGTGGCAGCAGTACTGGAAGGACCAGGTGGCCAACTGGTACGGCATGTTCCTTCACGAGAGCCAGTATCTCGAGCCGGTGATGCCCGACATTGAAGCCATGCTGACATCATCGCAGCGCAACGTGAACGGTACGGCCATACTGCGGCTCCGCCCCTACGGCTTCGACACCGTGGGCGTAGATTCTCCCGATGACCTGACGAAGTCGAAGCTCGGAGAGTACGGCGAGACACAGACTGGATGGACAGCTGACGAGGCTAAGGGATTCATCAAGATTTCAAGCACTGCGCTCCGCGCGTACTACGGAATTCATAAGGACGAGAAAAGGTAAAAGCACAAGGACGATGAACAAGAAACTTACATTGTCTGTCGACAAGAAGATTGCCGGAGTCTGTGGAGGCATCGCAGAATATTTGGATGTCGACCCTACTGTAATTCGTGTCATTTACGCAATGCTCACAATATTCACCGCATTCAGCGGTATCATTCTCTATCCGATACTGTGGGCCATAATTCCTAATAACAAGAATTTGACAAGATGATAAACGTTGGAATATTAGGTGCGGCAGGCTACACCGGCGGTGAACTTATCCGCCTGCTGACAAACCACCCGGAGGCCGAAATCGTCTTCGCCAACAGCGAGAGCAATGCAGGCAACCCCGTTGCCGACGTACACGAAGGACTCGTCGGCGACACAGATTTGATATTTACAGACGAAATGCCGTTCGACAAGGTTGACGTAGTGTTCTTCTGCTTCGGCCACGGCAAGAGCGAGGCTTTTCTCAAGGAACACAGTATACCGGAGGGCGTGAAGATAATCGACCTCGCGCAGGACTTCCGCCTTGCGGCTCCCGGCAACGACTATGTCTACGGTCTGCCGGAGATAAACAAGGAACGCATCGCAACAGCGCAACATGTGACCAACCCCGGATGCTTCGCCACGTGCATACAGCTCGGTCTGCTGCCGGCGGCGAAGATGGGACTGATAAAGGAAGACGTGGCCGTGAACGCCATCACGGGAAGCACCGGCGCGGGACAGAAGCCCGCCGCAACGACCCACTTCTCGTGGCGCACGGGCAACATGAGCATATACAAGGCGTTCACCCACCAGCACGTGCCGGAGATACACCAGAGCCTCACGCAGGTGCAGGGCACGCTCGATGCCGCCATCGACTTCATCCCCTACCGCGGCGACTTCGCCCGCGGCATCTTCGCCACCTGCGTTGTCAAGACCGCCGCGCCGGCCGAGGACATCGTGGCGGCATACAAGGAGTTCTACCGCGATGCCGCCTTCACGCACTACTCCGACCGCCCCATCGACCTGAAGCAAGTGGTGAACACCAACAAGGCGCTCGTACACTGCGACAAGTTCGGCGACAAGCTGCTCGTTACCTCGTGCATCGACAACCTGCTGAAAGGTGCCGTCGGACAGGCCGTACAGAACATGAACATCATGTTCGGGCTGGACGAGGAAACGGGACTAAAGCTGAAAGCATCGGCTTTCTAAAAAGCCCCCTCCAACTCCCCCAAAGGGGGAGAGAAGGGATAGCAACTGAGATTAATATTATAAACATTTAATGAACCGGCTCCAATCGAGGGTGTATCAAAATATCCACATAGTGCTTCCTTTGCATCTTGACATTCCCTCTGAAAGGGGCAAACGAGCTCCGTTCTCTCCCCCCCCCTTGGGGGAGCCGGAGGGGGCTTCTTTTATTATGAACCTATTCGACGTATATCCATTATTCGACGTTAACATCGTCAAGGGCGAGGGCTGCCGCGTGTGGGACGACCAAGGGCAGGAATATCTCGACCTATACGGCGGCCATGCCGTGATAAGCATAGGCCACTGTCACCCGCATTATATAAATAAGGTGTCGGAACAGCTGCAGAAGTTGGGCTTCTACAGCAACTCCGTAGTGAACAAACTGCAGGCCGAACTGGCGGAACGGTTGGGTCGCGCGAGCGGTTACGCTGACTACCAACTGTTTCTCATCAACAGCGGTGCCGAGGCCAACGAGAACGCGCTGAAGCTGGCGTCGTTCACCAACGGCCGCACGCGCATACTGTCGGCAGATAAGGCATTCCACGGCCGCACATCGCTTGCAGTGGAGGCCACGGCCAACCCTAACATCATCGCGCCCATCAACGCCAACGGCCACGTGACATACCTGCCGCTCAACGACCTCGCCGCATGGGAGGCCGAGCTGCAGAAAGGCGACGTATGCGCCGTAATCATCGAGTGCATACAGGGCGTGGGCGGCATAAGGATGGTAACCGAGGAGTTTGCCAAGGGTCTGCAGGCTGCCTGCAAGAAGCACGGCACGGTGCTCATCTGCGACGAGATTCAGTGTGGCTACGGCCGCTCGGGCAAGTTCTTCGCCCACCAGTGGCTCGGCATCCGCCCCGACATCATCACCGTGGCCAAGGGCATCGGCAATGGCTTCCCAATGGGCGGCGTGCTCATATCGCCGGAGTTCACACCCAAATACGGGCAGCTCGGCACCACTTTCGGCGGCAACCATCTGGCCTGCGCCGCAGCCTTGGCCGTGCTCGACGTGATAGAGAGCGAGAACCTCGTGGAGAACGCCCGGCAGACGGGCGAGTATCTCATGGCGCGCCTCAACGAGCTGAAGCAAACCGAACCGCACATCACCGACATCCGCGGCCGCGGACTGATGATTGGCATCGAGCTGGACATTCCCCACAAGGATGTTCGCGTGCCCCTCATCTACGAACAGCACTGTTTCACCGGATGCAGCGGCACGAACACCCTGCGCCTCCTGCCGCCGCTGTGCCTGACAAAGGCCGAGGCCGAGGAGTTTATCGGGCGGTTGAAAACGGTATTAAGGAGTTAATCTTTTAAGGAGTTATAGGAGTTAAAGGAGTTATCGCGGCTGCGCCGCTCAGGAGTTAAAGACAATACCCACATAAAGGATTGAACATAAAGGATTAAAGCCAGGTCTTGAAACATTTGTCTTTAACTCCTCAGCGACCGCAGGGAGCGATAACTCCCTTTAACTCCTTAACTCCCAATAAAAGAAAAAAATATGAAAATATCAATTATAGGCGCCGGCGCAATGGGCGGCGCAATGGTAAGCGGATTTCTCAAGGGCGACATCTTCCGCCCGGCGGATATCACAGTGTCAAACCGCACGCAGGGCGCACTCGAACGCTTTGCCGGCACAGGCGTGAGTCTCACTACCGACAACAGCGTGGCGGCAGCCGATGCCGACATTATTTGTGTTGTCGTAAAGCCGTGGGTGGCAGAAAACGTACTGCGTAAGATAAAGCCGGTGATGGACTACAGCCGCCAGATGCTCGTCGTTGTGGTGGCCGGCCTGCCGTCGGCAACACTGGCGGAATGGATGCGCAAGGATGACGGCACCGTGCCGCCGATGTTCCTCGCCATACCCAACATCGCCATCGCCGAACGCAGCTCGATGACATTCATCGTACCAGTGGGCGCGAACGACGGGCAGACGAAAACGATAAAGAAGATATTTGATGATGCGGGCAGCTCGCTCGTCATAGAGGAGCGACTCCTCGGAGCCGGCACCACCCTCGCCTCGTGCGGCATTGCCTACGCCATGCGCTACGTGCGGGCCGCCTCTGAAGGTGGCGTGGAACTGGGATTCCGTGCCGATGACGCCAAGCACATAGTGCTCCAGACCGTGAAGGGGGCCGTTGATCTGCTTCTGGCCAACGGCAACCACCCCGAAGCCGAAATAGACAAGGTGACCACTCCCGGCGGACTGACCATACGCGGCCTCAACGAGATGGAGCACGCCGGATTCACAAGTGCGGTGATAAGAGGGCTGAAAGCTGGAGTCAATTAAGAGCTTACGAACATATGTATCTGTACATAAAAACTGTGTTCTTCCTACATTCTCATCCATTTTAAAGGGGAAAGAAATGAATATACGGAAATAAAGTTGTATATTTGCACAGATAACCATTTAACAATCATGAAATTAGAAGTAAAGCGCGAGAAGTACCGCAAGACAACCTCGTTTGTCACAATCGCCGTCATCGGCATCGTATGCATCATATGCCTTGCCGGTGTGCTCCTGTGGCACCCCAAGCCGAAACTCGAGGGTGAGCCTATCAGTATGTCGACCACACAGGACACTCCTGTGTATATCTACGACAGTGAAGGGCGACTGGTAGAATCAGACAGGATTATCCCCGAGGGCACCGACCTGACCATCATCGCCGAATTTGCCGAATATAAATGGTGCGTTGAAGACGAGGCCGGCAACCGGTTTGCCATCAACAAGGCACATCTCTTCGGCGACCCAAGCCAGATGAAGGCCATCAACCCGTCGTACAGCCATGTATACAGAGGCAGGACACTCAACGGCAGAAAGCTCGCCGACATAAAAGAAGAAGCAGGCGACTACATCTATGCCGCCGTCGATTCCGGACACTATGTCTTCCCACAAATTGTTTTGGCCGAAGGCAGCAAGAGGTATAAAGGCGTCTTCGTTCGCGTCGACGAAAACGGCACCGTAATCTACACAAACAACATCAGCTCACCGCACAGCAACCTGTATGCGAAGCTCCCGTTATTCGACCGGATTGCCTCAATGAACATCTTCAACAAGTTCATACCGTTCAACAAAGATGCAGACATGGAGGCTTACGACACGTTCTCGTTCGAGAAAGTGGGTACCGGCATCAAGGATTTCTTCGTGAACATCGGATTGTATATCCTGCTGTTTTTTGCCGGTCTTTTCATCGCGGCCATCTCCATCATCGCCACTTTCTGCGCCGGCAACTTCTTCTTCCAGTCTTTCGCCCGCATCACAGGAGTGAAGAACTTTGTCATCACCATACTGGAATATCTCTACATGATTCCGTCCACTTACATTATCCTGTTGTCGCTCTTTTATACATTCAACGATATATGGATTATACTGGCCGCCTTTGTAATGGGGATTTTATCTGCCATGACATTCTTTGTCGAAAAATTCTCCATCCGCGACGCCCGCTGCCCGAAGTGTCTGAGGCTGAACACCATTGATGTGGAAGAAGTCACCTATTCCAACGGGTCGGATATAGAAGCCCACCGCGGAAGCGGTTGGACACTTAACAAGGAACAGGATGTGGACACCGTACGCGTAATCAACCACTACATTGTCAAGACACACTCCGAGTGCAGCCACTGCCATCATTGTGAAGAAAACTCAAGGGAGTATGACAAGATCGGCGAATGGAAAAACATCGAGGGCGTGGCCTGCCCGCGCTGCCACAAGCTTTCCCTCCGCGCCACAGCCAAGGTAACGGAAAGCACCATCCGCTATGCCACCTATACAAACACCAAGACCGGAAACTTGAACTATAAGGGCAAGAACATCTTCACGGGCGATCGTATGTTTGAAAGCAAAGACAAGAGAACCACATATGGCTATTACAAGGGGCATTGCATATACAGCAAATGGGTATTATGCAATGAGTGCGGCTACTCCCACAACGTAAAAGAGCGTTACGAGCCCGACTCGTCATCCGAGAAGCTCTACGAGGAGAACTACAAGACGAAGTGGAAGACCAAACACGGACTCTTTGACTGAAAAAATAAAATCCGATGAAAGCCGATACAGAATTGGAAATCGAGCACTACGAGGCTGAGAACCTTTTCCGTGCCATTGAGGATGGAAACGTAGTGGGACATATAGAATATGAGATTGATGGGCAAACGATGACCATCACACACACCTACGCCTATATAGAAGGACGTGGCATTGGGCGCAAGTTGGCTGATGCCGCCATTAGCTATGCGCGCAACCGTGGCATGAATATCGTTCCGCAGTGTTCTTACGTCAAGTTGCTTATGGAGAGAACAAAGAAAGGGTAAATAGAAGTCAAGAGTTGTGAGCTTAGAGTGAAGAGGTATGATTACTTTCTGAACCAAATCTTGAAGGTTATCATACCTCTTCACTCTAAGCTCACAACTCTTGACTTCTATTTACCCGCAGTGGAAGAACCGCTTGACGAGCTTCATCATCTCCTCATCATTGCCCGCGATGTCGCGGTGCAGCGTGCGGTCGTTGAAATCGCGCAGGCGGGCTATGATGCCGTCAATCATCGCGCCGCTGAACACACCATGCTCCTCGAACGCCTCCCGCTGACGTGCAAGACAGTCGGCCGACGCGGCACAGCTGTCGGGCAGCTGCGCCAACAAGGCGAGGCGGTCGCGGTTTTCATCCTTGTGTATGTTTACATTGACGTAAGTGCGTTCGGCAATGGCGGGAGCGTCGGCCAGTTCGAAACCATGGCGGCAGGCCACGGCCAGTGCGGCCAGCAGCAGATACACATCGGCGGAACCGTCGGCAGAGCGTATCTCCACCGTCTGCTTCTGCGTGGTGTCGAGCTGCACGGGTGCTTCGAGCGGATTGGCCACGGCCGACATGTCCGTGAGCGCCGACCATCCCAATGGCACACGCACGAGCACCGAGCGGTTGCGGTCGCCCCAGCAGACGTTCGTAGGCGCCTCCTGATGCGGCACAAGGCGGAAGTAAGACGTGGGGGTGGTGTTGCCGAAGGCCGTGATGGCCGGAGCCAGCTCCATCAGGCCGGCTATGGCACGGCGCGCCGTGTCGGAGATACAGCCGCCGTCGGTCATCATGTTACGCCCGTCCTTCATCAGCCTCATGTGTATGTGCAGACCCGAGCCGGCCTTGCCCGCAGTTATCTTCGGGGCGAAGGTCACTTCAAGACCGTATTGGTCGGCCAGATTGCGGATAATCCACTTTGCCACCATCAGCTGGTCGGCAGCCTCTTCCGCCGGAACGGGCAGGAACTCAATCTCGTTCTGCTCGTATGTAACGCCGTCGAGGGTGAAGTTGCCCACCTCCGAGTGGCCGTACTTGATGCGACCTCCGGCCTGCGCTATATACATCATGCACTTTGTGCGGAAGTCTCCGTACTTGGCGTATGGCGCCGACTCGTGGTAGCCGCGCTGGTCGGTAGCGGGGAAAGCATCGTCTCCTATACCTATCACATAATACTCCAGTTCACCCATGGCCTCGAACGTCATTCCCGTAGTGTCAGTGAACGCCCGGCACGCCTTGCGCAACGTCTGCCCGGGAGAGCTTTCGAGCGGCCTGCCGTCCTTGTCGAAGAATGAGCACAGCATGGTAAGTGTAGGCTGTTCGGCAAACGGGTCGACAAAAGCCGTGCGGTATCGCGGGATGACATAGAGGTCGCTACTGCCCGCCTCGATGAAGGGGAAGAGACTCGACCCGTCCACACGCTCGCCGCAAGTTAGTATCGACTCGAGATATGCAAGGTCGTTGATGACGAAATTGAGCGTCTTCAACCGTCCGTCGGCCGCGGGATACATGAAGTTGACCATCCTGATGTCGTTCTCGCGGATGAATTTCACGATGTCTTCACGCATGAATTCCGTGTGCGGCTTGCCTAAAAATGCCACCACCCCATTAGGGTTCATTTCCAATTCCTTTTTCATAGTCAGGTTGTTTTATTATTGGTCAGACGTAATATTTTCCGGTAAAGATAACAAAAAATATCGATACCGGCAAATAAAACGGCCGGCAAGATGCGTAACTGGGAAAAAGCCGGCAATAGAAGCAGAATATATTACGTTTCTATACAAATACAGGTAGGCACATTTTGCAATATAAAAAATGCACCTACCCATATCCATACTCCATCAAATCATCATAATTTAATTATTCTCCCTGCTTTTCTCTTTCCCGACAGATTTACAGAGATTATATACACACCTTTAGGCACTCCTGCCAAAGATATTGTGCCGCCAGATCTGACATTCTGCCATGCGATCTTACTTCCTTGAACATCGAAAACTTCCACCAATGCGGTTTGCTCACTGTCAAAGAGTACAGAGACATTATTATTACCATCAGAAAGACATGCTGGAGTAATTACGATTTCAGACTTTCTTTTTATGACCCCGATACAGGAACCAGCATTTACAGTATAAGACATTTCCACCACCTCACTTTCCGACATGCCATCGGCAACAGCACAAGCCCTTACCGTCACATCACCGGGTATGTCAATGCCAAGGTCGGGATTATACAATATCCGGGTATTGACATCGCAAGGACACGTACCATCTGTTGTATAATAGATTGCTGCCTCTGGAGTTGCACAGAACAGATAGAGTTTCGTCCCTTCGTCCACGCATGTCCCTGATTCAATCGTGGCCCAAGGAGCATATGTCTGTCTCTTCAGACTGTTAAGCACCTGTATCTCCAATTGTTCGGCAACTCCCAAATCTTCTATACCTGCTGTAAGGATGGTTGTTCCCGGCAAAATTCCATTCAAATTCACAACAACCGGTAACTCCTCATCCGTAAGGCATATTTCAGTCTTGTCTATTGAAACAATGGACTCACTGCCGGTACAGACTGTAAGGATATGGCCTCCAACACCTTTGGTCGGATGAACATTTATCCGTACAGGAACAGTATCGCCCATCATTATGTCCGACGTTTCTTCCCATTTAATACGCACAGGTTGTCTGACAATTAGAGTGTCAACATAATCATCAAGAAGCGGACATCCCGCATAGCTTTTCACCTTTGAACTTACAGACAATTCTATAATATCACCCAACCCAAATATTTCTTTTGGTACGAACGTCACTTTTGACGCATAAACTTTTCCTTCCGTCTTCTCCGCATCAACCAGTTTCAAATCCCCATCTACGGACAAACCATCTTTACTCACCTCTATATTTTGAAGCGTCAACATATTTGCATCCATATATTTAGTAAATGTGAAACATACCGAATCGGAACAGGCAAACGCCGAAACAACATCAGGGTTTATTAATTGCTTCATCCCCATGTTTACCTCCATCTGCGGAGGAGGTACAGGAAGCCAGTCGGAAGAAACGGTTTCATATCCATCCTTTTCATATTTCACCTGCCACAATCCTGCAGGTACATCCCACGAATAACGACCTTCGGAATCTGTATAGAGCGGATTCTCCTGCTCATACACGGACGCATCCCAAACAGAAATTTTCTCCGACGTATTACCCTCTCCGTCTGTATTCACGGTCTTGAAGTATGCAGTTGTTCTGACTCCTTCAAGCCTGTTGCTTTCAACTGCCTCATATACATATCCTGACGGGTCTATAAGCGGTGTCACTCCTGTCCCGACAAAATCAGGACTGGATGACAATCCACATTCTGTAGGATAACGCATGATATTCTCAATCGCCAATCTCGCCGTCTTGGTTATTCCCTCCATTGCTGTGGCAACATCCTCCACATTGCCAATCATATCGTCCAGATCATCCAAATCTTCAATCATATTCTCACCACTCGGAACACTTCCCGCTATCTCATGCGTACCGGCTATGACTGTAGCCACCATTGCAAGATTCATGTGTGTAACTGCATTTAAAGACTCCTTGAGATCTTGCGCTGCATAATCCCGATCCGGTTCTCCTAATTTTTCGACACAATCAAGTTTCTTATTACAGATATCAATCAGATACTGCATATTCTTGTCAATCCTGTTGGACAATGTAAAACAAGACCTGTTAGGAACAAGATATCCCGTATTCCAATCTACCTGAACCCTTTCCTGCCCCATCTTTGCAAGTTTTTTGTCAAGCATCGACATAACCGAATTATACTCCTCACTTGCAGATATATCATATAGGAAGAAAGCAAACACGTTTCCGTCATCTTTTCTTTTAAGCCACAGCACACCATTGGAAGGAGAAACAAGAAAACTGTCATCACCCGGCAATGAATCAAAAGCAAAACGGGAGATGATACGTTCTATTTTATCCGCCATATCATCATCCGCGTCATATTCCACTCCACCACAAAGGAGTATGAGATCTCCATGTTTGGACACAAGTTCGTATGAAACCGCCTTTCCTTCTTTCCGAATATCAACCATGTCGGCCAAAGACATACTTTCATCAAGAATATCCAATACATTTTCCGGCATAAGTACACTGTAGTCAATATTATTCATCGCAACAGCCACATTCGAGGGCAACGACCATGATGAAGGAAAAGATCGTGTGCCTATCATCATACTACTGTCAGAAACTGAAGCCACCAACTCTACGGGAATGTCCTTACCGTCTGTGGTCTTCACCCACAATACGGCATCTTTCACGTCAACAGGGTCATTCAGATTGCCAAACCAAACTTTGAACGTGAAGTTGGGATAAGAAGAATTGTATGAATACGGTTTCTTATGTCCGAACGGATTATCAAAATCAAACACTGTCACATTTTCATTCGGATTGGTATTAATCATCTCTATCCTGCGGACATACGGTCTGACTGTATTCACTCTTACATGCTTTGTCTCTGAATACAGAATATCTCCTTTGGGTGTGGCCAAGCGCGAATACAGGCTGTGGGTTTTCAGATCTCTGTCATCACACAATCCGACAGTTGTCTGCCAATTTCCGTTTTCAAGAACCGTCGTACGGCCTATCAACATTCCGTCATCCATTATCTCGACATCAGAACCGGCCATACCTGTACCACTTACAACTATCGACGGACTTTTAACCGTAGGCAATACATTCAGACTAATACCGGTAACATCAACAACAAAACCGCCAACAGATTCTTTACATGACTCTCCATCCTTCTCGTACGACAAATAAGCACTGACATTCGCCATACCTCCCTTCAAAGGAAGAACACAGAAACGTATCGGTTCTGTATCTTCCGAAATCGGAATCTTCACCATACGGCCTTCAATATTGAAAGCAGCCAATTCTGAACCGACAAGAAGCGAGTTTGGTACGAACCGACATGAATCGGGAATAGCTACATTAAGTGCAAGATTCTCACATTTACCAATATAATCCGGTTTAATTTCAACAGAAGCCTTCACTGTGAAATAATTTCCGGCCACCACCGTATTTTTATTGGGAGTCAGATAAGTATTGCTGCCTGCTATCTGTTGTGGCCTTGCCATCTGTGGTATATTGTCAAATATTACTTCACTTATAAGTCCGGTCTCCACAGTTACAAGCGAATAACCATAATTCTGTTCTTTTTCAAGTCCCAATTTCTCAAAATCAGAGAAATCAGACACATTATTATACAGACTGTTTGACTCCATCGCCACCAAATGGTATTCACCATCCTTTATTCCACGAAACATCAAACTGCCATTGACGAATTTCCCTGATTTTATGATATTGTTATTCTTATCATATACCAACGCCATCACATCACTACAGTCCGCATTATTATAAGACACTTTCACATCACCATATTCAACAATCTGCATTTCAGCAGAGAAATTGCCATCTTCAAGATTATCAGCAATGGTCTCTATATCCTTGAACGCATTCTTACGGCTTGCAACCTTCACTTTCACCGAAGTATTCTCACCTAATTCATCAAGAATATAAATATACGGATACTCCACTTTTACGTTTTCTATGGCAAGACCGGTCTCAGAATCATATACAGAAAAATCCAATTCTTTCCAATCGTCATATCCCTGTGACATATAAGCGTCCTTATCAGGCAAGGCATTTTCTTTGAATGTCAAGCCGACAGTTATCTTACGTCCGGAACAAGACGAAAGCGTAAAGTCTCCAAAGTCAGTCATTCCCGATATTGTATCAGTATGATTAATGGAAAAATATCTGTCCGAAAACACCCCGACAACAACGGGTCCTTCATTAATCTCTGTCTCAAAACAACCGGAAGCATCCACTTTCAATGTCTTATTCCACGGCAGATTGCCATTTAATGTTTGGTTTATTGTTACCATGGCGGATTTCAACGGTTTGCTTTCATTGTTGACTACACGGCCTTTAACCAAATGCCTGATGTGGTGATTCAGACGGATAATGATTCTATTGTCTTCTGAATTCACTATGTGACATACGGTGTCAGGTGACATATATTCAAGTCCAATCGCTTTAGGCAATGAAACAGCACACCTAACGGTATCACCCTCCAACAGACGTTTAACCTCATTGCCTATAATGTTATCTTCCCCCGACTTAAACCATGACATTTGCACACGATCCGTCAATATATCACCTTCACTTCCCATAACTTCACAACTGGCAGTGTACATAGGAACAATAGAATCAAATCTGACCACCATTTCACGACCGTCACCAACCATTATACTGTCTTTAAAAGAAAGTACCTGTTTGGATGGATGCAACAGAGACAACGAATAAGACCTACCTTGCTTCACATTGTGGAACACATATTCGGAGGCACCACCCACTGTGAGCCGTTGTGTACGTTGCACCAACTTGTCAGATAACACAATCGGACATCCGGTGTAACGGCCAAGTATAGAATCATCCACAACGACACGGATGGTTTTGGAATCGTTCATGATGGGCATAATATTAAACTTGTTCCATTTTTCGTCCGACTCGTAATACGGCATGTACTGTACCGGAACATAAACAATAACATCGCTCCGCAAACCATCGAAAGAATAGTCTTCGCTGCCACCACCATAATATACAAGCTGCGGAGGTTCGGGTGACATGCAAGTTATAGTCTTTATGTTGTAATATAAATCTCCTTTATCTCTGTCCCAATGTTTCCAAAACCAAGTGGCATCTATATATTTCAGTGTTGACGGTAAAAGGATATCCTCAAGTTTATACAGATTGTTTACACCGCCATTGAAAATATATTCCATATCCGTTCCTCTCAAGTCGAGATATTTCAAATCCTTCAATTTGGCAAGGTGATAGTTGTCCGTTCTACTCATGGGACCAAATATAGCAAGTGTCTCAATTCCGGTATTCCTTACCGCATCCGACAATTTACCGGGCGCAGGATTACAAACAGGTTCTGTCTCATAGGCCACGCCGGCATATGAAATTTTTTTCCGCCCCAAATTCGACATTATTGTCAGAGTCTGTTCATGACATCCTTCATCTTGTGGTTCATATCCCACTATGATGGAACCCGAAGATCCGGGAGCTATCGCATCCGATACCGATTTTATATAAAACGGAGATGTGAGTCCTTCAAGGCTACTGATAACAAAATCTTCTTTACCCAAATTTTCAATTACTATTGTGTCGGTAACAGCCTCATTCGGGAAAGTCCATATCCCGGAATAAGGCTTGGAGTACTCCGGCAGTGCCTGTCCATCGGATATCCCCTCAAAGCGCATGTTTTCAATCGCGCTGAAATAATCCCAGTTTTCCCATGCCTCACCAAGATAAAGATTCCATTTCAATGTATGATAGCCATGCCCTATCTTGATTGTGGCCGTCTCAAGTTTGTCAGTACCGTTGTTTTTGAATACTTCGTTATTATCAACCAAACAAGTAAGATCGGCATATTTGGCATACCCATAGGTTTCTTTATGATATCTTACACGATAATCAAAAGTAACCGATGCCGAATCTTGCGGCACGTAAATGTCAAGAGCGAACCAACAATTACTACCCACATCATCCTGACGGCTCGTTGTCTTGACCGAATTATAATCGGCTTTCCATGGATATGTCGGAGACATACTAAGAGTCACAGGATAATTATGTCCCTTGAACAATACATTCAGAAATTGTTCTTTATCCACACTACGTGACCACGACGGCAATCCCCACAAGAAAAGCGACAAGACAAGCGGTAAGAATCTAATCATTTTCATAACACTCATGCGCCTCAAACAAGACTCCACAAATTTACAACTGTCAGAAATCAACTCATTCATACTTATTCCAATTTTATACCAACGGCTCCTGATTGGCTGTTTTAAGAAAAGACTTTGCCCAATCATACGTAAACAAAGCGTGGAGCCTGTCTGTCACTCGTTCCACAGTATAAAGGCCTTCGCATTGCCCGACAAGTCGAAACGAGCAACGCCGAAAGCCCCACGCCGATGTAAATATATAATGGTCACATTCGGATACAGACATTAACGTCATTATTATCCGGTGACAATATATAATACATCCCATGGGACGTCCCCGTTGCCTTGTCTTTGACTTGTCGATGAATTTGCGAAGTTCTTACACTGTCAAAACCAAAGCGTACAGTTACGCCTCTTTATGTATGTCAGTAATATCCCACCTTAACCCATAGGGGCTTTCGACAGAATATAAACATTGCAAAAGTAACAATTTTCTTAGAAGAAAACGAATTTTACGCATCAAATGTAAAAAAGAAATGATTCATTGCCGTTTTCACATCCCATCGCCCATCATATCCGTCCTACCACACCATTAGTTCCTTTACAGCGCATCACCGCCGTCATAATATTATGCTTATATGACTTGCATTATATCATTTTATCGCCATACGCACGCGTTTTACGTCATTTCTTTGTACTTTTGCAGAATAGAATGACAAAAGGAAATATTTATGGACGAACAGATAAAACAAATAGGTGAGCGTCTGCGCGGACTGCGCGAGGTGCTTGACATACCGGCGGAAGAGGTGGCCGAACTGTGCGGCATCACCCTCGAACACTATCAGAAGATAGAAGCCGGCGAGGCCGACCCGTCGGTTTACAGACTGTCGAAGATAGCCAAACGCTACGGCATTGCGCTCGACGTACTGATGTTCGGCGAGGAGCCGCGCATGAGCAGCTACTTCCTCACACGCAACGGACAGGGCATGGCCGTGGAGCGCCGCAAGAGCTACAAATACCAGAGTCTGGCAAGCGGATTCCGCGGACGCAAGTTCGACACATACCTGACTCAGGTTGACCCGCTGCCCGATGACGCCCGCTTCAACAAGAACGCGCACGACGGACAGGAGTTCGACTACATCGTGGAGGGCCGCATGGAGATAACCATAGGCAACAAGGTGATGGAACTGGGTCCCGGCGACAGTATCTTCTTCGACGCTTCGCAGCCGCACTGCATGCGCGCACTCGACGGACGGCCGGTGAAATTCCTCGTGGTGGTGGAGTAAGAAGGAGGGTGTATCAAAATGCAAAGGAAGCACATTGTAGGGACATATTCTTGTATTTGTCCGTTCGTAACGTACTGATATTCAAAGATTATTTTGCGGACAAATACAAGAATATGTCCCTACCAAGTACCATGTAGTCATTTTAAAATACCCTCTTCTGACAGTATAAACGGTAAATAACAGTAAAAGGCAATAAAGATATGAAACAGAATAAAGATATACGACATACGTCCGATAACAATGGTGACCTGAAGAAGAACGGCACGTCTTCCGCTCAGTGTCCCCCTTTGGGGGACGATAGGGGGCTTCTGTCCCGCTTTCTCACACAGACACATTTCGAGTCGCAGGAAGACTTCATCCGCAACCTGCACTTCAAGATACCCGAACGGTTTAATTTCGCCTACGACGTGATGGACGTGTGGGCAGAAGAGCAACCCGACAAACTCGCCCTGCTTTGGACGAACGACGAAGGCGCGTGCCGCCGGTTTTCGTTCGGCGAACTGAAAACACTCTCCGACCGCACCGCCGCATGGTTCATGCAGTTAGGCATCGGCCGCGGCGACAAGGTCATGCTCATCCTCAAGCGGCGCTGTGAGTTCTGGCTGTCGATGCTCGCCCTGCATAAGATAGGCGCCATCGCCATACCCGCCACCCACATGCTCACCCGCCACGATATCGTCTACCGCAACATGCGCGCCGGCATCAAGGCCATCGTATGCGTGGGCGAGGAGTACGTGATGCGTCAGGTGAGCGAGGCCATGGCCGAGAGCCCCACGGTGGAGACGCTCGTGAGCGTGGGGCCGCTGCGGGCCGAGGGGTTCCACGACTGGCAGAGCGAATGGGAGCAGGCGCCGGCGTTCGTGCACCCCGACCACGTGAACGACAACGATGACACAATGCTGATGTACTTCACCAGCGGCACCAGCGGCGAGCCGAAGATGGTGGCCCACGACTTTCTCTATGCCCTCGGCCATCTGACCACAGGCGTGTTCTGGCACAACCTGTCCGAAGACAGCATCCACCTAACCGTGGCCGACACGGGTTGGGGCAAGGCCGTTTGGGGAAAGATGTACGGACAGTGGTTTGCCGGGGCGGCGGTGTTCGTCTTCGACCACGAGAAGTTCACGGCCGACAAGATACTCCGCCAGATTGAGCGCTACCGCATAACGTCGTTCTGCGCCCCGCCAACGGTCTACCGCTTCATGATACATGAGGACTTCAGCAAGTACGACCTCTCCTCACTCCGCTACTGCTGCACGGCCGGCGAAGCACTCAATCCCGCCGTCTACGACCGTTTCTTCGAGCTGACGGGCATCCGCCTCATGGAGGGCTTCGGACAGACGGAGACAACGATGACGCTCGGCACCATGCCGTGGAACAAGCCGAAACCCGGCTCAATGGGGCTGCCCAACCCGCAGTACGACATAGACCTCGTAAAACCTGACGGCACACCGTGCGAAGACGGAGAGAAAGGGGAGATCGTGATTAAAATAGGTCAGAGTGAAGAGTGCATAGTGAAGAGATATGATTACTCTCAAGACCTGAATATGAAGCAGAGTAATATAGGACAGAGTGAAGACGGTTATCATACCTCTGAACTCATCACTCTGAACTCTTACCTCAAAAAGCCCATCGGGCTTTTCAAGGAATACTACCGCGACGAGGAGCTGACACGCCGTGTATGGCACGACGGCATGTACCACACTGGCGATGTGGCATGGCGCGACGAAGACGGATACTACTGGTTTGTGGGCCGCATCGACGACGTTATCAAGAGCAGCGGCTACCGCATCGGCCCGTTTGAGGTGGAGAGCGCGCTGATGACCCATCCGGCCGTTGTGGAATGTGCCATCACGGGCGTACCCGACGATATACGCGGCATGGTGGTCAAGGCCACCGTCGTGCTTCATGCCGACTGGAAAGACCGTGCCGGCGATGACCTCGTCAAGGAACTTCAAGCCCATGTGAAGCGCGAGACGGCGCCGTACAAATATCCGCGCATAATCGAGTTTGTCGACGAACTGCCAAAGACCATCAGCGGAAAGATACGCCGCGTGGAGATAAGGGAGAAGGACAAGAATGTTTAATTACGAATTTGGAATTACGAGTTGTCGGCTTACGCCGATGTAAAATTATTGAATGAAGAATTACCATGCGGCATGGAACAGCTGCGACCATGCCACATGATAATTCGTGATTCAATAACTCGTAATCCAAGAATTCGTATCGCAGCGCAGCGAGAATAATTCATAATTCCAAATTCGTAATCAACACTTCACGCTCCAACGCAAAATTCGTAATTCGATAACTCTACATCGGCGCAAGCCGACAACTCGTAATTCAAAACTCCAAATTCGTAATTCAAAAAATGAGAATAGTGATAAAAGTGGGCAGCAACGTACTGACCCGTGATGACGGAAAGCTCGACATAACACGCATGTCGGCCATAGTGGACCAGGTGGCCTGGCTGCGCGGCGGGGGACACGAGGTGATACTCGTGTCGAGCGGAGCCGTGGCCAGCGGCCGCGGAGAACTGAAGACAGACGGCCGCCGCCTCGACAGCGTGGCACAGCGGCAGCTCTTCTCCGCCCTCGGACAGGCCAAACTGATAAACCTCTACTACGACCTCTTCCGCGAATACCACATACACGTTGGGCAGGTGCTCACCATGAAGGAGAGCTTCGCCACGCGCCGCGAATACCTCAACCAGCGCGCCTGCATGACCGTGATGCTCGACAACGGCGTGATACCGATAGTAAACGAGAACGACACCGTGAGCGTGACCGAACTGATGTTCACCGACAACGACGAGCTGTCAGGCCTCATCGCCTCGATGATGGACGCCGACGTGCTCGTCATACTGAGCAACATCGACGGCATATTCAACGGCTCGCCCTCCGACCCGGCATCGCGTGTGATACCGCAGGTGGAGCCCGACCGCGACCTGAGCGAATACATCCGGCAGGAGAAGAGCGGTTTCGGCCGCGGAGGCATGACCTCAAAGTGCGCCGTGGCACGCCGCGTGGCCGACGAGGGCATACGCGTGATAATAGCCAACGGACGGCGTGACAACATCCTTGTGAACCTCGTGAAGTCGCCCGATGCCACCCTGCACACTGAATTCACACCCCGGCAGAACGGCACATCGCCCGTAAAGAAATGGATAGCCCACAGCGGCAGCTTCGCCAAGGGCGTAGTACGCATCAACGCCCGCGCCGCCGAAGCCCTGCGTTCCGACCGTGCCGTGAGCCTGCTCATGGTAGGTGTGACGGCAGTGGAAGGCGACTTTGAGGAGGGCGACATCATTTCCATCGTTGACCCCGACGGACAGCCCGTCGCCATCGGCCGGAGCAACTACCCCACTGCCGAAGCCGCACGCCTCGCCGGCAGCCACGATGTCCGCCCGATAGTACACTACGACTATCTGTACAAAGAATGAACTGGCGGATAAAAGCACTACGCCATTATGAAATCGTGATCCTGGCCACGTAACACTGTTACCTGAGCCACGTAACACTGTTACTTGAGCCACGTAACATCGTTACCCGGGCCTTGTAACAAAAGCAAAATGAAAGAGCCGTGTGACTACAAAGTAATATAAGTTATTCAAGTTTCGGAAGCTTCATTTGGCAGGGAGTTAAGTAGTTAAAGGGAGTTATGGAGTTAAGCCAAATGTACCGGCTATAATTTATGCTCATAATGCTATTGGCTTAACTCCCTTTAACTCCTTAACTCCATTTAACTCCACGAGTTGAGCACTTGCGAAACTTCAATAACTTATACTACTTCACGGCAAGGCCGTTGCCATGTCAACGCGAAGCAGGCAAGCCAAGCTAAAAACAGCCATCCCGCCAAGGCTGTAACGAGACAACAATGAAGCACCACGTTAGTTAAACTTTGTTATAATATCTGTTAATTTTAAAAAACACGCAAAAAGAGAGATAATTATGTTTAAATTTGTAGCTGACTGTCTACCGGTCGTCACCCACTTGAGTAACAATGCCGTATAGACGGCAAACACCATAATTTCATCTAATTGCATAATAAATATACTTTAAAGGTATGAAGAATCCGAAAAGAGACCTGATGGTGGTGATGGGCATGTGCAGCCGCACCAAGCAACCGTACGGAGTAACGGTTGAGAAACACGGTAACTACTGTGAACTGCAGTGGGCTTTCAAGATAAGCGCATCGTCGGCCAAACGCGAGGGCTACGACCAGAACTCGTTCCATGGCGAAGTGCATACAGACCCCAACTTCCCCGGGTGCCCCCATTGCCACTCGCAGGGATGGTACATCTGCCACAACTGCCATGCCATGATATGCAACGACCAAACCGAGGGCACAGTCAAATGCCCCAAGTGTGGAGCCGAAGGCAACCTTACGTTCGTTGACGAGTTTGACCTGAAAGGCGGCGGAAACCTGTAGCATAATCTATTAAAAAATTAAAAATTAAAAAATATAGTAATATGTCTGAACTGAAAAGCGGAACACGTGTACAGCTCACCAACGGCAAGTCGTGCACGGTGAAAAAGGAATTGGGACGTGGTGGTCAGGGTATCGTATACCTTGTCGACTACGAGGGAAAGGACTATGCGTTGAAATGGTACATCGTAGACTATTCCGACGCCTTTCTGAACAATCTGGAGAAGAACTGCAAGGACGGCGCACCCACAAAGAACTTCCTGTGGCCATTGGCCGTGGCCCAGCGGCAGTACGACAGCTTCGGCTATGTGATGCAGCTGCGCCCGAAAGAGTATGAAGAGATGGCCATGTACATATTGGCCAAGGCCCGCTTCTCGTCGCTCGACGCCCTGTTCAACGCCTGCCTGCAGATATGCACCAGCTTTCTGGAACTGCACAAGCGCGGACTGTGCTATCAGGACATGAACGACGGCAACTTCTTCATCAACCCCCGCACGGGCAACGTACTGGTGTGCGACAACGACAACGTGGCACCCAATGGTGTGGACGTGGGCATACTCGGAAAATCAGGGTATATGGCTCCGGAAATTGTCGAGCGCGAGTCGGCACCCAACCGCCACACCGACTATTTCTCGCAGGCAGTCTGCCTCTTCATCCTTATCTATCTCAACAAACCGTTCGAGGGCGCACGCTATCTCAGCTGCCCGTGTCTGTCGCCCGATGCCGAGCGCAAGCTCTTCGGCAAGGGAACCGTGTTCATCTGCGACCCAACCGACAGCTGCAACCGTCCGGTGAAAGGTGTACACAACAACGTCATCAACCGCTGGCCGCTCTTCCCCAAATATCTGCAGAAAGCCTTTGTCACCGCATTCTCGAAGGAGGCCATCACCACCCCCGGCAAGCGTCTGCTCGACAGAAAATGGCAGGAAGTAATCATACAGTTGCGTTCACTGTACATCAAGTGTCCGGTATGTTCGCAATATACTTTCTATGATCCGCAGGCACAGGACAACAAGTGCCTCGAGTGCAAGCGCACCATACCGCCCGTGACCTCACTGTTCGTCGGTCACTACGCCATACCGCTGGCCGAGGGACAGAAAATTTACTACTGCCAGATAAAGACCGAACCCGACTACGACAAGGTGGCGGCCACGGTGGTGAAAAACGCCGCCGGCAAGCTCGGCCTGAAGAACCAGAGCGACATGCCGTGGACGGTGATGCTGCCCAACGGAGAGGTGCGCGTGGTGAAACCGGGCGAAGGCATGCCCGCCGCCAAGGGTCTGAAGATAAAGTTCGGACAGAACGAGACCGGCGAAATAAAATAAAAATAAGTAATAAATAATAAGTAATAAATACTAAATAATACAACATTATGAGCTCATTTGATAACATAGAAGCTGCACCCCGCAGAGTAATGACACTTATATTCCTGGTAGACACATCAGGCAGTATGGAAGGAGAAAAGATGGGACAGGTGAACGACGCCATCGAAAACACACTGCCCGAAATTGCAGACATATCCGAAAAGAACGCCGATGCAGAGATAAAGATTGCCGTACTGGAGTTCTCCAGCGGCATACAGTGGATGTACCCCGAGCCAATATCGTCAGAAGACTTTACATGGCAGAACCTCGAGGCCGGCGGCCTCACCAGCATGGGCGAGGCCCTCAAGGAGCTGAACACCAAGCTATCGCAGACCACCGGATTCATGAAGCAGGCCGCAGGCTCGTTCGCTCCCGCCATCATCATGCTTTCCGACGGAGAGCCCACCGACGACTACAAGCACGCCCTGGAGAAACTCAAGGCCAACAACTGGTTCAAGGCAGGCATCAAGGTGGCCATCGCTGTGGGTGATGACGCCAACAAGGACATTCTTGCCGACTTCACCGGCAACAAGGAGGCCGTGCTGACGGTGCACACCCGCGAGCAGCTCTCGAAGATTATCCGCTTCGTCAGCGTAACCGCATCGCAGGTGGCCAGCTCGCACGCATCGGTGGGCAAGGACGCCCCCGCCACAAAGCAGGAGGAATTTGTAGACCAGGTGCAGGATACGGACAAGACATCCGATACGTTCGACGGTGTGGACATCGGTGACGAGACCACCAACGCCGGTACCGACGATTGGGGCACATTCTAAAAAAACGGCAGGAATTATGAACGACAACCTGACCGTATTCAACGTTTCCCGACTTGGTGCCAGCCACATCAAGTCGGGCAAACCGTGCCAGGACAGTTCCATGTCGTGGCACAGCGATGACAACAGCGTGCAGGTGGCCATTGTGTGCGACGGACATGGAGGCGACACTTATGTGCGCAGCGACATGGGGTCACGACTGGCCGCATGGATCACTATGGAACACCTCAAGGCCATGAGCGCCGACAGCCACTTCACACGGCTCTTCTTCGAAAAGAAGGGCGCAGTAACGGCCCGTCCCACCGGTCCGCGCAAGCTCGTTGACCCCAAGAGCCCGAGCGAGAGCGAAATGCAGCTGCTCCGTCAGGATGCCCTCTTCAAGAAGCAGATACAGCAATATGGCGAGCAGGACGCGGCAGTGACGCCTTTCCTCAAGGCCATCTACGACGAATGGATAGAGGCCATAGAAAAGGACGCCCGCGAAAACCCGTTCACCGACTACGAGAGGGGCATGCTCGGACAGAATCGCATTGCCAAGGCCTACGGCACCACACTGATGGCCTTCATGCGCACCCCTTATTATTGGTTCGCCTTCCACATCGGCGACGGCAAGATGCTCTCTTGCGACCGCACCCTCACATGGACCGAGCCAGTGCCATGGGACAGCAACTGCTTCCTCAACTTCACTACCTCGCTCTGCAACAGCAACCCGCTGCCCTCGTTCCGCTATGCCTTCGACGGCACAGGAGCGTTCCCCATGGCCGTCATCATGGGCAGCGACGGGCTTGACGACTCGTGGGTGACCATGCCCAAACTGCAGCACTTCTACGCCCAGACGCTCGGCATCTTCGCCCGTCAGGGACGCGACAAGACCGTTGACGAGCTGGGTGAATACCTCACCAAACTGAGCGCCACGGGCAGCCGCGATGACATGTCGATGGCGGGCATAATCAATATGAACCTGCTCGATGAGGCTCTTGACATGTACGCCCTGCGTCAGGAAGGCGTAAAGCTGAAAGCTGAGTTCGACAAGCGCGAAGCCGAAATGAAGGCCAACGACAAAAAGCTCGAAGAGACGAAAAAGGCTCTTGCCGAGGCCGAGGCAAAAATGACGCTCATATTGAAACAGAAAAACGACGTGGAGGCACTGCGCCGGCAGCTGGAGGAACAGACCATACTGATGACGGAGAAAACCAACGAGTATGCAGCCATCAACGACGAGGCCCGCACCCGCAACGAGGCCCTGAGAAAGGAATGGGGCGAACGGAGGGACAAGGCCATGAAGGACGAAGAGGAGTGGCGCGCCCGATGGAAAGCCTCTCTGCCGCCGATACCTGAAACAAAGACAGAAGCCGAAACAAAAGCCGAAGCGGAAACAGAGACGGAAACAGAAACGGAAACCGAGGCAGAATTCGAAATCGGAGAAATAATAGTAGAGTCAGCACCGACTCAGATACCAGATACAGATGAGGAATAATTCGAGTGAGTTTCACGTCTGTCTGCACGACATTGTAGACCAGTTCGGCATGGAAGTAATTTCCGACCAACGGGCCGAGGGACTGCTGGCCGACCTTATGGGGCAGCAGTTCACCTTCGGCCCGGTGATGCGCAACGCCCGCCAGTGCCGCATAGCGCAGCGCCTGCTGGCACTCATGGATGACGATGAAGATGACCGCATGCCTCAGATAGACAACATAAAGCTGCTGTTGCAGGACAATTTCTTCCTGCGGCCATCGGTGGCTGCCTACATCGTGGACAGCTACTGTTATGCCTTGGGCTATACCGATGACATAGCCCCACTCGACGAATACGACCACGAGGAGACGGCAGCCACCGGCGAACTGTCGTTCGAGACGGCTGACGACGGCGAGTATTGCGGCTACAAGAACGATGAAGACATACGGTCGGGCTTCGGTATATTGAGAAGTCTGAACGGCAACACCTATGCCGGGGAATGGAGGCAGGGCCTGAAAATGGGCTTCGGACTGGGATTCAACGAAGACCGCGGGCGCTACGCCGGCGAGTGGAGCATAAACCGCCATTCGGGCATCGGTGTTGAACTGCAGAACGACGGAAAGCGTTATGCCGGCATGTGGAAAAACGGAAAGCACAACGGCACGGGCATGATTCACCTGCCCAACGGCAACGCCATCTGCGGCACATTCCGCAACGGTGCCCTTACCGACGCCAACGGGGTGATGTTCCTGCAGGACGGCGGCATGGTGATGGGGCGGATGACACCCGACGGTCCCGACGGCCGGTGCGAGCATTACTATCCCGACGGCTCCCACCACGAGGAGACGTGGCACGGCGGCGTATTATACTAATCACTTTTAACAAGACAACACTATGATCAATATCAAGGAACTATTCGGATACGACAGTGGCAGGCGGCAACAGCCTGAAACCGATGGGCAGGAGCACGCTGCGCAGCAAAATGAAGGCCAGGAAAAACGGCAGGAGCCTGAGGTGGAAGAGGTACGGCCGCAACAACCGCAGTGTGATGACCGTGACAACGGGCAGGCGGCCACGGACGAGGCTGATCACACCAATACGACAACGGAAGCGACGGCCGAAACATGTGGTGAGACGGCTTCGGAACCGGTGGTGGAGCCCGAAGGCGTGACACCGGAAGAGCCGCACCGGCAACAGCAGGCCGCACCGATAACTGTAAAGGTGGACAACTCGGAAGTGCTCGGCCAGACAGAACGCATCATAAATGCGCTGCGCAGCAGCATAGCCAACCAGAAGGCCATACACAACGTGCTGACGCAGCAGATAGGACTGCTGCAGGAGCAGAACGAGAGGCTGACAGAACAGAACAGGCAGCTGACGGAGGTGGTGAGAAACCAGCACGAGACGATAGCCAAATTCCAGAACGACGTGTTCTACCGCGCCCAGAAAGACGTGATAATGGAGATAATACACATTGCCGACGAGGTGCAGGCCATCACCGACGGGTGCGAAAAAGCCAACCCAATGCACGCCGAACTGACCGCTTTGGGCGACTTCATCGACAAGGGACTTACGTTCTCCGCCGTGCGCAGTTTCAGACATGCCGACGGGTGTTCGAACGAGTTCAACCCCAAGTGTCAGGAGTTTGACGACACAACAGTAATGACCGACGACCCGGCCAAGGACGGGAACATCGTGTCGGTACGTCCGGGATATGTGTGGACGATGCCGTGGCTCGTGGCCAACACCGACGTACAGCTGCAGAACTTCATGCGCGACAACGCCGAGCCAAAACGCTTCGAATTTGTCATCAGGCCCGAACTCGTGGCCCGCATGGCATATTGCGCCCCGGCAACAGAAACCGAATAAAACTGACGAAACATAACAAACGATAACGAACAGACATTTATATATAAGAAATGGCACAGGAAATATACGGAATAGACCTCGGTACGACCAATTCATGTATCGCAATAATCAACCCGGCCGACGGGCAACCGCAAGTAATCAACAACCAGAGCAACCTGCAGACCACGCCGTCGGTGGTGTTCTACGATGAATACGACACACCCATTGTCGGCACGGACGCCAAAAACTCGATGAAGCAGGACCCCATGCGCGCCGTGGCTTTCATAAAGCGCGAGATGTCCAACAAGAATTACAAGCGCAGCATAGGCAACGAGGAGATATCTCCGGTAAAGATTTCGGCTCTGATACTGAAAAAGTTGGTGGATGACGCCAACCTCGCACGCGAATATGAGGGCAAGGCTCCCATACACAAGGCCGTGATAACAGTGCCGGCATATTTCGGCAACGACGAACACGTGCTCACCCGGCAGGCTGGCGAAGTGGCCGGTCTGGAAGTCATCGGGCTGCTCAACGAGCCCACCGCGGCCGCACTGAGCTACGGCAAGGACACGTTTGAGGGGCGTACCATCATGGTTTACGACCTCGGAGGAGGTACGTTCGACGTGAGCATCATACGCATGCGCAACGGCAATCTCGAGACATTGTCAACCGACGGCGACCACCACTTGGGCGGTGTCGACTGGGACGAGCGCATCGTCGACGTGGCATTGGCCATCGAGGGTTTCGAAGTGGCCTACGCCGACATCAAGGACAAGAAAGAAGGCGGAGCAATGATTCTGGAAGCCGAGGCCTGCAAGAAGCAGCTGTCCACACAACCCAAGGCACCCATGCGTTTCCGCTACGGCGGCAAGCTACACACCGTGGAGATAAGCCAGAGCAGCTTCAAGGAGCTTACCGCCGACCTGCTCGACCGCACCATTGCATGCACCCATCACGCCATAAACCTGATAAAAGAGGATGTGAAAATTGACGAGATAATACTTGTGGGCGGTTCGTCGCGCATGCCGATGGTGAAAGAGCGTCTGATGAAGGAGTTCCCCAACATCAAGATACGCCTCGACCGCTTCGAGCCCGATTTGGCCGTGGCCAAAGGTGCCGCCCTGTATGCGGCCAACACCAGTGTCATCGATGACAAGTCGGCCCGCTCGTACGGCATCCTCACCACAGATGGCATAACGAACATACTGTTGCGCACCGACCCGATGGTGTACAACGGAACGACAGGATTTCTTACCGCCAGCGACAATCAGACAAGTGCCATAGTACAGGTGTACGAGAACTCCAGCTCCGAGGGGACCATACCCGTGTCGGCGGGTGTGCTCATTCTCAAAAAGGAACTGACATGGGGCAAGCAGGTTCCGAAAGGAACTCCGGTGACCGCACGTGTAAGCCGCGGCAAGGACGGCATCGTGCACATAGCCATGGAATGCGAGGGCTCGTCGACCCAGATAGAGATACAGCCGGAGCGACAGCTGTCCGACTCGGAGGTGAAAAAACTGAAAGACGAGTTCCAGGACATCGTGCTCTGACAATGGCAATAATACGACGTGCCGGCAAAGACAACTGCCTGATATGCGGCAAGCCGCTCACAGGTCAATATTACTGCGACTGGAACGGTAACAGGGTGTGCACAAGCCACGCTCCCGACACCATACCGCGCTGTGTGAGCTGCCACAGATTCTGCTCTCCGGAGCAATCTGTGCAGTTGTCGCACGGCGCGTACATCTGTCCGGTATGCAAGGGTGACATCGTGACCAGAGAGACTGCCGCAAGCATCGTCGCATACATACGCAGGGCGTATATCAAGGCCGGACTTGGCGAGATAAAGAACTGGCGGCTGAAGGTGACCGACCTGCACACCATGTACTCACAGCGTGGAAGCCTCAACACGAGAGGCTTCGCCACACGCTTCGGCAACGACTACGAGATATGTGTGCTCCGCCACCTGTCGCGTGTGGCTTTTGCCGAGGTGCTCGCCCACGAGATGCTGCACATCTGGCAGTACAACCGCTACTATTCGCCCGTTGCGCCACTGTGCGAGGGATTCTGCAACATGGGCAGCTACTATGTGCTCGGACTCATCGGCAACGCCGAGGCAAAGGCGTTCATGAGGATGCTCGAAGACAGTCCCGACCCCGTATATGGCAACGGTTTCAGAATAGTGAAGGCAGCCTACGACCATGGCGGATGGCAGGAGGCCATGTCGCTGGTCGGCAAACATTGATTTTTCTCTAAAAGCTTATCATACACAGCAAATATGGCAGATCAAATATTTTCGATGAGATCGCGGAACTGGGTAAAGAATGTGACATACATCCGCGACAACATAACACGACTTGACAAGGATGCGTCAGAGGCTTTCGTAAACGCCGTACGTACCGTCCTGCAGGCGAACACCAACGCCAAGAAGATTGACGATGCCGATCTCGACAGACTTTATGAGTATATCAAGGAATTCACGCCTGACGATTTCAAGACCGCCGTGGACAGTTTCATCGCCTTGTCACGCCAGCTCAACACAAGCGCTGGAACAATAAAGGAACTGAGGCAAGTCATCGACAAAAACATAGGCGAGCTGGCTTTTGCCGAACCGCCAAAACCCGAGCACCGCAGGGAAACCACGACCAACGGAACGGTATGGGACGGAACGTTCCTCGGCGACAAGCCGACAGGTTCGGGTACGATAATCTATACTGACGGAAGCCGATATGAAGGCCAATGGGACGAAAACGGTCCTAACGGTCACGGACGGCAGTTTACCAAAAATGGTGTTATGTTTGCCGAAGGAAATTACCATAACGGCAGACGCACCGGCAACGGTACTATATTTTCTTCTAATGGCGCGAAATGGTACGAGGGAGAATGGGACCAAGGAAAAGAGGGTATGCCCAAGGACGGATGTCGGGGATATGCCTACGATGGAGGTACAAAGTACAAGGTGGTTTGGAAAGATGGAGAATTTGTAAAAGATGGTCCGGTAACACAGCCGCCCAGACCTGTCACATCAAGCAGCAGAAACACGTCATCATCGTCTGCCCCGACAAGTACAAGCAGAACGTCAACATCAAAAAGCAGTTCATCTGCCCCGACAAGCAGAACGTCAACAAACAGTTCGACGTCATCGTCAACCTCTAAAGGTACATACAATAAAAATACCGGTGGAGGAGGCGACAGCGGAGGAAATGGCTGCCGCAAGGGATGTATATGGTCTATAATCATTTACGTTGCCATATCAATAGCCCTCTACCTCTTTACAGACATGGGCAAGGTTATAAAAGAGAAGTTCTTCCCGTCATCCGTCGCTTACGAAGAGGTGCTGCAAGGCCCGTGGAACGGCACGGTGAACGGCACGCCGGCCACCCTTCTGTTTACCGAGATGAGAGGCGACTCGGTGTTCGCAACACTCACAGCGAAATACCGCAAGAAGGTGACACACAGGCTCTGCGGCGAGGTGAACCGCGATGGTCGCTACATATATTTCACCGACATGGACACGGACAAATATATGAACGGTGATTTCCGGATGGAGCTGAATGATGACAAGGATTCTCTCATCGGTCATTTCATTGCCACACGCAACAGAAACACCGTGCCGGTAAGTTTCGGCAAGTCGGACGAGATATCTGTTGAAGAGGTGGTAAAGAACACTTCCGATACCGGCAGAAATAAGAAACGGAACAAGAAAGAATCCTCCACCGTAAAGGAAGACAAGCCTGTCAACACCGTTAATTCCGAAGAGACAGAAGTGACGGAATCTGACGTACAGTCGGCGCCAGCCACGCATCACGAAACGGCGGAACAGCCCAAACAACCCTCAAACGAGGTCAAACACGGAAATGACAATAACGAACCGGTAGCCAGGGCCGAAATGATGCCATCGTTCCCGGGTGGAGACGCAGCTCTCTTCAAGTATTTGGGCCAGCACATCAATTACCCGGCTGACGCACAGGAAGCCGGAATACAGGGACGTGTCCTGGTGAGATTCACTGTCGGCAAAGACGGCGCAATACGCAATGCGAGAGTGACAAAAGGTGTGCACCCGTCGCTTGACAGGGAGGCTCTCCGCGTTGTCAATTCCATGCCGCACTGGATTCCCGGCAAGCAGGACGGCAAGCCGGTTGCCGTATTCTTCAGTCTGCCAATAACATTCAGATTGCGGTAATGGCATAAATTTAAAAAAGAGGTTGTATCAAAATACATGAGCATGATTTTGATACAACCTCTTTTATCAAATGGCTCTATATTCCACTATGCTCTTATGCACTCCATCCTCGTCATTATACTTGTTTTCAAGGAAAATGACATCTTCTGTAAGCCTGATTACGGTAAATTCGTTTATTGGCTCACCGTATGCAGAAAGTGTCAACAGATGGGTGCTCTCATTATATTTATAATCGACAGTCATACCCGCTATCATCACTTTACCATTGGCTCTGATGGTCATTGTCATTTTTTCCGTGGTTCCCATCAAAGTGAGCTCTTTGTCGTAAATAAGAGAAAGTGCCCCGATGGTATTTTCTTCGTTGTCGCCGATTCGCGATAAATATACGTCTCCGCCACCTTCAACATAGGACAGACATATAACAGTCGGAGTGAGAACTTTCACCTTCCAGACTTGGAAGAAGCCGTCTCCCGGCATCTCTTCAATGGATATGACATGTGTCTTTTCGTCATATCTAAAAGGAGTATTATCGTATTTTGTGGCTCCAGTTTCTTCATCCTTATAATACATTCTGACATAACCGTCTTTCGTAAACTCATAAGCCTTGGTTCCAGCAGCGCCCCATGCACAGTACAGCAATTCCGTTGCACCTATCTCCGGATCCCCCGGGGTGTCGGGTGTGTCAGGATTTTCACCGGCTGATTTCTGCATGGACATTTCGTCACCATCAGAATCTTTCACCACCAAATTACCATCCGACAACGAAATGATGTTCCATATCATAGTTTCACCCTGTGCCGATATCGTGATTCGGCGGTCTGCAGCACTGTAGTTCCATGTGAATGATATGGTTATCAAGTCCCGGCCTGTCCCCGGCTTACCCGGTGTCTTAAACTTCGGCGCATACATGGCGGGACTTTCATGCTCGTCTGCATAACCCTCCGTTTTAATCTCTCCCGTTCCGTTGGCACGGAATGTTATGGATGACTCTCCATCCATATTCCATGTTCCGATCAATGCTTCAGGAGGCGTGTCACCCTGCATTTCCGGATCGTCATCGCTGCTACAAGCGGCAAAAAACATTGTAAAAACCGCCATCAGGCAGTACACTGACAATAATTTAAATCTCTTCATTTTGTTTGTTTAAAATAGTCCAATGGCTCCTTATTGGAATTTTATTGATTACTGTTCTGCATACAAAACAAAAACGTGGAGCCTGTCTGTCACTCGTTCCACGATAGAAAGGCCTTCGCATTGCCCGACAAGTCGAAACGAGCAACGCCGAAAGCCCCACGCCGATGTAAATATATAACAATCACATTACCGCACAGACTCACGGAGCCACGACTGCAATGAGAATATATAATACATCCCGAAGGGCGTTCCCGTTGCTTTGTTCTTGACCTGTCGATGAATTTGCGAAGTTCTTCTATCGTCAAAACCAAAGCGTACAGTTACGCCTTTATTTATGTATGATGCCTGCCCGCTCTCCACCCATGTGGGCTTTCGGCAAACGGATAGACGCTACAAAGATAATCATTTTGTACAAAACAATTTCATATCCGTCTATTTTCTTGCCGGAACGACTGCGTTTTAACACTTTTATATTATGTCATTATCTTAAAACTTCCAATATTTGCCGGCAAACACTTGGCGAAAAGAAAATAAAACGTTATTTTTGCAGAAATATAAATACCGAAATGTTATGAAATCAGTTTTCACATCATATCATATTGACAGTTTCATATCGTGGCCCATACATAACAGAAACTAAACACATACAAAAGAATCATGACAGAGACATTCAAGAAAGCCAAGGAGGCCGGACGCAAGATAGCGTTGCTGACCGATGACGAACGCAACAGGATATTGCAGAGCGTGGCCGAAGCCATCACGGCAGAAAGAGACACCATTCTCAAGGCCAACGCCGAAGACCTGGCGAAGATGGAACGCACCAATCCGCTCTACGACCGTCTTAAACTCACTACGGAAAGACTTGAGGCCATAGCCTCCGACATGCGGGCGGTGAGCCGGTTGCCGTCGCCGCTCGGACGCACACTGACAGAACGCACACTCGGCAACGGCCTGCGGCTGAGACGGGTGAGCGTGCCTTTCGGCGTGATAGGAATGATATACGAGGCACGGCCCAACGTTACGTTCGATGTCTTCGCCCTCTGCCTCAAGAGCGGCAACGCCTGCGTACTGAAAGGCGGGAAAGACGCCGACATGTCCAACCGTGCCGGAGTGGCAGTGATACACAAGGTGCTCGACAGTTACGGTGTTGACACGGCAGCCGTCACACTCCTGCCCGCCACCCACGAGGCTACGGCGGCCATGCTCTCAGCCGTGGGATACATCGACCTGTGCATACCCCGCGGCGGCAGGAAGCTGATAGACTTCGTGCGCGACACGGCCCGCGTACCGGTGATAGAGACCGGCGCAGGAGTGGTGAGCACCTATTTCGACGAAGCCGGCGACACCGGCAAGGGCAGCCGCATCATCTGCAACGCCAAGACACGGCGCGTGAGCGTGTGCAACGCCCTCGACTGCCTCATCATCCACCGCAAGCGCCTCGCCGACCTGCCCGCACTCTGCGCCCCGCTGGCTGAAAAGAATGTGACGATATACGCCGACGTGCCCGCCCGTGAGGCCTTGCACGGCGCATATCCCGCCAACCTGCTGCTCGCGGCAACCGCCGACAGCTACGGCACAGAGTTCATGGACTACAAGATGGCCGTAAAGACAGTCGGGACACTCGACGAGGCCATTGCCCACATCGACCGCTACGGCTCCGGCCACAGTGAAAGCATTGTCACCGAAGATGCCGACGCTGCACGCCGTTTCCAGACCCGCGTGGATGCCGCCTGCGTGTATGTGAACGCCCCTACGAGCTTCACCGACGGAGCACAGTTCGGACTTGGCGCCGAAATAGGCATCAGCACGCAGAAGCTCGGTCCGCGCGGTCCCATGGGCCTCGAGGAGATAACGACATACAAATGGCTTATCGAGGGGAACGGACAGATTAGAGAATTATAAGTAATTCAAAATTCGTAATTAAAAATATGAGAACATTCATCAACGTAGAAGACATCGGCGACCTCAATATTGCACTCGCCGAAGCACAGGAGATAAAGAACGAGCGTTATAAATACCAGCATCTCGGCAAGAACAAGACGCTGCTGATGATATTCTTCAACAACTCGCTGCGCACCCGGCTGAGCACACAGAAGGCTGCGCTCAATTTGGGCATGAACGTGATTGTGCTTGATGTAAATGCCGGAGCATGGAAACTCGAGACCGAAAGGGGCGTGATAATGGACGGCGACAAGAGCGAACATCTGCTCGAGGCCATACCCGTGATGGCGTCCTACTGCGACATCATAGGTGTGCGCTCGTTCGCCGGACTCACCGACCGCGAGTATGACTATGCCGAAACCGTGCTCAACCAGTTCATACGCTACAGCGGCAAACCGGTATTCGCCATGGAGACAGCCACCGTACACCCGCTTCAGGCCTTCGCCGACCTCATCACGATAAACGAAGTGTGGGAAAAGAAGAAAGAAGAGTCGCCGGCGAAAAGACGCCCCAAGGTGGTACTCACGTGGGCACCCCACTGCCGCGCGCTACCACAGGCCGTGCCCAACTCATTCGCACAGTGGATGAACGCCGCCGACGTAGATTTTGTCGTGACACATCCCGAAGGTTACGAACTCGACCCGAAGTTTGTGGGAGACGCCCGTGTGGAGTACGACCAAATGAAAGCACTGGAGGGAGCCGACTTCGTATATGCCAAGAACTGGAGCTGTCCCGGCGTGACCTGTCCGGCCGACTACGGCAAGATACTCTCCAAAGACATGAGCTGGACCGTTGACGCCGCCCACATGGCCGTGACAGACAACGGCAAGTTCATGCACTGTCTGCCCGTGCGCCGCGGCCTCATCGTTACCGACGATGTGATAGAAAGCCCCAATTCTCTCGTGATTCCCGAAGCCGCCAACCGCGAAATTTCGTGCTCGGTGGTGCTCAAGAGAATACTTTCCGAGCTATAAAAAACCAGTTTTATCAAGAATGGAGCTGTGTCAAAATGCTGACACAAAACAAAGTAGGGACATATTCTTGTATTTGTCCGCCAAAAAAATGTTGATCATCAACTCGCTACAGACGGACAAATACAAGAATATGTCCCTACTTTGTGCTTCCCTTGCATTTTGATACACCCACTATTCTTATAGTTTTTTCAAACATCCCCTTATCGTAAGTGTTCATGGCGATACTCACCGAATCGCCGTCGATTTCCCCGCACGGCACACTTACATAATAACGTGAAGAATAATATTCGGGCACCCCACCCTGGTCGTGATACAACTCCAGGTGTACGGTACGCGTTCCGTCGGCGTTGGTCACCGTCCGCCTGTAAACCATGCCTATGGTATGCGTCAGCGACTCCTCACCCATCCTGCCGTTCTTCAGATAGAAACCGATGTTGACATAACGCCCGTTGCCACCTACCCACATGCTCTCAAACTTCACCGGGTCGGTGCGCACACCATCCCTGAAGCTGTCCGCCGCCTGCGGATAAAGCACCGGCACCATCGAAAGCGCCACCGGCTCGACAGCGGTCATTCCGCCAACCGAACCGGCAACGCCGGCACTACCCATAGAACCGGCAGCTGTTTCTGCCGCCACATTGTAGTAGAGCACCGCGCGATACAGCGTGTCGGGCTTGTCAAGCCATGCGCGCGTGACACGTTTTGACAGGGCCAAACGGCATCCGTCATCGGTGAGCACATGGTCGACGGCACAATCACCGCCGGTGTACACCTCCACGAAATCGGCGCGCGTAAGCGACAACGGCCCCGTGCCACTGTCGTAAGCATCATTCTCGCAAGCCGTCAATGCCGGCAGGGCTGCCAGCGCCATGAGCACCGTCAGCACCGCGAGAACACCACCCGGCAGCACGTTCCTTCTCATTTCACAGCCTCCAGATGGTTTTTCAACGGATTGGCATACATTGTCAGCATGCGCTCACGCAGGAAAGCCTCGTCCTTGTTGTCGAGTTCAATCTTTGCCATCTGCCCCGCCAGATAACGCTCGAATCCCGTCTTGTCCTCCGCCGTATAGTGAGAGGCGAAACGGTCGCCGCCCTCCAGCATGTCCAAAGCCGCATAGTTGCACGGATAAAGCCGGTAGTTGGAGTGAATCTCACGGTCGATGTGCTTCGCCACCGCCTCGAAAAATTCGCCCTTGGGCATGTCCGGATCGAGCGAACGCAGCCACCCGTCTATGCACGGCGCACAATGATAATGTATGTGGCCCTTGTATCCCATTATGCCGGTCTGCATGCTCAGCACGTCATCGGCCTTGGTCTTCTTCCATCCCTCAACATCACGCCTGAGCTGAAACTCACGCGCCTTCAGCCAGTCGCACGGGTCATACTCGTACGAGATGGCCAGCGGTACGATGTGCAGCTGAAGCAGCCGTTCCGTCACCGTGCCCTCGCCGCCCATTGCCATCATCTTTATTATAGACTGCTGCGTGCGGTCGTCGCTGTCCTTGGCCCTGCCCTCGCGCTGCGCTATCCACACGTTGTCGTGCTTTGCGCCGATGACAAAGTGCATATAGTCAGACAGACGGCGGCTCTTCACCAGCATCTCCCTAATGCCGGCGCTGCGCTCCACGATAAACGACTTGGTCACCTTCACCAGGTCCTTTATCCATGGTGCCGCCAGCAGGTTGTCGCCAATGGCAATCTCGGTGGTGGTGCCGAATCCGGCATCGTAAAGCAGCACGTCGAGAAAGGCCGAATCGAGCACGATGTCGCGGTGGTTGCTCACAAAGGTGTAACGGCCGGCGGTGTCCACCGCCTCCACGTTCATGTCGCAGCTCTTGGCAGCCTTGGCCACGAGGTTCTTCAGGAAAGGATAGCAGAGGGCAAGCTGGAAGTCGAGATTGGTCTTGCAGCCGCGCATCTTCTGCACTATGGCCCCGAAAGGCACACCGCTGAAGATATGTTCCACTACTGTGCGGAACTGCGGGTCGGCCGCGAGCCGCTCGTACACTTCAGGCAACTCCTCCGGCTCATAAGGCCGTATGGGGTCAAATTGTGATGGGATATTCATAAGTTTGTTTTTTAGTGATGGGAGTGATGGGAGATATGGGAGTGATGGGAAGAATGGGAGGTTTGGGAACTCTATTGAACAGCGGTAGCAAATTCTTCACTCTTCGTTATTCACTCTTCACCCTTCGTTATTCACTCTTCCTTGCTTCACTCTTCGTTCTTCAGAATTGGTTCTCGACGATGTCGGTCAGCACATCCTTCATCTCCAGGCCGGCAGCACGCACCTGCTGCGGAATGAAACTTGTGGGCGTCATGCCCGGCGTGGTGTTCACCTCGAGCATGTATATCCTGTCGGTTTCGCGGCCGTCGCTGTCCTTGCCCTTGGCAATGATGTAGTCGATGCGTATGATGCCGTTGCATCCCAGTATGTCGTAGATGTGGCTCGTTATCCGGCGCACACGCTCCGTCACCTCGTCGCTGAGGCGGGCGGGCGTTATTTCCTTCACCTGTCCGTTGTACTTGGCGTCGTAGTCGAAGAATTCGTTGCCCGTGACCACCTCCGTGGCCGGCAGCACCACCGTCTTCTCCTTCGTCTTGTACACGCCGATGGAAATCTCCGTTCCGTCGATGAACTGTTCCACCATCACCTCCGGGCTCTCCATCATCGCCTTGCGTATGGCCGGGGCAAGCTGGTCCTTGTTCTTCACCTTCGACACCCCGAAGCTGCTGCCGTCGGCCGCCGGTTTCACAAAACAGGGCATGCCTATGCGCCGCTCCACCTCGTCATCGCCCACCATCTCCTCGTAGCCCTTGCGTATGAGCAGCGAGTCGGCCACGAGCACACCGTAGCCGCGCAGATACTGGTTGAGCACGAACTTGTCGAACGTGATGGCCTCTACGAGCACGCCGCTTGTAGAGTAAGGCAGGCCGATAAGGTCGAAATAACCCTGCAACAGTCCGTTCTCGCCGGGCGTGCCGTGTATGGTGATGTAAGCATAGTCAAACTGCACGGCATGACCGTTCTCCACAAACGAGAAGTCGTTGCGGTCGATGGGTGCCGTCGTGCCGTCATGCAGTTCCACATGCCAGTCCTGTCCCTTTATGTCGACGATGTATATGTTGTAACGGTCTTTGTCGAAAAACGAGTAAAGGCCACGTGCCGAACGCAGCGAGACATCGTGCTCCGATGAGTCGCCGCCGCATACGATAGCAATATTCCTTTTCATGCTTTCAATATTCTCCATATCAGTTTTGTTGTAATATTCTTTGTTTTAAATGTCTTTTCACATAGTTAATATCATCAAGTTTGGCAAGCCGTCACCCGCGTATCTGCTGCATTTCATCCTTGGGCATGCGTGCCGCCACATACTTGCGCCACCGCTCTATCAGCGTCCACAGGTCGAGAGGCAGGTCGGACGTGAAGTCCATCTGTTCCTTTGTCGTGGGGTGCACAAACCCTAATGTGCGGGCATGCAGCGCCTGACGCGGACAAAAGGCGAAACAGTTGATGACAAACTGCCGGTAGCTGCCCGTACGCTCGCCGCGCAGTATCTCCGTGCCGCCGTAGCGCTCGTCGGAGAACAGCGGATGTCCTATGTGGCGCATGTGGGCGCGTATCTGGTGGGTGCGCCCCGTTTCGAGGATGCACTCCACGAGCGTTACATATCCGAAGCGTTCGATGACACGATAATGCGTCACGGCACTTTTGCCTATTCCCGACCCCGGCGGAAACACCGTCATGCGCAGACGGTCTTTGGGGTCGCGGGCGATATTGCCCTCAATGGTGCCGCGGTCTTCGGTGAAGTTGCCCCACACCAGGGCTATGTAGCTGCGGTGGGTGGTCTTGTTGAAAAACTGCGCGCCAAGCTCCATCTTCGCCTCCGGTGTCTTGGCCACCACGAGCAGTCCGCTGGTGTCCTTGTCTATGCGGTGCACCAGTCCCACCTGCGGGTCGTTGGGGTCGTATGTGGGCAGGGAGCGCAGATGCCATGCCACGGCGTTGACCAGAGTGCCGCTGAAATTGCCGCACCCCGGGTGCACCACAAGTCCCGCCGGCTTGTTCACCACCATCAGCGCGTCATCCTCATACACTATGTTGAGCGGTATGTCCTCCGGCTCTATACGCGTATCGTAATGCGGTCGGTCGAGCATCAGCGTCACCACGTCGCCCGGACGCACCTTGCAGTTGCTCTTCACCGCCTCACCGTTCACAAATACGAATCCCGCGTCGGCAGCCTTCTGTATGCGGTTGCGGCTGGAGTGCTGCAACTTCTCGCACATATATTTGTCTATGCGCACAGGTTCCTGCCCGCGGTCCACCTCAAACCGGTAGTGCTCATACAGCTGCCGGCCTGCGGTATCCTCCTGACTGTCGTCGGTTTCCATAAATCCGAAATCGTCCGCCAGTTCTTCTTCAGATATTATATTATCCAAATCCATTCCGTTAGATTTCACAATCCTTTGTTTATCCTGTTTTTATTCAATCCTTGCACCTTCAGGAGGCACTGTCACCTCTTCAAAATCGTCAAATTCACTCTCGCCCGTGTCATACTCCGGGTCGGTGTACCTGATGTCTTCCGGGTCATCCTCCGTCATTCCGCTACCCACCACGAGTGTCAGCGGGTCTTCCACCGAGACGCGGTCACCCGTGCTGAGATGGCGTCCGCGGCATACAATGCCGTACACCCAGTCTTTCTCGCCGGCCACATACTGCGGGTCGAGCAGACGGAACCCTATGGCGGTAAGTTTGGCCACGGCCTCGCGCATGCTGCTGTTGTCTACAATGTCGGGGATGGTGAACAGCGGCGATGACAGCGAGTTGACCGTGACATATATCGTACGCCCCGACTTCACTTTCGCCCCGGCCTCGGGATTCTGCACGAGTATGCTGCCGGCCGGCAGCGCCTTGTTGTAGCCCGAGTCGCTCACCACAATGTTCAGTCCGCTCTCGTCGAGCAACGCGCTTGCCCTGTCGTAGCTCATGTTGTGCAGATTGGGCACGTCTATGCTCTCGCCGTGGCGCGTGTACGACTTGAGGCCGTAGTTCACGCCCACGCACAGCAACAGCACCACCACTGCCATCGCGAGCAGATTGTACCATAAATATGCACTGGCAAACTTGCCGAAAAATTCTTTTAGCTTCATTTTCTGTCGATTATCTATCAGCCTCTGCTTAAACTGTACAAAGATAGTGCAAAGTAGCCGAAACACCAAACGAATGGGGAGGTTTTTATTTGGCTCATCCGGTATTTGGAGGGACAGAAGCGTTGCACTTCTATCTTGAATCTATAGCATTTGGAGGGATAACCGCATAGCAAATGAAAACGGGCTGAAAGCCCAACAAGCCCATAGCCCGGGGCAGAGCGAAGCGGCACCCCG
>ENA-OYXX01000091-OYXX01000091.1-human-gut-metagenome-genome-assembly--contig:-NODE-91-length-39197-cov-9.247586_pt1 | contig 39197 bp, 32 predicted proteins | sample MGYA00243976_ERZ653434 | MGnify/ENA primary metagenome ERZ653434 (study PRJEB26926, sample SAMN06165112) | human gut metagenome | biome: ENVO:00009003; feature: ENVO:2100002; material: ENVO:00002003...
GTTTTTTGCCCTTGCTTTAGTTTCCTCTTCCCCCTGGTGGTGTCTCCTTTGCATTAGGTGCGGACAAATGAGATTGAAGTGTAGGTATGTCCATGCTTTCGTCTTGCAACAGTCTAAGTGATTTTTAAGAATTAGGGTGCTTAAATGACAGCTTCAACCTTGACTATTCCCCCGAAAAGCAGTAAAATAAAAACCGAACCCCTGCACTGCTGTGGGCAGCACAGGGATCCGGTTAGGGGAATCAGGAGGTCTGCTGTCAGCCGCCGATAAGGCTAAGCATGTAGTTTACTACATCGTCAGCCTCTTCCTCGGTGAGCTGAGTGTATATGGAAGCTATTCCATCGGGTGTTGTGAGCTGGAGAGCAGAGCCGTCATCGGAGATCTGCCAGTCCAGTGCGCCCTGGAGCGCATAGTCTGAGTCATAAAGATAAATGTTGTTGTAGTCAATGCCCCAGATGAACTCGGAAGTAGATGCTGAGCCGTCAGACTCAACTGTTACTGCTTCAAGTGTGCTGTCTGTAATATGAAGAGCCTCTGCAGAGCCTTCGCCGACAGTTGCCCAGTATGTGCCCTGCAGGTATTCGCCTACCTTGCACGCAGCTGCCATCTGCTGAACAGCTTCCGCTGCCTGATCGAATGAGTAGCTGTCTGTCTGAGCCATTACGGCGTTGTTATTGAGCACGAGAACACTGTTCTCACTGTCATAGCTCCAGGGTATCTCTGCGAGCTGCTCGGTATTTGCTTCGTCACTGTAGATGTAAAGGTTCTGGTCGCTTATAGCCCAGTAACCCTCGATAGATGAGCCGTCATTAGCTGCGAAATATACGTATGTTCCGTTGAAGCCCAGCGCATAGCAGTCATAATCGGGGTTCATTCCGACCCAGAGTGTGCCGTCAAGAGCGTTTGCCAGTTCCTGGACCGCATCGCCCAGCTCGTCAGTGCTCTCATCTGCTGCTTCGGTGTCTTCCTCGGTGTCAGCTTCGTCTGTGTCGTCGCTGCTGTCGTACTCAGCGTCCTGTACCTCTGCTGCGTTTTCTGCGTCGGCAGAATCATCGTAGGACGTGCTGTCATCTCCGCCGCAGGCTGTGAATGCGGACAGTGCCAGCATTATGGCAAGAGCGGAAATAAGAGTTTTTTTCATATGTTTTATTCTCCTTGAGTGGTGTTGCTCTGTATGTGTTCATATGTGTGTGATTTCAGAACCATTAAAGCACTTTTATCATTATACGTATTTTTTGGCTGATTTCAATACTCTTGACGTAAACGTCATATTTTTGTCGTAAAAATCAAACAGTAATCTAAAAATATGTTGCATTTAAGGTAAAAAATATTTAATATCACTAAAATAATACGCAGAAAAGGACGGTAATGCTTATGAAAACTGCTGTTGTCGATGATATGCAGTCGGAAGCCCTACTCCTTGAAGGCTTCCTTAAAGAATATTCGGTCAAAACGGGGCATGATATGGATATTACCTTTTTTTCAGGGGGAGAAAGCTTCCTTGAAGCCTTTGAAAAAGAGGATTTTGACCTTATTTTCATGGATATCTACATGAACGGCATAAGCGGCGTGGAAGTGTCAAAAAAGCTTTGGGAAAGCGGCAGAAAGTATGTTCTGGTGTTCCTTACATCGTCATCTGAGCATATGTCCGACGCCTTTGCCTGTCACGCCTTTGACTACCTTTTAAAGCCCGTGACCTACGAGCGGCTGGAAAGGGTCATGAACGATATCACCCGTTCCGACAGCACAGAGAATATCAGGCTCACAAACGGCAGAGAGGAATTTGTGCTGCCATGCAGCAGCTTTGTGTGCGCATACAGCGCCGACCATTACATAATCCTCATCACTTCAGACGGGGAGGAGCACAGGATAAGAGGCTCCTTTGCATCATTTTCCGATGCCTTTGAGGGCGTGGAGAGCTTTATGGTCATAAACCGTGGTACGGCGGTGAATATGGACTGCATATCGGATATAGAGGACGGCTGCTGTGTTATGAAGGACGGCAGGAAGTTACCCATCAAGGTAAGGGAGTACGGCAATATCCGCAGAAAATGGCATGAGTACCGCTTTGAAAAAATACGTGCCGAAAGGAGCAGACAATGACTGTCAGAAGCTTTCTGGAAATGGTCTCCCAGTTTTTTATAATCTTTCCCTCAGCGATATTGTGCTACCTGCCAATGGTGAAAAAGCTGCGGTTCCCGCTGAAAAAGATACTTTTGTGGGAATTTGGCATACTTCTGGTGCTGTCGCCCGTAATGGCATTTCTGTGCCTCAGGTTAGGGCTGTCCATAAATACGTTGCTCATTCCTTCACTCATACTGTTTTATATCATGTTCAGGGGAACGGTCACAACGGGAAAAATGCAGACGCTGGCGGTGTTCGTGGGAGTGTGCAACCTTATGTCGTTCCCGTCGGTGTATTCCGTTATGTATGACGCTTACCTACACCCCGACGGACTGCTGGAAAATTACAGCATGGAGGCAAATATCTTTTCGCTTGTACTTACGCTGATATTGTCCGCAGTGATAGGCTATCCCCTCTGCGTAAAAGGCTCGGAGCTTATAGAGCACCAGACCAGCGAAAAGGTTTGGGGACTGACTATCCCCGTGTCACTGGTCATGCTGATGATAAACTACAGCATAGAGCCTGTCTATTACAGGAATATGTATGTGGGCAGAATGTTCTTCCTGGCAATTATGATAATAACCGCAATGCTTCTGCTGCTAATGTTCCTTATGGTCATATTCTACTATGCGGCAATGAGCATCTATCAGAACGAGCAGACCAAGGCAAAGGCAAGAATGCTGGAAATGCAGGAAAGCAGATATCTAAGACTTCAGGACTATATCGAGAAAACAAGGAAGCTCCGCCACGATTTCAGACAGTCGATACACGTTATGAATACCCTTGCAGCGGAGGAGGACTATGATACCCTCAAAAAATATCTTGCCGAGTATGAAGCACAGATGCCGGTGGGGCTTACCGACTATTGCAGGATAAATTCAGTAAATGCACTGCTCAACTACTACGGTCAGTGGGCGGAGCAGAACGGGATAAAGCTCAGCTGGAAGATACAGCTGCCCGACGATGCGGGAATATCCCAGCCCGACCTGTGCAGCGTGCTGGGAAATATTGTGGAAAATGCTCTTGACGGCTGCATGACAGCACAGACAGGGGAGAGATATCATCAGCTTTCGGTGGTCTGCGAGGAGCCGTATATATACATAGTTTCCACCAATAGCTTTGACGGCAATGTTAAGGAAAAGAACGGAAGCTTTATGTCAACAAAGCATAAGGGAATGGGAACGGGAATACCGTCAATAAAAGCGGCGGTGGAGAAATATAACGGCACAGCCGAGTTCAGATATAAAGGTAAGGAGTTTTATGGGGATATTATGATGAAAATGGGGGAGACACAACAAAGCAAATAAAAGGCAAAGGGTTTAGGTCAAGCCTTTTTCCCGAAAGGCTTGCGGGTTTCCAAAGGGCGGAGCCATTTGGCGCAGGTACGGACAAATAAACTTTTCGATTTCAGCACCAATGCACAAATGGCAAACCCATACCCCCATGTTAATGTTGACTAATCACCCGAAAAGCGGTAAAATAATAATGACACTCAGCATATCAGGTCAGGAAAGGTGCTTGTATGACGGATACCGATTTTTCTTTTGACAATAATCTCTATATATGTAAGGTCACAGCAGATAAAAAGAAGTGCCCGCCGTATCTGCGCAGTATCCCCGCAGTGGCACAGCTTTTTGACAGAGGCATCGGGTTTAAAAAGCGAATAACCGTTTTCATGGGCGAAAACGGCATAGGAAAATCCACACTGCTTGAAGCTATCGCCGCAGCATACGGGTTTAACCCCGAGGGCGGAACAAGGAATTTTTCATTTTCCACCTATAACTCCCACTCGGAGCTGTACGGCGCCCTGAAACTGTCACGGGGCGGATATCCCAAGGACGGCTTTTTTCTGCGTGCGGAAAGCTTTTATAACGTCGCCAGCGAGATAGAACGGCTTGACAATATCCCTGCGGCAAGTCCGCCTATAATAGACGGCTACGGCGGAGTGTCACTCCATGAGCAGTCCCACGGCGAGAGCTTTATGGCGCTGGCAATGAACCGCTTCCGAGGTCATGGACTGTACATTCTGGACGAGCCTGAGGCGGCACTTTCTCCCACGGCTCAGATGGCACTGCTTGCAAGGCTGTATGAGCTGGCAAGGAACGATTCCCAGCTGATAATCGCCACCCATTCGGTGATAATAAGCGCTCTTCCCGATGCAGATGTTTATGAAATTACCGAAAAGGGCATAAATAAGACAGAATACGTAAAAACCTCCCATTATAATATAATGAAGCACTTTATAAATTCACCCGAAAAAATGGTCAGCGACCTGACAGGAAAGGAAAGATAACAATGAAATTTTCAGAAATGAAGTACGTCCGCCCCGATATGGACAAGCTCAAAGCGGAGGCGGAAAGCGCTGCGGACAGGATAAAGAATGCCGCAAATGCCGATGAGGCTGCAAACGCTTATCTTGACTGGGATAAGGCAGCGGCTTCCTTTGCCACCATGAACAGCCTTTGCTATATCCGCCACACCATCAATACCGAGGACAAGTTCTACGATGAAGAAAACGAGTTTTTCGACAGCGCAAACCCCGATTTCGTCCAGTACGCCCAGACCGTTGCGGAGGTCATTGCAAAGAGCGCTTTCCGCCCCGAGCTGGAAAAGAAGTTCGGCAGGGTAATGTTCATCAACACCGATATTTTCCTGAAGAGCTTTTCCCCCGAAATTATCCCCGAAATGCAGGAGGATAACAAGCTTTCCACCGAGTATGAGAAGCTCATTGCTTCCGCTCAGATAGATTTTGACGGAAAGAAGCTGACCATTTCCCAGCTTTCACCCTACAAGCAGTCTCCCGATGACAATGTCCGTCACGCTGCATGGGCAGCCGAAAGCGCATTTTACAAGGAGCATGAGGAGCAGCTTGACCGCATTTACGACGATATGGTAAAGACCCGCACCGCTATGGCTAAGAAAATGGGCTTTGAAAATTATGTTCCTCTGGGCTACCTGAACATGAACCGAAACTGCTATACCGCTGAGGACGTGGCTAAGTTCAGAAATGCGGTCATCAAGTATATCGTGCCCGTTGCTGATAAGCTGTACCGCAGTCAGGCGGCAAGACTGGGCGTATCGTATCCCATGAAGTACGCCGATACCGCCATAACCTACCGTGACGGCAACGCCGTTCCCAAGGGCACTCCCGAGGATATTCTGGAAGCGGGCAGAAGATTTTACCACAAGCTTTCCCCCAGAACAGCGGAGTTCTTTGACTTTATGATGGAAAACGAGCTTATGGACGTTCTCAGCCGAAAGGGCAAGGCGGCAGGTGGTTACTGCACCGAGCTGCCCGATTTTGAAAGCCCCTTTATCTTTGCAAACTTCAACGGCACTCAGGGCGATGTTGAGGTCATCACTCACGAGGCAGGTCATGCCTTTGCGGCATACACCACCCGCCATATGTTCCCCACCGATAACAGGCAGCCTACTCTTGAATCCTGCGAGATACACTCTATGACCATGGAGTTCTTCGGCTGGGCAAGCGCAGAGGATTTCTTCGGCGAGGGAGCGGACAAGTTCTGCTATAAGCATCTGGCGGACGCTATAGAGTTCATTCCCTACGGCGCAATGGTCGATCACTTCCAGCACTCAGTTTATGAGCACCCCGAATATACCCCTGAGGACAGGATAAACGAGTGGAAGCGCCTGACCGCTTTGTATATGCCATGGATAGACCTGGACGGCTCGCCTTTCTACGGCGAGGGCAGAGCATGGCAGAGACAGACCCACATCTACGAGCGCCCATTCTATTATATTGATTACTGCCTTGCACAGACCGTTGCTCTGGAGTTCTGGGCTATTATGCAGAGGGACAGGAGCGAGGCTCTTACCCGCTATATGAAGCTTGTTGACCTTGGCGGAACCGAGACCTTTGACGGACTTGTTGCCGCTGCGGGGCTTGATACTCCCTTTGGCAATAATGCCCTCAGGACTGTTGCCGAGGCTGCCGAAAAGTGGCTGGAGGCTTCGCCTGTGAAGTAATAAAGTCATTGATCTTTCCTTTTATCCGAAAAATAAATATTGAAATTCGATATAAATGTATTGACATTTAAGAATTGCTATGCTATAATCGGATAAAAGGGGGAACTGACAATGTATTACGTCAACAATATTATCAACACCATAGTCGGCTTTATATTCCTGGCAATTATCTGCTTGGTTATTTTCGGTCTGCCCGCAGCAATGACTGTATGGAACATCATAAGCCTTACGCCCAAAAAGGACAAGGTGAAAAACCGCAGGAAAAAGGACATTGCCACACTGCTGCTCGGCTTTTGCCTTACGGCTGTGATGATCAAGCTTATGAGCAACTATCATTGGGATGAGCCTGTAATGCTCGGCGGAGATCTCTTTTCCATACTCCATGAGCCGTTTTCATCGGACTATGTGCTGTCGCTGCTGTTATATGCGGCTGTACCCATTGCCTGCATGATGATCGCAGGGCGGGAAAAGCTTTTGCCGCCGCTTGTGGGTGCGTTCTGCATCGGCGGCATATACGGCGGAATGGTGCTGTGCTTTTTTTACACGTCACAGCTTATAGGCGGAATTTTCGAGAGAGAATTTGTCGTTATTTATTTTGCGCTCCTGTTCATATATGTGCTGAATTATCTCCTTATGGCGGTGCGCATCATCAGCGGCAATGTGAAAAGATACCTCGCTTATTTTAGGGAGAACGATATACACCCCAACAGCGCCTTTGGCGTGTGGGCGGTGAACGTGCTTTCAAAAGTGTCGGGCTGGGTGTGGTTCCCTGTCATCTGCCTGATACCCCTTACAGGGCTGCTTATCTGCATTTGTATCCTTTTCGGGCAGGGGCCTTGGGGCATTATCAAAGCCTTTACAGAGACCTCCGACTGGACTTATTCAACGATGATATCCCCGCCGCCCGAGCATTACACAGGTCATTACCTTTGCACCGTGGCGGTGAACGGTCACGAAAAGCTTGTGAAGCCTACCCGACTGGGAGTCCGTCAGGGCGTGAAGATTGGAGTTAACCGTCAGCTGTGCGTGGCAAATGCCTTTGAGCAGGTCATCGAGGAAAAGACACCACGCTTCCACAGGCTTGTGAGATATATTTACGATAATTACGGCTATCCTCTTTCAAAGCATATTACCACAAAGCTTCGGGCGGATATCATCTACATAGTGATGAAGCCCCTTGAATGGATATTCCTTGCGGTGCTGTATCTTAGCGATATAAGCCCCGAAAGCAGGATCGCCGTGCAATATACAGGCAGGAAAATGAACGATTTTTCTATAAAGGAATGAGAATTATGATAAACGAGATATCGAAAAAAGCAGGCAAATACCTTGATTATGCCGTTGAGCTTTTAAAGGAGCTTATCGCCCACAAGAGCGTGGCTGCCGAAGCTCAGGAGGGTATGCCCTACGGCAGGGACTGCGCCGACTGCCTTGCCTTTGCGGAAGATTTCCTTAAAAAAGAGGGATATATCGTCCGCAACTTTGATAACCACGCCATAACCGCAGATTTCGGCGGCGGAAATGCGGAGCTTGGCATACTTTGTCACCTTGACGTTGTGCCCACTGACGGACAGAAGTGGACTTCCGACCCCTTCAAGCCCGAGATAAGAGAGGGACGCATCTACGGCAGAGGCGCCATTGACGACAAAGGCCCTGCGGCGGCTGTTATCACTGCCATGAAGATGATAAAGGACAGCGGCATAAAGGTCAACAAAAACTTCCGCCTTATACTTGGCAGCAACGAGGAAAACGGTTCTACGGATATGGAATATTACACCTCAAAGGAAAGCTTCCCGCCAATGCTGTTCACTCCCGACGGCGAGTTCCCCATTATCAGCATCGAAAAGGGCATGATAAGGTACGATATGAGCTGCTGTTCCGATGATAAGAATATCGTTTCCATAAAGGGCGGAAGCGTTTATAACGCCGTTCCCGAGACCGCTCAGGCAATAGTTGCAGGCATTTCCGAGGACGATATCGAGGCGGCTATGGTAAAGGCAGACTGCGATGTGCTGTTCACCCTTGAAAAAATAGACGGCACGGACAATATCAGGATAAATGTGGAGGGCAAGGGGGTTCACGCCTCCACTCCCGAAGAGGGCAGAAATGCGGTAACGGCGCTCATATCTCTGCTCAGCAGCCTTGATCTGGCAGAGGGCAGCGTTAAAAAAGCTTTGTCCGGTCTGGCAAAGTATTTCCCATACGGCGAGACCGACGGAAAATCGGCAGGACTTGACCGTTCCGACGAAAAATCGGGCGCACTTACGCTTGTCCTCAGCAGACTTTTCCTTGAAAACGGCACACTTACCGCAGGCTTCGACAGCCGCTTCCCTGTTTCCGTTACGGGAGCGGAGGTCTCCGCAAAAATGGCAGCCGCTGCCGCAGATATGGGCATGACAGGAAAAGAAATAATCGTCAGCGAGCCTCATTGTGCGGACGAGAACAGCGAAATGGTCAAGACACTGCTCTCCGTTTATACCGACTGCACGGGCAAGGAGAGCAAATGCCTTGCAATAGGCGGCGGCACATATGTACATGACACGAAAAACGGCGTGGCTTTCGGCGCAGAATGGTCGGACGAGAACCATATGCACGGTGCGGACGAGTTTATCGGTCTGTATGAGCTGGAAAAGGATATCGAGATATACTGCGAAGCCATTCTCAGGCTTTGCACTGAATAAAGGAGCAAAAAATGGGTTCATCGGCTTCAAAATACTTTGAGATACCGAAATTTTTCGTTTTCGGCGAAAAGGGCATTTTTACGGGAAGCGCCTCGGAAAAGGACTTTAACTATAAGGTCGTCCCCAACTGCCCCAAGGAGGGGGATAAGTCCCTGAGAGCATATATATGGGCAGGGGATAAGTGCATAGACAAGAGCGAGGGCGTGGAGATGAGAGAATTTCCCCTCAGCGAGGAGGGGCATAGGCAGATGCTGGACTGGCTGGAGGAGGAATATCTGAAGCGACCCGACGCAAAGCCCTTATATGCAAGACAAATGGAAAAGTCCAAGGAGATAAGGGAAAAATACTTCAGTATAGAGGACTATATGGAAAGAGGACTGGGTATAAAGCAGGAAAATCAGGAAAGTACGGATAAGTGATCCAAAAGTCAGAAGCACTATCAAAATAATCAGCACAAATAAGCACAAGGCAAAGGGTTTAGGAAGTCCACTGATGGCAGAGCCATCTGGTCGCTGTTGCCACAGGTACGGACAAACTAACGTTTCAATTTAATATGTTTACACTACAAAAAAGGGGAACAAGGTCAAGTCACTCCCCATAAACCACCCTTTTCACCTCAGTACCCGTGTAATAGTGAGCAAGTATATCACGATATCCGCAGCCGTCCTGCGACATGGCATCGGCGCCTGCCATGCTCATGCCGACAAGATGCCCGCTGCCTGTGACGGTGAAGATGTAATCATCGCCCTCTTCACGGACGGAAAAGGCTCGGCTTTCAAGGGACAATATGCGTGCCATGTCCTCCCCGCTGACGGTTATGCCGCAAAGGCTTGCCTCCGAGACGGCTTCCGTGCCGTCAATGTGGGTGAGAGCAATGTGTTCAAGCTCTCCCGCAGCGGGAAAATCGGCAGATATCCTTGCCCGAAGCTCTGCAGAGGTGAATGTTTTTTCACTGCAGAAAACGGCGGCTTCGGGATTTTTTGCGGGCACAAGATATGGAAATGCTTTGCCCCATGCGCTTTCCGCAGACAAAGTGTATTCCCCCGAGGAGAGGTGGAATGGTGCTGAGATAGGGCTTCCGTGATAGGTTATCACTTCTCCGCAGGTGCTTTCGGCGGCACTTTGGGCTGCGGATATGGCTGCGGAGTAGCTTTCTCCGTATATTTCCCGTGCCTGCACGTCGGTAAGGCAAATCTGATATTTGTCGCCGTCATCGGTGATGTGCGCCCCTGTTGATGGATCTTCTCCCGAAAGTATGCGGCGGACGGCGTATGTCCTGGCGGCGCACGCCTGTGCTTTCATGGCTTCCGTGTCCATTATGTATGGTATCTCTTCAAGAACGGCATAGACGGTGTATTCCTCAACGGTGACTGTGCGTATCCCGTTTGATGTGTATATTTTCAGCTTGTCCGTGGGCAGTATCAGCTGCGATGCGTCGCTTATGCTCTCTGAGCTGACGGCTGACAGCTCAGCGGCTTTTTCGGCTGATCTGGCATTATCAGCGTTGGCGGCAAAGGGGATAAGGCATATCACAGCCGACCAGAGCATAACTGATTTTATAAATTTTTTCATTTTTTTTGTTTACCGTCCTTTCATTATGAGAAGCACATTACCCTTGGTTTCTTATGTGATCACTGATTTTCTTGATATAAAACCACAAAAACAGTGAATAAATTTAGATAAAACATACTTGACATAAAGTTAATTTTATTGTACAATGTATATATATTGCGGCACTGTAAGCATTATGCAGAAAAGGGGCATAACAGCCGCAGAAGAATGAGTATATTATCAGGGATCACACGAACATTAAAATAAAGACATTGCAGAGCAGTTCCTCTGCCGAAAGGAATGGTTGGACTATGGGCAAGATGAAGATCAGCCACAGTGACAGCGACGCTCTCGAGAGAGCCAAAAATACAGCCAAAGCAAATAAAAGGGCGCCTATCAACAAAAAGGCTTCCCTTATCGTATATGTTATAGTGCTTGTGCTTGCGGTAGCGGCACGTACTGTCCAGCTTTTCTCCAATATGGACTTTGACAGGGGCAAGTACATTGACCCGTCGTTTATGAAAAACTATCCGCTGCTTGTCATGATACCGGGCTTTGCGATAATAGCCGCCATTCTTATCTGGGGCAATGCAAGGGATAAGGTAATAAGCTCCTGTATCCTTATCAACCCCATGCGTCTGAGATATGACAGGCTCAACAAGAAGATCCCCCACGCAGCAGGCTACAGCTCGCTGTTCATGGCACTCCTTGTGGCTGTACAGATAGTGTTTGACTTCATTAACCTTGTTCACAAGAACACCGAGTATATGAAGACCCTTCCCCGTGAAGAGGCTGAGGACTTCAACAAGCTCACAGGCTATGATCTGGGTATGTTCTTTACCCACCTGCTGATGCTTTTCGTTGTGCTCACATTCGTTTCCATTGCCATAAACATCTTCAACGGCGTGGGATTTTCACACGCAAACTGCGCAGCGCTTTCCACCTATGCTGTTTGGAAGACTGTGGAGATATTCAAGATGGTTTCCCTGAACACAGCTCTCAGCACATATTCGGGACTTGTATATCAGATGCTTTCCTATATGACCGCTGTAGTGTTCTTCCTCTGCACGGCAAGGTTCTTTAACGGTATGGAAAAGAAAAACACCCGCTTCTGGATGTGCTTTATGGGATATGTTTCATCTATCCTTGCGGCTGTATCGGTAATTCCCAGATACATTCTTCTCCTTATCCCCACAAACTATGATGACAGACTGGATATGGCAATTCCCGAGATATCCGATGTGGGCATCGTGTTCATGACAATAACTATCGTTGCGGTTTTCTGGAGCACATACGTTTACCGCATCATGCCAAAGCTCAACCTCGGCAAGCGCCGCTGGAGCAAGGCACCTATCAGCAAGGGATTTCAGCAGATGGAGAGCATCGACGAGTAATTCGGCTCTGTGCTTGTCCGTCACAGCAAAAAATTACAGGGGCGTACATGGCGGATATTGCCTGTGCGCCCTTTTTTAAGGAATACTGCATATGAATATGAAAAAAACAAGGCTTGCGGCTCTGGTGCTGACCGGAGCGCTGCTTACGGGCTGCGGCATCGGTTCATCGGTGGACACACTGCTTCTGCCGCCCATGCTTTCCGACGAGCAGAAGGCCATATATACCGCTCTCACCGCCTCGGCAGGAAGCAATATCTCGCTTGTATATCCCAGAGGGGGAGCATACTGTTCCGCTTTTGTGTTCTATGACCTTGACATGGACGGTGACGATGAAGCGGTGGTGTTCTATGACGATACCGATGATTCGGAAAACAGCGTCAGGGTGAATATACTTCACCGTGAAAATAACGGCTGGCGTTCGGTGTATGACCATGCGGGAGCAGGCTCGTACATTGAGCAGGTGTTCTTTGCCGACCTTGGAGGCACGGGCAGAGTTCGCATGGCGATAGGCTACGGATATATGACCCCCACGGAAAAAACACTGAAAATATACAGCCTGGGTGACGGTGTGCTTAACACCGAATACACCGAGACCTACTACAAGACCATGAACATGGATATGGACGGCGACGGCAGCGAGGATATTGCGGTCATAAACTGCAATAACGAGAACCATGCCGCCTATGTTTCCCTTGTGACCGACAGGGGAAATGGCACGGAATGCACAAGCACCGTTGACTTGAGCGAAAGCACAGCCGACCTGCCTTCCGTTATCGGGGGATATATCGGCAATAATACTCCCGCTCTGTTCATTGACGGGCTGACGGTCAGCGGAAACCTCTCCACCGAGATAATCTACTGCGTAAACAGCGAGCTGAGAAACCCCGCAAACCTTTCAGGCTCGGATATCCCTGTAATGACCACACGTTCTCAGGGGCTGTACTGCTGCGATATCGACGGCGACGGCATTGTGGAGATTCCCCAGAGAGAGGCATTCCCCGGCTACCGTGACCCTTCGGACGCACAGTATATCACCAACTGGAACGTTTTTGAAAACTATACCGTGGTGAAAAAATACGCTTCCCTTACCGAGGCGGACAAGGGCTATGCCTTTATGCTTCCCGTTCGGTGGGAGGGGCTTGTGACAGTCAAGACGGACAGCGTGACAGGCGAAAAGGTGTTTTACAAATTCAACAGCAGGCTTGCCGAAAGCCGCCTTGAGCTTATGAGGATACTGGTATGCACCCGTGATTCTGCGGCGCAAAGGTCCCTTGAAGGCTACACCGCTGCCGCTTCCGATGATAATGCGGTGTATATGGTAAAATTCGGCGACACTGAGGATAATCTTCTCCTGACCATGACAGAGGTAAGGAATAACTTCTATCTGATACAGAAGAACTGATCTTGAAAGGAAATTGCAATGAGCAAAAAAAGCGAAAAAAACGAGAAATTCAAATCGAAAATAGGCGGACAGGCTCTTATTGAGGGCGTTATGATGAGGGGAATAGACACCTCTGCCATGGCGTGCCGTATGCCTGACGGCTCTATTGACGTGGAGACATGGAAGATACGCAACGGCAAGACTGCTCCCTGGTACCTTAAAACGCCTTTTATCAGAGGCTGCTTCAACTTTGCCATCTCCCTTATAGACGGCATGAAATGCACCATGAAGTCCGCCGAAAAGCAGGCTGACGCCGATGACGATGATGACGACGACGAGCCTTCAAAATTCGAACAGTGGCTCAGCAAGACACGACCCTACAAGTGGCTCGAATCCAAGATCGAGGGCGAAAACGGCAAGGAAGTCATGAACACTATAATGCTTGTAGTGTGCGTTGTGGTGATGATACTTTGCGTTTGTGCGTTCAAGTTTTTCCCTGCGCTGCTGTCACTCCCTCTGGGACTGCTGGGCGCTCCCGACTGGTGCAAGACCGTTTTTGAGGGCATCATCAAGGTGGCGCTGCTGGTGGGCTATATGTGGCTCATTTCCCACATGAAGGAGATACATAAGACCTTTAAGTATCACGGCGCAGAGCACAAGACCATCGCCTGCTATGAGGCGGAGCTGGAGCTTACCGTGGAAAATGTCCGCAAGCAGATCCGCTTCCACCCCCGCTGCGGCACAAGCTTTATTTTCCTTGTGGTGCTTCTCAGCATTATCATAGGAATGTTCCTGCCGTGGAAAAACCTGTGGGCTCGCTTTGGTCTCCAGCTGCTCATGCTTATCCCCGAAACATCTATCGGCTACGAGCTGATAAAGCTTGCGGGACGTTACGACAATATTTTTACAAGAATAATCTCAGCCCCGGGCATATGGCTCCAGCACATCACTACATGTGAGCCTGATGACCCTCAGATAGAAGTGGCTATCGCAGCCCTCAAGCCCTGTATCCCCGAAAATAAGGAAGACGACAAGTGGTAATACCAAACAAAAAAAGGAGAATGACGATGAAACACACAGCATCTGTTATGGCAATGACCGCAATAATGATAACATCTGCTTTCGGCATTTCGGCGGGAGCATATGATGACTGCACCTTTGAAGCGACTATGGCTGACGGCTCGGCGGGAACTGTTACCGTCAAGGACGGCGGGCTGAGCTATGATATTGTTTTTACCGTCCCCACTTCCCCCTTTGACTTTCCCGAAGCCATAGACCCGACACTTGCGAACTGCGATCCCGATACATTTTACAGCTATTTTGACACAAATTATGACGATTCCTATTGCTTTCCCATAGATTACGGCTTCAGCTGCGGAAATATGGAATATCCCGTAATCAGCATAGAGGGCGATAAGTATTATGTGGTCGATGTGAAAGCTCAGACCGTTGAATATGTGGGCTACAGATGTATTACATTGGAAGAGATCACAGATGATGAAAATATTGATAATTCCGATGCTGTCAGCACAAAAACAGAGGACGGCTCCGATTTTATCATTTATTACGACGGGGAGGACAGCTTCACAGGCTGGGAGATAGGCGTTTACGAGCCTAAGTCCCCCGAGGATTTCCCAGAAAATGACGATACATCGGGAGCATATCCCGTTTCGGACACTCAGGAGCTTGCTCAGGCGCAGTTCGATGTTGATTTTGATGAAATGGCTTACGTTGACGGTCAATATGTATCGGGCATGGTGGGCACAAAATACTGGATAATCAACATGGCGGAAAAGACTGTCCGTTATGTTGGTCACACAGTTGAAGAGTGGAAACAGGAAGTTCCTGCTGAGGATATCCCCGACGGGGACACCGCAGACGGCTGCTTACCCAATACAGGAAACCGCTCATATGCGGCGGCTGTTATGGCATTGTCCGCTCTTATAGGTGCAGGCGCATACTGCATGGGCAAAAAATCAGATAAAAGGAAGAAAATATGACCGTTACACAGCTTTCAAAAAAATTAGATGACATTTTAAAGGATATCCCCGACAAAAGCTTCGACAAGTTCTGCATTATGGAGGACATTGGCGGCATTACCCGTGAAAATTGCCTTATCCACCCCGAAAATGAAGTTTCCGAGGACATTGCAAAAAAGGTGATAAGCGCCGCAGAAAAGCGTGCTGAGGGCTATCCGCTGCAGTACATTCTGGGGCAGTGGGAGTTCTTCGGCAGGCAGTTCAAGGTAGGCGAGGGCGTGCTTATCCCCCGACCCGATACCGAGGTGCTGGTGGAAGAGGTGCTGAACCGCCTTTCAAAGTCGGAAAAGCACAGTATCATCGACCTTTGCAGCGGCAGCGGGTGCATTGCGGTAACGCTGGCGAAGGAGCTTGAAGGCTCAGACGTGTATGCGGTGGAGCTTTCGGGGGACGCATTCCCGTATCTTGCGGAAAACGTAAAGCGCAACGGTGCAAATGTGAAGCTGCTGCGTGGGGACGTGATGAACGGAGCTATCATGGAAAATTTCCGTGACCCCGAGGAGCCTGACGAGTATATAAACATCGACTGCATCGTATCAAATCCACCTTATCTCACGGAGCAGGAAATGGCAGAGCTGCAAAAGGAAGTTACCTTTGAACCGCATAAGGCGCTGTACGGCGGCGTTGACGGTCTTCAGTTCTATCGTGTCATAGCAAGGCTGTGGAGCGAGGTGCTTGCCGCAGACGGACTTATGATATTTGAGATAGGCTCGGAGCAGGCGGAGGACGTGAAAAATATCCTTGCTTCCTGCGGGTTTGGCAATATCTTTACCGCAAACGACGCAACGGGAGCGGTAAGGGTCATAGGCGGATATAAGTTTGAGAGTGAATAACAAAAAGGCTGTTGCACAAGATGCAGCAGCCTTTTTCGTTAAGTGGACCTTCTTATTTGTCCGCATTTATGTTTATTTGCACAGGGTTCAATGCCTTTTTATTATCCCACGGCAGTTGGCTCGGAAAGCTCCGTCATCTGTGCGCCGGAATAAAATTCATCATACATTCCGTCAGAAAAATCCGATTTTACCGCAAAGGAAAAAGCATAGATATTGTCATATGCGCTGAACATCATCATGTACCAGTCGCTGCCGTCTGCACTGAACTTTGCGATATATGTATCATAGCCGAAATGTGCGGTAAGCGTATCGTCAAGTGCTGCTGTATAGCCCTCGCACTCGCTTCCGCTGATATCCTTTGCGGCGGCAAGCATAAGCTCATCGTCATTGTCGCCCGTAAGTTCGGCAGTATTGATGCACACGTTTGATACAACGGTTGCCCCGTCCTGGGTCTTGTCAGCGTAGAAATATCCGCCCTTGTAGCCCGAATCGTTCCGTTCTGGGGTCATTCCTGTGTAGCGCACGCCGTTCATAAGCACGGGTACATCAACGGAGCTTTCGTCAAATTCACGGGTGAACTGTGCTTCACGCTTTCCGCCGAGGGTATCGTCAAATATGCTTGCGGATAAAACGCTATCTTTCAGATACACGTCTGCGGCGATATTGTCTGCGGTAAGCTCGACGGCAATATCCGAGGAATCGCCGCTTATGATGTTGAATGTGCCCTCTGCGGTGACGGTTCCGTCGGGGGCGGTGTATTCCCAGTCGCCGTTGGAGTAAAGCGTAAGGGTATTGTTTTCGGCGTTTCCGTCCTCGTACCATGTGCCGCAGATGTCACGAATGCCCATCATAACGTTGTCCATGCGCAGGTAGGATATATTCAGGCGGCTGTTCATGCTCAGGCGTGTGGGGGAACTGAGGCAGAATGACGCAAACTCGCCGTTTTCATCGGAAAATGTGTAGGTATTGCCGTCAAAAGCCACTGTTCCCTGTGACTCCACAGCGCCGCCGTCATAATATGCGGTGTAGTTCCATTTGCTGTCAACTGTAAAATGTGCGCCGTCTTCTGCGCCGCTCATTACCCACTGACCTTCGATTGGGCAAGTGTTTTCGCTTGGTTTATTGCTTGTGGTGAACTTTGTTTCGGGTGCGGAGGTTTCCTCCGAAACGGCAGTTTCGGACGCTGTTTCGTCAGATGTCTGCACGGTTGTTTCCGCTGCCGTTGTCTCTGATGTTTCGGCAGGGGAATCGTTATTGCCTGCGCAGCCCGATAGCATGAGGGCAATGCACAGTGCGGTGATGATTGATACTTTTATTTTCATATAGCGGCCTCCTTTTGAAACCGCTTATATTATATCATTTCTGATCTGCCATGTCAATTATCCGGCAGAAGATAAAGTACGGTTAAGCCTTTTCCTCAATGCTCTCCTTAACGAGCATATACACTGCCGAAAGCAGGGGGATACCAAGCATTATGCCTGCCGCACCGCCCAGCTCCGCCCCTGCGATTATGGCGATGAGTATGAGCACTGAGGGCATTCCCACGCTTTTTCCCACGACTTTTGGATAGATAAGGTTGTTTTCAAGCTGCTGGAGCACGATTATGAACACGATGAACCACAGTGCAGATGAGGGCTTTACCAGAAACAGCACCAGAGCTGAGGGTATCGCTCCGATAAACGCTCCTGCCACGGGGATAAGCGCCGTTACGCCGATTATCGTGCTTATGAGCAGGGGATATTCAAAGCCCAGCACCACCATTCCGCAGAAGCAGAGCGTTCCCAGCACCACTGCTTCCGTCAGCTGACCGCTGATGAAGTTCACCAGTGAGCAGTTGACGGCGGATATTACCCGGGCCGCTTTCCCGAAGCTTTCGGGGGACATTGCCGACCTTGCCCCGCTGCGGATAAAATCAAGTATATGCTCTTTTCCTGCAAGAAAATAGACGGAAAGCACCAGTCCCAGCAGCACATTTGCCGCACTTTTCAGGAAATCGGCAGTGGCGCTGAATGTTCTGCCGAAAAGGTCGGGGAGCTTGTCGGAGGCATAGTCCAGCAGCTTGTCGAGCCATGTTATGAGCCATGATGCTTCCTGAGAGCTGTCATACCGCAGCCGCAGGTCACGGTAATAGCCGTCAATGCTGCCTGCAAAAAGGGCGGCGCTGTCTATAAGGCGGGGAATGACTATCCACACCACCGCCGAGAACACCGCAGCTATCAGCAGATATACAAGGGTTATGGAAAGAAAACGCCCCCCATTTCCCTTTAACGGTTTTTTGAGCAGCCTGCCCAGCGCTTTTTCAAATGTGCATACGGCAGGGTCAATGACCGCCGCAAATATTATCCCCAGAACAACAGGCACTGCCGCTCCCCACAGCTTATGCCACAGCGACAACAGCAGCTCGGGCCGCAGCAGCAGGCACAGGGCAAGGAACAGCAGCAGGCAGGGAAAAAAATATTTTTTTATATTCTGTTTCAAGGAGATCTCCTTTCATAGAATGTATTATCATAATTATTATATTTTCCCATATGCTGCCTTATAATCGCAGAAATGGGGATATGCGGTGACAAAATTTTTTTGACATTGTTGTGCATTATGCAGTTTGTATAAATATGCTATTGCCAAAATGACGATTGTGTGATATAATGTATAAGAATGAGAAAGGAGACGGGCTGTCTCCTTTCGAGCCTATATTTGAAAGGACTGATATTATCATGTCAAATTCTCCCGAATGGATCAAAAAGTCTGCTATTTATCACATCTACCCTCTGGGCTTCTGCGGCTGCGAGCGAACCCGTGACGAGTTCTCGGGCGAGGTACACAGGATAAAGAAGATAATAGAGTGGATACCCCACCTTAAGGCAATGAGCATAAATGCCGTTTATCTCGGCCCTGTTTTCGAGTCTGCGGCTCATGGCTATGATACCTCCGACTACACCAAGATAGATGCACGTTTGGGCACAAACGAGGATTTTACAGAAGTCTGCAAGGCTCTCCACGAAAACGGCATAAAGATAATCCTTGACGGCGTTTTCAACCACGTAGGAAGAGAGCATTTTGCTTTTAAGGACGTTAAGCTCAACCGTGAGCGTTCAAGATACTGCGGCTGGTTCTGCAACCTTAATTTCGGCGGCAACACCGCTTATAACGACGGCTTCTGGTACGAGGGCTGGAACAACTGCTATGACCTGGTGAAGCTGAACCTGAGAAACAACGAGGTCGTTGAATATCTGCTGAACGCTGTCAAAATGTGGATAGAAACATGGGATATCGACGGTATTCGCTTTGATGCCGCAGATTGCCTTGACAATGACTTTATCAAGCGCATACACAGCTTTACAAGAAGCATGAAGCCCGATTTCTGGCTCATGGGCGAGATAATCCACGGCGACTACCGCCGCTGGGCAAATCCCGAAATGTTTGACTGCGTTACCAATTACCAGTGCTACAAGGGAATTTATTCCTCCCACAACGACCGCAACTACTTTGAGATCGCACATTCTATCGAGTATCAGCTTGGTCAGTACGGCAATATCTATATGTACAACTTTGTGGATAACCACGACGTTGCCCGCCTGGCAAGCAATCTGAGAGATTATGACAGGATATACTGCTGCTATACTCTGCTTTACACCATGTACGGCGTTCCCTCCGTTTATTACGGAAGTGAGTTCGGCATCAAGGGTGCAAAGGGCAATGGCGCAGATGCGGATATGGCTATCCGTCCCTGCCTGGAGCTGGACGATATCCCCGGCAGAGATGATACCCTTTTCGAGCATATCTGCGAGTTGGGCGCTATCAGGAGCCAGTTCCCCGCACTACAGTCAGGCTCTTACAAGAAGCTGGAGCTGAAAAACCAGACCTTCCTTTATCAGCGTGAGCTGGACGGTCAGGTGGTCTATATCGGACTTAACATCAGCGACGGAGACTATACCTTTAACGTTGGCACCCACTATGCCCGTCTGGCAGACCGCCTTACAGGCAAGCACTACGATGTAAGCGGCGGCTGTGCAAGGGTAACTGTTCCCAAGAACCACTCCGTTATCCTTGTTGATGCAAATACTCCCGCTCCCGTAAAGGAAGAAGCTGCAAAGGCTGAGGAAGCAAAGCCCGCACCTGTTGAGATCCAGGCTCCCAAGGCTGAGGAAAAGCCTGTTGAACAGGTAAAGGCAGAGCCTGCGCCTGTAAAGGAGGAAGCTCCCAAGGGCACCCCCTCCGCAGGAATACCCGAGGGCAGGAAGATCGTTATCGGCGGCCATTACAAGCATTTCAAGGGCGGCGACTATGTTGTTCTGAACGTGGCTCATGACCATGAGACCTATGAAGAGCAGGTAGTGTATATGCAGATATACGACAAGCCCAAGGTCTGGGTACGCCCCCTCAAAATGTTCCTTGAGGACGTAAATGACCACGGCAACATCAAGCCCAGATTTGAATTTATTGATAAGATGGAATAATACAAACAGGTGATACTGCATTTATGCAGTATCACTGCTTTTTAAAGGAGGCGCAGTCAATATGCAGGTAAAGAAAATTGCTGTGCTTGCGGCTGCGCTTCTTTTATGCTCATGCGGCGAAGCTGATAACAGCGATGTCTTATCGGAAGCAGCTTTAACTTCTGCAGAAGCATCTGCCACGGAGATAATTGACGAAACTACCGCCCGTGAGATACTTACGGAGGAATATCCCGTTTCGGAAGAAAGCATATCGGAAAGTTCGGTTATGTCAGAAATCTCTTCTGAGGTTTCCACAGAAATTTCCGATGAGACTTCCGAAACCACGTCTCCGCCCGAAACACAAACCACTGCCGAAAGCAGTGAAACTGCGGCATATGATATCCGCAGCGAGACTGTCACATTTTCCTCCGCCAAGACAAGCAGCGCAGAAGAGAAGCCTGTAAAAGTGACCGTTCCCAAAATTGCCACAGGCAACTTTACAGGGGCAAAAACCCTGGAAAATGACATTGCTTCCGTGGATATATCCGATGCCGCCAGCGGTGTTGTGCAGGTGAGCTACAAAGGCTCGTGCAGCAACGTTAAGGTAAGAATAACTATGGGGGATAATGTTTATGACTACGGACTTTCAGGCAGCGCAGTATATCCACTGCAGTCGGGCAGCGGCGAATATAACGTAAAGGTGCTGGAAAATATATCGGGCAAGACCTATGCCATTGCCCTTGACGAAAGCTTTTCGGCAGAGGTTTCTGATTTCAGCCCATATCTTCTGCCCTCCCAGTACATCAGCTTCAGCCAGTCGGACAGCTGCGTGAAAAAGGCGGCAGAGCTTTGTGCAGGCTGTAACAGCGATGCGGAAAAAATAGCTGCCATATTTGCATATGTTACCGACAACATCTCATATGATAAGCAGCTGGCGGCATCGGTAAAGAGCGGATATATCCCCGACCCCGACAGCACTCTTGCCAAGGGCACTGGCATCTGCTTTGACTATGCGTCCCTTTTTGCGGCGATGTGCCGCTCGCAGTCCATACCCACAAAGCTGGTCATGGGCTACGTTCAGGGAAATATGTACCACGCATGGAACGAGGTCTATACAAAGGAAACAGGCTGGGTCACGCTGGACTTGTTCATCGAGAAAAACAAGTGGAATCTGCTTGACCCCACATTCTACGCCAGCGCCGACAACAAGAGCGATGCAGCTGAATATATGTCCGACAAGGACGGCTATTCCGCTGTTTACTATTACTGATATGCGAAAGGGGGAATAATATGTCAAAAAAAATACGTCCGCTGACTGCCGATGAGGTGTCATACTTCTGCTATCAGGCGGCGGTGATACTGGATTCGGGCGTTCCCATATATGACGGGCTTACCGTTATCACATCGGAGATGAAGGACAGCTCTCCCGAGGCAATAGAGCTGCTCAAGGCGGTGACAAATTCCCTTTCAATGGAAAGGCCCTTTTATGCCGCTCTTGAAGAAACGGGAGCATTTCCACGCTACTGCATAAAGGCGGTCATGGCAGGGGAAATGTCTGGCAAGCTGGACGAGGCGCTGAAAGAACTGTCCGAATATTACGAGCGTGAAGCTCAGCTGGGAGAGAAAATGCGCAGTGCAGTGGTCTCGCCCCTTATAATGCTGGCAGTGACGGCAGTTGTCATTGCGGTGCTTACCCTTAAAGTGCTGCCAATGTTTGCACAGATATTCTCCGACTTTGACCCTGAGATATACCGTGTTATCGGCAGGAGTGTAAGGATATCATCGGCGGCAGGCACAGTGATGCTTATTATATGTGCGGTGCTTTTGCTTGCGGCGGGAGTGATGTTCATTATCTGGAAAGCGAAAAAGGAAAGCTTTTCATCGGGCTTTATCTCAATGATGCCATTTACCAAAACAGCCTCACGCACCATAGCATCGGCGCAGTTCGCAAACGCCGTCAGCATGATGATAAACAGCGGGATTGCCCCTGCGGAGGCACTTTGCAGCGTAAAGGGGATATCATTGGACAAGTGGGTGAACGAGCAGATAGAAAAATGCGCAGAGCTGGTAATGAATGACGTTCCGTTTTCGGACGCATTGGAGCAGACGGAGCTGCTGCCTGTATTTTATTCACGGACACTGCGGATATCATACGGCTCAGGCTCTTTTGACTCAGCATGGCAGAAAATAAGCGCCCGACTTACGGAAGAAGCGGACGCACGAATCAATAGGATCATCAACTCGACAGAGCCTATATTGACGGTGATACTCACCGCAGCGGCGGGTATCATGATGCTTACGGTTCTGATACCTATGATGAATATAATGTCGAATATATAAAGATCGCTCTCTGGATTTACGTTTCAGGGAGCGATTTTTTAATTTGTGCGCTTTTCTTACTTTTCTCATAAGATTATAAAAAAACGCTCTATGAGACCCATAGAGCGCTTATTCCAATACAAATATGATTATCCGATAAGCCTTGTAATAGTCAATATAGCTTATCTGCCCCTTGAAATTAAGGGAGCGGACTATCCTGTCAATGTCCGTCACGCCCTCGCTGTCGGGCTTTATCAGGTCGGAGGTGGTTTGCAGATACAGATTTGAGGAGTCAAGCTTTATCATGAAATACTTTTCTCCCGAATCTATGCAGCGGCGGCAGGACTGCTCTATTATCTCCAGCGCCTGATCGTAGGTCTCGGCATACTTGTTTTCCACGTTGAAGTAGTACATATCGGAGCTGTCCGCCACAGGTGGGTCGCAGAGCATATTGCTTATGATGCGGTTGTTTTCCATTATCGAGTCTTCCGAGAGGAAATACTGGTACAGCACCATATCGGGATATCTTTCCGACAGCGCCGCCGAGGGCTTGTCCCAGCCCACGTCTATGTGATACCACTTGCCCTCCAGCTTTACCATGTTCCACATATGGTCAACGTCCGTATAGCCTGTGACTATCATATTTTCTATCCCTGCCAGATTGCACAGGTAGGAAAAAGCCTTTGCATATCCCTCGCAGAGGGCTTTTTTATTTACCAGAGCGCCGTAGATAGAATCGGCAGTGGGGTCATCGGTGGAGCTTTCCACGTTGAGCACAAGGTAATCGTGGAAAATTTTCAGCTTTTCATAATCGGACATGGACGGGTCGGTGAGGGTCATTATCTCCTTTGCCGCCTTTTCCGTTTCCATAAGCATGATGTTTACTTCTTTTATGCTGTACTTATACGAGAAGTTCATCTCATAGGTCTGCACCGTGCTGTCAAAATCCCCTGCGTAGCGGTTTTGGAGATAGAATAGCATCAGCTGTTCGCAGCGGACTGTTTCCAGCACCTTAACGTAGTCCTCGGTGCTTATGGTCAGGGGGACGTAGGATTTGGTGCGGAAATTCTGCATGGTATCCACCACGTCATCGTAAACGTCCTGCATACGCTTGTCGTAATCGAGGGAAGCGTATTTTGTGACCATGTGTTCGGGAATATACAGCTTCGTATCGGAAACATCGGCGTAGATATCCTCGGTCTCGGTGGGAGCTTCCGTGGTCACAGCGGTTCCGCCTGAGATGATAGTGTAGCTCACGTCACCTGTGTCGGGGACTCCTTCCCGGGAGCAGGCAGACAGAACAATGGCAATGCCCGCTGCCAGTATCAGCTTTATTCTGTTGTAGATACCGCTGCTTTGCATCTCGGGAGCCTCCGTGGTCAATCAAGGTAATCAAGGAATATTTTTACGGTGAGGGTATTTTCGTTGCTGTTGTGGTAAACTGATTCGGTGTTGAAAAGCCTTGCAGCCTGCTTCTTTGCCGCTTCCAGAACGGTTATGACGTTGCCCTGCGCATTGCTGAAAAGGGCTGAGGTTATTTCGTCAAATGCTTCGCTGTCTGCGCACATGAACTGAACTGTTGAGCTGCCGTTTTCTGCGGCTTTGAGGGCTTCACGGGTGATTATCGCCTTGGCTTCCTCCGTATCGGCGGCAATAAGGTCATTGTAGCTGTAATACTGATATTTTGTGCCGTTTGCGGCGGGAACTTCATACTCATAGTCATCTACCTGACGAAGCTCTCTTATGCGCTCGTCGGTAAGTCCGAAATAATCATAGCGCACCGAGTCGGGATTGCGTGATCTGTCGGGGTCGTCCCAGGTAAGGTCGATGTGATAATAATCGCCGCCCATCTCCACGATGTTCCACATATGCGGCTCGTTGGCAACGCCCAGCACCACCAGCGTTTTTATGCCTGCACGGTGGCACAGATAGGTAAATGTCTGGGAATACGCCTGGCAAAGGGCTTCCTTATCCACAAGGCAGCCATAAATGGTGTTGGGATTTTCAGCCTCGCCCGAATATTTGCAGGAGATTATAACAGAGTCGTGGAAAAGCTTTACTATCTCATAATCGCTCATGTCGGGGGTTATTTGGGAAAGTATCTTTTCAGCTTCCTCCTCGACCTCCGCTTTCATGTCGGCGATAACATCGGCGTCATAATTGTAGAGCAGGCGCATCTGGGTCACAAAGCCTGTGGTCTTGTCCTGAGTGTATTCGATGGTGGGAGAGATGTAGAAAAGCCTGTATTCATCGTTGTAGATAAGCTGATAAATGCTGAAAAGGTCATCGAAGGTTACTTCGTCGTAATAGCTGAACTTTATGCTGCTTTCGCAGTCAAGCAGGGCTGTTACAAGCTCGTCGTATATTTTCTGATGCCTGTCGTTCAGGGTGTAATAGCTGTAGGGGTGGTCGATGGTCTTTCTGCCTGTGTAGGGGCTTTTTTCGCCGTTTGCGGGGAAATATACGGGATTGCCCGCAGCGGAAAAGGCTATGGCTGAGCTTAACCAGTCCATATCTTTTTCCGTTGATTCTTCCGAAACGGTCTCCGATTCAACGGCGATGCTTACAGTGGTAGTTTCAGATGTTTCTTCCTGAGCTTCGCTTTCCGAAACTGTTGTTTCGGGTGTTTCGTTAGCGGCGGTGCTTTCCGGCACAGTGGTCTCTGCCACAGTCTCGGTACTATCGGAAACAGCGGTCTCCGGCGGCTTTTCACTGACTGTTGTTGCAGGTGTTACAGATGTTTCCGCCTGAGTTTCGGTTACGGTATCGGTGGGAAGCGGAGTGTTATCGTTTGTGTCGCAGCCGCCCAGCATCGTTGCCGCCATAAGTGCAGCGGCTATGACAGCGGCATTTCTTTTTCTTTTTATCATTGCATTTACCTTGTATCTTCGCAGATCATCGTTATATGGATTATCAGCAGGCTGTCATTGCAGTAGCGGACGTATTTGTTGGTCATCACCGTTTTGTCGGCAGGCTTATCTGCCCGGCTGTCCGCATATTCCAGTACCTGCCGTATCTTTTTTCTGTCAAAAAGTGCTGTCTTGGCAGAATAATACGCTTTTTCATCGGCAAATCTTATTTCCGCATCGGTAAGCCCTGCTGAAATTGCATCTGCCGCAGCTGATGACAGCAGTGCTATGCCGCTGTCGGCAGAATCTGCATACAGTCCCTCACGCCTGAAATAGTTGTTGTCGGAACTGCATTCCGGATATGAAAAGTACGTATTGTCGGGGAAATGGGTAATGCCCTCAATATCCTTGTCGCTTACCAGAAAATAGTAGTGACGGATAAAATTTTCGTCGGGCGGGTCGAGTATGGGGTCGTCCCATGTGCAGTCAACGTTGTACCACTCGCCATCCAGCATTACCTTGTTCCATGCGTGGGAAGCGCCGTCCGAGCCTGTTCCCGTTACGGTGACGCAGGGGATATCCGACTTTTGGCAAAGGAGATTGAATGCTGCTGCATAGCCCTCGCACATGGAATATCCGCCGCAGAGAGCGCCGTACAGGGTGGTATCCGTATTTTCATCATCGGAAAAGGTGCAGTTCAGGACAATGTAGTCATGAAAGGCTTTCAGCTTTTCGTAGTCAGATGTGCTTTCATCAAAGACTGAGGAAATTTCCCACGATGTTTTACCGATATCCGCCTGCATCTGATGAGTGGCCTCCTCGTCATACCGATAGGTGAGCCGCAGAGTGTCGCTGTCACTGTCGGGGCGGTAGAACTTACTGGTGAGCCAGAAGATATTCTCCTGATAATACACTGCCAGAAACAGCTTTTTCAGCGTTTCGGGCGGGAGCTTTTCGGGGAACACCGCCTGAGGCTGAAAATTCTCCGCTGCATTTTGCAGGATATCATACATCTGCTGCTCCTTTGGTGAAAGTGAGCTGTAGATATACCGCCGGTCATTGCCCGTAATAGCAGACAGGCTGCCCGCAGAAGTAACGGTCTCGGACAATGAATAGTCCTCGTTAATTCTTGAGCAGCCTGACAGATTCGGGAGCGTCAGCACAAACAGCAGTGCGCCGATAACAATTCGTTGGTGTGTTTTCATGCCGTCTCCGTAATTTTCAGCTATCAGAAGCTCAGGTCAAGCTCGATCACCAGTGTGTTGGGGTCGCAGTTGGAGGAAACGGATGTTACCGCAGAGTTTTCGCTCTTTATCCATGAAGCGTAATCCTTCAGGTTCTTGGTAACAGCGTCATATACAGCCTGGCTTGTGACTCTTATCTCAACAGCTCTTGTGTTGCTTGCAGCGCATTCCTTAAGCTTTGCTCTGAGAGCGGTGTCTGCGGAAGCTTCATCTGAATAGAGCTGCTTTGTTACCTTAAAGTAGTTCATATCGTCAGATGTGCAGGCAGGAGGAGTGAAATAAGTCACCTGGGTTCCTGTAGTCTTCTTGTTTACATTGAAGTGGGACTTGTTGTGTATCCACTCGTCGGGAACGAGGAAGTATCTGTATCTGATATTGGTCTTGACAACGTTGGAGAGAATGGGGTCGTCCCAGGTGGTGTCCAGGTTGTACCACTTGCCGTCAACCTTTACAACGTTCCATGCGTGGGAGTCTCCAGACTCGTTTGTGCCTACAACAACGGTGCTTTCGATACCTGTAAGGTCGCAGAGGTACTGAATGCACTTTGCGTAGCCCTCGCACTGTATCTCGCCGTTTACAAAGCCGCCGTAAATGGTCTGATTATATCCCGACTCCTTGACAAAGTTGTTGTTGAGTGCGATGTAATCGTGGAATACCTTGAGCTTTTCATAATCGGACTTTCCGTCAGCCTCGGCAAGTATCTTGCCTACGGTCGCATCGATCTCCTTCTGCATGGAAGCGATAAGCTCGGGGTCTATCTCCCAGTACCAGAGCTTGCCCTTGGATACCTTTTTGGAGGAGAGCCAGAAAAGCTGGGGTTCCTGCATATAAACGCAGCCGTAAACCTTTATCCACATTTCATCGGTAACGCTCTCGTCAACTCTCAGGCTTGTTCTGATTGAGTTTGCGGCTTCAAGTATCTCACCGTAGAGCTTCTTTTCGGCATCGTTCAGCTGGCTGTAGCCGTAGCGGGTGGTATAGTCAACGTTGTACTCCTTGAGAATGGGAGCCTTTGTGGTGACTGTTCCGCCGCCGTTTTCGATCATATTTACGATCTCTTCATGGTTGGGTGGGAGAGTGGTCTCCTCAGTCTCGGCGTCTTCGGGAGGAACATCGCCGGGCTGTGTCTCAACGCCCAGCTGAGCTGCGGGGTCGGAGAAACCGCCCTCGGCTGTGGTCACTTCCTCGCCGCTGGGAGCGGTAGTGCCGTTTTCGATAACATTGACGGAGGTCTGCGCCTGAGCATCGTCCTCAGTCTTGCTGCCGCAGCCTGTGAATACGGAAGCTGCCATGAGTACAGCTGCTGCAAATGCCATTATTCTTTTATTCATTTTGAAATTACCTTCCTTTTTATTTGTTCTTTTTCTCTTTATCCGTTATATACAAGGTCGTAGTGGATAACGTAAACGCCGCTTGTGTAGGAGCTCTGTCTCATAAGCTTGGAAACGTTGGAATACTTGCCCTTTGCATACTTCTGGAATGTTCTGAAATAGTCATCGCTCATAAGAGTGTCATAGATAGACTTATCGGTAACTCTTATTTCGGCAACGTTTCTGCCGTTTGCGGCTGCATCGTCGATAGCTGCGTACATTGCGGACTCAGCCTCGGACTTGGAGCTGTAGAGCTTGTTGTAAGCTGCAAAGTAGTTGCAGGCTTCCTTGGTGCAGGCAGGAGGGTCAAAGAGGTGGATCTTGTTGCCGTTTCCTCTTACCATGGTATTTACATTGTAGTGGGTGATGTTATGTATCCATGCGTCGGGAACGAGGAAGAACTCGTACTGAATATAGTTGGAGTCAAAGCTGTTGATGGGGTCGCCCCATGTAGAGTCAAGGTTGTAGTAGCCGTTCTCGCAGTAAACAACGTTCCATGCGTGGGAGTTGTCGTTCTTGTCGGTTCCCACTACAACTGTGCTTTCAATGCCTGCCAGGTCGCAGAGGTACTGTATGCTCTTTGCATAGCCTGCGCACTGGAGAGCGCCGTTGCCGGTAAGACCGTTGTAGATGGAGCAGTTGTATCCCGAATCGGACTTGCTGAACTCGTTCTTGAGGACGATCGAATCATAGAATACCTTGAGCTTGGAAACTGTTCCGCTGTAGTTGTTTGCCTTGGAGATGATGCTTGCAGCTGCGGAATCGATCTCCTTCTGCATTGCCTTTATCTCGTTCTTGTCGGAGGTCTTGAAGGAGATGATGGCGCTTGATGTGCCTGCGGAAAGGCTTCCGCCCATCCAGAAGAGCTGAGGCTCATTGTTGTAAACGATGGTATATACTCTTACAACATCATCGGTGGTAAGACCGGAGGGAACGTCAACGACGCTGCTCAGGCTCTTTACGGAAGAAATGATGTTGTTATAGAGCTTCTGCTCGGTAGCATTGAGCTGCTTATAAGCGTATCTGGAGGAGGACTTTACCTTGTAGTTTGCATCATCAAGATCGCCGCCGGCGTTGAAGTTTTCGGAAGAACCGCTGTCAGAAGAGCTGTCGGAACCGGAGTTTCCGCTGTCGGACTTTGTGGTCTCTGCGGGAGCCTCGGTGGTAGCTGCTGTGGTAACAACAGGCTTTGTATCGGAAAGATAGTCGGAGTGGATAAATCCGCCCTCGGCAAGCTTATAGTATTCGGTGTCGGTGATGGCTACGACCTCAACGGTGTCGCCTGCGTAATGCTGGGAGATAGGTGTGGAGCCGATTATTGCCTTTTCTCTGGAGTAGCAGTTTTCGGTAACATACATTGTGGCGGACATCTCGGTCTCGCTCCAAGTCTGTGCACTGGTCTCGGAGGTCTCTGCTGCGGAGGTCTCGGCAGGAGTGGTCTCTGTGGGAGCGGTGGTCTCCTCAGTCTCCTCTGTGGTCACTTCTGTGGTAGTGGTGGCTTCGGTGGTCGTTTCGGTGGGAGTGGTGGTCACTTCGGGAACATCTGTTTCCTCGGGAGCGGCGGTGGTTATGCTGACCTCATCGAGAGAGGGGAGCTTGCCTGTATCCTCGCTGGTCTTTTCGCAGCCTGCTGCCAGAAGGGAAACGGACATCACAAACGCCATGACCGCACTAATCTTTCTGCTCTTTGCTGATCTCTTCATTTTTTTCGATCTCCTTTTCTTCTTTATTTATTACCGCTTTTATTCTGACGATTCTCATATCTTCCGCCAGAAGCACTGTAAAGGTGATGTTTTTGTAGATGACAGAGGGGGTCTCGCCGTCCTCGGGGATACGACCCAGCAGGTCGGTGATAAATCCGCTCATTGTGTCGTATTCGCTGTCATCGGGCAGGGGAGCGCCCAGAGTTTCCATAACGTCGGCAGCGTCAGCGGTGCCGCTTATGGTATAGGTATTGTCGGATATTTTGGTTATCTCCTCAGCCTCATTGTCGTACTCGTCCTGGATATTGCCCACAATGGACTCGACCAAGTCCTCCATGGTGACAAGACCTGCGGTGCCGCCGTATTCGTCAACGGCAACAGCCATCTGGAGCTTTTTGGCGGTGAAGCGCTTGAACAGCTCGCCGCACATACAGCTTTCGGGAACGAAAGCCGCATCTCTCAGAAAGCTTTTCAGTGTCATGCTTTCAGATGAATGAGTACCTATAAGGCACAGAAGATCCTTGACGTATATCACGCCTTCTATGTGATCTATATTGTCTCTATAGACGGGAATGCGTGAAAAGCCGCTGTTTATGGCTGTATATACCGCTTCCGATATCTCGGCATCTATATCCACCGCAACGATATCCGTTCTGTGGGTCATAACATCGCTGACCGACAGCTCATGAAACTCAAAAACGTTGTTTATCATCTCACGCTCGGAGGACTCGATAGAGCCTGTTTCATTGCCTGCGTCCACCATAAGGCGTATTTCTTCCTCGGTAACTGCGTCAGCGTCCTCGGAGGGGTTGCCGGATGCGGCAGCTGCTATTTTGGCTGCAAGGCTGCTTATCAGGGTAAAGGGCTTCATCAGCACATATATGAGCTTAACGGCAGGAGTGCAGCGGACTGCAAAGCTGTCGGGATCCTTGATAAGCTTCTTAGGAACGCTTCCGCCAAGAACTTCGGCGGCAAGCACCGTGCAGAAGATTATAAGCAGCTCGGTGATGATGAATGCGGGGAGAGACATTCCCTCAGCAGGGAAAAGACCTGCAAAGCAGCTGTAAAACGGCGCAAAAAGTGTCCATTCGGCAGCTATGGTGAGAACTGCTGCATTAAGTATGCGGTGTGCGGAGAAAGCGGAGATAAGCTCGCTTGGGTGAGAAAGGAGCCTGTAAAGCAGACCCTTGCCGCCCTTTTCGTTTTCAAAGCTTTTTACCTTTCCGTCGCTTATCTCGGTGCAGGCGGTTTCACAGCAGGTGAAGAACGCCCTTATAAGAATAAGCACAATGCAGATGATGATACCTGCGGTAAGACTGCTGCCATTGGCAGTGCTGTTCACAACAGCGGATATAATATTACACCCGTCAGAATCCATAACCGACTTCCTTTCAGAACACGGCTGTACACCAGCCGATGATAATACACTGTAAATTATACAACAAAACTTTTTTCCTGTCAACGTGACAATAAGATAATCTCTGTAAATTATAAAAGCACCGATATGGTGAAAATGCCCGAAAATACGTGGTTTTGCAAACAGGCGTTATAAGTGTAACTATTTGTAATCAAATTTTGTCCGAATTGAAACGGAAAATCCCGACAGGTGTGCTGTCGGGATTTGGCATATATCACATTTATATAGTATCTTATTTCAGCAGACCCTTGTTATGTACATCATCAAAAAGAGCGTCCATATGCTTCCAAAGCTTTTCGGAGCCGCCCTTTATGCACTTTCCACGCTCCTTGACCTGCTCATAGCTTACGTTATGCTCACGCCAGCTTATGCCGTCCTTGAGATAGTTCAGCAGCATGGGCTGCATACGGTCAACGGAGGAGGCAAAGCGTGCTTCCGGTGTGCTGCCCGCTTCAAATTCTTCCCACAGGGTGCGGTATTCGTCACGCTGCTCATCGGGAAGCAGACCGAACAGACGGTCGGCGGCTCTTGTTTCACGGTCACGCTTGGTCTCATAGCCCTTGTCGTCAAAGAAATATGTGTCGCCTGCGTCTATCTCCACAATGTCGTGGATAAGAACGGTTTTCACAGCTTTAAGCACGTCTATAGGCTCGTTTGCGTACTCGGCAAGCATTATCACGAACAGGGCAAGATGAAATGAATGCTCCGCATCGTTCTCACGGCGTTTGTACTTCTGCTCCTCGCCCTCAAACTCACGCATTGAAGCACCTCGGCTCTCGTTGCCTATGATATATGTCTGCCTGTAAAGGCTTTTCATCTTATCTGCTTCGATAAGAAAATCCAGTTGCTTTTTAAGTCTTTCGCTATCCATTTTTGTCTCCTTTTAAAACAAAAGCCGACAGATACTGTCGGCTTTTCGTATTTTAAGCTTTTATTACTTGGAGATAAGTGCCAGAGTATCTCTTGCAATGAGAAGCTCCTCGTTGGTGGGAACTACCCAAACCTCTACCTTGGAATCGGGAGCGGAGATCTTGCAGAGCTTGCCCTTGATCTCGTCGTTCTTAGCGTTGTCAAGCTTGATTCCGAAGAAGTCCATATCTGCGCAAACGTCTCTTCTTACCTCGGGAGCGTTCTCGCCGATACCGCCTGTGAAGATGATAGCGTCAAGACCGTTCATAGCAGCAGCGAATCCGCCGATGTACTTCTTGATCTCGTAGCGGAGCATATCACCTGCCAGCTGAGCTCTCTTATCGCCCTTAGCTGCGGCAGCGGCAATGTCTCTGTTATCGCTGGAGATACCGGAAATGCCGAGGAAGCCGGACTTCTTGTTGAGGTAATCGCTCATCTGGTCAGCAGTGAGACCAAGCTTCTTCTGAACGAACTCAACAGCGGAGGGGTCAACGGAGCCGCTTCTTGTGCCCATGAGAACGCCGTCAAGAGGAGTGAAGCCCATAGTGGTATCAATGGACTTGCCGCCCTGAACTGCTGTGATGGAGGAACCGTTGCCAAGGTGGCAGGAAACTATTTTAAGATCCTTCAGGTCCTTGCCCATAGCCTCAGCAAGAGCTGCTGTTACGAAGCGGTGGGAAGTACCGTGGAAGCCGTACTTTCTTACGTGGAGCTTTTCATAGCACTCGTAGGGGAGACCGAACATATAAGCCTTTTCGGGCATTGTCTGGTGGAATGCTGTATCGAATACAACTACCTGAGGACAGTCTGCGGGGATTACCTTCTTGCAGGCTCTCAGAGCAAGTGCGTGGGGGTGGTTGTGAACGGGAGCCAGCTCTGCCAGACCGTCGATCTTGTCGATTACCTCATCGGTAACGAGAGTTGTCTCGCTGAATACCTCAGCGCCCTGCACGATTCTGTGGCCTACTGCCTTGATCTCGCTCATGGAGTCGATGACCTTGCCCTCGCCGGAGGTAAGAACCTCGACCAGCTTTTCAAAAGCCTCTGTATGTGTGGGGAAGCTGCAGTCCTCGTCAACCTTTCTGCCGTCAGCAGTCTTGTGGGAGATGTGACCGTCGATACCGATTCTGTCACAGTTGCCCTTTGCAAGAACGCTTTCGTCGTCCATGTTCAGGAGCTGGTATTTAAGAGAGGAGCTGCCTGCGTTAACTACTAAAACTAACATAATAACACCTTACCTATATCAATTTTTACATCTAACGATGATACCGATAATATTTTAGCACCATTTGTGCCAAAAATCAAGAGGCAAAAGCCACAATTCGGCAGATTTTGTGTTAATTATTATAGTATCTGCGTAAAATATGCCTGAAAACCGGTTCGAAATTTGGGCTGGCTTATGACGTACTATAAATATTCTCCAAATATCTGTCCTGTGAAATGTGTGAATTTGGAGAAAATTTGAATTATACTATTGTAATTCATAATTAAGTGTGTTATAATAATGTCACAGGGAAGTTTTCATCAGTCAAAACTTCGTATAACTTTGTGAAAAAATAAGGAGCTGATATTTATGAAGGGTGCATTCGGTGTTGCTCTGCTTACTATGATCGCTGCCGCTGCAGGTGCTGCTGCCGCTGTTTACGCCGTTAAGAAGCGTGAGGAGCTGGAACAGTATGACTACAGCTTTGATGATGATGACGAGATCTATTTCGGCGATGATGACGGCTGTGACTGCCGCTCATGCTCCGAAAAGGACGACTGCGATGACGCTGACGATGTAAGCAGCGACGTTGAGGAGCTTGAGGCTCTTGACGGTGCTGATGATGCGGACGTTGCAGCTGCTTCCGAAGCTGCTGACGATACCGCTGAAGAAAAGACCGAGGAATAATTTTTCGGATTTGCAGACAATGAAACAGCTGCCGTACTTTGTGTGCGGCAGCTGTTTTTTTATTCTTCCGTATCGGCCATGCTTATTTCCACTTCGTTGAGGGTGAAGCCCACATCTTCGAGTGTCTTGATGTAATCCTGTGCGGAACGGGGGTCGCCGTTTGTGATTGACACCGCTGCCCTGTTGTTGGGAACATCAATGAAAACTTCCTTTACGCCGAAATCTGGGTCAAGGACTTCCTTTGCCTTTTCACCGATGGCGGTAAGTTCATTCATTGAGTGAGCTACTGTCTGGTAGCGGACGCAGGTGTATTCGGACAGCAGGCTTGTGTAATACTCCGACGGCTCCTTTTCGGTGATGGCAACAAAAAGATTCTTGCCGTAGCTGTAAACTCCGCCGTAATCATCGGGATAAACAGTCTTGCCTGTGGATTGGAAGGACATGGTAAGGCGGGTGTAGGCGTTCTGGGGAGTGTCCTCAAATTCAAGCTGGGGCATTGTTGTCGTCTGCTCGGTGACTTCCTCCGTGACTGTGGCAGCTTCCGATGTCTGCACGGTATCGGAGGTGCCCAGGGTAACGGTTACTTCCTGGGAAATCGCACCTTCGGAAGTGCCGAGAGTATTATTGCCGCAGGAAGCCAGCAGCAGTGCCGCCATTACGGGCGGCAGTAATTTTTTCATATGCACGTATATCATTCCTTGGTAATTATCTTTTGGTATGATAATAATAGCATTTTATAATGTGGTTGTCAATATTAAAGTATGTCATGGCGCACAAAAATGTTTTGCGATGATATTGCAATTTTGGGAAAACTATTGAAATTTTCGCTGGCTTGTGTTAAAATATAAAATGATATAACCATATCCGAAAGGTTTGATGTAAGATGTTCAAAGGACGGAAAATAATTGCGTTATGTCTTACCAGACTTAGCAATGATGAAACCACTGCCAAAGTGGCTGAACTTAATAAGGCTCTTGTTGCCAAGGATTATCGGCTTTTTGTATATAACGCCTGCACTGATTTTTATCACAACAACAGGTTCGAAAACGCTGAGAAAAAGGTCTATTCCCTGATAGATTATAATGTTGTAGATGCTGTGGTGATATTCAGCGAGGCTTTCAAGGACACTTCCATCGTCGATGAACTGCGTATGGACGCTGAGGCCCACAATGTGCCTGTTTTTATTCTGGGCAACAGGTCAGAGAAATGCACCAGCTTTATTTTCGACTATGAGGCGGGCTTTGAACAGGCAGTGCGCCATATCATCGAATATCACGGCATAACCGATACGGCGATGATAGCGGGATTTAAAGGCGAGGAACATTCCGAGCAGCGTATTGCGGTATATAAAAAGGTGCTTGCAGAAAATGGTCTGCCCTTTAATGACAATATGCTGAGCTACGGCGATTACTGGTCAGACCCTGCACAGAAGGCTGTTGAGGATATGATAGCCAAGGGTCATGTGCCCAAGGCTATAATCTGCGCCAATGATATGATGGCGATAACTGCCTGTGCGGTATTGAACCGGCATGGATATAAAGTTCCTGATGATGTGGCTGTGGTGGGCTTTGACGGCACTGAAGAAGCAAAACAATGCACTCCGCCCATAACCACCTGCAGGTGCAGCTATTCCGACACGGCAAAAGCCATTGCCGATGCTCTTGAAAAGGTGTTTGCAGGCGGGAAAGTTCTTCATGATAACTATGTGGATTTTGTTCTTGATGTATATAATTCCTGCGGCTGCGATCCTGAACGCCCTCCTTATAATGTGGGCAACACTCTTAAAACTGTTCGGGAAAGATTTTGCAAGTATCAGGGCGACAATGCTCTTCTGTGCGAACTGGCACAGGAAATAGTTACGGGAGACAGTGCAGACTGCATTGTGGAAGATCTCAAGGAATATAATTTCTACAACATCTGTATTATGGTAAATCAGAGCTTCTGGAATGAGGCACTTAATCCACTGGAGGAAAAATGGAACGGCTTTGACGATGAGATGTGCATTCTCTATAAATCAGATGATGATTCAAAAAAATATCCCATGAACATCATGCGCAAAGATGTTCTTATTGACATCGACTATGTTATGACCCTTAAAAATCCTGTTGTGTTCAATGTGATCAGCTCATATGGCATTCCTATGGGATATATGTGCGTACATTTCACGGCTGATGTTAACGGCTACTGCATGATACCCCAGTATGTGTATGCTCTCAACAACGCTCTCAGCGGATACCGAAATGCCATGCACCTGAAATACACGGCCAAGAGCATTGAAAAGATATCCGAAAACGATTATCTTACAGGAATTTACAACAGAAACGGCTTCTATAAGCAGCTTTCGTGGCTCCAGAGGAAGAATGCGGGCAGGAATTTTACCGTTGCCTCCATTGACCTTGACGGACTTAAAAACATCAACGACCATTACGGCCATGACGAGGGCGACTTTGCCATAAGCTCCGTGGCGGATGCTATACGCAGTATCCCTATTGAAAATAAGATATGCGGACGCTTCGGCGGCGATGAGTTTGTGGTATGCGCCGTTACTGCCGCTGCCGATAATATTGGCGATGGAGCGGAGGGCATTATAAGGCGGCACGTTGAGAACTTCCTTGCCTGTCTTAACAAGGATCATGTAAAACCTTACCCCATAACTGCCAGCATAGGAATGTGCAGCACACGCATTGATTTTGATTTCGATGCCATGCTGAAGCAGTCCGATGAAAGAATGTATGCTGAGAAGAGCCTGAAACCAAACAGGCGCAGAAACTGAGTATAATAGTATCAAAATCCCCGTTCAGGTGTATATTTGGACGGGGATCATTGTATCTGAACTTGATTTAATGCTTTGAGCAGTATCGGGAATAAAGGTTCAAATATCATATCTGTCAAATTATATTTGTATAATTCATACTAAGCACCAATTAAAAACTATACAAAAAATTGAGCATAATCTTGCGTATATGGATTATGCGATGATTTTTTGTCTATAGTTTTATTGGTGATTAGTATCACATAAATTTCAGGATAATACTTGATTTTGGAAAATTGATGTGTTGATCTTAACTTGTTGCTTTTGAGAATGGTACAAATTTGATATGTTGATATCTGAATTTAAAACGATGGGGTGTCACAAATGGCGAAAAGTAAGATAACTTCCGAAATGCTGGGCGGGGCGATAAAAACAACGTCTGCACCGTCACGCAGGAGCAGGACGGATATTGCATTCATTGCAGTGCGGATACTGCCGGTGGCGGATATCATATTGACCTTTGTGCCCTCCGTAAATCCTGCACGCATAAGCTCAATGATAAACCGTAACCTTTCCCTTTTTACCTGCGGTATTTCCTTAAGTGAAATGTCAACGATAAAACAGCTCATAAATATAAAAGAGGCTGCCGCAGCGTTTGCTGCAACAGCCTCTTTTATTGGCTACAAACGCATATTTTGATACAAGTTTCATAGGGTTGCATTTGGTTGCATTTCTCATTAAGGGTTGCATCGTCTATTTATCTATGAGTTCCACAGGCGCTATATCTTGCCAAACGCAATGATCTGCTACAAACTGCCTATTCTCGCTAGGCAAGTTCATGAAATCGATAATGTGCTCATTCGGGAAAAGACTCTCGCAGTAGCTTGGAAAGACTCCCTCCGGTACAATTCCGATTCGTTCGGTTTCAAGTAATCGGCTTACCAGAGCATGCCCATCGACAAGTGATACCTGATATCCTGCTTTACGAATAGCCAAATAGAATTTTACAGTTTCAATTGTTCTGGTAAGTGCAGAACCCGAAATGACAAGCTTGAACCCATCCTCATAGTGCCTAACATATAGGGAGATATGAGTGGAATTACCGCCTCTGCATACTTCCCACGGGTGACCATATTTATCTTTGAATTGAAGCCACTTAATAAACTCTTCTTCAGAGGAAGCATCAATTTTTCCTAAACCATCATCTCTTCCATCAGCGTGACGGTAATACTGTTCTTTTGCCGAAAGGTCTGTGTCAGAATAATTGTTTGCCTTATATCCAAGAGCACATAGTTCAAAAAAGTCATTAGCGGTGAGATGAGGTATTCTTTCAGAACTATCAGATGGATGCTCATTCACCAAAGAAACAAACTCGTTAATTTCATCTTGCGTTATGTCTTCAAAGAAATCAGTGCGACACTGCGGGAATATGTCCCAGTAATCCTTACGAATTATCGTTCCGGTTCTGTGGTTGAAAGGCAGCGAGGAATTTATTCTTTCATTGTACGTGCCGGCGTGAAGTTCAGAAAGACTTTTTTTGATTTGTTCCAATATCCATCCGGTTAATTCAGAAATATCTTCTTTAAATGTGAAGTCCTTTTTCCGAGGATCTACTTCAATTACAAGTTCATGATTGAGGAATATCGCCCTATATCCGCAGTCTTCACGTTCAACTGTGCAAAGAGCATACCAAACAGTATCATTTGGGTAGTAAGTGTTCCACAGTTCCTCGAATTCACTTCTGCTCTCGACCTCTCCTTCTTCAAGAAGTTCATCGTAGTCTCCAAAGGCTTCAATAGGACCTCTATCTGCGGTTATCCATAAGTCATGAACATCATTGTCATCCCTTATTGGCTTAATCTGCTTCATTAGCATAAATATTTCGTCTATGTTCTTAACAGATTTATCATCAAACGGGATAGCACACTCATTTTGATGCCTATAGCGGTGCGCAAGGAAATCCAAATTGCCATCAATGACGGGTGCGTACATAGTTATTCCTCCGTTTCTTTACAGCTGATATCAAATTCATCAGTAATATTTCTCATAACCTCAGTTATGTGTTTGCAAAGGGTCATCAAGCCATTCTTGTCTAGATTTTGCATAAAGCGTTCCTGCTCCTCTGAAGTTAAATCGGAAAAACATCTATTTACCGGTTTTCCACCTCGAATAACTCTCGAATATACCCCGTCCAATTCTCGCGGAACGGGGTATTTGTTATTGATAGCATGTTCATTATTAATCATTTTGATTATCCATTCCTTTCATATGTATTATACCATAGTATCTGTCTCTTATACACATCTCCGAGCCCACG
>ENA-OYXX01000092-OYXX01000092.1-human-gut-metagenome-genome-assembly--contig:-NODE-92-length-39195-cov-11.336280_pt1 | contig 39195 bp, 49 predicted proteins | sample MGYA00243976_ERZ653434 | MGnify/ENA primary metagenome ERZ653434 (study PRJEB26926, sample SAMN06165112) | human gut metagenome | biome: ENVO:00009003; feature: ENVO:2100002; material: ENVO:00002003...
TCAGAACGTCGTGAGACAGTTCGGTCCCTATCTGTCGTGGGCGCAGGATATTTGAAAGGAGCTGTCCCTAGTACGAGAGGACCGGGATGGACGCACCTCTGGTGCACCGGTTGTCGTGCCAACGGCACAGCCGGGCAGCTAAGTGCGGAACGGATAAACGCTGAAGGCATCTAAGCGTGAAACCGCCCTTAAGATAAGATATCCCATCGAAAGAGTAAGACCCCTCAAAGACTATGAGGTTGATAGGCCTATGGTGTAAGCATGGTGACATGTTCAGCCTGCAGGTACTAATCGGTCGAGGGCTTGACCTTATTTCATCTCTTCTGATTACGCTTCTCTGTTACTTCCTTTATTCAATTTTCAGGGTTTGATACCTTGAATATATGATAGCCGGTGCATATGGCTATGAGGTTCCACCTGTTCCCATTCCGAACACAGAAGTTAAGCTCATACACGCCGAAGATACTCAGATGGTGACGTCTCGGGAAAATAGGGCTGCGCCGGCTCTTATCATATATACCATATTCCTCAATAGCTCAGTCGGTAGAGCGCATGACTGTTAATCATGATGTCGCTGGTTCGAGTCCAGCTTGGGGAGCCAAAGCATACACAGGCGAACCGTTGGTAATAATCAATGGTTCGCTTTTGTTATCAGTTAAGAGAATAAAATAAAAAACCGCCGCCGATAAGAGTCCCTCAGCTCATACCGACGGCGAATTTTTTATCTTACATTGATTTAATAAAGGCACCCGGATAATCTTTTTTCACTGTTTTAAGGTATGCCTCGGCATTTTCCCTGGAACTAAAAGCCCCGACCTGCACATAAAACATCTGATTGCTTTCGACAGCAGGCATAAACATCTGCTGAAACTTTCTCCAGTTGGCAAGCTCTGCCTCTGTGTGTGTCCACATTGCGGGGCACAGCTTGCCTGTTACCTGGTGGTGCATGATAACATGGTCAGCAGAAATGCCGTATGTTTTCATCAGGTGCTTGACCAGCTCAGCTGCCAATGTCAGCTCCGAATCGGTGAAATACCAGTCAGTATCATTGGCACTGAGCGACTTTTTGTTTTTCTTGTTGCTGCAAATCTCAATGTTGATGCAGTTGCTGTTCCTGCACTTGCCGTAATACCTACCACCCTCAGATGTGGACATCTTGGTGTATTTTACACCACCTGCGCCCCATGAATAACGGTTTGCAATGTCAGGATTATAGCAGACAACATTTTCATCGTCAACGATAAAATCAGCACTGGCAGGATTTGTGGGATTTGCTCCCGCCCTGAACCATGCTGCAAGATTGTGTGCACTTCCCGCAGCCGATGAGGTGCCTGCCGTGTAGTGGATCACTATCCATTCGATGGATCGCCCTTTGGCAACAGTGGTGTTGGCAGTGCCTGTATCCATTTTGATGTTAATGCTCATCATTTTTGTCCTCCCCCGAATTATCATCACGTATCTGCTCCAGCACATCAATCAGCTTTTGGGGCAGGGGCAGACCCAGATTTCCGCAGTTTTCGAGGACAGATATGCCCTCGTTTCCGATGTAGTACATAGACACCACCGTGCGGATAACATCACCGTTGTGCGTAACATAGCAGTCGAGATAATGCGCAATGCCCACAAGCAGCAGTATGCAGACCTTGCGCACCAGCCCCCAGAAGCCCACCTCCGAGGACAGCTCTCTGCGTTTCACCGCTACCGCCACGCCTGTTATGTAGTCAATGGTGATAAACGCCACCAGCGCATACATAATGCCGTCCATACCGCCGAAAAATCCCGATATGGCAGTAACTATGCCGCCGCATAAAATCTTGATAAATTCCGTAAATTTGTCCATTTTTATTCCTCCTTACACCCTCAGAACGAAATTGCCGACCATTCCGACATATGTGTCATCGCCGATTGTAAAGACACTGCCTCGGACAGGTTTTTCCATACCGCCGTCGGCGGACATAACATGATTTTGGATAACCCCTGAAGCCGCAAATGTAAACGGCTTCATGCAATACGACGAAGTAGTGCCGACCGCTTCCGTTCCGTAATATTGAGACGTGCCGTTTTGAACACCATTTCCAATAAACCAGACAAGATTATAGGTATCCGCAGTAACCTCAACGCCGCACTCAGTGCCGTCAAATTTGGTAGCCGAGTGGATAGAACAACACCACGGTGTAGTGCCCAGACCCAGTCCAACCATATCCGTATCAGAGATGATATAGAGATACGGGTCTCCGCTAAGAGCAACGCTTGATGATGCCCAGGCAGGAGACTGGTTGCCCGTCTTAGTTGATACCGTATAGTTGCTGCTACTATTCACTTCAATGGCGATAACCTTGTCGTTAATGTTGGCAAACTTCGGCGTCAGTGTGCAGCCTGTTTCCGTATATGTGATGTCAGCGACAGTTGTCAGGAGATTTTCCACTGAATGGAGCCACTCGAGGATTTTGGCAGTGTAATTAGCCTGTGTTCGGTCGTCTTTTGACATACCGAGCGTAGGCTGGTACTTATATAATTTTCCCATTTTAAATTTCTCCTTTCTTAGAATTTAAAACATGTACCATAGCTGCATGCCATATATTTCTCATCATTTATGGTAAACAGCATCAATTTGTCTGGGAGAGTCATTCCGCCATCTAAAGTATATAGATGATTGTTAATCAAATGGAGCGCGTCACATGTATGGGGTTTAACACAATAGTTTGTGCTGCCTCGATCCGTTGATAGATTTGATACGCGGTGATAACCTGTTCCATTCGATGTCACCATTTCTGGGGTGTATATACCACCACTATTCGGAATGGCAAATGATATATATTGTTCATCACCATCAAAACTAATAGTATTCATGACTCCCATAAATATCGAATTGGTCGTTATGCCGAATCCAGCGCCGTCATCTGCAACCCAAACATATAATTTAGGGTCGCTTCTGAGGTACTCGGTTATACTTGCACCGGTTTTACCATCTGCACTGTTCATGCTCCATAGACATATCTTACTATCATCGTTCACCCATATCTGTTGGGTAACCTCGTTTATATTAGTATCCACCGGTGCTAGATTCACCCCGTTACCACTAGTGAAATCACTCATTGTGTAAAAAGGTGAGGGTACATCTTCCAAAGAGTGAACCCACTCCTTGATAACCGTTCGATAGCCTTCAACAGTCCGATCAGCAGCGCTCATTCCCTTGGTTGGCTGATAAACTTTAAGCTCTCCCATTACCCAACCACCTCCGTGTCGGCTTCCTCAATCAGCTCTCCCACTGCGTAAATTGGAACTATCTGACCATACAACGTTAATCCGCCTGTTTTCAATCCGCCATCACCTCCCTTCTTGGCTACCTTAAAACGGTTGCTGTCGCTGTACTGACCAACGACTGTGACAGTGCCATTTCCATTCAGGTACAGCATAGTGCCGCCGCAGTTGGCAATAACAAAACTGCTGTCCTTAGCGACAGTCACTACACCGTCAGCACCTGCTGTGCAATCCGCATTTACTGTGGAAATGTACACAGGTGCGCTGCTATCGTTCCTGATACCGTAGAACGGATAACGGCGGTCAAATTCGACAACGGTCAGACCGCTGACATTTACGGTTGTTTCCTGGGTTGTTATCATATAAATTCCTCCTTTAATTTTCAGATTCTGTTTCAGTACAATACGTATTATAGAACACTTCTGCGACATCTTGATTGATAGTCATCAATTCGTCAGCCGTTAAATCAGTGTTTGTAAATACCATGTTTTCACTACTGAATGGAAACACCAAAACATATGGTGAATTGGTATGATATTTTGTCTGAGAACTTATTATCTCTCCTGATGGTGAAAATCGTTCTGTAATTTGCTGATACGGCTGGACTATGCTTACACGTCCGCCATCTCTGCACAAGTCCACGGTGGAAAATGTCGTAATTGATGTGCTTGTAATTTGGCTGGTAATAGTCTGGGCTTTATATTCCGTTTGAGAATTTTTATAGAAACTTTCCGTTGAAGTATCTCTTCCGTGATATGCGCCTATAATCGGAACCCCGTTTTTACACAGCAGTCGATAATATTCGGCATATACTTTGTGATATATGCCTGTTTGAACAGCACCATCATCAGGTACAGTAAAAGGCGGATAAACAGGTTGCCCTCCCCATAAGGTGGATATGCTGCGCTTTCGCACGGAAAACTCATATTCCCCGAATGTAATTGCCGCAACAGACGGAAAACTCGCCACCGTTTGTGCAGACAGTCCATCACCTCCGCCCTGCTGCGGCACATCAACCGTCACAGGCGCAAATCCCACATACCCCTCAGCCTTTTCAGCGTCGGAAACATTGTATGTGCCGTTTTCTGTTATGGTTATGGGCTTGACCTTGCCTCCCTTACCATTCGCCAGCCCCAGCAAATACCACATCATATCATCCATCGCCGCTCACCTCGCTTGTCGTGGGAATAATGTTGCCGTCTGTGTCCTCAGTAATGGCGTACTCAAAAATCTTGCCGTTGTAGTTCGCCCGGAGGCTTTTGCCGTCCTCAGCAATTTTCACCGCAGTGGGCATCATACCATTCAGGATAGCTCCCGCAAATCTGGCAACACCCTCTCCTGCCATCTCAAAGCCGTATTCGGTCTTGGAGTTCTCGTTCACAAATTTTATGCCCTGTCGGGTCATTTTCGTGTTGCCGTTGACCTCGCCTATCTGTACACGGTCAGCCAGAGGGTCATATTCATTCTCCTGCACACTGTTCCGCCCCATTTCGGCATACAGCCCAAAGTCGGTAATTCTCAGGCGGCAGAAGTTCGTCACAAGCGTTGTTTCACCAAAGGTAATGCCCGCCCCGGGGGCAGGATACGCACTTACAAGAGCCTTGCAGCTCCACGCCCTGTAGGACTTGTTCTGTATCGCACCGATGACCGCACCTGCCAGCTCTTCCGAGGCATAGACCGAACTTATCTTCATCGTGTGATATGCGTCCGTGCCGCCGCCCGAAGCGTATGTCCTGCTGCCGTCAGTCATGATAACGCTGCCGCAAACCTTGGTCAGACCGTATTCAATGCTGCTGTACTGGTCAGCCGAAAACAGCGCCGATGATGCGCCGCTGGCAAAGGGCAGAAATGTAAGCACCCCGCCCTGTACGAAGAAACAGCCGCAGGCCGCCTCCGCCAGGTCGGAGAGTATTTCCTTGGCAGTCCGTCCGAAGACCTTGTCCTTGGGGCATTTGGTGATTTTTGTGCCGATGATGTCACCCGCAGCGATCTCCGTAAATCCGCATATGCTTTTGATGTTGGCAAGCACGGCGCTTACAGATGCAAATTTGGGCTTGTTTTTCTTGTCAGAGCTGTTGCTGCTATCGCTGCTGCCGTTGCTGTCACTGTCGGACGAACTATCACCGCCCGAGCTGTCCTCCTCCGCCGTGAAATCACTTTCTTCAAGGGTGCATTTGGCAGATGTGAACATCGCCCTGTCATAGCAGGTGAAGCTCAGCCTGCCGCCCGAGGGCTTCCTGCTGCTCACATAGAACACAGGCACCTCAGTTCCGCAGGAAACAAGTACCTCCGCACCATAGGGGAACAGCCCCACGGTGTCATCGTCATAGTCGCAGGCAGGAACATCAAAGGTCAGCTGCTGACTGCAAACGCCCCTTGCACCGTATCCGTCCGCAGTGTATGATATCTGCAGGTTATTGAAGTGCGGCACATCAATGCCGCCGATGCTCAGAGCAAGGCTAAAGGCGGGAGCCGCCCACAGGAGCGGCGCTTTCAAGGGTCAGGGACATATCCCATTCAAGCCCCTTGCCACGGCTCACAGCCTTGTAAGCCGTTTTCTTGAACTGTGCCGACACCGCTGCAGGGGAGGAGTAGGTCACAGGAAATGTCTTTCCGCTGACAGCGCCCGATATCTTAGCCGCCGCAGATGTGGGGACCTTTTTCAGCGTGATGTTCAGCGTAATGATATCCCCTATATAGCCGCCCACAGTGGAGCCGTCATGGTTCTCAAATGCGCTGCTGTCCTTTTTGGGGGCGGAGCTGACGGTAAAATCCGTCACATATCCGTCCGCCCTGACGTTGTTGATAACAAGTTCAAGCATATTATCTTCCTTTCTGCACATTGACGCTCTGGGTGTAGTCCAGCGAATATTCACCGCACACCTTGCTGTCAAGGGTGAGGTCTCCGCCTGTGACCTCTACATTCACATTTACATTCCGGTTTCCGCTGTTTTCCGCAGCGTTCTTGTATGATACCTCGGTGGCAACAGTGCCGCTCACCTGAGTGAAAGCGGAAATGTTCATCAGCTCGGACAGCTTGCCGCTGAAACCGCTTGCGAACTGCTCCGCAGCTGCCGCACCCGAATCATAGGCGTTCACCCCCATGTCCGTGAGAGCCGCCGCAAAGGCGTTCTGCATATTTTCAGCGTCCTTGGCGTAAAGGTCGGCGGACAGATCATCTGCTATCTGCTCCTTGCGTTTATACAGCTCGATGACCTTTTGGCGCTCTTCTTCACTCATACCCGCAAGATATTCTGCCATCTTGGCACCGTCCTCGGCGGACATACTGTTCAGCTCTTCGAGGAGAGCAGCACTTGCTCCGTCCTCTTTCAGAGCCTTGATGTCAGCGTGATATTTCTCCATGGCGGCTATCTGCTTTTCAATGTCATTTACCTTGTAGATGGTGGTCTCATTGCCGTCCTCGTCCGTTTCCTTTTCAACGGAAAAAACAGAACCGCCCACAGCCATGAGCCGTGAACGGTAGTCGCTCTGTGCAGTGAGCATATCGGAATATTTTTTCTGATAAAGGGCGTTCAGGTCGTCAAGGCTCTCGCCTGCGCTTTTTATCGCCTTGTTCTGGCTGTCCTCCCGGTCGTCCAAAGCCTTTTTTTGCTGCTCCTGCTCATAGGCACGGAGCTTTTCGTAATAGCCCCAGTGCTCGGTGTTGCTTTCATCGCCGTATTTTCTCAGCAGTTCAAGCCGCTTTTGATACAGCGCATCTTCATCGGCAATAATGCCCATGGCATATTCATGGTCAATCTTCTGCCACTGGTTTTTAAGCTCCTCGTCATTCATCTGTTCGGCGGCAGTCTCGGCGAGGGTCTTGTTGGCTTTGAGCTTTTCCTTGCCACGTTCCAGAGCATCAAGAGCGGCTTGGTTCTGCTGCTCGATGATGTCCTGATTCATCATGCGTGATACATCTATCTCCGTATCGCCGAACTTACTTATAATGTTCCTGCGCTCCAGGAGCTGAGTATTAAGAAATTTATTCTGCTCTTTGATACCTTCAATTTCCTGCTCGGCTGCGTCAAGCTGAGCGTTAAGGTCAGCCATAAGCGCATTCTGTTCAGGGTCGCTCCATGTGTTGTGGATATTATCCCTTTGAATGTTTATCTGCTGCCGCTGATTGTACAGCTCCATGAGACGTTTGTTGTTGTCATCGACCTGCTTTTCCATATCGTCATAGCCGTCAAGAGCCGTTTCATAAGCCTGCCTGTTGTCGTCAGGGTCATTGCTGTCCGCAAGCTGACCCAGAAGCTGTATCTGTGTGGCTATTTCCCTATTGGCGTCGTTAAAGCTTTCCTTTATATCTCCCTCATACCCTATAAGGTCTCTTTGCCTGTCAATGTATGAAGCCAGAGCAACGCCTCCGCCGATAGCAAGAGTTCCCACAGCCACCCAAGGAACGGCATTCATGGCAATTCCCAGAGCACCTGTGGCAGTGGCAGCACCCGATGCGGCAGCTGCATATGAAGATACGGCAGTCGCCGCAGTGTTCGCAGCGGAAAGCCCCTTGTAAGCAATGACCATAGCACCCGCAGTCTCGGCAGCGGTGATAAGCTGGTCGCCGTTGTCGCAGAACCAGTCCAGACCGTCAATGAGCTTGGGAATGCCCTCATCAACGGCAAATTCGGCAGCCTTTACAGCAAGGTCGCCGAATTTCTCAGCCAATGTTTCAAGCTTGCCTCCAAGCTCTCCGTTCAGCTGTTCATTCAGGTCTCCGAAAATTCCCGTGACCTCCTGAACAGACGTGCGCAGAGGCTCGGAGAATTTCTCAAAAGCGGTAACGCCCACAGCTTCCAGAGCGGACTGCATAATTGTGATGTCACCCTTGAAATTGTCGTCCATGGTCTTTGCCATCTGCTCAGCAGCCCCGTCGCAGTCGGATATGTACCCTCTCAGCTCTTCAAACCTCTGTGACGTTGTACCGAGCAATGCGTTTACAGCCTTTAAATCCACCTTGTTGAAGATGTCACTCAGCGCCTGAGTTTTCTTCTGCTCCGTCAATGGAGCCAGTGCACCGTCAAGCTCGCTGAAAACATCGGCAAGATCACGCATTTTTCCCTCGTCATCAAATACCTTTATGCCCAGATTTTCAAGAGCTGCAGCCGCAGTGTCCGTGGGAGCGGACAGGCTGAGGATTATATTTCTCAGAGCCGTGCCGCCCTCAGCACCTTTTATTCCGTTGTCGGCAATAAGTCCAAGCATTGTGTCAAGCTCTTCAACACCGCCCGAAAGGGACTTTGCCGTGCCGCCTACAGTGAGGATAGCCTCACCCAGCTGAGCGACGGAGGTATTTGACTTCTGAGAAGTCTTTGCCAGCTTGTCGGAAAATCCTGCCAGCTCATTTGTCTGCAAGCCCAGAGCCGACATGGAATCCGTTATCATGTCGGAAGCATACGCAAGGTCAATGCCGCCTGCCGCAGCCGTGTTCAGGACTACGGGAAGAGCCTCCACGGATTTCTGCGCATCATATCCCGCCAGAGCAAGATAGTTCAGCGCTTCTCCTGCCTGAGTGGCAGAGTATTTTGTGGTCGCACCCATTTCCTTTGCCGCTGCCGAAAGCACACCGTATTCATCAGCCGCCGACGTAATGCCCATGGTAGCCGCCACCTGGGACATGGAAGCTTCAAAGGAGGAGCCTGTCTCTACCACGTATTCCGCAGCCGTCTTGAACGCACTTTTCACCGCATTTGCAATATCTCTGGCAGCATTCGCCGCAAGATTTCCGAGGGCTGTCTGAGCCGTGCCCGAAAGCTTTTCTGTCTCCCTTTCCGTGCGCCGCAGCCCGTCAGTCACGCCGTCGGTGTCTATCCGTGTGTTAAAAATAAGGTCACCGTCATTCAATATCCCTCACCTCCTTATGAATCAAGAAATCTTCTTGCCTCCTCTATCATTCTCAGCTCGTTGGCTGAAACCGGAAGCGCATAGACCTGCTGCATTTTTTCAAGGAACTCCCGCCTGTAGTCTGGCATATCGTCCGAGATGTCAGCCGTCCGCCAGCCGCATATGTCAGTGAATCGGCAGTCATGCAGCCCCATGAACAGCCCACGGAACTTCCACCAGTGCATTTTTGTCTCCCATAGGTCAATGCCGTATTTTTCATAAAATGCAGCGGCTATCATGGGAAAGTCTGCGTCAAAGCTGTAAGCTCTGCGGCTTGAAAGCATTGCACCACTCTCGCTCGTTTCCTTGGGCGGTTCACCGCATCGGTAGAACCACAGCATAAACATCGCAGCCCGTGAAAGGTCACGGGGCATTGCGGGAAAAATGAGCCTCAGGGCAGTTATGACCAGCCTGTCCTCAGGGATACGGCTGTCGGTGATAAGCTCCTCGAACCTCATCCATACAGAAAAATCGGTGCGGAGCGGCAGCTCTGTCACGCCGCCGTCCGTCACCTCAGTGTATTCAGTGGGAAGTCTCTGCGGGAGCATACTTTTTCAGCACCTCTTCCGTCACCTTTGCGGAAGCACGGTTCAGGAACACCCACAGCGCACCTATCTCATCGGTGTCAAGACTGCCTGCATCAGTCACGCCTGCGTCATCGCCGAAATGCTCATTTACGAACTCATCGCCCAGATAAAGCTTTATGCCCTCCAGCGTAGCCTCTGCCGCCGTTACCGCATCGGGAGCCTTGACTATCTCAGCTGCAATGCGCCTTGTCTCCTGCACGAAATATGCAGTCTTTGTGGGTATCTCAACGCTTTTGCCGTATATGGTAACGGAAGTGGGGTTCCTTTCGTAGTTAAATTCCATGTTATTCCTCCGTATTTACAGCTTTACTTTCGGAATTGGCAGAAGCAGCTTCTGCAGTATCCGCAGTAAATGTTCCGCCGCCGCCCGATGAGGCAGGAGCAAACTTGCCGATAACAGGGTCGCCCAGACCGTTGAACGCACCCGAAAGCTTCATCTTGTTGTTGTTTTCGGAAGTGCCTGAGGGAGCGACCGCACAGGTCTCCATGCGTGCCACATAACCGCCGCCCGAAACAGCGTTGAACTTTTCCACTGTCAGTATCTTTACAAGGCAGTCGCCCAGCACCTTGCGGTTTTTGTATATCTCATACACCTTTTTGATGGTGGGGTCGGAATACATAAGGTCGCACTCAAAGTTGTATGCGGTCTTGTAGCTTGTGGTGTCGGTGCTTTCGGTATCCATGTTGATGTACTTGGTGCTTTCCGTCTGAGCGGAAGTTGCGTCATCGAACTTTGACCAGCCGTCACCCATTCTTGCCCACTGAGGCGTTTCACTGGAGCTTACGTCCATGTAATGTTCCAGCTGAGTCCTTTTAACTATCGTATTTGACATTAACAAACATTCCTTTCTTCAATGTATTCAAGAGTTATGCTCATCTGATAGGTGCATTTCTTACCGTCCTTTTCGTACTCAAAAGGTACAGCTCCGTCCATGCGTATATCCTGAGCCGTGCGGTATTCGGGGAGAGCGGGAAGCTCCTGCACGTTCAAAAACCACCTGCGCAGATCGTCAAGAAAAGCGCTGGTCTGTATCCTGCGCAGGTCATCGTCCGACAGGCTGCCCAGGAAGAGAGAGGCGTGCATGGCTTTAAGCTCGCTGCCGCAGAGATATGTCTGCAATACCTCGGTGCTGTCCTCCACAATTCCTGCACAGTCGATGTCATCGCTGCGGAAATTCACCTGCATGGTGTAATCCGCCAGCAAAGGGCAGCCGCAGAGGAAGTCCCACAGGGATTCAATAACGGAATCAGCCACGATATCTGCACCCCGCTATCTGAGCAGCCCCTGCAAGGATAGTGTGAACGTGAGCTGCTTTCATTCTCTCGAACCACAGCCGTCCTCTCAGACCGCCTCTTGCCGTGCCGCTTGCCCCATGTCCGCTGTTGCTGTAGTAATTTTTTCGGGCATAGGGAGCGGTATAAACAAGCTCACCTGAGCCTATCACCGTGCCTCTTATGCCTGAGCGGATAAGCTCGCCTGTGTCCTTGGGGGTGTACCTGTCGCAGCGCCTCAGGCATTCGCTGTCTATGAATTTCTGTACAGACCCGCCCTGCGCCAGCCTGTGATTTATGCAGATCTGTTCAGCACTCATAGGCTTGAAAACTATCATCTTATCACTCCTATCTTACTCCCAGCATTATGTGCCGCATACTTCGGGAACCGAAGTTGTTCACCGTTATGCTGTGTACGTGCAGGCCGCTGTACAGCTCCTTGTCGGTGGGGTCACTCATTTCCCCGAAAAATATGTAGTCGCCTTTTCGGATATCGGCAGCGATGTCGGGGATAAATATCTTGGCAGTGTCGGCGTTTTCCTCGCCGTATTTTTGCACTTCATAGGCTCTGACCTCCTGCCACATGCAGGGGAATGTGCCTGCCTTTAAGACGGTCTTTCCCGCCGTCCTGAAAATGGTGCATATGCCGTTGGTTATCATCACCCACACCCCCTGAACATCAGCTTCACGCCGCCTGCATAAACATTTCCCAGATATATCTTCACCGCATTGTACCTCGCCGAAGATACCTCCGCCTGAGACCTGTCGCCGTAGGTCACGGAATAGCTGCCTATGGTCTCGGACTTCACATCTGCCGCCCTGCCGCATGAATACATATCATCAGCGCAGGCGCAGCAGGCACGGCGTATCTTGCCGCCAATGTTTTCGTCCGCCAGAAGCTCGGGAATTATCCTGTCGAATGTAGCAGCGTCAATATAAGCAGAGGCAGGCTCCGCAAATCTTGCAAAGTCCGCCTCGCTCATGGTGCCGTGAAAAACCTCGCTGTAAAACTTGTAATCAGCGTATGCCATTCTCAGCTCCTTTGACGACAATCAGGCGTGAGAGCAGTAAATGCCCGCAGCCTTGTTTTCGTAGGCGTCGGTGAGACCGTAAGCACGGTAGGAGAAGATGTATGCGTCCGCATCGGGGTTAGCGTCAGGGGAGATCACCTTGCTTACAGTGTGCTTGCCGAACTGGATAACAGCAGGCTTGTGAACTATCATGAAGTTGATAGGCGCACCTCCTGCGGAGGTCTGCTTGTAGTACTTGCTTGCAGTCCATGAAGGAGCGCTGTTGCCCGTAACAGGGGAGTAAACGCCGTCGGAAACGGTGTAATAATCCTTGTAGTTTGTGCTCCAGTCATCGGGCTGGGCAGCTGTCACCTCATACACCGCCTCAGCTCTCTTGAAGCCGCCTATCTCCTCGCCGGAAGATGTGCCGTTGAGCAGGGAAACAGCAGTCCAGAAGCGTGACTGAGGCACCTTGATAATGCCCGCAAAGCCCTCAAGCACACTCTTTGAAACATAGCTGTAAAGGCTCTGAGCCGCATTGTAAAGGGTGGGGGTAACAAAAAGATATCTGCCGTCCGCAGGAACTTCCGCCTCGTCCAGTACGTTCACGCCCTCTCTTACCGAATCCATGAACGCCTCAGCACCGCTGATGGTCTCAGTCTTTGAACCAATGCCGTTGATGGCAGCGTAGGAAGCAAAGCGCACAGCGTCCATTTCGGGAACAGCCTTGGTGCGGATAAATTCGCTTGCAAGCTTGCCGAACGCCAGACCCGCAGTCTCCTCGTTGTCCATAGCGTCAACGCTGAACTTGCGTCCTCTGTCGTAGTTGAACTTCACGGTCTCGTTGGTGATCTCCACATTGCCCTGAACATAACCGCCGTTGCGGGAGTAGTCAGCCAGACCGTCCATGCTTATCTTGGGGATAATGATCTCGTTTGCGTTTGCGCCCGCCTGTACAAGGGAGCCGTCCATATCCAGCACGGAAGAGCAGGAAGCAGCCTTGTAAACATCGTCCAGCAGGTCAATGTACTTCTTGAAAAGTGCAATAGCATTTGCCATGTAAATTCCTCCTTTTAGTGTATAAAAATAGCCTCGTTCATCTCAAAGATAAACAAGGCTCATCTCTTGCTTTGTTCATGCCGTCCTCCTTACTTTGTGGCGAGAGGGGGAAGCCCCATAACAGCCCTTGCGGCGCTGTCGTCCGCCTGACCGCCCGAACCGCCGCCTGTGGGGCCCATGTACTTAGGCACAGGCTCGCTGCTCTCGAAAAGAAAGTCGTTTTCCTTGGCGATCTTGTCCAGCTGCTCCGTGAGACCCACGATCTCGCCGTTTGAGAGCTTTAAGCCGTCCATGTTGAGCAGCGCCTTTACGGCAACAGCGTTTCTGGGCTTGCGCTCCGAGAGCTTGCCTTCAAGAATGTGGTCAAACTGCATCTTTTCCAGCTTTGCGGCACTTTCCTTCTGCGCCGCCGCCAGCTTTTCCTTGTAGTCGTCGGCAGTCTTTTTAAGCCCCTCATAGTCCAGCTTGCCGAACTCCTCAATCTGCTTGTTGGCGGCGCTGAGCTGACTTTTCACGTCCTCATAGTCCCCGAACTTGGCGGAAACTCCGTCACAGTCCTTTTTGTTCTCCGCAAGTATCTGCGAAGCGTTTTCCTCGGATATACCGAACTTGGTAAGAAATTCCTTGGTCATGTTTTTTCCTCCCTAATATAAAATGTTTAACCCCCTCGATTTCGAGGGGTTATGTTTTGGTGGAGCCAACAAAACGTGATTGGCATAAAAATAGCGCCTTGCAGTCAACTGCAAAACGCTTATGTGAGTATAAAAAATTGCCCTACTAAGTAAGGCGATCAGTCGATAAATTCGATTTCTTCAACATCTTCTTGCAGAAATTTATATCCTCCAACACCTATTGCCCAGCAGGCAACTTCATTTGAATCCTCGTCTTCGTGATATCCCATACAGATCCCCTCATATACAGTTCCGTCAGTTGTGGTCACTCTGACCTTCTTTTTTTTATAAAAAGCATCGGCATCATCAACTGCTTTACTCCATTTTTCAAAACTTATCACTTGATTATCACCTCATTAAAACAGGAAAAATGTGCGCACCTTTGTTTTCATCATATTTGATCTGAACTCTGTTAGTAGCCTCATATTTACCTGTTTTTTTATTGTAAGTACGACCGGCTTCAAATGGCAAAGTAATAAACTCATCGGGATACTTGTTATTGCCTCGGAATTCATAATGATCACCCGTTCCCGCATACCTGTTTATTAAATCCTGCGGGTCAAGACCCTTTGCAAGTATGCTTCTGGGGGTTACTTTTCCGCCTGACTGCACAGCTTGCTTGACCTGATTTTTCCAAACCTTGCCGTTTACGTGCTTGGACTGATTTTTGGTATCCACGGAAGTATTGACACTGCCGCTTGCAAGAGCATTTCGGAAGCTGTTGACCTTTAAGCCTATTGTAGCATCTCCATTGCCTAAAGTCAACATTTTTTTGTATTCGGCTGCACTTCTGCTTGCCTGACTGTGACCAAATCCCCCGACCTGGACCCTCTCGTTCCTCAAAGAAAGCCCCGCAGCCTTGGAAAATCTTCCGTACTCCTCTTTCTGCCTCCTGAGAAGCACCGACTTTTCCGTGAACCTGTCCTTATCGTCCGTGGCATCAGCCGCAAGTATCTCTCGCTTGGTCTTGCGCATGGAGCGTTCCATAGCCCTCTGCCGCTGGGTCGCCTCGTAATAGGTGTAGGTCTTGCCGTTGTATTCAAAGGGCGGCGGGTCGATGTTTTTAAGCTCCTCTTCCGTATAACTTGGTTCGGAAATGCCCTCTATAACAGGGTAAAAGTCATGTCGGCAGTTGGCGCCTTTAAGACCTGTCACTGTGCCGTAGCCCGTTACATCTCGGAGAGATGGATATTTCTTTGATTTCCCCGAAAGGGAATACCACTTGCCCTGCCACTGGGCGTGGTCGGGTCTTGCACCTGCGTGAGCATCGACCTCCACAATGTCCGTGTCAAGCTCCGCCGCATTGTGTTCCGAGACCTTGCCCGTCATTTGCGAAAGCCCCGTAAGAACAGCCCTGCGGGCAGCCACATCAGCGTGACACCTTACCCCCGAAGCATAATCCACAAACTGCAAACCGCCCTCTGTGAGCCGCCTCGTGGCGTTCCTGACCGCCGTGTTGTGATCTACAGCACCCGTCATCACCTGCATATACGCATAGTCGAGACAGTCCCTGTAAGCCTCCGCCGCATCGTGAAACCGCACCTGACCGTTTGACCCACGGTAGGAAAATCCCATGGATTGCGTAAAGTTTCGCAATTCTCCCTTGGTCTGGTTCACGCTGGCAGTTACCGCCTGCTGAAAGAAGTCGTTGTATTCATAAGGCGTGTAGCCGACATTCGCCTGTGCATATGCTTTTTTATAAAACTCGTCGGAAGTCTGGGCAGCGTCAAAGAATAATCGGTCAACAGTCTCATCGGAAAGCTCCGAATATTCGGATATCTTCTGCTTGATGTACTCCGTTCCCGCACCCAGCTCACGAAGCCGCAGCACCTGATGCTCCGCACTGTCGGTAAGATACCCCGCCTTTGCTATCCTGCGGCATATGTCGGCGATGATATCCTCCTCGAGCCTGAGAAAAAGCTCCTCCAGCTCCGCAGGCGCACCCTGCAAATAGTCGGGAGTAAGCATTATTCAAAGCTTTCGGGGAGCATTGCCGCCGCCTGCTCCTCCGTCTCGCCGTAGCGCTTCATGCGGTATTCCACAGGAGACATGATCCCCGCAGAGACTTCCTGGAGCCATATCTTCTGTTCGGTCTCGCTGTCGGTAACAAGGCTGTCATCAAAGTCAAATGACTGCTCGCACGCCCCTCTGGGGGCAAGCTCATGTATGTCGCAGAGCATATCAAGTACCTGCACAAACTCCGTGAGAGCCTTTCTGACGTTCGCCTGAATGGCTGATACCGTGGCATATGACCGCTGCTTGGAAGCCTTTATCTCGGTGGCAGTCTTGTCCGTGTCCTGCACCTCGGAGAGGGTACCGAAAGCAAGTCCGCACTGCCGTTCTATCTGCCGAAGAAGATTGTTGAGCCCGTTCCTCTGAGCCTCTTCACGTATCTGAGGCGAGAAAACATTGAACGCCTGGTCTTGGTTAAAGTCCAGCGTCTTTATCAGCCGCCTGTTGAATTTGGGAGCCGTCTCCGTGCCGTCATTGCCACGCTGCACCGCCGTCACATCGGCATATACCGCCAGCTCCGAGCCTTCAAATTCCCATATGCCTCTTGTGAACTGCATATCCGCTTCCTCGATAGTGGAGATTGCCGCATTGAACACCGAGACCCCCAGCGGGGAACGCCTGTCAATGATGTTCGCCCCGGGCATTTTCATATATACAAACAGCGGCCGCTTTATTCCAGAGAACGTCGCCGACGGAGCAATGTCCGCCCATTCCGCAACCGCCCCGAGAGCTATCTCTCGCCCTATCTGAGCCGAGCTGTCGGACACATACGCCTTGTTCACCACTGTGTAATTCGTACCCGAAAGGGAGTGCTTTTCAAGGCGGGTGAAATATCGTCCCTTGCGGACTATCCTGTCAGCGAAAACGCATTCGGTGATGTTGTCACCGTCATAGCCCGATACCGCCGCAGCGTCCGCCTGAATGATGTCGGTGTATATCTTTCCGCCCGATACATAAGGCTTGAGAAATACCCCGCCCAGAGCACAGGCATATTCCACCCACACGGGAGACAGCGCCACCGCTTGACTGTACGCAACGGAAAGATGATCCGCCCTCGGCGAGCCAGTCAGCTCCGAGTTAAGCTCCAGCGTGACCAGCCTTGCCATTTCGTGGGCCACAGAGTAGGGGAGATTAAGGCAGCGCACATTGCTGTCAGCCACAGCCCATGGCGGCGTGCAGCGGTAGCATTCCGCCCACAGCCTTACCGCCTCGGTCATGTCCTTGTCAGCAGGCAGGGTCTGCATTTTTGCAGCCAGATCATTAGTGTCAAACAATTTGCATATCGCTCCTTTCAGCCAAGATAAAATGCTCATTTTCCGCTTCTCCTCCAAATCTGCGATGTGGCGTACCGCACAGCGTCAATGCTGTGATTGTTCCTGTCGGGATATCCCGATATGATCTCGCCGTCCTTGCTGCGCTCGTATTCGTACTCCAGAAATTCCGCCGCAGTCTCGGGGCAGCGTTCGTTGTCAATGACTATTTCACGTAGGGACTGCAGCCACTTCATGGAATAATCCACCGACCCGGGGCCCTTTTCAGCCGCCCTGGCAAGCAGACCAAAGGAGCGGTAATCCGCAACGGACTTCTGCTCCGCACTGTCGCACATGAGCATATCGTTTGCCGTTACGCCACGTTTTTTCAGCTCATCAGCAGTCTCCGCATTGCCCTTTTTGTTGCAGCGGAACTCGTCATATATCACCAGCGTGTGCTGCGCCGCCAGATATGCGCACCTGACATATGCAAACGGGTCGGGATACCAGCCCCAGTCAACGCCGTGGAGTATCGTTCCAAAGGTCTTGATGTCCTCGTCAGTGACCTTGCGTGTGACCACATTGTCGAACACGTTTCCGCCCGTGCCGTTGGCAGCGCCCAGATATTCGTTTTCATACGCCGTGGGATTGGTCTCTTTCAGATATTCCGCATCATCGAGGAACGGCTTGCCCAGCCACTTTTTCGGCACCGTCAGATAATTGCTTTCGGTAACGAGCCTGTCCGCCCTCGGCGCTTTGATGTACTTGTTTGCCCAGTTCTGAGCCGATTTCGGGGGATTGAAGGACTTGAACTTGTAAGCCCTGTCTCCGCCTCTGATGACCGACTGTTCTATCTTTCGGACAGTCTCGGGACCCGAGAACTGGTCAAGCTCCTCAAACCACAGAATGCCGATGAACCCGAAGGGGACTTTTATGGACTTGATCTTGTTCTCATCGTCCGCCCCTCGGAAGTATATCTTCTGCCCCGTTTTTGTTTTGGTTATCTCCAGCGGAGATTTTGTGGCAGCATATTCATCGTCAAGACCGAGAGAAGATATCGCCCACAGCATCTGATTATACACCGAATCTTTCAGTGTGTTGCCCACCTGGCGGAGAATGCAGGCGTGCATATCCTCGTTTTTCTCCAGCAGGTCGATGACCGCCAGCGAGATAAACGAGGACTTGGCAGAGCCTCTTCCACCCGGGAAAACATATTCGGAGTGTTCGCCCTCGGCAATGTCAAACAGCACCGATGAAAAGGCAGGAGCCACCATGCTTGCGGGAATGCCGCCGTAAGAAAAGCCCTCCCGATCGTCCGCCGAGGGGAAGTACCTTTCACGGTCAAGCTTAAGGCGGGCGTTGTCGTACCTGATCCTGTGCCGCATCATATCGTCGTCACGGATAATGCTCCGCAGCTCCTTTACCGCAGCCACATCGCCCATTTTAGCCTGTTTGAGCAGCGCCGCATTGACCGCAAGCATATTCGTGACCTCGTCCTCGCTCAGCTCATCAAAGTTCACGCCCATATCAGAAAGGAGCTGGTAGTCCGCCACCTGAGAAGCAGGCAGCGACAACAGCAGCTCCATACATTTTTTCATATCACGCTTTTTCCGCCTTGCCTCACCCGAGGCCTTGCCGCCTTTGGCGTTAAGCTCTCTCACTTCACTCTCACTTCGTTCATTAAAAGGAATTAAATTCTGTTCATTCACGGGTCACCACCTGCTTGGTTTGGAGTATAAAAAAATCCGCACGGAAGGTTATTTCCGTACGGCGTTATGATTATTCGCTTGTGTTTTTTTGAGCTTGGAATATTTTTTTAGTAGAACCAATAGATTTAAAATCAAATTGATAAACAATGAGTACAGTATTACAAGGTATATTGATTGTAAAAATGGTACGCTTATAACAGGTTCTATCATACACATTGAAAGCAAAATAACTGATAATAAAATTTCATAGCTCGCAATTTCTTGTGATTCGTTAATAACTGCGGTGATAGTTATATTTTCAGAAGCACTTGTATTAGTAGAACAATCGTGATCATCGTAAAATGCAATATATGCAAAAAACATTGATATCAATATTGAAATAGCGGTACCCATAAATTCAACAACACTTTTGGAATCTTCTGTTACTTTCATAATAGCTATTCCCATAAAAATTGGTGCTAAAATAAATGAATATATTAGGTTATACTTAAAAATTATATCTTTAAAATATGATTTTATAATATCAAATACGTTTAAATGGGATAATGCTGATTTACTGCTAAATACAAGCAACAAGGATAATACCAAATATGTTATCGGATTTTCAAACAATGACTGCAAAATCTCTTTCAATCACTTTCTCCTCCTTGGTTTCTTCATTTAATTCATTATAAAATGTATATTCAAGTCTTTTATCAATATTAACGTTATCAACTGGTAATCTTTCGATAATTTGTGCTTCTGTCAAGTATGGCAAAACATTTTCTATCATTATATTAAATAATCTTTCAGGCACTACATTGGGTTCGTCTTTGAAATGTTCGCTAATATCTTCCGATACTTTTGTGTTGGTATAAGCATTATAGTTTAAGGTCTTATTGTTAAATTCGACTGAAATATTTTCCAATTCCTCTTCACCATTTGCTAGTCCTGTGAGAGTGCTTAATTTCGTTCTATTGGTAAATAGTTTAATCCAGAATTCGACGTTATTTATTACAGGCCTCTTAATAATAGTGGTTTTACTCGATGTAGTTAATGTTGTTGTCTGACCTAATCTATCTTCTACAGCAATAGTGTTATTTGGAGCATATACTTCGTATTTAATTGATTTAACTTTATCATCATTAAAAAGCTGCATTATCATGCGTGTCGGAGCGACGTTAATTATTTGCACTGTATAATTAGGATTTACTTCAGCCACCATATTATCTAATCGTGTCTTCATTTGAGCTGTGATACCATTACGACCAACAGATTGCAAAACCAAAATTGCAGAATCTCTTTCAGGATTATAAAAAATTCCAAATCCAAATGGAAGAACAGGCGCTTCAGTGGAATTTATCGGTCTTCTCATTGCAGTGTTGGCTGAATCGACCAGCTCGCCTTCAATGCCATAATTGCCACTTTTAACTATTCCTGTTATAGATTTAAAGTAGAAAAGACCATCATAATAATGATTGTTTAAGTTAAATAACTCAGCTCTAAAAAGATTTTCTTTTTTAGTATCATTTTGATATGATAAAGCGCAATTATAAAAATATTTCTTTGCTATATTGCTAAAGTCGTTTCCGTATTTGTCTACTATATCTCCAATTACAACAGGATAAGAATGTTTTTTGTCGAGCGTTTCAAATACTGTCATGGTATAGTAGGTCAATGTTATTTTTGCCATATATGTTACACCTCACGTAAAATATTTTCTACATAATATCACAAAAAAACAAATATGTCAACAAAATTTGGAAACTAATTTAAAAAATGCTAAAAATGGAGAAAAATCAGCAAAGAATATCGCCTGACGGCCGTGAGGTGCCGAGCAGGCGATTTTGCATTCTTTGCATGATATAATAATACATCAGAAAATTGCCCCGTACCCGCACAGATTTAAAGAATTTCTCCAAGCTCGGATGCAAGAGTTATCAGAAAATCGTGGCGTATAGCCTGACATGTGCGCTCACAGTTCAGTGTATCACAATATATCATAGGAGTGCTTCCGCAGACATTCTGCATAATAAAACGCTGTTCGTGATCCGGAAATACCGCAAGTGCTCTTTCAACAGCAGCAATTCTCTTTCGCAGCAGAGCGGTATGCTTTTCAATCTGCTCCGTTACCGACTGAACGGGCTTGGATATCCCGCTGCCATGCACAGTGCAGTCAGGCGTGCTGTATATCCTGTCAAATTCGATGGACTTTATTCGGCGCTTGTTATCCTCATAGCTGCGTGCCACGGAAAGCACACGCTTGTAAACCTCTTTGTCAAGATATTTTGGTATGTATGTCCTCATTGCTTGTTGCTCCTTTTAATTTTGTATTCATTCTCTTCCTCAGTCCCAGATCTCCCGTGAGCAGTCCCACTACCATTACTGCCTTGTCGGCGATATCGTAAATATCGTCGGACTTTTCAAGCTCGCTCCTGAGAGTGCCCGCCTGCTTAATGTTGTACTGATACTGTGCATACATCAGGGTGTATCTCTTGTGCTTCTCAATGTCCTGCATATATTCGGAATACGCTATCCGCTTCATACGTTCAGCAAATTCCTTTGGCATACCGCCGAATTTGAATTTTTCGTAAAGCCTTCGCAGGCGGTCAAGGTAGCGGTACTCGGGAGCGGGAAGGCTATCGAGATTTATGCTGCCGTCATAAGCCTGCCGCTCAAGTTTTTTTAATTCCTGCTCGGTCAATTATATATCACTTCTTTCTCTTTGGTGGAGGGGGTGGAGGGTTTGGAGCGTATTTTAAAACTTTTATATTATACTATATAATTTATAAAATACTTTTTTATTTTAGGGTTAAACCCTCCACCCTATCCACCCGGATATATTTTGTTAATAATTTACGGTAAATCTGCTTTGAGGGATTTCATTGATATTTATGCCTCTGTACATATTGGCACTCTTGGCTTTTATCTTCGGAAACCTCTTCGACATCTCCATACCAAACTTCGTGCTGCTCATGCGGTATTCACAGTAATCTTCGCACCATTGGGAATAAACAGCAAACAGCTTGTTGGCACTTACACTCTCACCCTCTCCGATAATGCAGCAGGCATCAATGAATGTTGATATCACATCCATTTCACGGCGGTATTCATTTACCGAGTTAAGCACAGCCGCAGGCATTTCCAACCCCTCACGCTGCCACAGCATACAGCCGTCAACGCACCACCTGAGTATTGCGGGCAGCTCTGATTTAAGCTTATAGGGCAGCCTGCGGTCAACCTTTTCCTCGGGTATCTGCACGGTAAACGGTATCAGATGAATACGCCGCCATATACCCGTATCAGTGCCACGTATAACAGGCTTGTGATTTGTCGCCATCCAGAGCTTGAACTCGGGCTTGAACTCAAATTCGTCACTATACAGCTTACGGGCGGTGACAACATCATCACCTGTAAGCTGTTTGAGCAGTCCTTCGTTTATCCTCATGCCCTCGTTTGGTTCAACAGATGTAACGAGCCTTGCGCCTTTAAGACGTGCGATATCGCTGTTTGCACCGCTGCTTCCGCCGCTTCTGACCATAATGGTCTCCGGCTGAATGTTGGTGATATATCCGCCGAAAACATCACGCAGCACTTCAAGAAAAGTGGATTTGCCGTTTCGCCCTGTGCCGTAAAGGAAGAACACACACTGCTCCGCCGTGCTTCCTGTCAGGCAGTAGCCGACAGCCTTTTGTATGTAGCGTATAAGCTCTCTGTCGCCGCTGAAAATGTCATTGAGAAATGATATCCATTGTGGACAGTCGGCGTGGTCGGTGTATTCTGCCGAAAGTATCTTCGTGATATATTTTTCCGGGTCATGGGGGAGAAGCTTTCCCGTTTTCAGATCTATCATGCCGTTGGGAGCGTTGACGATAGTTTTGTATCTGTCGAGAGATGACGGAAGTATCGGCACATGATGCTGGAGCTCCTCCACCATATTTTTCTTGGACTTACGGCTGCGTGACGCTTTCATGTGTTTTTCAAATGCCTTGGTGATATCGTCCTCCGCACCGTTTTCCGAAAGATAATAGGCGTACTCCTTTTTCATGTCGTCAATGGCACTGTCTGCAATGCGGTAAATGGTGCCTGTATCATCATAGCACCATCGGCGCTCATCGTAATACATCCACCTGCGTTCAACGTGATTATATCGTATCTTCCCGCCAAATTTATCCATGATGCGCAGGGCGTTGCCCATATCGTCCATGGTGTGCAGAACAGGCTTTTCGGTGCCGCTGTTTATGGATATGGAGTAACCGTCAGAACCACCTTTGGAGTTGTACACTTCACGGGTACTCTCCACAGCTTTTAGAATAGTGAGCTTTCCGTATGTGCTGCCTGACTGCCTGCGGTCCCATTTGTCACGCATAAGACCCGATGCACGGAAAGCTTCATCTATCTTGTCGGGGTCAGCTCCCAGCCAGAATGAAAGCATATTGCACAGTGACAGGTCAGCCTCCGACTGGGATTTGAAATAATTTTCAAACCGTCCTGCGTAAAGGTCGGAGAACATGGCTCCCTGCTTTGAGCGCCTTGCCGCTTCCAGCGCCTCCGATACGGAAAGGGAGCAGGGAGCGGAAGATATCTTCCGCCTCTGCTGCGGCTCACGTCCGCCGCCGATGTATTTTTCATGCAGCCCCTTTATTGCCTCGGTGCCGTCGGTTATCTCCGCATATTCGGCGCAGATGTTCCCCGTCATCACAAAGAAGCGGCCGCTTTCATACATCTCAACGCCGTTTTTGTCCGAACGTCTGCCGCCTTTGGGAAGGGAGCCTTTGCAGATGATGTGAATGCCTGTGCCTGACTGGGACTTTTCCGTGTATGACTGCAGTGTGTGGATAAATTCGCCGATGATGTTGTTGTCATCGCCGCCCTCAAAGGCTTTCAGTGCATCTGTCTTGCCGTCAAGGTCAACGCCGAAATATCCGGAATTGTTGAAGATAAATCCTATTCCCGAAAATCGGCAGGAGCAGCTGACAGCTGTGTCAAAGTCGCTCCACGTCTCGGGATTGTTGCTCTGGGCCTGTCCGCCTGTATAGGGGTTTATGGGTATCTTGCTGATATGGTCGGGACGGTCGGGCTTGGGGTCGGGGACAGCCTTCCAACACACCCAGTTTTTCAGTATTTTTATCTCTTCGGGTATGTATTCATACATTTCCCCTCACCTCCCGATTTCAGAATGGCAGATCACTGTCGCTGATGACCTCTTCAAAATCGCTCAGATCTGCCGCTGTTGCTGTGGGTACCGTAGGAACTGCAGCCGAAGCGAACTGCTGCTGAGGCTTCTGAGCGTAAGCCTGATTATTGGCAGCTGGAGCAGCTTCCTTGTAAACGTGCTTGCAGTCGGGATATTTTGTTTCATTGACATACTTCACACGCTCGCTCGTTTTTTCTTTATAGGTGTTGTGCTCAATGGTCACACGGACAGGCTTGCCGATAAGGTCTTTACCCATTTCATTAAGCCCTGGATATGATTTTCCGGCAGGGAGCTGTGCGGCCTTGGCAAGTGCCATTATCTGCGCAAACGAAAATCCGTCCACCTGCATATCAGCCTCGGAAGGTTCCTTCTTCTTCCACAAAGAATGAAAGATGTACCTGTTTGAGAATTTCTGAGAAACATCATTTCTGATAACAAGTCGTACATCAAAATAGGGTGTACCGTAAGCTGTGGAATTAAGTGCGGCTGTTCTGACAACGCACTCATATTCGCCCTCAGGAATAAGGTCTGAGCCTGTTCCCACATTATCGTAGTTTGTTGTAAAATTCATTTATATTCCTCCAATACAAGTTTGATTGCTTCCTCTTCACTGTGACATATTCCTGCTATAGCCCCGTTATTTCTCATCGCTTTCAGGAATTTTTTCTGTTCCTTCGATGCCCTGCCACCTGGCTTTTTTACCTCGATGAATATCGCTTTCCCGTCGGAGCGGCGCACGCCGAATAAGTCCGAAAAGCCCTGCGGAAGTCCTGTGCTGAAAAATCTGCCGTCCTGAGTATATCCGCAGCCTACGTTGCAGCGAAACATTATCGCATACGGGGAAAGAGCGGCACGGATATTTGTTTGTATTTCATGCTCCGTCATGCAGCATACCTCTTTTCTTTGCCTGATAATAAGCCCACCCGGGCTTGTAGCCATGCTTGTTTGCGTATAAAAGCAGCTCATTGTAGCTTTTACAGCTGTCGGGGTCGGAATAGTCGATGCGGAAGCCCTCTATCTTAGACAGCTCAGCTTCCTTTTTTTCTATTTCTTTGCGTTCCTTTACGGGGATATCAGCGCCGCAGTATGGGCATTTACGGACAATTTCTCCGTTTTCGTCTCTTGTATGAAAAGTGAGAAAACATTCGGGGCACTGGGTCACAGTATTGTCCTCGGTCTCAGCTTTTTTGACTTTCTTCTGCTTCGGCTTCTTTTCGAGAGACCATTTGCGGTCATCATCGGGCAGACCGTGACGTGCGTAGTTTCCCACATGGTCGATTATGACCGCCCGCTTTCCGGGACGGTATCTCATGCACCTCATAGCCTGCTGAATATACAGAGTAAGCGACTGTGTAGGACGGAGAAGAATTGCGCATTCGCAGTCGGGAACGTCGAAGCCCTCGGATATCAGATCAACGTTGCAGAGAATATCCAGTGCACCGTCCTTGAATTTTCTGACTATCTCATCACGTTCGGCCTTTGGGGTGCTGCCGTCAATATGTTCAGCTTCAATGCCTGCGGAGCAGAACGCCGCAGCCGTTTCTATGGAGTGCCGTATTGACGTACAGTAGCATATTGCCTGTTTGCCGTCCGCAAGCTTCCTGTAATACTCGATGACGTTCCCGAACACAGCTTTTTTTAGCATCAGCTTTTCGACCGATGAAGCGTCAAACTCACCTCTGCTTATTTTGGCTTCTGATAGGTCAACCAGTGACGGAGCATAATAATCATAAGGCGCAAGGCAGTGATTTTCGATAAGCCATTTTGCCGAAACTCCGATTATGAGCCTGTCGTTAACATCACCCAGTCCGTCACCGTTGAGCCTTACGGGAGTTGCGGTGACACCGACACGGCGGCAGTCAGGAAAATAATCATATATCTTGCGATATGTACCCGCAAGGCAGTGGTGATTTTCATCGGTGATTATGAGCTGCGGCTTCGGAAGCCTGTCCAGTCTGCGGGCGGCGGTCTGGACCATCATAATGTCACACAGCCGCATATTCACGCCCCACCATGTAAAGGTGCTGCGTATCTGGTCACACAGCTCACGGCGGTGAACAAGAAACAGTACACGATTGCCCTTTGCCGTGGTCTGCCTGGCAATGTCGGCAATTATGACAGACTTTCCGCCGCCGCAGGGGAGGACTATGCAGGGAGAGCGGCAGCCCTCTCTGTAAGCCTGCCGCACCCTGTTTTCAAGGTCAACCTGATACGGACGCAGCGGCATTGCTTACAGCTCCTTTCTTCGCTGCGGCAACCCGCTTTTTCACGCAGTCCAGGCAAAGGGTCTTGCCGTAAGCCTTGCGTGAGCCTGCTATGATCTCTTCTGCCGTCCTGGTGCTTGATGCTGTAACAGTACTGCCGCACTCATCGCACTTTTCGCCGTCAGTCATTCCGTAGAAGCTGCGGATAGATGTATCAACAAATTTCAGGTCGTTGTCAATGACTGTGCGGAACATTCCCATAGGCGACTTGGCAGGTGTAAGACCGTCAGACTGCGTGATGAAGTAATGTGTGTTTTCCTTTACCTCACAAATAAGAACAGTTTCAAACAGTCCCTCAACCGTAAGCTGATTATCGAGCATCTTGCCCACTGTCTTTACTTTGATATGTCCGTCATCGCAGCGCTCGGTGTGGTGCAGAAGATACACTATAGTATCCGCAGGAAGCTCACGGCTTATTGTGTCAATAAGGCTGCGGAAATTGACGGCGATATCTGTAAATTTGTTATAGCCCGTTTCTTTGACACGGGAGAACATCTCAAACGCCATAAGATATTGACTGTCATCAATGGCAAAGGACTTGAAGCCGCCTTTTTTAAGCCCTTCTTTTATGCTGTCATAGGTGGAGTTAAGCTCTACCTCTATTCTGGATCTAAAGGGCAGGCGCTTGCCCGCCACCGAGAAAATCTTGATTTCTCCGGGTGCAAAATTACGCAGACTGCAGGTCTTTCCGCTGCCGCTTTCCCCGAGAATAAGAACAGGAATACCCATAATATGCAACTCCTTTACTTTATAATAAGACTTCTGCTGCGTGTCAGGCGCACACCCGGAATGTTCTCCGCCCCCTGCTGGAGCTCCCTTTTGAGCGGCGTTTTTCTGATGGAAGGCAGCTCATATTTCAGCAGATCATCGTGGTCATGGCTCTGCGCCCAGTTGATAAATTCAATGTCGTTCACTACTTCCACGCTTTCGGCATTGTATCTCAGCATAAGGTTTGCCTTCACGGTGTCGAGCTTCTTAATGCCCATATCGTCCATGCACTTCATAAGATACTCTTTCAGGCGCTCTGCCTGTTTTTCATGGGAGGCTATCCTTGCGGAAAGCTTCTGGCGCTCGGCTCTCATGGCTTCGGCCTCTGCGGAAATATCCTTGATGAACACCGCAATGTTTTCAGCCTTGGCACCGAACTCCTCCTCAATACTTGTGAGAGTGTCGAACCACGCCTCGACCATATCCGCTCTGGCAGCATCGGGGTCGGGAATGACCGTGCCTTCATCATCAATGCACCTGCCCTGCTCGTCCTTTTCAAATTCAAAGCTGCTGATAGCGTCATAGTTTTCAAGCAGCTCTCTGAATGTGCCGCTTATTTCGTAAAGTTTCATATTCTTATTACCTGCGCTTTCTGTATGATTTTTTTCAGATAAGGGTCGTTTTCCACAGCTTTTATGAGAGCTGTAAAATCGTCCATGGTCATCTTGATAAGAAAAGGCTTTATGCTGCTTTCTGCCTTCGGAGCACTCAGCCGAGCCTCTGCCGCCTCTGCACGGTCAAGAGCAGCGTTGCGCTGATTTCTCATGTCCGCAAGGTCACGGTCAGCTTCGTCACGGAAATTCTCAAAGTCAAGATTTAACTTGCGGAGGGTCTCGCTGAATTTCCTTTCAGCCTCCGGGTCGGTCTGAACCGCCACATCACGTGGCTGAGATTCAAGGAATTTTATGCGCTGTTCAAGCTCGGTATTGCGTTCACACTCTTTGCTGAGCTTTTTAATCTCCGCCTTAGCGTCCGAAAGCTCATGTTCCGCATTATCTGCACGGTTCATAGCATTTACTCTGTCCCTGCGTAATGACTGATTTTCGTCATGTAATGAATGATTTTCGTCAAGCGCTTTGCTGTACCGCTGCATCTGAGCTTCCAGCTGCTTTTTCAGCTCTATGTACTCCTTGTGGGTGGTGATGTCGCCGTTCATGACCTGTTCAACAAGCTGTGGAGGAGCGGAAGGACGGGCGGCTTCGTAGAGTAATGAGGGTTTAAGCTGACTAAGGCTTTTCTGTTCTTCGGCTGATATGTTGCCGAAAATTTCGGCAACTCTCACAAGATTGTTTCCGGTATCTCTGCTGATGCCAATGCTTTCACACCAAGCACCAAATTTTCCACCATAGTGATTTGCAAGCAGATCGTGAGCATATGCGACCTTTTTTGCCATTGTAAAAATGTACTCTTTTCTGACATTGAAAATCTCGGCAGTAACATTTTCAAGCTTTGCTGCTGTGTCCGCATCAAGCTCAGAGTAATCGAACGTGTTCTGAGCAGGTGCGGCAGTTTCGGCAGGAGTAGCAGGAATTTGCTTGTCTCCCATAACGCAGTAATCATCGGGAGTGTCGGGATAATTGCAGCAGCCGTTGTCGTCATACCCGCAGTTGTCGCAGGGGAGATTTGATTTATCGTCTTTGTGTTTACGATAATAAAGGCAATCTTCGTAATTATGGCAATGGGATGCAAGAAATTCTGTGAGCTTATCGAATTCACAAAAGCTGCTCTCGCAGTAGTCACATTTAAAATCAATACCGCCCAAAGGCATATAATGTAAGGTTTTGCCGGTCTGCCAGAACGGGCACTCAATCTCACTTTCGTCAAAGGTGTTGTAGAACAATTCAAGCTTATTTTTATCGGAAGATACTTCCTCGTCATCGCCTTTCCGAAAAATTTCAGCGGGAAATTTTCTGATAAATGCTGTCACATTTGACCACGAAAGCTGAAGCTTTGTATCACCGCTATTGTTTATTACATGATCGAATGTAACAAGCATACAGCTTGACATAGCTGTAAATCTGTTACTGCCATGAAAGCGCTTACCGTGATTATCTCTGAGGTAATCCTTTAAAGGCACAGGTGATATTTCTGCCGCAAGCTCTGCAACCTTGTCTTCCTCGCCGTGTATCATGCTTTTGATCGCAGCAACAATGTCCCCATGAAACTGTGTCATACTCGCATCGTATTTCACTGTCAATCCTCCTCTTTGATTTCAAGTTCAACCGGCATGCTGACCTTCTGAACAGCTGACCGCTCTTTATCTACCGAGCCGATAATAGCATCGCAATACTGCTTGTCCTCATCGTCAAGGCTTGAATAAATCAGCTCCGCCTGTATCTTGAACGCAGCAGCTACAATATGATGTGTAAGCTCCGTCATGCCGTATCTTTGACCCATATCCATAAGCAGCTCACGCATATAGTCCTCGATTATTCGATTGATGTCCGCTTTGTTAAAAGCAACCGCCCTTGCAAGCTTCTTTGTTATCTCGATAGGAGTAGTCATATTGTCTCACCTCCCAGAAACTTCTTTATCTCAGCTATCTGAGCTTTCCACTCGTCAATAACCGCCTGTTCTGCGGCAATTTCCCCGTTAAGATAGTCAATCTTATCCTGACAAGCCTCCCTAACCGCAAGGGGAATGGTCTTGACATTTTCCTCGGAAGGTGTTACAATATCAGCAGGAATGTTAGGTATATTTTCCTGCTCAGAGCTTGTAACTGCGCCAACAGTTGCAGGCTCTTCTTTTATCCTGTCAGCCATATACGCTCCCATGTCGGTATCACCTGTGACCTCACAGCATGGGGTATCATTGCCGTAAGCTCGTTCGAGCTCTTCATCGGTGATAGGCTCAAATGCAGCATCTCCGTGCTCGTTGTAGTCACGCACAATGCTGTACACAGTGCTCTTGGCCGTATCATGCTTTTTGGCTATCTGCGCCATAGTAGCGCCCGAACGATATTCTGTAACGATGCTGCGTTTTTCCTCAGCATCAAATCTGCTTTTTCTTGCCATTTCATTATCCTCCTTGTTATCTGTGGGAATGTCCCAACCCTTTTCACGTATTGACGTGATCAAATTCATAACCGTTTCAAGCGGTACATCATGCTCATTGTCAAAAAAGCTGTTCTTTCCGACAGGTATGTGCATTCTTTCTGCAATTTCCTGCACCGTCAGCCCGTCTCGCAGAAATCGGTAAACCATTTTCTCGTTTGCCGATAATGACCGCACAGGCGGCGCATCAATAGCTATCCGCATATCATCACCTCTGTATGGGGCAAAGGTCAAACTCTACCCTGTCCGGAATGCGACCTGTAAGCGTCATTGCAATCGCATTGGCAGTAGGTTCAAGCCCCTCAGTGCTGTACGCCTGTGTGCGGAATTTGATGACCTTGTTGCCAAAAAAGCACTTGGCTATGTACATCTTCATTCTGCATCTGCCTCCTTCTGAATTTTTGTCCCCTGTTCCATCGCTCTGATGATCCTTGCGATAGTGTCGGCAAGGGCATCAGCAGAAGGCTCCTGCTTGATGTTTACGGGCCTTGTGTTTGCTGTCTGCTTAGTCATATTATCACCTTATAGCCTTTCTTTGTCTTAGCGAAGATGTTGACCTGACATTCGCCGTCAGTATCTTCTGCACGCTCCTTTGCCGCAGCTCTGGCTTCGTCAAACGTATCATACGTTCCGATGATGTCCTCAAAGCCGTCATATGTGTCGATTACTTTGTACATCTTTTTCACCTCATTTCAATTTAGGGCAAAGCCCCAATCCTAAGCCGTTTGTGGTATCACGGGGAAGCCTCTGAAACTTGCCGTTCATATAGCAGTCGTCACGCTTCTCGCATATATGGCACTTGCATTCACGGCTCTCATTGGTATATATGAAACGCATCCAATAGATATCTTCATCATCGGCGCCATGATCTTTCAAATAGCGGATAGCGTGCTCCTTGCTCTTGAATTTCATAATCTCACCATCTTCATCGAGCAGATATTCAAGAGCGTTAAGGCATATGCCCTCGGCATTTCTGCCTACTATGATTTCGAACATTTTCTCACCTCACAATTTGATAATATGATTTATTCCCTTGTTTTGATCTCTGAGCACAATGTATTTCTTACCGTTGTACTCTGTGAATTGACCTAAAAAGACAAGATTGCACAGGTGCTTTCCCGGTTCTTTTGTTGCGTTTGCTGTTTCAAAGCTTGACACTGTTCCCCAGATGCATCCAGCTTCCTTAGTGTTAATGCAGAAGTTGTTGGGATCTATCATTTCTCTCACCTCCTTATTAAATGCTATTATGTCTTGTCTCTCTCAGCTCATAAAGCTCATCAAGGTTATTAAGGTAAAGTTCTTCCATATCCCTGAGCTTCTTGTAGAATTCCGAAACTGCTCTCAGTGCCATTAAAGTGGTTATGAAACATGCTATCGACGAGAGTGCAGCAAGGCTTGTCAGTATTGGTGATACCATTCTTTTCATCTCCTTTTGATCTTCAAGGCGTATGCTCAAAAAGCTTTTCAGCGGGAATATCAGGGAAAAGGTTCTGAATAATGCCGACCTCTTTCCACCAAAAGTCCACTCGCCCCGTCATTTTTTCGGCAAAAGCTCGAGGAGTAATGTTGAGCATATTTGCTATGTCTTTTTTCTTCATGCCGTTTTTAGATATTTCGGCTTCAAGATTAGGGTAATACGGTTTATTCATTGTCAAAATACAGTCACCTCCTGCAAAACATCATTCAAATGATGTTTGTATATTTACTATACCACATTAAAATGATGTTGTCAATACCTTTTTTGAAAAATACTTCAATAAAATGATGTTTTGTTCTTGACACAACCGTAATATTGTGGTATATTATGTTTAGAGGTGATAGTATGGGACTTGAAAGAATTAACGATTATAAGAAGATTAAAAATCTTACAAATAAAGATATCTCAGAAATAACAGGCATATCAATAAGCAGTTTGGATAAAATCACATCTGGAAATAATACAAATCCAAAACTTGAAACTGTAAAATTGATTTGCGGAGCTTTAGGGTGTAAATTAAGTGATTTGCTTGATGATGATAATTCAAAAGAAGAATTTACTCTTCAGGAAATCAACACAATAAAAAAATACCGCACTCTTGACGAATACGGTAAGGAACTGGTAACAGCTGTTATTGATATTGAGTATAATCGGTGCACATACAGACCTGAGCCGAACAGGGATGAGCTTATTGAGATAAGCATAAATTATGCACCCGTTTCCGCAGGTCTCGGTGATGAGCTGGAAGACTACGAACATTGGGAAAAGGTAAGCGTACCTCTCACTCCGGAGAGCCGTAAGGCAGATTTTATTCTGCGTGTTGACGGTGACAGTATGGAACCTAAGTTCAGTAATGGGGATTATCTTCTTGTCCGCAAGCAGCCTGCTGTGGATATAGGTCAGATAGGTATTTTCGATGTTGATGGCAAGGGTTATGTCAAGAAATACGGTGGAGATAAGCTTATATCTTTAAATCCTAAGTATAAGGATATTTCGACCACAGATGACAGCCGCTGCTTTGGCTTGGTGCTCGGTACAACGGATATTATTGAAGAATAAGTTTACTACAAAAAAGGACGTGACATTATGAGATATTTTAATACTAAGACTGTAATAGCTGGGACACTTTCGGTTATATGTGTGTTGTCGTTTTCTTCATGCGGTTCCTCCAGTTCTTTGCAGAACAGCAGTGAAGTCACAACAACATCTGCTGCTACGACTGTAACAACCGTGGCAAGGATCGATGAGCCTGCCGGTAATGACGAACCCTCAAAGTGGGCTGAGTATATTTCGGATTCTTATGTAAAAATAATCGACTACACTCAAACTGCATCTGAAAAAGAAGGAAAATACAATATAACTATATGCGCCTCTGCAGATCTGGCGACAAATCCCGAGCTTACAGTTAAAAATTTATTTAAGCAGTCCAAGCTTATTTTCAGACAGTATAAAAAGTGCGGGGCACTTGATATGCTTTCTGTAAGCTTTGCTGATGAGAAGGATAACGATAAGCCTTATATGAGCTACGTTATAAGCAGTGACACATTGAATGAGCAGGATCTTGATGACAGTAACTGGGACGAGTACTCTATTCCTAAAATTACAGAAAACTTCACGGCTGACGATACATTAGAAGACTATGTAAAATCCGAATCCGAACGGAAGGCAGATGATCTGGCTGATAGTTTCACGGATTATCTGTCAACCTTTTATCAAAGTGTTGAAGTGTCATATGATTATGATAAGGACTATTTTACAGCTTCCGCATTGGTTAAAAATGGAAACGAACTTTTGAATTCAGCAAATTCAGTTGATTGGAGCAACTTTGTTGACGGGGTTGTGCAAAAATATGAATCAATGCGTGATACTGTGCAGGCAAAGGGTCTGAACAGTAAACTAAAGATCTCATTGTACAGTGATTACGATAACAGCGAAATGGTCACGGTAAAAGGAAATATAATTACATATAACGCACGCAAAGATGAATACACCAGTTATCTCCCTCAAAACAATTCAGCTAAGCCCGCTTCAAGCTCTGAAAGTTCAGTTTCCACAGGCAAGAAGAATGCACTTAGAAAAGCTAATGAGTATTTGGATTATATGGCATTTTCTTACAGTGGATTGATAGATCAGCTGAAGTACGAGGGCTTCTCCGAGAGTGAGGCTGAATACGGTGCTGACAACTGCGGTGCGGACTGGAATGAGCAGGCAGAGAAGAAAGCTAAGGAATATCTTGATTTTATGGCGTTTTCTTATGACGGACTGGTTGAGCAGCTGGAATATGAAGGATTTACACACAGCCAAGCTGTACATGGAGCAGATTCTGTTTATTAAGGAATATAGAGGGTGTGACATTATGGGTATTTTTAGTAAACTTGTTTCAAAGGTAAAGTCTGAATCCAATGTAGATATCGCATTACAGCTCTTTGAATCACAGGGGATAGGCGGAACAATAGGTACAAGGGCTAAGGCGATTATTAGCGATTGTCAAAGTCGCCAAGATGTTCTATTAAGAGCCATTGAATTGTGCGGTCCAAACCCTATTGATGCTAAAAGCCTGTATGTTGTTTCTCACTGTTATGTGTGGTTAGGGGCAAAATACAGACCGCAGGCTATAGAATATCTTGAAAAGTATATTGCTGCAGGGGCGTCATGGTCCGGAACGCCCAGAGATGTTATTGATATGGGCGGATATTCGGTAGATCAGCTGTCCAGCAATAGGGCTTCTGTTTATCATTATCTTGGAAAGGCCTATGAGGGCGAATATATGTTTGAAAAAGCTGAGAATGCGTATAGAGAGGCTGAATCTCTTTGTCCTGATTTTGCAACATATTCAGTTTGCGTTGCAAACACTTTTGTAAAACGTAATGATTTGGAAAGAGCAAAGGCTTACTTAAATAGCAAAAAGCAAACGATATATTATAAGAATAATGTTGACGATTATAAAACATTATTAAATGCTGCGTTAAACGACATAAATTCAAAGATTGAAAAGGGCTATGTATATAAGCCCAGAGGAAAGAGTAGGAAATAAAAAATCCCCGCTCAGTGCTGGAACACCGAACGGAGAAGAAGCTGTGATACAATCACAACCTTAGACAAGTTTATTGTATCATAGCTCCCTGAAAATGTCAAGGAGTGATAACAAATATATGAAAACCGCCGTAATATACGCCCGATATTCATCGGACAAGCAGACAGAGCAGTCCATTGAAGGACAGCTATACGACTGCTACAACTACGCCAAAGCCAACAATATCACGGTAATAGGTGAGTACATCGACCGAGCTATGACAGGCAGAAATGATGACCGTCCCGACTTCCAACACATGATAAGTGACAGCGCAAAGCATACCTTTGAGCTTGTGCTTGTGTGGAAGCTTGACCGCTTTGCCCGTTCTACCGAGGACGCTGCTTACAACCGAGGAAAGCTCAAGCGTAACGGTGTGCGCCTGCTCTCAGTCAAGGAGGACTTCGGGGACAGTTCCGCAGGTGATCTGATGATGCACGTCATGGAGAGCTTCAACGAATTTTACAGTGCCGACCTTCGGGAAAAGACCGTCAGAGGAATGCACCAGAGCGCACTTAAATGTCAGAGCACAGGCGGGCAAATTCCTATTGGCTATAAGATAGAGGGCAAGAAGTATGCGATAGATGAAGCCACACGATTTATCCCGGAGACTGTTTTCAGAATGTATGCAGAGGGAAAGAGACTGGCAGAAATAGCCCGATATCTGAATGAAAAGGGCTATCGGACTCGCATGGGCAGGAAATTTACCACAGGAAGCTTTTACACAATGCTCAGCAACGAAAAATACATAGGCGTGTATAAATACGGAGACGTCCGTATTGAAGGAGGATACGAAGCTATGATTGACCCTGTTTTATTTGATGCAGTTCAGAAAAAGCTTGTAGAAAACAAGAAGCGTGCGCCGAAGGTTTCCGAGCGTGAGAATTTTTATCTCACAGGCAAGCTGTTTTGCGGTCATTGCGGCGAACCGATGAACGGCATGAGCGGCAACAGCACCAAAGGAAAGCATTTATATTACCGCTGCAACGGAGTGCGCAAGCATACAGGCTGTGATAAGCGCACCGAGCGGAAGGAAGAACTTGAAAATGAGATCATCGGAGCAATTCAGAGAGCCTTTGCCAATGCTGACCCCGAAGAGCTCACAAGAAAAGTGATTGAGAATTATGAAAAGAACTCTCGTCCCGCCGATCAGGTTAAGGTAATGAAAGCCGAGCTGCAGAAAATTACAAATAAGGTTGATAACGTTGTCAATGCCATTGCCGAAATGGGCGGCAACGAAACATTATACACTCAGCTCCGACAGCTCACTGAGCAGAAGGAGCAGAAAGAGACCGAGATCCGTATAGCAGAACATAAAGCCGATGATATGCCGACAGTTGAGCTTGTAAAGAAAATACTTGACCTTATTCAGAACGCCGATACAATGACCGACGAGGGCAGGCAGCTGCTCATTGACGGAGCTGTCAGCCGCATATATGTGTACGATGACAGCCTGGATATCTATTTCAAGGGTGGCAAGAACACAGAAATCCCACTAAATCCCGCAAATAAAGATGATGTATCAGATAATTCGTTCGCCTGCTGCAAGGAATGGGGAGCCAAACAATTCTAAGCACTAACCATCGAGAAAAGGTATAGAGAGTGATATTTGTGAATCTCTTCCTTTGAACGATGGTTAGTGTCGTTTTATACAGTTTTATTGTATTTATTTGAAGTATGGAAGGTCAAGCCTCCGTATGCGTACATTTTGTATGCGTACGGAGGCTTTTTTTGTTGCTCCGAAAAGGAGACTAAAAATGGAAAATTATATAATAGATGATATTCTTAAAATACTTAGTGATGATACAATATATATTCCCAAGAGCGTAGCACAGCGCAGTGATGTATATGATGTCAGCAAGACTTTGTTTGGAGTGATATTCACCGATTGTGTTGATGATCTCAGGGCATACGGAAGTAGTATCGACGGTGAAGCAGTCGGTAAAATGATGAAAGCATACGTTATGGATATGACCATATCCGATATACAGTGCGAATGTCTGTGTTCATCGACAATGGCTTCGGCTGCAAGAAGCGAAACTGTTATGCTCATCAATAAGACTGACCTTTCGGAATGCTTGCGGGAAAGACAGGTGATATGATATGCAATATCTCATAACATCATTACTGGAAGTTCTGAATCCCACCAATACGGTTTCAAGGAACAGGCTGCTTTCTTTTGCTATCGGCAATGCAGAAGCAGAGATATATAACTGCCTTATCGCTAAACACGTCTATTACAATAACCTCGGAAAACTTACAGAGGGCGGCTGGTTCTATTCGACCGTAATGGATCTGCATTTGAGCAGCGGTTATGCTGAAGATGCGCAGAAAACAGCTATCCGTCATCTCATCAAGCACGGTCTTATTGAATCGGAGCTTAAAGGCTTGCCTGCAAAAAGATATTTCAGGATAATTCCCGATGCGGATAAGCTTGCATCTCTGTTGAGATCAGGCGAAGAAGCTCAGGAAGCTATTGCACTGAAGTATGATGAAGAGCTTGAAAAGAGAAAGAAGCGCAGATACAACAGAAAGCATCGTCTTATAGAGGTAACAGCATCTGATTCCGTTCAGAGTGTTCCCGATGATGAAAAACCCAAGGCTGTAACGAACCTGAATTTCGTTTCAGGCGTTGATGATCCCGATTCCGCTCGGCACATCGGTAACAGCAGTGATAATTCTGTTAGCAACTCTTTTTCTGCCGAAAATGCTTGTTCAGCTGACTATGTGGGAACAAGGTCAGCCGATGCACGGGGTAAAACTAAAGATAATAAAAATCAAAATAATTGTTTTTCAAATCATTCATTCTCTCCGCATGCGTGCGATGAAAAATTTTTGAATGACGGAATGAAAACGGAAAGCAAATTATCTTTTCTTGAAATTCTCTCGGCTATGGGGCTTGACCTTGATGACTGGCATTATATCTACACCCGTGACCCGACTTCCGAAATGGATCTGATATACGTTGACGAGGAAGAACGCAGGACAAAAACTCTGCATATTCCCGAATCATTACGAAGTGACAGCGGCTATGTTCTGACGGCTTTACAGTATCTTTCGGCATACAGCAATTATGCCTTTGACGATGATTTGAAGCCGATGCCGAACAAGAATTTCATAGACATAACGCTGAAAATGCTGACTGAGTTTATTATGGCTGACAGTTTCAGGTTCAACGGGCAGATCATCGGCTACAAGAAAGTTCTTGATACGCTGAACAGTCTTATCCGAGAAAATTCGCTTTATGATTTCATTCTCAGCTTTCAGTACGAATGGGAAAAGATACTGAGAGAAAAAACGGAAAGCAGCATTCGCAACAAGGCAGCATACATGAAGGTTTGCTTATGGGACTGGCTGAAACGCTGGAAAATTGAGGAGTACAATCAGCTTGTGGGATTGGTTTGAGGTGGGGAGTATGATTGAACTTTTTATTGTTGCATTGGTTTTGGAGATTTGCAGGCAGGTGACTTTGTGCAAACTTTATGGCAGAAAAAATCACAGCACCTGTTAAAGTGCTGTGAGTATTAACTGCTCGATAAATTGGAATATATTATGGGTTTTCAATAATTTCAAATTTTACGGTCAAATCACATTCTTTTGATTTAAGTCCTGTAAGTTGAATTGTATTATCAATAAATGGATATATTGCGATATTTCTGCTTTTTTCATATGTATCGACAAGTAAATAATTTTTCCCGTCTTTGTTCGTACAGACAGCAAACAGCAGTTTAGGTACTGCAAGGTTATAAACTAAATTAGTAACAAATGGGTTTAGCAAATCTTCATTTCTTTCAAGAATTTTTATACTTAATGATTTAGTATTATCTCTGACACGTTGTACGAAATCTTGCTGCATATAAACTATTTGGAATCTTCTGTTTTGAAAATGGTCATATATCAGACTATAAGGAAGAAACCACAAGCCGTAATCAATAAAACCAAGAAATGCTAACCATTTAATAGGAGAAAACAGAAATGCTACAGCAAGAATGAAACCTCCGAAGAAAGGGACTCCGGATATGAATTTACCTCTTTTTTTGCTTTGATATAGAGCAATATATGTAACAGAGATCAAGAATAGTCCAATTATGCCGAGGACAGTAGTAAAGAGCCATTCTTGCATAACGATTTTCCTTTCTGGATGACAATTCCAATACAAAAACAGTTAAGCTTATTCCGATTTGTCGAGCAGCTTATGCCCGTTAAATAGATTATACCACACTCAACACAAAGATTCAAGAAATATTTCCGCAGAAAGGCAGGTGATAATTTGGAGAACAAAAGCTTAGAGAAGATAGAAAAATCAACCCAAAACTTTCTGAGCACATCGGAGGCGGCAGTAGTTCTGGGCATCTCTCCGTCAACGCTCAGAAAAAGAGCAGATGAATATTCGGAATTGTTTCTGATACAAAGGGTTGGGAAGAAATACAGAATACCCAAAGCTCCGTTCATCGCATACGTCAGAACGGGAAAATCTTTTAAGTAGGAGTGATGCTTTATGACTAAGCGAGTCAGGAATTCTCCTTTGTTGAAAAAGTGTTAGAACGCATGATTTTGGTACCGGGAGGTCAGATGCATGATTTTGAAAATACGGGGGAGTTGGAAGATACCAATCAGGACGGCACAGTATATTATTTCGACGCTGACGGAAATGTTACAAAGATAATTG
>ENA-OYXX01000093-OYXX01000093.1-human-gut-metagenome-genome-assembly--contig:-NODE-93-length-39134-cov-9.308273_pt1 | contig 39134 bp, 29 predicted proteins | sample MGYA00243976_ERZ653434 | MGnify/ENA primary metagenome ERZ653434 (study PRJEB26926, sample SAMN06165112) | human gut metagenome | biome: ENVO:00009003; feature: ENVO:2100002; material: ENVO:00002003...
ATCTAGTACGGTCTCGTGGGCTCGGAGATGTGTATAAGAGACAGATATAATAATGTGTTTGTGTTTACTCTGTGCTTTTGCTAATGCACAGGGAATGTTGAGAACAATCATTTTTGCAGATACTAATGATGGTACAATAGGAGATGGTGTTCGATGTAATTTGGAGCAAATGCTTGAGGAAGTGGACATAATTGCCTCTTGCCTTGATATGGAAAATGAAATGGCTTCTCCTATTGTTTTTGAACAGTTTAATTGCACCCCGGAGAATCTCCGTAAATGTATAAAGGATTTCCGATGTGGCAAAGATGATATTGTATTGTTCTTCTATTTTGGACATGGTGGGCGTTCTCCACAAGACCGTTCTGATTTTCCACAGATGTGTTTTAATACAGAGTTCTCGCAAAATTCTCAATGGATACCCTTAGAAGATGTAAAGAATGAAATCGCAAAGCTGAATCCTCGCTTCTTGTTGGTATTTGGCGATTTGTGTAATTCATCGGATCCTGGCATTACCCCAAAGTATGGAGTTCTGGCATCTGCCAGCGCAGCAACCAACATCAGTTCTACACAAAAAACAGCAATGAAAAAGCTGTTTAAAAACTGTAAGGGCAATATTATCACATCAGGAAGTAAGAAAGGCGAGGTGTCATGGTATAATTGTAAATATCCAGATGGATATGGATTTTTTACAAAATATTTCATTGAAGAACTTGAGAGGTACACATCCAAAGATACTAATCCAAACTGGGAAACGCTTATGAAAAATGTACAAACAAATGTTGTAAATTGCACAAATGATATGAAGAGTGACATGGATCAAATGACCACCCAAACCCCTCATGCTAAAATTAATGTTGACTATATTAATAATGAGCCAAATGAAAAGAAGCCAGAAGAAAATAAAACCATAACCAATCAGAACAATATGTTGGTAGACAATCCACAAGTGAAGAACAACTCAGAATTGCAATCGATGCTTGTAGATTTGGTTAACACCGACAATACACCTATGTATCGTATCAAGATGCGTTCTAAAGTGCTGGCTTTATTTGAAGGACCAGGTGCGTGGGTAGATATGGTTGGACGCAATCAGCGGACGATTGTAAGCGGTGAGACTGCAGAAGAATTCGTAGAAAGATTGTCAACGGCACCATATTTGAAAAATTTCTCGATAATTGACTGTCAGCGCAATAGTAACGGTAAAATTACATTTCTGAAGATTCACGAAATTTACGAACGATAAAAACATTAATAAGATGAAAATATTCAGACTATTATTTATCATAGCGATGGTTTTTTGTGTAAACATCGCATATTCGCAGACCAATGATTTGACAAAGGAGGACATGGACCAATTATTGGAGCAAACCAAACACAAGGTCAATGAATTCAACGGTTACATTTCTTTTATTGCCCAAAAGAAACGTTATAAAACGCTTCAGGAGCAAACAGAAGTGGAGCAAAGTAAAGATGAATACATCAAACAGGCACTTAGGTTGTTTATCGGTGGTGGTAAGGCCTACACAGACAATGATGGTAACTATCATTTGGCACCTGTGATGGAGGTATCAAGCATTGCAAGAAAAACGAGGAGGGTTAGAGTCACAGACAGACCTATTGGTGTTTATCTGAACAACTTGAAAAATATGCGATATACAGAAGTAACTGTCACTACTGGCGATGCTTTCTTTTGCTCTGACGCAAAACAAGTCGGCGACGACCAATATGAGGTAACTCTTTCTTTCCGGCAATATTTTGTAGGCAAGACAGATGGCAAGGTTGTATATAGTGATAAAACCGACAAGACTGTTAAAGTGTATATAAAAAAGAAAGTTATAGACGGACGAACAAGATGGACTGTATTGCTGGGAGACATAAAAGTTGATGCGACAGAACCGTAAACACAATACTTATGAAAAATATATTTATATTTGTTGTTCTTTTGGGGTTGAACGTTTTAGGCGTTCAAGCTCAAAAGAACGAACAAATCAGGCTTGATCAACTTGACTATAAGCTGAAGGTGAAGCAGCTTGACGAGTTCATAAGGAGATTTAATCTTCAAGAATCGCCTGATATGTTCAAAAATAGCGATACATTGATACAAAAAATGTATTGTCTGACGGCTTTGTTTGATTTCAACGTGGTGAAATCAAGAGAGAAAGAGGTACGGGAGTTTGTAACTGCTATGATTGATAAAAATGCGAAAATAGCATTTACAGATACCACATGGAATGCAGTGGCTAAGTGTAACGTCCTGTATAAAGGGAAACATACCACTGTGACATTACAACTTGCAACAGAACACGTAAGAGGATATATTTATAAATGGGTGATAACTGGGGCATCGGGAAAGATTCTTAATCTAACTCCACAGAAACAAAATGATGGAATGATGATTTCTCCTGTAGACAATGAGGTGAACTTCATATCGTTAAAAAACGTGACTACTACAGAGGCATTAAATATCCTTCAATATAAATCTAAGAAAAATAGTGTTGACGCCCTATCTGTGTTCTTCACATTAGTTCATTCTGGAATGTTGACTGTTCAAAACGTCCAGCAACTTGAGTACACTTTTCATGTCCCAGGTTATCAGTTTACTGTGCACAACTTTGTCCGCGACGCAATGAACTCGGGATGGCTTATATCTGACTTTAAAAAATTGTAAAACTATGAAATGGCGAATATGCTTATTGGCGATACTGTCCCTGTCATATTGTAATAGAATACAGGCATTGACTGCATTACAGCAACAGGCGAAAGAGATTGTGGAGGAATATTATTCAAATCTGCAAGAGTTTGCAGAAAATGCTATCGTAAAACGACAAGCAAACGTGTTGAAACTGTTTGATCCTAATGGTAGTGTGGTTAATAATGACTTAAATGGACACATTCAAGGTATCACCTATACAGATACAGAATCAGAAATCGGAGATTATTTAGCCACAATAATTGCTATTAGTTCTAAAAATACATCTTTGAAAATCAATGGAGTTATTAACGAATCATCGTTTGTAGAACTTGATGATCCAGACATAAAAGAGCAAAATTTGAAAGTGGTTTGGGTAACCGTAAACAAAAACATCATAGCAAAGGGGAATATTAAAATTAATGAACACCTGCAGGAGACGTTTAAAATTAAAAACGGACGTATTCAGACAATATGTACACCGGAAAAGGCTACTTCGCGTGTTAATACGCTGATGATGTATAATGAAGGAGACGATGAAGGAGCATATTATGCAATGATGAAACAAATTGAGGATGGAACCGCAGATGATGATACATATTATTATCTCGGTCTGATGTTCTTCAAACCAAAGAAGAACGATGTTTGTAAGCGTCTGTTTCCATCAGAAGAATTAAGAAAAAAGCTATGCACATTCTACTGGATGAAGAGTAAGCGTGGACAACAAGCTCTATTTTATTATGGAGTACATCAGTATTATATTAGTGATAATGAGAAAAGAACAGATCCTTTCCCATGTGGTTTGATGTTGGCATATAAGGGCAGGGGAGAAAAATTTGGCTACCTTGACAAAAATGGGAAAGTGGTCATTCCATATAAATTCAGATGGGCATTAAATTTTATGCAGGATATTAACTGTGCTATCGTAAAGATGCCTAATGGCCTTTACGGTTTGATAGATACCAAAGGTAATTTCATCTTACAGCCAAAATACCAATGTTTAATTTCTCCTTCGGAAAATCTGTGGCCCTATCAAGAAAATAACCTGTGGGGATTCCTTGATAGCAATGGCAACGTTGCCATCAAGGCACAATATGATAACGTACTACGGTTTAGAGTTGGATTGTCCGTATTTAGGAAAAACAACAAATGTGGCGCAATAGATCACAACAATAATGTAATTATACCTGCAGTATATGACAATATGTCATCATTTTTCCCTAAAAAGGAAGTTGCACTTGTGTATATGAATGGGAAGTGTGGCGTTATTGATAAAAAAGGTAATATAGTTGTGCCCATAGATTATGATGATATTGATATAAACGATGGACTAAGTTGGTTTAAAGTTAAAAAAGGTGATGAAACACACCTTTTTGAATACAATCCTTCTGCACAAGAAGAACTGTCAGTCAAAGACAGAAAACTTAATATTAATTATATAACACATTAAATAAAAGTTGCGCCCGACACGAAACAGGGATAAATTAATGAAATATTTTATAACAATAGCTGTGATGCTATGTACACTTAGCGTCAATGCACAGGAGATTAAAAGAAACCAATGGACAGTGCAGCCACATGTAAAAACCAGTGCGTATTTTATACAAGGTGCAGCAACATTTTTGCGTGATAAACTCATGGAGGGGACAAATGATATGTCTACCTCCGAGTATGCGGATTTTATAACTAAAAATTCTTGGTACATTCCTGAATTTGAACTTGGTGCCCCTTTTTATAGCGTAAGTTCGGCTGATGGCGCAAAATTGGTAAAGCCAGTGGCGTGGCGGCAGGCTTTATGGGGGGACTATTCTCACACCTTTGATTTCTCAGCAGGTTATGAGGTGGCTTGGAAATCGCTTGTTTCCCCATTTGGTGCATATATCAGCATTGATTGGGAATATCAGCAGTTTGCAATAGAGAATTCAGCCGAGGCAGGTAAATATAGAACCCAAATGGTGGTGCCTTCTGCTGGATTGAGGTATAGATTATGGGGCGGAAATTTTGAAAAAAAATGGAGACCTGGCATAGAGATTGGAGCAGCTTATGTACATCATTTTAAATATAATAATCCTCATAATTACGATCTTGATGCTATAAATAATGGTATAAGAGGAAAAATAGCTTTAGGCTTTGAGTTTCCATACCTACATTCTGCCATTATTTTGCAATATGAGCATGATTTCTTTAACTTATTTAATCAAGATTATATTGATGACAATGGTGCTAAACCGTTTGCTGATTTCAAGAGCTCTTTTGGACAATTAAACTTTAAATACTCTCACACATTTTAAAATAATAAATTAAAATGAAACATATAGTATTGATGTTTTTCGTGTCCTTTTGCATTGTTGCAAAAGGACAGACAATAGAGCCAATGGTGGGTGCATCCTGGCATCAGTCTTCGCCGTTCAATAATGATTGTCCCGAAGGTGCTGCCGCTGGATGTGGAGCAACCGCTGTTGCACAGATACTTAGTTACTATAAAATGCCGAGTCATGGATATGGGGAGTACAACCATAACGGCGTTAACTATAAATTGGAGGATTATCCTATTGATTGGGATAATATTCTCAATACATATACAAAAGGGAATTATACAGAAGCCAATTCGGCTGCAGTGGCATGGCTGGTGTATCTGACAGGATTGTCTATGGATATGAAATATGGTAAGACAAGCTCACCACGAACTTATGCTTCTATGCTTTGGGGAATGCAGCATTATTTGCACATCTCACCAGACAGCCGTTATCTGCACCGTCACAACTATTCTACTTCAGAATGGAAGGCGATGATTGACAAACAGCTTGAGGCTGGACATCCAGTGTTTTACCGAGGATCTTATATTGATTCAGAAAATAAAGGTATTGGGCATATGTTTGTTATTGACGGAAAAAACTCAGAAGGACTCTATCATGTAAATTTCGGTCATGCCGACAGTTCTCAAGATAAGTATGTTGACTTGGACTACATAAATCAAAGCAGTGGCGACGATGTGTATCCAGGTAATAAAAGTGTATGTTATAATGCTACGCAGGCTATGGTTATAAACTGTTACCCCGTGTCTGGTTTGTCGGAAAATGACTATGAGTTGCATCCTGTGATACTTGATTCTCCTATTATAGTTAATAAAGATACTTTGTGTAATGTTTTTGAGACTCAATTAGGACAAGGATTCTCAATTTCATATCGAGTGTGTGACTGTAGTTTTGATGGTGGAAAATCATACATTGGCATTGGTGCTTTCCAGGACAATGAGATAAAATTTATATTGCCCGAAAGTACCAGTCAGGTTACGCTTGGAGGCGGTTTCGTCTATGACATGGGGAAGAATTATTCTATTCCAGAGGGGACTGCATCGGGAACATACGAGTTGGCTGTAATATATCACGAAAATGGTAACCGTAACTGGAAAAGATGCTGGGACAATGCTCAAAATAGTATGAAACTGACGGTTAATGGTAACACTGCAACTGTTTATCCTACAAATAATTTCTTGAATGGTGAGTTAAAATACCGTTCTAAGCTGAAAGAAGTGGCAGGCAATGGTGATGGACATACTTTTGAAATAGAATTGAGCAATGTCTCAAATGCAAATTATGAGGATACTCTTATGTTGCGTTTCAATATTGAAGGAAAAATATATGAACACAAACATATTGTGGCTGTCTATGAGGAATGTAAACCTACATATCGTATATTAGTACCTGAATCTTCCGTTTCATTAAATGGCAAGACTTATACTGTTGAGGCTTTATATTATAACAAGTTAAAAAAAGGCTATTGTGCCCTTGATTATGATAATGGTACCAGCATTGAGAATATTAATGCAACCACAAATGACAATGTTTTGATATATAGTCTTGACGGGAAATGCTTATGGGAAGGAAAAGCTGAACAAATCTCAAAAGTACGGCAGACATTGGACAGAGGCGTTTATATTATAAAGCAAGGCGGGCATACTGAGAAAATTGCTATAATGAAATGAAGTAATACTGCCTCTGTGAGTAGTAGAAATGAAAATACATATAAAACGTGCTACACGTGGCACCCTGCACAATCCTTGTGTTTATCGGTATTCCAAGGGTACAGGGTGCCACGTGTAGCGCGTTTAGGAATATTTTTTGCGTACCTTTCTACATAAAAAATATTAAAATTTTAATAAAATTTTTGGTTTGTACTTGCTTATTCGTATCTTTGTGGCGGATTCTGAATAAAGTCCGGATAAATATAACATAACCAATTAAAACCAATAAAACCTAAAATGAACATTCCAAGTGTGTTTTGGCTTGTTCCCGTGGCGTCGGTTGTGGCGCTGGGGATGGCATGGTTCTTCTTCCGCCAGATGATGGGCGAGGACGAGGGAACCGAGAGAATGAAAGAGATTGCCCTGCACGTGAGACGTGGCGCAATGGCGTACCTTAAGCAGCAGTACAAGGTTGTGGGCGTAGTGTTTGTGGTGCTTGCCGTGATATTCTCGTTCATGGCGTATGTGCTGCATGTGCAGAACCCGTGGGTGCCGTTCGCCTTCCTCACCGGCGGATTTTTCTCGGGACTGGCGGGTTTCTTCGGCATGAAGACTGCCACCTACGCCTCGGCACGCACAGCCAACGCGGCGCGCCAGGGACTTAACCGCGGACTGAAGGTGGCTTTCCGCAGCGGAGCCGTGATGGGACTTGTGGTCGTTGGACTCGGACTGCTCGACATCGCCATCTGGTTTGTGGCGCTGAGCTATTTCTACGAGGGCGACAACATGGCGCTCGTGACCATCACCACCACGATGCTCACCTTCGGCATGGGAGCATCGACGCAGGCGCTCTTTGCCCGTGTGGGCGGAGGTATCTATACCAAGGCGGCAGACGTGGGAGCTGACCTCGTGGGAAAGGTTGAGGCAAACATTCCCGAGGACGACCCGCGCAACCCTGCGACCATTGCCGACAATGTGGGCGACAACGTGGGCGACGTGGCAGGCATGGGAGCCGACCTCTACGAGAGCTACTGCGGAAGCATACTGAGCACCGCGGCGCTCGGAGCCACGGCGTTTGCCATGAATCCCGACATGCAGATGAGGGCGGTGATAGCCCCGATGATTATCGCAGCCATAGGAATATTCCTGTCGCTCATAGGCATCTTCCTCGTGAGGACCAAGGAGGGAGCCACCATGCGCGACCTGCTGCGCTCGCTGGGCTTAGGCACCAACGTGTCGGCAGTGCTCATTGCCGCGGCATCGTTCATCATCCTTTATCTTCTGCAGGTTGACAACTGGCTGGGAGTGTCGTTCTCGGTGCTCACGGGACTGGTGGCAGGAGTAATCATCGGTCAGGCAACCGAATACTACACCAGCCAGAGCTATAAGCCCACTCAGCAGATTGCCGAGGCGGCGCAGACGGGCTCAGCCACCGTTATAATAAAAGGCGTGGGCACGGGCATGATTTCAACCATGGTTCCCGTGGTGACAATCTCCGTTGCCATCATGCTGAGCTACCTGTGCGCCAACGGCTTCGACCTCTCCGTCAGCGCGCAGAGCATCTCCACCGGTCTTTACGGCATAGGCATCGCAGCCGTGGGCATGCTCTCAACCCTTGGAATAACGCTTGCCACCGACGCCTACGGACCTATAGCCGACAATGCCGGAGGCAACGCCGAGATGAGCGAGCTGGGCGAGGAAGTGCGTCACCGCACCGATGCCCTCGACGCCCTGGGCAACACCACCGCCGCCACGGGCAAGGGCTTTGCCATAGGCAGCGCCGCCCTCACGGCATTGGCTCTGCTCGCATCGTATGTTGAGGAGATAAAGATAGCCATGGTGCGCGCCGCCGACCACGGGCAGGTGTTTATCGACGCTGCCGGCGAGGCGTTCAATCCCGCCGCGGCAAACATGATTGACTATATGAACTTTTTCCAGGTGACGCTGATGAACCCGAAGGTGCTCGTGGGAGCATTCATCGGAGGCATGGCGGCATTCCTGTTCTGCGGGCTCACCATGGGAGCCGTGGGGCGCGCCGCACAGTCGATGGTGGAGGAGGTGCGCCGCCAGTTCCGCGAGATAAAGGGAATACTTGAGGGCAAGGCGACTCCCGACTACGGCCGCTGCGTGGAGATAAGCACAAAGTCGGCACAGAGGGAGATGATATTCCCCAGCCTGCTCGCCATCCTCATCCCCATTGTCGTGGGACTGCTGCTCGGCGTGGCAGGAGTGATGGGCTTGCTCGTGGGCGGGCTCACGGCAGGCTTCACCCTCGCGGTGTTTATGGCAAACTCGGGCGGAGCATGGGACAACGCCAAGAAGATGGTGGAGGAAGGCAACTTCGGCGGCAAGGGCTCGGCATGCCACAAGGCAACCATCGTGGGCGACACCGTGGGCGACCCGTTCAAGGACACTTCTGGTCCGTCGCTCAACATTCTCATCAAGCTTATGTCGATGGTAAGCATCGTTATGGCAGGCTTGACCGTGGCTTTTGGAATGTAACTCCAGGCATTAAAAAAATCCTGTCTTGGCTTTAAAAAAAATTCTGCGCAGAATTCATTCATTTTCTGCGCAGAATTTGTTCATTTTCTGCGCAGATTTTTTTCGGATTCTGCGCAGGATTTTTTTTTGAAGTCAGGAGATAAAATAAAGTTTTCCGCTTTTCTCTTGGAGGAATGGAAAAAATATAGTAATTTTGCACGGAAGTGCCGGAAAAACCGCGGCACGGAAAATCAACTATACCATTATATAATAAAAAACAAAGCGTATGAATAGCAAGAAACAACGAACTGGAGACACTATGTACAGTAGAAAAAGACAAATGGCAGTGGCGCTGATGGCAGCCGTGGGCATGGCAGCCGCAGCGCAGCCGAAAATGAACGGCGGAGCGGAGTATCTGCTGTCGCAGACAAAGGACGTGAGCGCCGACTTCGCGGACTTCGCCAACACATACTTCTTTGCCGACAGCTTAGTGGACATCAACACCGCCACGGGCGAGGGAACGGTGGAGTGGAAGCGCAGGCAGCTGATGCCGAGGCAGGCTTTCAACGCCAACACCTATCTGCACCAGCCGCTAAGCAACCTCGACTTTCCCAACACGGCATACGAGCAGAGCCCGAGGCTGAAGTTCCGCGTGGACCCCGTAGACAGCCGCACCATAAGGCTGAGAGTCTACACCTCGCCCGTGACTCCTAAGGATTTCGAGTCGCCGATGCTCGTGGGCGAGCCAGCCGACGGCAGAAATCTGTGGACAACGAAAAACGGCAGCCGCAGCATCACGTTCACATCGGCGCACGGCACATTAGAGATAGAGAAATATCCGTGGCGGCTGGTGCTCAGAGACAAGAGCGGCAGGGTGCTGAGCAAGACCCGCGTGTGGAGCGACAACGACTCCACGCAGGTTAAGGTGCAGCCCTTCTGCTTCATAAAGCGCGGAAGCGACAACACACGCAGCATATCGCCCGTGTGGAGCCTCATGCCGGGAGAGAAAATCTTCGGCTGCGGCGAGTCGCCCACGGCGCTCAACAAGGCTGGGCAGAAGCTCAACCTCTTCGTCACCGACCCGCAGGGCCCGGAGACCGGCGACATGTATAAGCCCGTGCCCTTCTACATGAGCTCGCGCGGCTACGGCATGTTCATGCACACGGGGGCTCCCGTGACCTGCGACTTCGGACAGTCGTACATCGGAGCGCAAAAGATATTCATGGCGGACGAGGTGATGGACGTGTTCATCTTCTTCGGCGAGCCAAAGGACATTCTCAACGAATATACCTGCCTCACGGGCAAGGCGCCGATGCCGCCGCTGTGGAGCTTCGGCACGTGGATGAGCCGCATCACCTACTTCAGCGAGAAGGAGGGGCGCGAGGTGGCTGCCAGCCTGAGGAAAAACCGCATACCGAGCGACGTGATACACTTTGACACGGGCTGGTTCGGGGTGGACTGGCAGTGCGACTATGAGTTCGCAAAGGACCGTTTCGACAACCCGAAGAAGATGCTCGACGACCTGAGGAACGACGGATTCCGCACCTGTCTGTGGCAGCTGCCCTACTTCACGCCGAAAAACAAGTTCTTCCCTGAGCTGATAGAAAAGGGAATGTATGTGAGAAACGGGCGCGGCGAGCTGCCCTACGAGGACGTGGTGCTCGACTTCACCAACCCCGAGACCGTGAAATGGTATCAGGAAAAGATTGGCAACCTGCTCAGGCTCGGCGTAGGCGCCATCAAGGTGGACTTCGGCGAGGCTGCGCCGCTGGAAGGCATCTACAGCAACGGGCGCTCGGGACTGTACGAGCACAACCTCTATCCGCTGCGCTACAACAAGGCGGTGGCGGAAATCACAAAGAGCGTAAAAGGTGAAAATATCATCTGGGCACGCTCGGCATGGGCGGGCTCGCAGCGCTATCCCCTGCACTGGGGAGGCGATGCCGCCACCAACAACACGGGACTGCAGGGAAGCATCCGCGCAGGTCTGTCATTGGGACTCAGCGGCTTCTCTTTCTGGAGCAACGACATAGGAGGATTTGTAACAAGCAGCCCCGAGAGGCTCTACCGCCGCTGGCTGCCGTTCGGCTATCTGTGCTCCCACAGCCGTGTGCACGGTGCGCCGCCTACAGAGCCGTGGCTCTACGACAAGAAGTTCATGGACTACTTCCGCACCTGCGCCGAGATGAAATACAGGCTCATGCCCTACGTCTACACTCAGGCAAAGCTCTGCACGGAGCAGGGACTGCCGATGGTGCGCGCCCTGTTGCTGGAATTTCCCGGCGACCCGGGAGCATGGACCGTGGACGACGAGTATATGTTTGGCGAGAGCATCCTCGTGGCGCCGCTGCTTGAGGACGGCACAAGCCGCGACGTGTACCTGCCGGGCAGCGGAAAGTGGATAGACTACCAGACTGGCAAGGTATATCAGCCTGGCTGGAACCACATAGCGTGCGGCGACATTGAGGCGATAATCCTCGTCAGGGACGGAACCGCCCTGCCGCAGGTGCCCGTGGCTCAGTGCACCGACAAGATTCAGTGGGACAAAATTTCGTGGAAGCACTTCAAGGCGGACGCCAAGAAGACAGCGGGCAAAATCTACAAGCCCGGTGACAGTGAGGTGAAAGTCGTGGAGTTTTAATCGTGGAGTGTTTAGTGTTCAATGTTCAGTGTGGAGCATTCCTCACATCCTACAACTCCTACGACTCTTACAACTCCTACCAATTCCTAAAAAATAATATGTTAGAAGCAAAGAATTTAAATATAAGCAAAAAAGGCGAGACACTTGTGGCAGGGCTGTCGTTTGTCGTGGACAACGGACAGATGATGTGCGTCAGCGGCAGCAGCGCCGCCACAACTGCCTTGCTGTGCTCACTGATGGGGCTGGAGCGCGTGAAGTCGGGATTCATAAGCATCGAGGGCGAGCTGCTCACTCCGGGTTCTGCGCAGGAGTTCCGCAAAGACATGGCGTATGTTCCGGCAAACGCCCGAATGCCATACGCGACAATGGAGGAAACCGCCCGCCACCTGTTTGCCCTCAAGGCAAACAGCAGCAAAAAACTTACCATGCACGCTCTGGAAAGCGAGATGAAGGCACTGGGCTTACAGGAAGAACTGCTGGCAATGCCTCAGGTGCAGCTCACGCCGCAGCAGGAGTACGGGCTGATGCTCGCGCTCGCCGGAGCCACGCAAAAGAAGATAATGATAGTGGACACTCCCCCCAGCGGGCTTGACCAAAGTGCGGCGCAGAACGTGGCTCGCTATCTGAGGGCAAAGGCAAACGAGGGCGCCGCCGTGATTGTGGCGGGGGCTGAGATGTCCTCTCTCTCCGACCACCAAATAAAACTCTAAAGAAAAAACAATGAACACGCAATTCTTCAAAATGGCATTGGGCGGCACACTGCTCATGGACTTGGGGCGCATGCTGCTCAGGGTAATCATCACGCTTGTGCTCACAGGAGCCTACATGCACTATCTTTTTGAGATAAACAACGTGTGGCTCAACATTGCATGGCTGCTGATTGTCACAGCCGCGGCGGCACTCACCACGCTCAGGGAGGCACGCATTGGAGGGCTGAAGCTCTGGCTGCCGCTAACTGCCGGAATGGGGGCTGGCATCGTGGTGGCTGGACTGCTGTTTCTGGCATGCGCCGGACTGCTGCACCAACTGCCCGACGCGCGCTGCATAGTGCCCGTGGCAGGACTGCTGATAGCCACAATGACAGCCACCTGCATGAAGGGCATGGGCAGCTATCACCGCTCGCTCGCCGAGGACATCAGCAAGTACAACTTCCTCATCGGCAACGGCGCCACGCACGGCGAGGCAATAGCTCCATTCGTGCGCAAGGCTCTTGAGAGCGGACTGCGCCCCATGACCGAGGGCACGGCGATAATGCAGCTCGTCACCATGCCGGCAATGATGGGAATGATACTCGGCGGCTATCCGCCGATTACGGCAATGAAGTGCCAGCTGCTGATACTCATCGCCGCGATTCTGTCGTCGGTTGTCGCCATCTGCCTCACCATCTGGCTTGCCGACAACATCCTGTTCGACAACTTCGGACGCAGGCGCAACATCAAAGCCATGGGGCTGGGAGTGGCGCTGATGCTGACGGTTGTGGTGCTGACCGCCTGCAACAACGGCACCGCACACCGCCCGCTGATTGGCGGCGACATCTCCGAGAACTCAATAATTGGCGGTGCCACCTCCGAGACCTCAATAATCGTCGCAGACGAAAAACATAACGAGAAGGAGATAGCATCGTCAGCAATATCAATCGCAGGCCTTGAGCTGCCGAAATACGATACCAAGGCAACCGTCCTGCGCCGTGCAGGATATACCACTGAGTATGATGCCGCGAACAAAATTCCCCGTTGGGTGGCATGGCGGCTTACCGCCAATCACGTGACGGGTTCCTACAAGCGCGACGGACAGAAGTTCATGGAGGACGAGGACGTGCCGGCGCCGCGCGCCACTCACTTCGACTACATCCAGTCGGGCTATGACCGCGGTCACATGTGTCCCAGCGGCGACTGCAAGTGGAGCGAGCTGGCACAGGAGCAGTCATTTCTGCTCACGAACATCTGTCCGCAGAACCCCAACCTCAACCGCGGCGACTGGAACGAGCTGGAGCAGCAGTGCCGCGCATGGGCTGAGAAATACGGTGCGGTGTACATCGTGTGCGGTCCTGTTCTGATGAACAGCCGCCACAAGAGAATAGGAAAAAACAAGGTGACTGTGCCCGAAGCCTTTTTCAAGGTGGTGCTCAGGATGCAGCCTGAGCCGTGCGCCATTGGATTCATCTACCGCAACACCGACGGCGACCGCCCCAAGGATAGCTACGTGAACAGCGTCGACCAGGTGGAGCGCATCACAAAACTGGACTTTTTCCATAATCTTCCCGACGAAATAGAAAACAAAATAGAAAAGACAGCAGACATAAGTAAATGGTAAGTAACGAGTATAAATATCTTGCGAAGCTCGGACTGCCCATAGTCATAGGGCAGCTGGGCGTGACCATACAGGGTGTTATCGACACCATAATGCTGGGGCATTACGACACACGGGCGCTGGCGGCTGCCGGATTTGTGAACAGCCTCTTCACGCTCGTATCGGTGATTGTGATGGGATTCTCGTTCGGCATCATTCCGCTGAGCGGCTCGGCATACGGAAGAAAAGACATCGGCGAGTGCGGCAGCGTGCTGAAAAACGGGCTGTTCAGCATCTTCTTCGTGTCGCTCATTGGCATGGCGGTGCTCATGGCAGTGTTTACCGACGTGAGCATCCTCGGGCAGCCCAAGGAGCTTGAGCCTTTGATTGAGCAATACTTCTGGTGGACCATACCGTCATTAATGTTTGTGGGCGTGAGCAGCGCGTTCAAGAGCTTCTTCGACAGCATCACGCAGACCAAGGTGGCGATGTGGGCGATACTCATAGGCAACGTCTGGAACATCGTCTGGAACTTCCTGCTCATCTTCGGACTGTGCGGATTTCCCGAGCTGGGCATCGTGGGAGCGGCAATAGCCACCCTCACCTCGCGCCTCGTGATTCTCCTTATATATATAATAGGTATCACCTGCAAGCGGTCGTACGGCGAATACCTGCGCGCCTTCATCCGGAGCACCGTCTCGCGCAAGAGCGTTGCGAAGCTGTGCGGCATGGGACTGCCCACATCGGTGCAGAGCGGCATGGAGGTATCGTCGTTCTCCATCTGCGCCATCTTCGCAGGATGGCTCGGCACCGACTCGCAGGCGGCTCATCAGATTATGGCAAACCTCGCCGCAAGCATCTGGGTGGTGTACAACGGTGTGGGCATGGCAGTAGGCGTGAGGATAAGCAACTTTGTGGGAATGAACAACTACGCCGGCATACGCCACACGGCGATGTGCGGACTGAAGATGATACTGTGCTGCGCCCTACTGCTCAACATCCTGTTCTATACTTTCCACGGCAGCATCATATCGTGGTTCACCTCCGACCCGAATATCGTTGCCTTGTTCGTAACGCTCATCGTGCCGCTGGTGCTCTATCAGTTCAGCGACGCCGTGCAGACCAACTACGTCAACGCACTGCGCGGGCTGGGCAGGGTGCGCTATCTCATGCTCGACTCATTCATTGCCTACATCATAGTGTCGCTGCCCCTGAGCTACACCTTCGGCATCGCCTGCGGCTTCGGCATCGTGGGAATATGGATGGGCTATCCGTTTGCGCTCACCGTGGCGGCGGTGCTCTACATCATGCGTTTCAGGAAATACAGTAACAATTCGTAATTAAAAAACATGTCATTCACAGGTATCATCACAGGTTTCGTGACCTTCCTCATCATAGGTCTCTTCCATCCCCTCGTGATCAAGGGCGAGTATTATTTCGGCGTGCGCTGCTGGTGGGCGTTCCTCGTTGCCGGCATCGTCACCGGTGCCCTCTCCCTCTTTGTCGCCAATCTCTATTGCAGCATCATCCTCGGCGTGGTTTCCTTCTCATCATTCTGGAGCATCCTTGAGGTGTTTGAACAGCGGGAGCGCGTGCGCAAGGGATGGTTTCCCAAGAATCCCAAGCGCGAAAAAGACAATGAATCTTGATAAATGTTGTCGGAATGTTGCAGGATTGCGGAAAAGTTTGTATCTTTGCAGCTAAATTGAAGATTTAGCTTTACAAATTATCGTAAATTATGAACGTACAGTCTGTAATTTCTGCCATCAGCGACTTTGTGTGGGGCTGGCCCATGATAATTCTGCTGCTCGGCACCCACATCTATCTCACATTACGTCTGAAATTTCCTCAGCGCAAGATATTCACCGCAATAAAACTCAGCGTGAGGCGCGACAAGGGCACGTCGGGCGACGTGAGCCAGTTTGCCGCTCTTGCCACCTCGCTTGCCGCCACCATAGGCACGGGCAACATTGTAGGCGTAGCCACGGCAATATCGCTGGGAGGTCCCGGCGCGGTGCTGTGGTGCTGGCTCACGGGAGTGTTTGGCATAGCCACAAAATACGGTGAAGGGCTGTTGGCAATAAAATACCGGGTGCAAAACGATAGGGGCAGGATGCAAGGCGGTCCGATGTATGCGCTGGAGCGCGGACTGGGCATGAAATGGCTGGCGGTGCTCTTTGCACTGTTCACGGCGCTTGCCGCGTTCGGCATAGGCAACACAGTGCAGGCAAATGCCATTAGCGAGAATATCAGTCTGCTGATGGCTGGTGTGTGGGCTCCGTCGACCACCAAGACTGTTGTGGGGCTGGTTATAGCCACCGTGATAGGCGTGGTGATTATCGGCGGTGTGAGGAGCATCGCGCGCATCTGTTCGGCATTGGTACCCGTAATGGCGCTGTGCTATGTGCTGGGCTGTCTGTATATACTGTGTGTGAATGTCCACTTTGTGCTGCCGGCGCTGAAGCTGATTGTCTCCGAGGCATTTTCGTTGAAAGCCACTGCCGGAGGAGCCGTGGGCACAGCCCTGATGTGCGGTGCCCGCTATGGCATAGCCCGCGGTCTGTTCTCAAATGAGTCTGGCATGGGCTCGGCACCTATCGTTGCCGCTGCCGCCCGTACCAAGAATCCTGTGCGCCAGGCACTCGTAAGCTCGTCGGGCACATTCTGGGACACGGTGGTGATATGCGCCCTCACCGGACTTGTAATCACAACCAGCATCATAGCCTATCCTCACATTGACTATCACGACGGCGGCATGCTCACTAAGGAGGCTTTCGGCATGATACCGCTTGTAGGCACTCCGATACTCACGTTTGGCATTCTCACCTTTGCCTTCTCCACCATTTTGGGCTGGAGCTATTACGGCGAGCGTGCCGTGGAGTATCTCGGCGGCAGGCGCAGCATAATCTTCTACCGTGTGGCGTGGATAGTGCTTTGTTTTGTGGGCAGCGTGATGAGTCTCGACCTTGTGTGGAACATCGCCGACGTGATGAATGCACTCATGGCTGTGCCCAATCTTGTGTCGCTGCTGTTGTTGTCGGGGGTGATAGCCAAGGATACTCAGCACTATCTATGGGATAAAAGACTGGACGAGGAATAAATATTAATTCAGGTTTCCCCTACAACGGAAAGTAGAACGTAAGGCTGGGTGGGAGGGTCTGAGGCCCATGCCTTGATAATACAAAGGGAAAAATATAAAAAAGTACGTCACTCTCATGAGGGTGACGCACTTTTTTTATGTATCTAAAGCGTTATTTTTTCTCCATTCTTGACTCAATGTCGTACACCAGCCGTCCTGCAAGAGACATTGCGCTTCCGTCAAGTGTGCCTACATGTAAGCGAATGAAACGTGACATTCTTCCAAGCATTTCCTTGTCGTCTGTTTTTATGAGTCGTGTCATGTTCATTATCAGCAACTCCTTTGCCGTCTTGTCTAAGGTGTCGTAGTCGTTCTCGCACATTGACATGAAGGTGGCATCGTCATTTTTCACGCGGCATTCAATGAAACGGAACATCGGAGCGTATTTGTTCTCTGTGTCAAGTCCCAGCTCCTGAATTTTTTTCTTCAGAGCCTGATATTCCTCTTCATTATATTTGTTAATACTGAGGATATAGCCAGAGAAATAACCTGTGATGGCAGCGTTGTAGAGTTGGTTCACGCGCTTGTTTACGGCATCACGCACTGCCTTATCGAACTCGTTGCGGTGTGCTGTCATGAACTTTGCCTTCTCATCGTCCACGCTCATGGTGTAGCGTGTGAATATGAAGGCGTTTGGAGACGACAGACGCTCTTTGTCGGTGAGCGATGCATAGTAGTCGTTGATGATTTTGAAGCCTTCATCCTCCTTGCCCTGCTCCATGTGGTGGAAGGCATAGTTGTTTACAAGCTCAGGAGTGCGGTCGCCTCCTTTATAGCGCTCTTCCATGCGTGCAGGTGTCATCTCGGGATTAAGTCCCGCTTTTATCTTTGCTATGAAGTCATTTCCGCTCATGGCGCCTTTTAGCTCCATTTGCACCTCTTCCTTGTCATTGAGTATGATGAATGTAGGATATGCCTTTACCTCGAAGCGTGTGGCAAGATCCTTTCCTTCTTTCTCCGCATTGAATTTCACGCATACGAATTTCTTGTTCATGAAGTCGCCCACCTCCTTTTGTGGGAACACCTCGCTTGCCATACGCTTGCAGGGACCGCACCAGTCGGTGAAGAAGTCGATGAAGATCATCTTCTTCTCCTTTTTTGCCGCAGCTACAGCCTCCTCGAAGGTTATATGGCGGAAGTTTGTCTGTGCCGTGACGCTAAGTCCCATGACGCACATCAGTAATGTCATTAATGTCTTTTTCATAATCTGTAATGTTTTGTCTGTTTAGTTTGTTGAGTTGCGGTATTCCACTTTTACCACCTTCAAGTCAGTCTTCCACACCTCTTTCTCATGAGGAGTGATATTTATCTTGTTCTGGTTGTCTTCTATAGTGAACTTTCTCACTGCGCCCTTTTCCGCGGCATTGTAGGTTGCCACGATAAAGTCGGTAGGCTCGTCGTTTGAGTTGTGGTCCATGGCGAGATAAGTGATTTCTGCGCCAAAGTCCTTCAGCATTTTAGCCTCTTTGCGGTTGTAGTCGTAGCCCCACAATTGTGTTCCCACAGAATAGAGGATGATTGCCTGCATGGAGAAGAAGGCATAGTGGCTTGCGTTTGCAAAGCCTGTAGCCACCGATAAGTCAATCTCGTTGCCGTAGTATTTTGCCGGCGGGGCAGTGGCGAGTGAGAATCCGTAAACGTAGTATTTGCCGTCGGCATCGGTCATCAGGGCATAAGAGCGTCCTGCATTGCCATATCCGTTCTCACCATATACCAATGTGCGCACAGGTGTGTACTTTGTCTGGTCGAAATAGAACGGAGTCTCAGAGTCGTTGGCGTATTCCGTACAGTAGGTGGAGTAAGAGCTGTTGATTCCCACAAAACGGTGGTTGGTCTCATCAAAGAACATCCAACGTGAGATGGAGTACGGATTGGTGGCATTGCCTACATTGAATACGTAAGGCGCTGGCTTGAACAGCTCCTCGCTGGTGTCAGAGTAGCGGTTGTAGGGATTTCCGTAGGCTTCAACATTGTTGTATGCAATGCTGCTGTTTGCGAAAATCTCGTTCTCTGTCATGATGATTCTCATTCTGTTTGACATGCTTGCGTTGCCGCTCCCAGAAGCATGTGGACATACATCTACAACCTTCAGCGGATGGGTTACCGGTACTGTCGGGAATATCATATTCTCGCCGGTACGGTCCTCGAGCACATCAAAAGAGCCGAGTTGCGCAGAATTTTCCACCTGATATGATCCGTTGTCGGCGATAGCCCAGAGGTTTACTATAATATCCCTGTAATAGTCGCCAGTGAACACAAGGTTTTTTGCGCCTCTCAAATTGGTTGAGTTCACAAATATATCCTTAATCACTGTTGTGTCACGGCCGTCGATGAAGCTCACGAAGTCCATGCCGCATGTTCCGTCCTCTTTGTCGCCAAAGAGATAGAAGCCCCGCACAAACGGACTTGTCGCCTCAAGGTTGGTGCTCGTTTCCCATTTCAAACCAGTTGACTTATCGGTCACCTGATAGTACAATTGATAGTTGCCTGGAGCGACATCTACAGGAATGTTAAGGTTGCGCTCAGTGCTAATTACAGTGTGTGTGACGTCAAAGCCACTGCTCTCGCTGAAAAACCATTTATACTCCAGCTGGCTCTCGTCAGTGTTGCTGATGGTTCCCTTAATCTCTGGCTCAATGACGAGTGACTCTGCATGGGCAATACGTGAGTAGCTTTCCTCTATGCCCGAGATGCTTATCTCATTGATGGGGGCAAGCTCATAGTTGCCCTCATCCTCAACACATGACACCAGACCGGCAACAGTCGTCATGACCATTGCCATGATACATGTTATATATTTCTTTTTCATTTTTACTTGCTTTTTACATTATTTATAATAGTCCTCAGGCTTTGTGAACGGCTGCCATGGCAATTGCTTGTTCAGTGTGAAGAAGTACATCATTGTGCCGTCCTCATCAAGCACAGGGTCATGGGCATTTGCCTTCTCAAGCACATATTTAACCATAAGCTCGGCAATGGATGTCTGGCGTGCTGATGGCATGCGCTCCTCTGTTGTGAAGTCCTCGATTGTGGTTCCTGTCAGTTCCATAATCAGCGAAAACTTCTTTGCGGAGAATTTGCCCCATAGTCCACCACCAGTCTCATCATTTCCGATCCATCTTGCCGGACGTGTCAGCACATCGTATATGAAGATGTTGTGAACGGATGCGTCTTTGTTGTAGCTGAACTCGTTGTTGTCGGGAGTGTAAGGCGTTGCAGGTCCGTCGGCAAATGATTTGTAAGGCAGTGTGAACATATCGTTCTCCACAATCTTGAGCTGCAGTTGCAGAGTGTCACCTTCCATCTCGGCTGTTCTGTTCACCTTGAGGCTCACTGTTGTGCTGTTCTCGCCTGCCTTTATCACACAGTCGGTTGTAAGGTCTGTATAGTCACGTCCCTCCACGGCGGTGGTGCTGTCAGGATTAGCTATAACCTTGAATGCGCGGTCGTAGTTCTTTGTGTTTCCTGTAGCCATGATTTTCAGCGACAGCTCAACCTCATTCTCAACCATGCTTCCAAAAGCCACAGAGGTGTAATGTTGATGCGGCCACAAATTTTGTGCTATGTGCGACGGGTATCTGCGCACGTCGAAGTACAGACCGTCCTGTCCCTCGTAGTCCATCAGCTCTTTCTCGCAACCTGTAAGCAGCAGTGCTCCGCCAAAGAGCAGTCCTGCCCAGTTAATATATCTTTTCATAGTCATAATCAATTTTTTTAGTTTTCTGTTGTTACACGTTTGTCTATCTCAACCTTTGGAAGAGGCCATACATAGTCCTGTGTATCCATGGGCTCAGTGACTTCAAACTCACCTGTCCACCAGTCTTCCTCGAAAGTTGTTCCGGATAGAACCTCATCCATGTTGAGACGCTTATAATAGAAATAGAGCTGTCCCTCACCAATCATCTCTCTTGCAAATTCGTTGGTGATATATTGCTGAATGTCATCACCCACGTTGTCTTCCTCAAGGTCAATGCAGTTGCGGTTGCTGCGCAGCTCGTTGATGTATCCTATTGCCTCGGTTGTTGTAGGAGCGCATTCAGCAGCTATCAGATAAATCTCGCTCATACGTATCAGCGGTATCATGTAGCGTATGGAGTTTTCAGGCACGTCGGCATATTTGCTGAAGCATATAGCCTTCTTTGTGGATGATGCTCCAACATCGCTGGTCTCCTCAAGAGTCTCCAGGCTCCACATGTTGTCGCCGCGGCGCAGGTCAAGCTCGTCAGAATAGAAGTGAGGTATCTTACCATTCATGTCATTGAGGCTCTCGCCCTTGAATGTGAGCGAGTTGCTTATTTTGGCGCTTCTCTTGAAGTAGTTGTCGAACAGGGTTATCCTTGATGTGTTGTACAGGCTGAACATCACCTCTGTGGAGAATATACGGTCGGGCTTTTCGGGCGACTGTACATTTGCCTTCGGTGTCCATGGGAACACTTCCTTCTCCTTGTTCTCTGAAATCAGTGAGGTTGCAATCTCGTATGCCTTAGTCTTGTTACCCGTCCATAGATATGCGCGTGCCAGCAATGCCTGCACTGCATAATAGTTGAGGCGGTACTGACGGTAGCGCATGTCAGAGCTCTCGTTAGGGTCTTCTGAGTCAGAGTTCATCACGCCCTCAGTGCGTATCCTGTCATCTTTCAGCAACTCGGCGGCGTCGTTAAGGTCTCTCAGCACCTTTGCCATCACTTCCTTGGCAGGCAACAGCGGCTGGATTGCCTTCGATGTTGTCTCCTCGTATGGGATGGTTGTCTCATTCTCGGTGTCGGCACTGTAGACAGGACCATAGATGCGCAGCAGGTCGAAGTGAAGCATGGCGCGCAAGGCTAAAGCCTCACCCTTTACCATGGGGTAGTAGTTGGGCTTTATTGTCGCGTCAGGCATGTCGCAATGCTCAAGCAGCAGGTTGAGATTGGCGATAAGCGCATATTGTGTGGTCCACAAATCTCCTGATGTGTTCTCAAAATTAATCGCGTTGAAGTTGTAGTTGGCATAGTTGTAAAAAGTGTGATTGCTGTTCTGGCGCACATCATAGTATTGAGCCATTACGTCAATCACGCCCATGCTGAGCGTTGAGCTGTAGTTCTCGTTCATCTTGGCATACACGCCATTGAGCGATGACACGAATCCTGAGTTGTCCTCAAACAGCTTGTCCTCCATAATCTCGTCTTCCATGTCAACCTGCAGCCAGTCGGAGCATGATGACATAGACATCACGGCAAGGCAGCTAACTGCCATTGTCCTCATTATATTCTGTATTTTCATATTATATACTCCTTTCATAATTTTAGAAACGCAAATTCAAAGAAGCCGACACACTTCTCTGGAATGGATAACTCAAGCCTCGCTCCTCCTTGACGGTTGAGAGGCGGAAAATGTCGTTCATATACACTCTGAATATGAATGATGAGAGTCCTACTGTCTTCAGCCATTTGGCTGTTGTGCTCTCATATCCTAATGAGATGCTCTTGCACTCAAGTGTATTGTCGTCGGCAATGAAGCGTGATGACATGTTGGTCACCGATGTGTCGTCGATACGCTTGAACTTGGCTCTGTCGCCAGGCTTCTGCCAACGGTCATATAGTGCGCGCTTGTCCTGGTTGTAGCGTATTGCTTCCGAAGAAATGTTCTCAACCTTGTTGAACAGTGTCTCAAGGAATGTCTGACCGCCAAGACGGTAACGGAAGTTCACACCAAGTGAGAATCCCTTGTAGCGCACGTTGGAGCCGATGTATCCTTCAACGTCAGGTGTGGCGTCGCCACATACAACCTCCTCGGATGAGTCCCATTTATAGGTGTAGGTGCCGTCCTTCTTAAGGAATATCTCGTTACCGTTCATCGGGTCAATGCCAAGTGAGCGTACTGCCCAAAGCGCAGTTGTGCTTGCGCCGTCGTAGTAGCGGAGCAGAGTCTGGTTGGCACGTCCGTCCTGATTGTATTTCTCCAGCAGGTCACCGATTTTGTAGTATTCTGACTTTGTGTGGAGCAGGTTTGCATTCACCTGCCATGTAATGTCGCGCTCCTTCAGTATGAAGTAGTTTGCCGAGAACGAGAAGCTGTTGTTCTTTGTGGCACCGATATTCATTGGCACTGACGACGCTCCTGTGGAGGTTGGCAGTCCTATGGCAAGCAGCAGCGGGTCGGTCTTCTTGTAGGTATAATCCATGGTGAGCATCAGCCGTGAGTTGAAAAGCTCAATGTCCATACCCACGTTGTGTGTGCGTGTGCGCTGCCACTCAAGATTCTTGTTTCCCCATTTGCTTACTATGGTGGCAAGACCGAAAATGCTTGGATAGCTGTTATAATATGTATATGTGCTGTTGGCTATCTTTGCGTCGAAATCCTGATAGCCTGGGTTACCCAGCGAGTAGCGCAGCTTCAGATAGTTGATGGCTTTGATGTTTTTCATGAAAGCCTCGTTGTGCACATTCCAACCCACACCAAACGACCATGTTGTGGAGAAAGGATTGTCTACGCCGAACACTGATGCGCCGTCGTTACGTATGTTGAAGTCGAGCAGATAGCGCATGTCGTAGGCATAGTTACCGTTGAGATAGAAGCTTGCCGAGCGGGTCTTCGATATTGAAGAGTAGGGCTTGGCGCCATCTGGATAACCTGTGGAGAAGTTGGGATTTGAGAACATATCGCTGATATATCCCTGTGCCGCATAGCTCTCAAGATTGATGTTGCTCTCTGTGAGCTGTGCGCCGCCAAGCACGTTGTAGGTGTGCTTGCCTTTAGTGTCGCCATAGCTTGCTATGAGGCTGCCGTCGTAGGATGTGCTGCGTTGGTTCTGCTTGTTGTAGGTTCCACGTTTCAAGGTCTCAAGTCCAGTGAACTCTGATGCGAAGGGGGACTTGAACACCTCCGAGCCCTCACGTGTGGTGTTGAGCCCGAATTTTCCTTGAATACGCACCTGTCTTATAGGACGGTATTCAACCATGAAGTTGTTGCGGAATGTAAGAATGTCGCCAGTGTTGAAACTTTTCTGACGGAAGTCCCATAATGGGTTGTAGACATTTGTCTCGGCATAATTGGAGCCGATGTATGTGTCAATTACCTTGTCAACCTCGCCTTGCTCGTTGTACTTGGGCTGATAAGGGTTGGCAGATGAGAAACTGCTGAATGGCACTACATTGTTTGAAATGTCTGTATAGGAAATGTTTGTCTGGTTAGAGAAATTGAACTTGTCAATGCGGTATGAGAGGTTCACGGTGCCGTCGATGTTCTCGCGGTCAGAGCCTTTCATCACACCTTCAGTGTCTTTATAGCGGAATGTCAGACCGTAACGGAAGGCGGAATCCCCCCCCCTCTGCGTTGATGCTGTGCTCGTGTGTCATGGCGGTGCGCAGAGGCTCGTTCATCCAATATGTGTTAAGACCTGCAAGCGCATTCTTGTAGCGGCTGTAGTACTGCTCGCGCTGTACGTTGTTGAGAATCTCTCCGTTCTCATCCAGACTGCCGTAGAATCCTGACAGACGCTCATACTCCAGTTTCTCTCTTGCATTCATAAGGTTGTAGTCGCTGAGGTCTGCCCAGCTGAGCATGTAGTTGCCGCTGTAGCTGAAACGCAGTTTACCTGCCTCAGGCTTCTTTGTCTCCACAACCACCACGCCATTGGCTGCACGTGAGCCGTAGATGGCTGTTGATGCGGCATCCTTCAGAAGGGTGATGCTCTCAATGCGGTCCATGCTGAGGTCGGAGATTGTCTGAAGTGTTGTCTCAAAACCGTCGAGAATGTACAGTGGCTGGTTTGACAATGCCGAGTAAGTGTCAGACAAGCCGGTGATGCTTGTTGTACCGTTAATCGACACATTTGCCATTGTGTTAGGGTCGGAACCCATCAGGTTGTTGTCGGCGATTACAAACGAAGGGTCAAGGGCACTGAGGCTCTGAAGGATGTTCTGATTGCCAATTGCTTTCAGCTCATCGGCTTTGTAAGTGGTTGCAGAGCCTGTGAAACTCTCAGCCTTTCGGGTGTAAATACCGGTAATTACAGTTTCTTTCAGCGCCACTTCGTCTGGCTGCAAACGTACTGTAATACGCTTACCGTCAGCCACTCTCACCTCTTGCTGCTTCATACCGATGTATGTGAACACAAGTGTATGCTTATTGGCTGGAACATTGATTAAGAACTCGCCTTCGGCATTTGTAGTTGTGCCGACACCTTTCATGCCTTTTATTGCCACGGTCACGCCTGGCAGCGGCATGTCTGAATCGTCAACAACTGTACCTTTGTACGTTGTTCCGCTGTTTTGTGCTGCTAACTGCAGTGTAAAACAGCAAAATGAGAGCAAAACCAAGAGATTTCTCAGTTTGCAACTCTCAAGTTTAAAAATACCAATCATAAATACAATTTGTTAAATATTAAAAATTACATTTTTTTACTTTTGCTCCTAATCTCAGTTGCAAAGTTAATGATATTTTTTGTAATTTTATGTAATTTGAATTAAAAGACCATGTGTTTTATGTTTTTTAACATAAAACACATGGTTCTGTAAATATTAAATGGTGTTCTTAAGAATAAGCTGAAAAAACGGTATAAATTTATTTCGGTTGTTCAGCCTCCAGCTTCTGTACGCTTCCTGTTGTCGGGAAGAGTTGCAGCTTGGTGGTGTTGCGCTTGAACAGGTCGCCGCTGATAAGCTCGGTGTATCCAAACTGTGCCGCATACAGTTCCGCTGTACATAGCTCGCTGTTGCCGCCGCTCACGGTCACCTTTATCTTCTCAGGCACATTCACATAGATGCCTTCCTCCTTCGACTTCTTTTTCTTGCCGTCGGCAACGGGCAGCTTTATGGTGTGCAGATTCTTTATATATATATAATAAGGTGTACCCGACAGGTCGTCGCTGTCCACCATGCCTAATTGCTTTGACAGGCGGAATAGAATCTGCTTGCCGGTTTCCTCCATGGGGCAGATGTTGATGATATGCTCCACAGTGTCGCGCTCCACGGTGCCTGTGAACATGCTTGCCATGGCGTTTTCCTGAGCGGTGAGCTGTGCGAGCATGAGGCGCAGCTGTTCTCCGTCCTTGGGCATGAAGTCAGCCTGCCCGCGTGTAAGCTGGTTTTTGCTGTCTCTTATGTCGTAGATGTCCTGTGCTATGAGCTGTGCCATCTTGGCTGTGGAGCCGGCAGAGAGAATCTCCTCGCTGAGATAGCTGTTGGGCGACGGCAGCTGCGGCTTGGGCGACGGTGTGAATTCTGTGGGCGGTGCAGGCACGGTGTTCTCGGTGTTTACCGCCAGCAGACAGCCGTCCTCGCTGAGCTGCATGTTGGTGCCCACGCTCTTGCCGTTGTATTTCACAGTATAGCATTTTGCTGTGTCGGCTACGGCGTATGGAGATATCCTGATGCCTATCACCTTGTGGCTTACGTCGGCAGTCTGCCTTACGTTCTTTATGCGCAGATATTTGTCGGCATACATGCACATAGAGCCAGGTGTGTACTGTGTCTTCTCCACCATAATGCTTATGCGCAGGGCTGTCTTGGGCAGATAGTAGAACGTGCCTTCGGGATGTCCTCCTGCGGTGTATCTCTCAATCACGGTTTGTGCTCCGGCACTGGCGCCCAAAGCTGTAAAAAGTATTGCTGTAACAATCTTTTTCATAATTATTTTTTAGGAGTGTTATGAATTGTATGATTTTTATGAATTGTATGAAATTTATGAATTGTATGAAATTTATTTTCCTTTCTTGGCATAGAGCGTCATGAACGCCTGCGGCAGACAGTCTATGATGTCGCTTGCCATGAGGCTCTCCATTCCGGTTTTCTTTGCTGCAATGTCGCCTGCAAGTCCGTGGATGTACATTCCCATGGCAGCTGCGTCGGCGGGCTTATAGCCTCTTGCCAGCAGTCCGGTGATTATGCCTGTGAGCACGTCGCCGCTGCCGGCAGTAGCCATGCCTGCGTTGCCTGTGGGGCAGAACTCCACATTGCCGTCGGGCAGGCACAGTGCCGAATAGTGTCCCTTCAGGATTATGTAGCCCTGAATGTGGCGTGCCAGGTCGCGCGCCTTCTGCAACCGCTCGTAGCTGTTGGTGCTGTTGCCCTGCATACGGTCGAATTCCTTGGGGTGGGGTGTCATTATCACGCCTTTGGGCAGTTGCTGCATCCATGCCTTGCGGTTGCCGAGGATGTTGAGCGCATCGGCATCGGCAACAATCGGACACTGCGCCCTTCTCAACTGCGCAATAAGTGCTATTGCCGTCTCGTTGGTCTGCCCCAGTCCAGGTCCAATGCCCATCGCATCAAAATTCTCTGTGTCGGCAGGTTCGCTGAAGAAGTTTTCGTTGATGTCGGCGCTCACTATTGCCTCAGGCACAGCAATCTGCAGAATCTGCGTGTTGCGGCGTGGCGTGCGCACAGTCACCTTTCCCGCTCCCGACCTGTAGCATGCCTTTGCCGCCAGTGTGGCTGCTCCGCACATTCCGCTGCTTCCAGCCACAAGCAATGCGCTTCCCATTTGTCCCTTGTGAACAAACTTATCGCGAGTCATAAGCCGTCTGCAGATGTCGCTTTCCTCCAGAATGTTGTAAGAGCTTGTTATCTCTTCCATGCCTTTGGGGTGCAGTCCTATGTCAAGTGTCCGTACCTCACCGGTGATGCCGTGGTTTTCGGCAAAGTAGAACGACAGTTTCTTTTGTTGCAGAGTGAGTGTAATGTCAGCCCTGATCATGTTTGCCCTCACGTTGTAGGTGTTGTCTTCCGACATCAGTCCTGAGGGAATGTCGATGCTCACCACCTTTGCCTGCGAGGCGTTGATGTATTTCACCAATGACGCAAAGCCTCCTGCAAGAGTCTTGTTGAGCCCCGAGCCGAACAGACCGTCGATCACTACAATGTCGGCTGTAAGCTGTGGCGGGTCAAACTCCTGTTTCACCTCTGTAAACGCCTTTAGCCGTTTGCATTCCGAGAGGCGCTTGCGGTTGGTCTCGCAGTCGTCGCTGAGCTGGTGTCCGGGGATGTTGAACAGATAGACGCTCACGTCGTAGTTGTCGTTTGCCAGCATTCTTGCCACGGCAAGCGCATCGCCTCCGTTGTTGCCCGGTCCTGCAAACACCACGAAGGGTGTCTGAGGACTGAACATGTTTCTTATTTCATTGGTCATTGCTGCAGCGGCGCGCTCCATCAGGTCGATGGATTCTATCGGTTCGTGCTCTATTGTATATTTGTCCAAATCGTGTATTTGCTGTGCCGTTAATATCTTCATTGTCGTGAATTTTCAAATTATATCTGCAAAAATACAAAAATAATGCTAAACAATTGCTATACTTTGGCGTTTTTTTTGTAATTTTGTGCCAAAATTGTTATTTTTTGCATTATGAGCATAATAAAAGTGAAGGATAAGACGTTTAAAACGTTCATTTCCGAAGAAGAGATAAAAGACAGGATAAAGGTTGTGGCAGACAAGATAAGCAAGGACATGGCTGGCAAAAATCCCCTGCTTCTTGCTGTGCTTAACGGCTCATTTATCTTTGCAGCCGACTTGATGCGCGAGATAACCATTCCCTGTGAAATCTCGTTTGTGAAACTTGCTTCTTATCAGGGAACTACATCTACAGGAAAAGTGCGTGAGGTGATGGGCATTAATGAAGATCTCACGGGACGTACCATAATAATTGTGGAGGACATAGTGGAGAGCGGACTCACAATGAAGCGTATGATTGAGAGTCTTGGCACCCGTAATCCCGAGTCGGTGCATATCTGTACGCTGTTCCACAAGCCGGAGTGCCAGAAGGTGGAGCTCGATATGGAATATGTGGCGTTCAGCATTCCAAATGACTTTGTGCTCGGTTATGGTCTGGACTACGACCAGCAGGGTAGGGGGCTGAAGGAAGTCTACACTCTCGTGGAATAAATTTATGATACGACATTTTAGTTTATCAGGAATTAAAGTTTTATCAGGAAATCAACACAAAACTATATAACAAAAACAAGTTTAGGTAAAGAGATGAAGAATATTGTGATTTTTGGCGCACCGGGTTCAGGTAAGGGTACGCAGAGCGACTTGCTGATTGAGAAATACGGTCTGGGACATATCTCCACGGGTGATGTGCTCCGCAGCGAGATTAAAAACGAGACAGAGCTTGGAAAGACCGCCAAGGCTTTTATCGACAAGGGACAGCTGATACCCGATGAGCTGATGATTGACATTCTTGCCAAGGTCTACGACAGTTTTGGCAAGGAGCATAAGGGAGTAATTTTCGACGGTTTCCCACGCACCATCCCACAGGCAGAGGCACTGAAGAAGATGCTTGACGCACGCGGTCATAAAGTGGCGGCAATGATAGAGCTCTATGCTCCAGAGGATATCCTCATGGCGCGTCTGCTCAACCGCGGCAAGGAACAGGGACGCTCTGACGACAATGAGGAGACCATCAACAAGCGTCTTGCAGTGTATCACACTCAGACAGCTCCGCTTATCGACTGGTACAAGGCTGAAGGTCTGCACCACTATGTGAAGAGCTACGGCGTGATCGAGGAAATCTTCGCCGATGTGTGCAAGGTGATTGACAACATTTAAAAAGAGAATAAGAAAAGCTATGGCCGAGTCCAATTTTGTAGACTATGTGAAGATTTGCTGCCGCTCGGGCAAGGGCGGCAGAGGCTCCATGCATCTGCGTCATGTCAAGTACAACCCTAACGGAGGACCCGACGGGGGAGACGGCGGTCATGGAGGAAGTATATATCTGCGCGGCAACCACAACTACTGGACGTTGCTGCACCTGAAATATGAGCGCCACATCTTTGCCGAGCATGGCGGCAACGGCGGGCGCGACAAATGTCACGGCACCAACGGCAAGGACATCTATATTGATGTGCCTTGCGGTACGGTGGTGTACAATGCCGAAACGGGCAAGTATGTCTGCGATGTGTCATACGACGGGCAGGAGGTGCTGCTGCTTAAGGGAGGTCGCGGCGGACTGGGTAACTTCCAGTTCCGTACAGCCACCAATCAGGCTCCGCGCTATGCACAGCCCGGTGAGCCTATGCAGGAGATGACCATTATCCTTGAGCTTAAGCTGCTTGCCGATGTGGGTCTTGTGGGCTTCCCCAATGCAGGGAAGTCAACACTGCTTACAGCACTGTCGAGCGCGCGCCCCAAGATAGCCAACTATCCGTTTACCACCCTTGAGCCATCACTGGGCATTGTGGCATACCGCGACCATCAGTCGTTTGTGATGGCAGACATTCCCGGTATTATCGAGGGAGCAAGCGAGGGCAAGGGGCTCGGACTGCGTTTCCTGCGGCATATAGAGCGCAACTCGCTGCTGCTGTTTATGGTGCCCGGCGACACCGACGACATAAAGCGCGAATATGAGATACTTCTGCGCGAGCTGGAAAACTTCAATCCCGAGATGCTCGACAAGCACCGTGTGCTTGCAGTCACCAAGTGCGATCTGCTTGACGATGAGCTGATAGAGATGCTGCGCGAGACTCTGCCCGACGACCTGCCTGTGGTGTTTATATCGAGCGTGGCAAACATGGGACTCGTGGAACTGAAGGACATTCTGTGGCGTGAGCTTAACAGCGAGAGCAACAAGCTGACCGCAATCACAGCCGAGGATACTCTCGTACACCGCGATAAGGACATGACACGCTTTGCCGCTGAGATGGAAGCAGAAGGTGAGGACGAGGACATCGTTTACATCGATGAGGACGAGATTGAGGATTTCGACGATGATGATATCGAATATGTGGATGTAGAGGACTAAATTTATGGACGGATTTCTGCTATATAATATAAATAAGGTGTCGGATGTGGTGGCGTTTACCACAAAACGCTCCGTGGGGCGTGACCGTGAGGCTATATGCCGCATGCTCGGCATTGATGATGACCATCTCGTTTATCCGCATCAGACACACGGTACTGTAGTCCGTCAGATAGGCAAAGAGTTTATTGCGCTCTCTGCCGACACCAAGAAGATGATTCTTGAGGGAGTGGACGCTGTGTTCACCAATGTGCCTGGAGTATGTGTGGCAGTGTCTACTGCCGACTGCATACCCGTGCTTGTATACGACACGGAGCATCATGCCGCAGCTGCCATTCATGCAGGATGGCGCGGCACAGTGGCAAGGATTGTGCGCAAGACCGTTGAGGAAATGGCTGTGGCATACGGCACACGCCCCGAGGCTTTGCTGTGCATAATAGGTCCGGGAATATCAGCCGGGAACTTTGAGGTGGGTGAAGAGGTGTATGCGCAGTTTGCCGAAGCGGGCTTCCCAATGGAGCAGATAGCCACGCGCCCCGGCAACGCCAAGCCTCACCTTGACCTTTGGGCTGCCAACCGCATAGAGCTGGAAAACATGGGAGTGGCACCAGAAAACATTCATGTGGACGGCACCTGCACCTTTGCCCATTGCGATGAATACTTCTCTGCCCGTCACGACGGGGCGGCAACGGGAAGAATGCTGAACGGAATAATGTTCAGTGTTTAGTGTTCTGCCATTCTTACCCTTCCTACCATTCTTAACCATCTTAAAAAACATCCTAAATAATGAATAAAATAAAACGACTTTCAGTATATGCGCTCCTGCTTGCCCTGCCGCTGACGGCAGTGGCAAAGGACGAGTTTACTGCACTTGAACAACAGAAGATAAACATCGAGACTCAGGGGCTGTTCAGCCATTCTGATGTGTTTAACATTGATTTTGCTGCTTTGCGTCCCGGCGACTATGCGTTTCCGCTGCCGGTGGGAAAGGCACGGCAGGGCAAGGACTATGCCTTGGAGATAGATACCAGGAAGGGCGATGCCGTGAAGGCGATGTTCAGCGGAGTGGTTCGCATATCGCGTGCTCATCCGCAGCTGGGCAATGTTGTGGTGGTGCGCCACGACAATGGACTTGAAACAGTGTATGCACGCAATGCCCAGAACCTTGTGAAGGTGGGCGACGTTGTGAAGGCTGGGCAGACTGTTGCCATCGTTGGCGGTGAGGGCAGTCGCTTTTATTGTGAGTTTGCCGTTATGGTAAACGGCTCGCGCATCAATCCCGAGATTATTTTCGGTATAAACAGCTATCGCCTGCACCGCAAGACCATACAGTGCAGAAAAGCAGGCGGCGGAAGGGTAGAGGTGTCTACATTGGTGGCTCCGGCAAGGAAGGAGCAGGCTGCCGACAAGAGACTTGCCGGCAACGGTGATATTCCTAAAAATCCGTTTGCCAATGGCAACAAGTTCACAGTGGATCTTGCCAATATGGGTGTTGGCGAGTGGAGCTATCCGCTGCAGGGAGCCAAGGTCATTAGCCCATACGGTCGGCGGGGGCGCCGTGCACACACGGGAGTTGATATAAAGACGAAGCCCAATGACAATATCCTTGCCGCCTTTGCCGGCGAAGTTGTGTACTCGGGCAGATATTCTGCATACGGCAATTTCATCCGCATACGCCACAACAACGGACTGGAAACATGCTATAGCCACAACTCCAAGAACCTTGTGAAAGTGGGTGACCGTGTGAAAGCCGGGCAGGTGATTGCGCTTACCGGGCGCACGGGACGTGCCACCACGGAGCATCTGCACTTTGAGGTGAGGGTAAACGGGCAGCATATCGACCCGGCTAAGATTTTCGATCACGCTAACCATTCGGTGAAGCTTGAGGCTGTGACGTTTACAAAGAAAGGGAGCGCCATATCAGTGACATCGGACAAGAAATATATGGCGAAAAAACGGTAATAGAGAGATTTTAACTTCTCATATTTTTTATTTGAACAGTAATGACCGAAAATGAACCAGTAATGCCCAATAATATAATATTTTGTGGCGATGCCACTAATGAACAAAAAAATTTTTGATAATTATTTGCTTTAGCAAACATGATTATTTATGATAATTATTGGTTCATTTTCGGTCATTACTGTTCAATATATATAGTTTCTGAATGGGGCAGAAGTTGTTAGTTCTGGAAAATGTTGTTTATATAAACAGAGTATGGATTTGAAATTGTATAAAGATAAAGTTTATGCCATAATTGGTGCCGCAATGACTGTACATAATGAGCTGGGTGGTGGTTTGCTGGAGCCTATATATAATGAGGCTCTATGTATAGAACTGAATGACGCTGGCATCAATGCTGTAAAGGAACAAGAAATTCAGTGTTTTTATAAAGGTAAGCCACTGCAGAAACGCTATCGTATGGATATTGTGGTGGATGATGTTGTGGTGGAGTTGAAATCCACGTGCGAGATTTTACCGGAACATCGTTTCCAACTGTTCAATTATCTTAGGTTGACAAAGAAAACTATAGGATTGCTTATAAATTTTGGTGAGAAAAAATTACATTGTGAACGTTATGTCTATGATATTTCTACCAATGAATGTGTGTTGCTTAACAAGAATATGCAACCTTATTATTCTTAGAATGTACGTAATAAAGTAACGGCTCAGTTGTTTTTTATACTCAACAGTAATGTCCAAAAATGAACCAGTAATGGTCATCAATAATTTGTTTGCTAAAGCAAATAATGGTCACAAATTTATGTTCATTGGTGGCATCGCCACAAAATATTATTTATTGGTCATTATTCGCAAGCTCATCAGCTTCGCAGTTTCTGGTTCATTTTTGGCTATTACTGTTCAAAAAAATATAATCCTTGAATAATAACTTGTTCAAAAACGTCATAACATGGCGGTTTCATGTTATGAAAAAACGGGAAAAGATAAAAAAATAGCCGATATTTGAAAATATAATAGTTTTGTAACACTTATATCAAAAAAAATGTTTAAATTTGCACCGAAATATAAAAAGGGGTGAATATCATCCCTGTATTAGGTATTAATTTTTAAACATTTTAAAATTTTATGTACAAGAGATTGTATTTCCTAATCGCCACTTTGCTGCTGATGGTTTCTTCAGCCGTGGCACAGGTAACTACGTCTGGAATGTCAGGTAAGATTACAGCTGATGGCGAAGAGGTTATCGGAGCCACCGTTGAGGCTGTACACGTGCCTTCCGGTACACGTTATGTAGGAGTTACCAACACCAAGGGTATGTTTAATATCAATGGTATGCGCTCAGGCGGCCCCTACGAAGTGAAAATCAGCTACATCGGCTATGAGACCAAGGTGGTGAAAGATGTCGCCCTTCAGCTGGGTGAGACCTACAACCTCAACACATCAATGAATGAGGACACTCAGGTGCTCGGCGAGGTTGTTGTGAGCGGTAAGGCATCTAAACTCAACATGGAGAAGACGGGTGCATCAACCAACATCTCCAACATTATGATCAGCAATATGCCGACAGTGAGCCGCAGCATCACCGACTACACCCGTCTGTCACCTTACGGTGGTAATGGCATGACCTTTGCTGGCTCGGATGGCCGTACTTCCAATTTCACCGTCGACGGTGCTAACTTCAACAACAATTTCGGTCTTAACGATGGTCTGCCTGGTGGCGGCAATCCTATCTCAATGGATGCCATTGAGGAAATGCAAGTGGTAATCTCTCCTTTTGATGTGCGTCAGACCAACTTTATTGGCGGTGGTGTGAACGCTATCACCAAGTCGGGAACAAACACATTCAAGGGCACTGCATACGTTTATCACAAAAACGAGAACATGGGCGGAGACGCCATTGAGCGTGAGCAGATTGCAGGTGCACGTGAGAAGAGCCAGACCACTACTTACGGCTTTACTCTCGGCGGCCCAATCATCAAGAACAAGCTCTTCTTCTTCGCCAACGGTGAGATGGTGAAAGAGCCTACCGTTGCCAACCGCTGGAGAGGCTCAGAAGATGGTATCGGCGATGCAGACAACTATCTCTCACGTACAAAGCTCTCTGACCTGCAGCGTGTCTCAGACTTCGTGAAAGAGAAGTATGGCTACGACACCGGTTCATACACCAGTTTCCCTGCAAACAAGAGCAACTACAAGTTCCTCTTCCGTGTAGACTGGAACATCACTGACAAGCATCACTTGGCTCTGCGTTACAATTACACAAAGAACCGCAACTGGATTGCTCCTAACGCCAGTTCTATGGATGGCGGTACACGTGCCACCAACGCCCGTACATCGTTGTACTCAATGTCGTTTGCGAACTCTATGTATTCAATGGACAACAATGTTAACTCATGGTCTGTTGACTTGAACAGCCGTTTCACCGACAATTTGAGCAACCAGTTCCTCGCAACATACTCAAAGCTTGACGATGTGCGTGCAAGCGACTCTGCCGAATTCCCGTTTATCGATATTCTCGACGGTGGTCAGAAGTCAGTTGATGGTAAGGCTGATGCCGACGGAACCGATAACTACATGGCTCTCGGTTATGAGCTCTTCACATGGAACAACGGTGTGCACAATACTGTTTGGAACGTGAAGGATGACATTACTTATTATCTTGGCAACCACAAGATTACCGGCGGACTCAGCTATGAGCATCAGATGGCGGACAACGCATATATGCGCAACGGTACAGGATACTACCGCTATAAGTCTCTCGATGACTTCCTCAATGGAGCCACACCCGAGGTTGTGTGTCTTACCTATGGTTATAACGGCGATTTGAATCCTGTTGCACGTGTTCAGTTCAATAAGGCTGGTATTTATGCTCAGGATGAGTGGAACGTTACCGAGAATTTGAAGCTCACCTATGGTCTGCGTCTCGACGGAATGTTCTTCGACAACGGCGACCTGATGACCAACAATGCAATTAAGGAACTTGACTATAACGGCCGTCATATTGACACAGGCAAGTGGCCTGGTAACTCTCTGAGTGTTTCTCCGCGCTTGGGTTTTGTATATGATGTGTTTGGCGACAAGAGTCTGAAGGTTCGTGGTGGTACGGGTCTGTTCTCCGGTCGTCTGCCACTGGTGTTCTTCACTAACATGCCTACAAACTCTGGTATGGTGCAGTATCAGGCAAAGCTCAATGACCGTGTCACCATCGTAGATAATAAGGGTGTTAATAAATTCCCTACATATACGGGTGCAACTGTTGAAAGAGACGGTGCAACGTATTTGGATATGAGCCAGTTTGCAGGCGGTCTTGTTACCGATGCCAACGGACGACCAACCGCAGCCGCTCTGCGCGACAAGCTTATTTCTATGGGATATCCCGGTACTATTGATCCGACTACCGGAACAGTTTCCGGTGAGATTTCTGCTGTTGATCCAGACTTCAAGATGCCACAGGTGTGGAAGACCTCTTTAGCTATCGATTATTCTGTGCCTGTTTCATTCCCTCTCACTGTCACCGCAGAGGGTATCTTCAACAAGACAATCAATGCTGCCACTATTTCTGACTGGAGCGTACAGAATCCCGAGGGCTTCGCACGCCTTAACGGTGCCGACAACCGTCCACTTTATCCTTCAGGCTTCAAGACCAATAATTCTGCATACGTGCTGGAGAACACCAGCCGTGGTTACGGATGGTCGGGTAGCATCACCGTGAACGCACAGCCAACAGAGAACATCAGCCTCATGGCTGCATATACTCACACAGTGTCGAAGGAGGTTACATCGCTGCCAGGCTCTAACGCCTCTTCTGTGCTCAACTACATCTCTACCATTTATGGTCCTAACAACATCAAGCTTCATAATGGTAGAAACGTTACTCCAGACCGTTTCATCGCATCTGCAACTCTGCACGACAAGAGCGGCAACCATTATAGCATCATCTACGAGACATGGCGCGGTGGTTATAATTACTCATTTATGACCGTGAACGATATGAACGGTGATGGTTACAACTATGACGCACTGTATATACCTACGGACGAGCAGGTGGCAAACAACGAGTTCCGCTTTGTATCAGAGGATGACAAGACTCGTTTCATGGATTTCGTTCATAACAACAGCTATCTGAAGAACCATCAGGGCGAGTATGCCGAGGCCTACAGCATGTACTCTCCATGGGTGCACCGCGTGGACTTCAGCTATAAGCACGACTTTAAGTTCAATGTAGCTAAGCATACACACAAAATCCAGCTTAGCTTCGATATGAAGAACGTGCTCAACTTCTTCAACTCTAAGTGGGGAGTTTCCAAATATCTCAATCCTGCTCTTGGTACCGACGGCCCACGTATTCTGAAGTATGAAGGTTACGATGCTGACGGCTATGCCACATTCTCAACACCAAAGGCTGTCAATGGCGACGTGAAGACTTGGAAACTTAACCATGCCATCGGCCAGTGCTGGTATGCCTCTGTAGGTATCAAGTATATTTTCTAAATCAAATTAAAACGAATATAACAATGAATATTAAGTATATTTTTTCGACACTGGTTGCAGGTCTTGCCCTGTTGACGAGTTGTAACGAGGACCAGACATTGGACACACTGGACAGTGTGAGTCTGTCGAAGACTTTCGTCACCTTCCCTAAAACTGGCGGTAGTGAGGAGATTGAACTGCAGGCCAACGGTGACTGGAAGATATATTGCCCGATTGCAGTTACGGTGAAGGACGAGAACGGTAAAAACAAAAATATCGTTAAGGACTCTATCCCTACATGGCTTACAGTGGCTCCGCATATCTCTGGTGCTGCCGGTAAGGAAACACTGACATTCTCTGTAGGCACTACAACGGAGACCAATGCCGTCACCTTGCAGTTCCAGTGTAATGGCAAGACACAGTATGTAAACATCCTGCAGCAGACAGAGAAGGTGGAGCTTCCCCTTTCTACCTGTGCAGATGTTATTGCCGGTGCCGACGGTAACACATATAAGATAAGGGGTACTGTGACTGGCAGTATCAACACTCTCTATGGTAATTACAATGTTACCGATGAGACCGGTTCTGTTTATATCTACGGTACATTGGATGCTGAGGGCAACGAGAAGAATTTCTCAAGCTGGGGTATTGAGGCCGGTGATATTGTGACCGTACAGGGACCGAAGAAGACATACAACGGCACCATTGAGTTGGAAAAGGTGGAGGTAATCAAGATTGAGAAGTCGCTTATCAAGGTCGACTCACTCTCTGTTGACAAACTGCCTAAGGGAGGTGGTGAGATTATCGCCTATGTCACCAATAAGGGTGAAGGCATGTCGGTGGAGATTCCTGAGGAGGCACAGAGCTGGCTGTCTGTGAAGTCAATCAACACTTCTGGCACATCAGCCACTGTAACCTTCCGTGCCGCAGCTAATGAGGGCGGCGACCGCAATGTGGCTCTTGAGTTTATCACCACGTCAAAGGGTGTTGAGTACACAGCCACTACCGAGTTTGCTCAGGAAGGCTCTATCCTGCCTGTCACATGCGCCGAGTTCAACGCTGCTCCTGTAGGTAGCGCCCAGTATCGCCTGATAGGTCTTGTTACAAAGGTTGCAAATGAGATGTATGGCAACATCTATGTTCAGGACTATACGGGCAGCGTATATGTATATGGCACTACCAACTATAGCGACTATCCGGTTAAGGCTGGTGACGTGGTGAATATCGTTGGTCCCCGTGCAGAATACAAGGGCAGTCCTCAGATGCAGAACGGTACAATCGATGAGCTTTGCGCTTCAGCTGAGCCTATATCACTTGCTGACTTCAATGCCGCTGCCGACGACAATGACAAGTATTATTTGTTGACCGGTAAGATTACCGAGATTGCAAACGACAAGTTTGGCAACGTGTATATCGAGGATGAGACTGGCGCCAAGGTATATCTCTATGGTGTATACGGTGACTGGACAGGTGTAAACAAGCAGTATTTCATCAAGGATAACGGCATTGCCGTGGGTGATGAGATTACTGTTGTCACCATCAAGACATCGTATAACGGTGCTGCTCAGGGTAAGAATGCCGTATGTTTCGGCGTAAAGAAGGCAGAGTAATAACATAATGGTAATATAAATATAGGCGGTATCTCGTATTGAGGTACCGCCTTTTTGTTTTAGATTGTCAACACGGTGTGTATGATATCTTTTTTATATCTTAAGATAAATTGCAAAGTATCTTAACTGTCTCTTATACACATCTCCGAGCCCACGAGACCGTACTAGATCTCGT
>ENA-OYXX01000097-OYXX01000097.1-human-gut-metagenome-genome-assembly--contig:-NODE-97-length-38508-cov-8.173875_pt1 | contig 38508 bp, 31 predicted proteins | sample MGYA00243976_ERZ653434 | MGnify/ENA primary metagenome ERZ653434 (study PRJEB26926, sample SAMN06165112) | human gut metagenome | biome: ENVO:00009003; feature: ENVO:2100002; material: ENVO:00002003...
ACGAGATCTAGTACGGTCTCGTGGGCTCGGAGATGTGTATAAGAGACAGGGAGTGGAGAAAGGCGAGGAATACCGCTTTACAGTATGGGCAAAAGCCCCGAAAGGCTCCGGCCGCATCACCGTACAGCTGATTGACCCGGCCACCATGGGCGAGCGCCAGGAGTTCGCCTCGGCAAGAATTGACGTGAAGTCGGCCGAATGGCAGAAATACGAGGTGCGCCTCAAGGCCAACCAAACCATTGACAAGGCACAGTTGCGCATATTCCTCGACGGCCGCAACGCCGTGTGCCTCGAGCACGTGAGCCTCTTCCCCGTAAACACATTCAAGGGTCGCGACAACGGCATGCGCCGCGATTTGGCGCAGGCTCTGGCCGACGTGCATCCGGGCGTGTTCCGCTTCCCCGGAGGCTGCATCGTTGAAGGCACCGACCTGGCCACGCGCTACCAGTGGAAGAACACCATCGGACCGGTGGAAAACCGTCCGCTCAACGGCAACCGCTGGCAGCACACGTTCACGCACCGCTTCTTCCCCGACTATTACCAGAGCTACGGACTGGGATTCTTCGAGTATTTCCAGCTCTCCGAAGACATCGGCGCCGAGCCTCTGCCCGTGCTCAACGTGGGCATGTCGTGCCAGTTCCAGAACCGCAACGACGCCAAATGGCACGTGCCCGTAAACGAGCTGCAGCCCTACATTGACGACTGCCTCGACCTCATCGAGTTTGCCAACGGCGACACCACGACCACATGGGGACGCAAGCGCGCGGAGATGGGACATCCGGCTCCGTTCAACATGAAACTCATCGGCGTGGGCAACGAGCAGTGGGACACACTCTACTTCGAGCGCCTCAAGCCGTTCGTAAAGGCTATCAAGGCCAAATATCCCGACATAAAGATTGTGGGCACGAGCGGTCCCGACTCTGAGGGAAAGATGTTCGAGATAGGATGGAAGGCCATGAAGGAGCTGAAGGCCGACCTCGTTGACGAGCACTTCTACCGCAACGAGGAGTGGTTCCTCAACAACGGACTGCGCTACGACAACTACGACCGCAAGGGTCCGAAGGTGTTTGCCGGTGAATACGCCTGCCACGGCAAGGGAAAGAAGTGGAACCACTATGAGGCATCCATCTATGAGGCTGCCTTCATGACCGACATGGAGCGCAACGCCGACGTGGTTTGGATGACGGCCTACGCACCGCTCTTCGCCCATGTGGAGGGATGGCAGTGGCGTCCCGACCTGATTTGGTACGACAACACACGCATGTTCAAGTCGGTGAGCTACTATGTGCAGCAGATGTATGCCATGAACCGCGGCACCAACGTTCTGCCGATGACGATGAACGGCAAGTTCATCGCCGGACGCGAGGGACAGGACGGCCTGTTCGCAAGTTCGGTTGTGGACAAGAACGACGGCACGGTGATTGTAAAGGTAATCAACACATCGAAGACGGAGCAGCCCGTAACCATCAACCTCAACGGTCTGACCGGCGCCACCACTGCCTCAACCATCACGCTGTCGCACAACGGTGTCGATGACGAGAACACTCTCGACAATCCGGAGAAGATCACCCCGAAGACGGGCACCGTCAGCGTCACAGCCGGCAAGAAGAGTTCCGTAATCGAGGACAAGCTGGCTCCGCTTACATTCCGCCTGTACAAGGTGAAGAAGTAACATGCGGGACAGTATTCCCAATATCATATACAACATACGAAACGCACCACGGAAGTGACGAAACAGAACTTCCATGGTGCGTTTCTATTTTTCTACGGTTTCAAAAAAACGCACAAATCTGCCTTAAAGAGATATTTTTTTAGTAAATTTGCAGCGGAATGTATACATACGCGAACAATGGTAGTAACAGATTTGATAACAGAAAAGTCGGACAGGAAGCGTTTCTCCTTTGAAGTGCTGCCCCCGCTGAAAGGAACCGGCACCGAACGGCTCTTCGCCACAATAGACAAGCTGAAGGACTTCGACCCGGCTTTCATCAACATAACCACACACCACAGCGAGTTTGTATACAGGGAGCGCGAAGACGGACTGCTCGAACGGCAAAGCATACGCCGGCGGCCGGGCACAGTGGCCATTGCCGCCGCCATACAGAAGAAATACAACATTCCGGTGGAACCGCACGTGATATGCAGCGGCGTAACCATCGAAGACATAGAATACGAACTGCTCGACCTGCAGTTCCTCGGAATAAGCAACCTGCTGCTTCTGCGCGGCGACAAGGCAAAGGAAGACCGCCATTTCACGCCCACACCGGGCGGACACCGTCACACAACCGACCTGATACGCCAGGTGAAGCGCTTCAACGAAGGGTTCTTCGCCGACGGGTCGCCGATAAAGAATCCCGGGCGTCCGTTCAGTTTCGGCGTGGCATGCTATCCGGAGAAGCACGAAGAGGCACCGAACATGGAGATGGACATGGCACGGCTGAAAGAGAAACAGGACCTCGGTGCGGAATATGCCGTGACGCAACTGTTCTACGACAACAGGAAGTATCTGGATTTCGTGGACAAGGCGCGCCGTATGGGCATCACCATCCCCATCATACCGGGCATAAAACCACTGGCAAAAATCAGCCAGCTGACGGTGGTGCCGAAAACGTTCCACTGCGACATACCGCAGGAACTGGCGGCAGAGGCCGTAAAGTGCAAGACCGACGAAGAGGTAAGGCAGCTCGGAGTGGAATGGACCGTCAACCAGTGCCGCGAACTGTATGCCCACGGAGTGAACAACATCCACTTCTACACGGTGTCGGCCGTCGACTCGGTGGCGGAAGTGGCGGAAAGACTACTGCGGTAAGTGCGTAGAGGCGCACATATACAAGTGCGGTGAAACACATATAATATAATATGTACACACATTAATCACGATAAAAAAAGCGTAAGGCGTTAACAAAAAGGATGGATTTCAACGATGTGATAGGCCAGAAAGAGGCGCAGGAAAGACTGATACAGATGTTCAGCGAAAACAGGCTGCCTCATGCCATTATGCTTTGCGGCCCCGGCGGTTGCGGCAAGATGGCATTGGCCATGGCCTTTGCCTGCCACATACTGCGTGGCGGAACATCGGGAGAAGGAAAGGGTGAGGCCATGCTCGCAAAGATGGAGCATCCCGACCTCCACTTCACCTACCCCACCATCAAGCGGCCGAACATGAGCAGCGACCACAAGCCGACAAGCAGCGACTTTGCCGCCGAATGGCACTCGATGATAATGCAAAGCCCCTACTTCACCATGGACATGTGGATGAAGGCGATAGGTGCCGAAAACCAGCAGGCCATCATCACCGCCGGCGAAAGCGATGACCTTTCACGCAAACTGTGTCTCAAATCGAGCCAGGGCGGATATAAGGTATCGGTGATATGGCTGCCGGAACGGATGAACATGGAGTGTGCCAACAAACTGCTCAAACTGATTGAGGAACCGCCAAGCCATACGGTGTTCATCATGGTGTGCGACGAGCCGGAAAAAGTGCTGGAGACGATACGCAGCCGCACACAGATGATACACATCAGAAAAACCGACACCGAAAGCATCAGGAGAGCGCTTGTCGAGAGGCGGGGCATAGCCGAAGAAGCGGCATCGCGCATAGCCCGCATGGCCAACGGCAACTGGATGAAAGCATTGGAACTGACAGAGGCCGGAAGCGAGAACGAGCTGTTTCTCGACATGTTCCAATCGCTCATGCGACTGGCATACAGTCGCAACGTAAGAGAGCTGAAGCGGTGGAGCGAGACCATGCAGGGCTTCGGACGCGAGAAGCAGAAACGCTTTCTTGAGTATTTCCTGCGGCTGATACGCGAAAACTTCATGTACAACTTCCAATGTCCGGAACTGACATACATGTCGCAGCGCGAAGAGGAGTTTGCACGCAATTTCGCACGCTTTGTCAACGAGAACAACGTCATACCAATCAGCAATCTTGCCAACCGGGCCATACGCGACATCGGACAGAACGCCAACAGCAAGATAGTGTTCTTCGACATGGCCCTGCAGATGATAGTTCTGCTGATACAGGACAACGGCAAGCGTTAAACAGAATAACAAAGATATATATATGAACAACAAAGATTTCGAAATATGCAACGACTGCAGCCGCGGACTATGCAAGGAGGCCGTGGGACGGCAGGACAAGCAGTTGAACACCTACGACTGGCTGGCCGACGTGCCGGGAAACACCGACACCACCGACCTTGTGGAGGTGCAGTTCAAACAGACCCGAAAGGGATATTTCCACAACGTGAACAACCTGCCGCTGAAGAAAGGCGACATCGTGGCGGTGGAAGCCAATCCGGGACACGACATCGGCGTGGTCACCCTGACCGGCCGTCTGGTGAAAATGCAGCTGAAGAAGGCCAACCTGCGGTCGGCCGATGACATAAAACGCGTATACCGCCTGGCACGTCCGGTGGACATGGACAAGTATCGCGAAGCCAAAAGCCGCGAACATGAGACGATGATTGAGAGCCGGCAGATAGCCAAGGACCTCGGTCTGCAGATGAAAATCGGCGACGTGGAATATCAGGGCGACTGCAACAAAGCAATATTCTACTACATCGCCGACGAACGTGTCGACTTCCGCCAGCTTATCAAGGTTCTGGCCGAGACTTTCCACGTGCGCATCGAGATGAAGCAGATAGGCGCACGTCAGGAGGCGGGACGCATCGGCGGCACGGGTCCGTGCGGCCGCGAGCTGTGTTGCGCCACCTGGATAAAGAACTTCGTAAGCGTGAGCACCAACTCGGCACGCTTTCAGGACATCTCGCTCAACCCGCAGAAACTGGCGGGAATGTGCGCCAAACTGAAATGCTGCCTCAACTACGAGGTTGACAACTATGTGGAGGCCGGACGATGCCTGCCGAGCAAGGAGGTCGTTCTGCAAACCCTCGACAACGACTACTATCTGTTCAAGTCAGACATTTTGGCCGGAATGGTGACCTACTCCACCGACAAGAATCTGGCGGCCAACCTCGAAACCATCAGCGCGGCGAGAGCACGGCAGATAATAGAGATGAACCGCCGCGGCGAAAAGCCCGAATCGCTGCAGGAGGACGGCAAGAGAAGCGAACAGAACCGCACCGTCGACCTGTTGGCCAACGAGAACATAAGCCGCTTCGACAAGGCCAGGAAGAAAAAGAAAGGCGGAAAGGGACAGCGCCAGAATGTGGCCGACACAGACCGCCAACAGCCCAAACAGGGAGGCGGCAAACCGCAGCAGGATGGCGGCGAACGCCGTCAGCGACAGGGACGCAACAACGGCAAACGCCCCAACCCCAACCGTCCACAGAAAAACAACCAGCAACAAGATGCGAAAGAATAGTCTTGCGGCAACAACCATCATAACATTACTTACGGTTGCAACGACACTGGTGTCGTGCAACCGTAAGACTGTTTTTTACCATTACGAGCATACTCCCATCGCCGGATGGGAAAAGAACGACACCCTCACCTTCAATTTAAAGGCCGCACCGGAAACGGGACTGTACAAAGAGGCCATCGGACTGCGCACCAACGGTGCCTATCCCTTCATGGCCCTCACCCTCATTGTCGACCACACCGTCGTGCCGGCCCGCCTGTCACCGCACAAAAGCAGCCCAATCACGACGCACAGCGACACCATCAACTGCCGCCTGACAAACGACGAGGGCAACGTGAAAGGAGCCGGCATCAGCAACCGTCAGTACATGTTCGACCTCGGCAACATCCGCCTCAACAAGGGTGACTCGCTGCACATACGCATCCGTCACGACATGAAGCGCGAAACGCTGCCGGGAATAATCGATGTAGGTGTGAAGCTAACGTCACTTTCGCACCATGTTGCGGCTGGCGTCAATCCTCAGAAAGATGAACAGCAGTAACGTGAAGCCCCACAGCGACGAGCCTCCGTAACTGAAGAACGGCAAGGGTATGCCGATGACAGGGGTTAGTCCGAGTACCATGCCCACATTGATAAACACATGGAAGAGAAACACCGACAGCACAGAATAGCCGTAGACACGTCCGAAACGGTACGGCTGGCGTTCGGCAAGATGTATAAGCCGCAGGATAAGCGCGAGAAACAGCAGCAGCACTCCTGCCGAACCGAGAAATCCCTCTTCCTCGCCGACGGTGCAGAAGATGAAGTCGGTGTCCTGCTCGGGCACAAACTTCAGCTTGGTCTGCGTGCCGTTGAGGAATCCCTTGCCCTCAAGCCCGCCCGACCCGATGGCAATCTCGCTCTGGTGGACATTATATCCCGCACCGGCAAGATCTTCCTCCAGTCCTAAAAGCACGTTTATACGCACGCGCTGATGTGGTTCCATCACGTTGTTAAGCACATAATCGGCCGAATAGAAGAAAGCTATGGAACCTATTGCAAAAGCCAGTATCAGGAAGTAGGCCGACAGGCGCGTGGCAAGTGCCCGCCACAGAAGCATTGCAATCATGACAACGCACATGGCAAGTTGCACATATACTATGTCGAAAGGTATCACATATTCGGAGAAAAGCAGGAAGAGAGCCGTGATGCCGACACAATACAATACGATGTTCCACATCAGCCGCCGGTCGCGGCAATACACCCACACCATCACGGCCGTGAATATCTGCACAAGGAGCAGCACGACAAACTTGCCAACAGAAGCGGGTGTATCAAACAGCATGGTCTCCTCGAACCTGATGCCCACCACGAAATAAACTACAGCCGCCAGACCCGTAAACAGAATACTTCCCGGCATCCCCTCACGATAAAACACAAGAAAGAACGACAGATAAACAAGGGCCGAACCCGTCTCGCGTTGCAGAATGATGAACATCATCGGCAGAAGGATGATGGCCAGTGTAGCGGCAAAATGCTTCCAACGGTGTATGTTGTACCCGTAAGTGCTCATGAACTTGGCCAGGGCGAGAGCCGTTGCAAACTTGGCGAACTCTGCCGGCTGGAGCCTTAACGACGACCCGATGACGAGCCACGACCGCGACCCTTTTATCTGATGCGGATTGAATATTGTGGCAAACAGCAGCAACAGCAGCACGGCATAGATTACATAAGAGAACGTGTCGTAAAAACGGTCGTCGAGCATGAGCAGCACAAAGCCCAGACAGACGGACGTGCCTATCCACACTATCTGCATGCCCGAACGTGTGCCGAGACTGAAGATGTCGGTGTCTCCGTATGTGTAACTCGCCCCGCACACGCTCAACCATCCGAAAGTGAGCAGGGCCAGATAGATGCCTATCGTCCACCAGTCGAGCGACCGCAGCACACCCGACTGCTTATCTGTTTCTCGTGCCATAAGATATACGTCTGTGTTGGAAGTCGTCGGCCTTCTTGAGCGACTCTTCCGAAAGTTTACCGTTTATATATTGTTCCATCATCAGCGAGCCTATAGGCACGCCATACTCAGCTCCGAAGCCACCGTTCTCCACATACACGGCGATGGCTATCTTCGGGTCGTCCTTCGGCGCAAAGCCCATGAAGACCGAATGGTCCTGACCGCGGTTCTGCGCCGTTCCCGTCTTGCCGCACACCTCATAGTCAGGCCGGTTGGCCGCACGGCACGTCCCTCGGAGCACAGCCCCGCGCATGCCGGCCACCACCGTTTCGTAAGCCGCGCGTCCGGCCTTGGTGTAATGCCGCTGCGTGTAAACGGTGTCAAGCGGTTCGCCCTCCACCTTGCGCACAACGTGGGGCACATAGTAGTAGCCGCGGTTGGCGATGGTCGCACCGAGGTTGGCTATCTGCAGCGGGGTGAGCGTAACCTCACCCTGCCCTATTGAAATACTTATTATGGTAAGTCCGTTCCACGACTTGTGGTATGCCTCGTCGTAGAAGTCAGCATTGGGTATCAGTCCACGCTTCTCACCCGGCAGGTCTATTCCGAGCTTATAGCCGAAACCCATGCTCACCATGTAGTCGCGCCAGCAGTTCATGGCATTCTGCACACTGCCGTATTTCTTCTTGTTGCCTATCATATAGTAAAGACCCCAACAAAAATAGCCGTTGCACGATGTGGTGATGGCATCAACCAGCCCCAGCGGCGACCCGTGGCCGTGGCAGCCGACGTGCAGTCCGCGGTAATAGAATCCGTGGTTGCACGAGAACGCCGTGGATGGGGTGATTATTCCCTCGCTGAGATATGTGAGAGCCTGCGATGTCTTGAAGGTAGACCCCGGCGGATAGAGTCCCATTATGCTACGGTTTATCAAAGGCTTCCATGAGTCGAGGCTCAGGCGCGCATGGTTGCGGCTGCGCTCACGGCCCACCATGATGCGCGGGTCGTACGTAGGCGATGACACCATGCAGAGCACCTCACCCGTCGACGGCTCTATGGCCACAATGCTGCCAATCTTGCCTTCGAGCAGCCGCTCGCCAAGAGCCTGCAGGTTGACGTCGATACCCAGAGTGAGGTTCTTTCCCGGCACCGGCCGCCGGTCGAGTGCTCCGTTCTGATAACTGCCCTGCACCCTGCCGTGGGCGTCGCGCAGCAATATCTGCATGCCCTTCTCGCCACGCAACTGTTTCTCGTAGCTGCGTTCCACGCCGAGCTTGCCTATGTAGTCGCCGGGCTGGTAATAGTCATCGCCTTCTATATCCGCCGGCGACACCTCGGCCATGTCGCCCAGCACGTGTGCCGCATAAGGATACTGGTACTGCCGGATGCTGCGGCGCTGTATGTAGAAGCCGGGGAAGCGGAATATCTTCTCCTGGAAAAAGCTGAAATCCTTGTCAGACAACTGGTTCATGAACAGTTGCTGCGTAAACTGCGAATAGCCCGGCGAATTTTTTATCTTCTCCATGCGCTCTACAAAATACTCACGTGTGATGCCCAGCGCATTGCAGAGTTCGGTGGTGTCAATCTTGCCGCGGGCCTCACGCATAACAACCATGATGTCGTAAGCGGGCTGATTGTACACGAGCAGTTTGCCGTTGCGGTCGGTAATGATGCCGCGCGACGGATACTCCACCTTTTTCAGAAAAGCATTTGAGTCGGCATTCTTCTTGTAGTCATCGCTCATGAGCTGCAGGAAGAACAGCCGCACGATGTAGACCACAACAATCGCCACAGCCACACCGGCAATGACAAAACGTCTGTTTTCGAGTCCGTAGTCTTTCATATCAAAGCCCCATTTCCCGCATCACCGTTTCCTCACACTCTCCAACGTCAGCATGAACAGCACCGTAAGCGCCGTGCTGCCTCCCACACACTCAAGCCAATACAGCAGGTTGAAGAAGTGGAACGTCTCGAGCGCGAAGAAGGCGATACAGTGGAGAAGCACAAGCACCGTGGCGTAAAAGACAAACTTTGCCACACCCATCGTCTCCACCGACGGCGCTATGTCATCGGGAGCCTCGCGCGGTATGAACAAGTTGAAGAAATAGGGTTGCACCGCCCCCACCAGCGTAAGCGAAGCGGCTGCCACGCCCGGCGTGTTGGAGAAGATGTCGACGGCAAGCCCCAGCATAAAGCTCCACAGGAGTATGCCCCAACGCGGATAATCATGCGGAGTTATGATTATCAGATAGACATAAAGCAACGGCGTGGCACAGTCAAGCAGATGGATACGGTTGAAAATCAATGCCTGAGCCAGACACAGTGCCACAAATCCGCCCGTTCGTTTTATCAAGTCGGTTGTCATATACGCCTCTTTGTTCGTTGTTTGTCGAAAATCTTATCTGCCCTTGCCGCGCAGCGAGTCGCGGGCCGCCTCCATCAGCACCGCCCGCTCGGCAATGCTGCCGTCGCTTACCACATACACATCGCGCAGACGGCCGAAGTCGGTGGCGAGATTCACCTTCAGGCGGTATGACAGTCCGTCACGCGAGTTGTACACCTGCTCTATCTTACCCACCGGCACCCCCTGGGGGAATATCGACGAATAGCCGTTGGTCTCCACCCAGTCGCCGCGCCTGAAGTGTGCATGGCGCGGAATATCCTCCACAAACGCCACCGTGGGGTCGCCCCCGCTCCACCGCAGATAGCCGAAATAGCCACGCTTGCGGATGGTGCAGCTGATGCGCGAATTGATGTTGATGACGGGCATCACTATCGAATAGTGTTCCGACACCATGTAGACCACGCCCACCACGCCAAGTCCGCAGGCCACGCCCATGTCCGTCTTCACGCCGTCGGCACTGCCGCGGTCGATGGTTATCAGGTTGTTGTCGCGATTGAGCGAATTGCTGACCACCTTGGCCGGTATCAGCTCGTACTGCTTCAGCAGTTCGGCACCGTTTTGTCCCGTGACGGTGGTGTCGCCCGTGGCATCGGCGTAAAGGCGCGACAACTGGTTCACCTGACGTTCCAGATAGAAATTGCGCAGGGTCAGCTCCTTGTTGATTCCGGTCAACGAGAAAAACGACTCGACATCCGCCTCCCACTCGTATATCTTTCCGGTGACGGCATTGGCCGATGTAAGCCACACGCTGCCCTGATAACCGTTGTACCTGAACAACAGCACCATACTAACCACCTCAAGAAGTACGAAAAGAAGCCAATGGCCCGCCTTCGCCAAAAATTCCAACAGGTTACGCACTTTTAACTTGTAACTTTTAACTTGTAACGTTAAACTTCAAACGTTAAACTTGTAACTTTTAACTTGTAACGTTAAACTTGCAACTTTAAGCCATAGGCATGGTTTGCATGCCAGGACACCCAAAGGCACACCGGCCCAAGAGTAATCATAATGTTTTAAGTTACAAGCTTAAAGTTACAAGTTTAAAAGTCTTATCGCATCAGGAACGAGAAGCGGTCGACATTCTTCAGTGCTATGCCCGCACCGCGTGCCACACTGTGCAACGGGTCTTCGGCCACATGGAACTGAATGTTGATCTTGTCTGTCAGACGCTTGTTGAGTCCGCGCAACAGGGCACCGCCACCGCTCAGATAGATACCGTTCTTCACGATATCGGCATAAAGTTCGGGCGGGGTGTTCTCCAGTGCCGACAGCACCGCATTCTCTATCTTGGCCACCGTCTTGTCAAGGCAGTGGGCTATCTCCTGATAGCACACCGGCACCTCCATGGGCAGGGCCGTGATGCGGTTGGGGCCGTGCACCACATAGTCTTCGGGAGCCTCCTCGCCAAGATCGGTAAGCGCCGACCCCACGTGTATCTTGATACGCTCGGCCATACGCTCGCTCACCTTCACATTGTGCTGACGGCTCATATACTCCTGAATGTCGGCCGTAAGGTCATCGCCAGCAATGCGGATGGAGTTGTTGCTCACGATACCGCCCAACGATATCACGGCAATCTCGGTGGAGCCGCCACCTATGTCGACTATCATGTTACCCTCCGGTGCCTCAACGTCGATACCGATACCTATGGCGGCAGCCATAGGCTCGAAAATAAGATAGACGTCGCGTCCGTCGGCATGCTCGGCAGAGTCGCGCACGGCACGCAGCTCCACCTCGGTAGAGCCCGAAGGCACACCTATCACCATACGCAGCGACGGCGAGAACAGGCGGCTGCCCGTGTGCACCATCTTGATGAGTCCGCGCATCATCTGCTCGCAAGCCGAGAAATCGGCTATCACGCCGTCGCGCAACGGACGTATCGTCTTTATGTTGTCATGAGTCTTCTCATACATCAGCTTTGCCTTCTCGCCCACGGCAATCATCTTGTCGGTGCGGCGGTCGAGCGCAACTACCGACGGCTCGTCTACCACAATCTTATCATCACTGATAATGATGGTATTGGCCGTTCCCAAGTCCATGGCTATCTCCTGGACAAACGAAAAAAATCCCATATCCTTCAATATTGAGTTACGAATGACGAATTTTGAGTTCGGAAAAACCGCTTGCGCAATAATTCGTAATTATCCAATTCCCAATCAGGCCGGACGGCCTGACAACTCAAAATTCGACATTCAAAATTCGTAATTACTTATCGAACCATCCGTGTATGGCTGTGTCGTAGTGGCTGCTCACACCGAAAGCGCGTGTGGCGAACATACGGCGGTCTTCGATGTCGGTCTGGGCACCCTTCTTGTTCAGAATGTCGAGCAGCACGCCATATTCGGCCTTGCTCGGCACGATGACCACATCCTTGAAATTCTTCGCTCCGGCGCGTATCAGCGATATTCCGCCTATATCTATCTTCTCGATGATGTCGGCATCGGAAGCACCGCTTGCCACAGTGTCTTCGAAAGGATAGAGGTCGACGATGACCAAATCTATCTCGGGTATCTCATACTGCGCCATCTGCCCGCGGTCGCCTTCATTGTCACGGCGTCCGAGTATGCCTCCGAAAATCTTCGGATGCAGTGTCTTCACGCGGCCTCCGAGAATCGAAGGATATGTCGTAACATCTTCCACCTTTGCACATTCGTAACCCAACGACTCGATAAATGTCTGTGTTCCTCCCGTCGACAGGAACTTAACGCCCTCGGCGTTCAGCTTCTTCAGCAACTCGTCCAATCCGTCCTTGTGAAAAACCGAAATCAGAGCGGTCTTAATCTTCTTTGTTTCAGCCATAATAATTTATATAATGCATTATTTCTTTAGAGGATGCAAAGTTACGAAAAAGCGGCGGTATGGGCAATATTATTTAGAGATTTTTTTTGGGGAGTTATAGGAGTTTCTCTTTATGGAGTTATAGGAGTTAAAGGAGTTATCGCTCCCTGCAGTCGCTTAGGAGTTAAAGACATATGTTTTTTAAACAGAGACAAAGGATTTTAAACATGCGTCTTGTTTATCACTCCAAATGTCGGATGAACAAAAAAAATGAAAGTCCCGGCCGTTCAGCTTCCTGCCTCTGCAAGCCGGCGGCGTATCTCCCCCATCTTGGCCATGCGCGTGAGCGAATATGTGCGGTCGTGACTGTCGACAAAGTCGAACAGCGCCAGGGCCTTTTCGAGCAGCATCTCGCGCACCGGACCACTCACAAGGGAGGTCTCGGCATAATAGAGTTCGGCGAGCATCTCCATGCGGCTGAGCCGTTCTTCTTCAGCGAACTGTTCGAACGACAGCATCACATCTTCTATGGCCGCCGTGTGGTAAAACTCGTAAGGGCCTACATATTGGCCGTACATCGACCGCATCTCCTCACGTTGCACGTCGCGGTCTTTCTTGTTGAGCAGAAGTTCGAGTGCCTCGGCAAACTCCCGCACAAGGCGCATCAAATAGTCACGTTCAAGCATATCCGTATCTCCTTATTTGCCTTATACATACAAATTATTTCGGCAAAGATACAATATAAATGTGAGATCATGCACCGGCAGCGCGCCTTTTTGTCCTAATAATTCTTAAAATTTAACATTTCTTTTTTCTCGAAATAGAACGGCGGAAAGGCCTTTTTTGCCTTGCTGACACACCGTTTTGGCACACTTAGCTTGCCTTTAGGGCCTCCTTACACTCCGTTTACGGCGTACTTGCGTTGCGGTTACGGCCTAACCGTGATGCAAGTACGGCCTAAACGGAGCAAGAGGAGGGCCTCTCTGCTATATTGACAAATTAACATCTCTGTAACTCACTGACTGTCAGCGCCCCCCTTTTGAACGAAAAATCGCGTATTTCGCGTCGTAGTGCAGAAACCGGGGTACGGGTGCCGTTTAACATACGTTAAAGTAAAGTTCTTTCAAACACGCGTTTTTCTTTTAGACATAACCGCGTTGGCGGAATTATTCATATGTGCTTGCTGCCCCTGCGGGGCGTGCCAATAAATTATATATACCCCATCCTACTGTGAACTGTCAAACAATCCTGCCTGAACTTGAGCTACAGTCAACGCCATAAAACTTAAATAACGCTAAAAAAGCTAAAAAAATCGGGGGGGTAATAGCAAGCAGAATCATTTCATTATCTTTGTATTTGAAAGTATTCACAGTACTTTTGATAAATTAAGATAAAAGCGTTATGTACGGCACATGGCGGACGGCAACAATATATATAAGGTATTGACAGAAGCCGCCAAACAGGACATTTGGCACCACGCTTTAAAACAGAAAACTAACTACGTTATCACAGGTGCCGCGATACGTGCATAAATTTAATAACATTATGGGCTTTACCGAAGCAATTACAACGTGTTTAACGAAAAAGTACGCCACTTTCGGCGGACGTGCACCCCGTTCAGAGTATTGGTGGTTTTGGCTGTTCCTGACAGTAGGACCAATCATCATCATCAGCCTGCTGTATTCCTTATTTGATACTGCAGGATTCTTCATCGGCATCTTGGCCTTGTTAGGCCTCATCATCCCCAATCTGGCAGTGCTTGTGCGCCGTCTGCACGACACGAATCACAGCGGATGGTGGTTCTTCATCAGTGCCGTTCCACTCATCGGAGGCCTGTGGTTGCTGTTCCTCCTCGTATCAGCCGGCACTCCCGGCGACAACAAGTACGGTCCCGACCCGCTGGCTGCATAAGGCAGGAAGAATAAATCAACCGGAAACGAAACAAGCCATCCGGATGTTTGCAGGTGTCAAACCGAGAAACATCCGGATGATTGCATTTATAAAATAAAGACACACCGGGTTATGGTTCATCCGGCATTTCGAGTGATGGACGGGACGCATTTTTTGAACACGGAGACACAGAGACACAGAGTTTTTATTTAAACTTTGCGCCTCGGCGTCTTTGCGTTTAAAATACCGGCAAGAGGTGTAGCTCTGTTAAAAAAACATAAATATCAATACTCCGCAAGACCATTATATATTAAATAATGAGAAAAAGCCCTACCTTTGCAGTCCGATTATTTCTGGGGAAAACTTAGAGCCCCGAGGGCGGAGTGTTAATAGTTGCGTCTTTGGCCGGGCGCAACGGTTAGTGAATCGACGTCCAAACGGCAAAGCCACACATTGCGGATATGGGCAAAACATAGAAGCATGCGGGGCGGAAACCGAAAGAAAGAATTGAAAATAAATGTTTTTTAGTAGTAAAATTTAAACTTTAAAATGAACACTTTAAGTTACAAGACTATTTCCGTCAACAAGGAAACAGCTAAGAAAGAGTGGGTGGTAGTAGATGCCAGCGACCAGATTGTAGGCCGCCTCTGCTCTAAAGTAGCTAAACTGCTCCGCGGAAAGTACAAGCCCACTTTCACTCCCCACGTGGACTGCGGAGACAACGTAATCATCATCAACGCCGAGAAAATAGTATTCTCAGGCAAGAAAGAAACAGACAAGGTGTACACCCGCTATACTGGTTACCCCGGTGGACAGCGTTTCAACACACCTGCCGAACTTCGCACAAAGAAGGGCGGTGTGGAGAAAATCATCCGTCATGCAGTGAAAGGCATGCTCCCGAAGGGTCCTCTTGGCCGCAGCTTGATGAACAACCTCTACATCTACGAGGGTGCAGAGCACAAGCAGGAGGCACAGCAGCCGAAGTCAATAGATATTAACCAGTATAAATAATTAAGGAATAATGGAAGTAGTTAATGCAACAGGTCGCCGTAAGAGTGCCATAGCACGCGTTTACGTAAGCGAAGGAACAGGCAAGATTACGATCAACAAGAAGGACGTAACCGAATATTTCCCCTCAGCCATACTGCAGTATGTGGTTAAGCAGCCGCTGGAACTGCTTGAGGTGGCAGAAAAATACGACATCAAGGCAAATCTTGACGGTGGCGGTTTCACAGGTCAGAGCCAGGCTCTGCGTATGGCTATCGCCCGTGCACTGGTTAAGATAAACGCCGAGGACAAGAAGAACCTCAAGGATCACGGATTCCTCACTCGCGACGCACGTGCCGTTGAGCGTAAGAAGCCGGGACAGCCGAAGGCTCGCCGTCGTTTCCAGTTCAGCAAGCGTTAATACATTATTATATTATATATGTATGCGCCTGCATGTCGTGCGGCCTGACTGTTCACGTCATGGGCCGCAAGACAGACGGGAGACACAAGTTTAGCATCTAAACCGCAGGGACGAGAAAATTAATAATTAATAATTTCAACTACCCCGACGGTTGATTCTAAAAAAGAATAAAAAAAGAAAGTAAACAAAACAATTAAAGCATTAGAACAATGTCAAGAACAAATTTTGATATGCTGCTGCAGGCAGGATGCCACTTTGGCCACCTGCGCCGCAAGTGGAACCCCGCAATGGCTCCCTACATCTACACAGAGCGTAACGGTATCCACATTATAGACCTCCACAAGACTGTAGTCAAGATTGACGAAGCTGCCGAGGCACTGAAACAAATAGCCAAGTCGGGCAAGAAAATCTTGTTCGTCGCTACTAAGAAACAGACAAAAGAAATCGTGGCAGAGAAATCTGCAAGCGTAAATATGCCGTACGTTATCGAGCGCTGGCCGGGCGGTATGCTCACCAACTTCCCCACAATCCGCAAGGCTGTGAAGAAGATGGCCAACATCGACAAACTGATGAACGACGGCACATACTCAAACCTCTCAAAGCGCGAGCTTCTGCAGATTTCGCGTCAGCGTGCCAAGCTGGAGAAGAACCTCGGTTCCATCTCCGACCTTACACGCCTGCCCTCCGCACTGTTCGTTGTAGACGTGATGAAAGAGGCTATCGCCGTTAAGGAGGCCAACCGTCTGGGCATACCCGTATTTGGTATTGTAGACACCAACTCCGACCCGAAGAACATCGACTTCATGATTCCTGCCAACGATGACGCCAAGGACAGCGTTGAGACTATCCTGACAGCATGCTGCGCAGCCATCGCCGAAGGTCTCGAGGAGCGCAAGGTGGAGAAGGCTGACGAGGCCGCCGCACAGGCTCAGGCAGAAGCCGAGGCCGGCGAGGAGAAGCCGAAGCGCGCCGCACGCAAGGCCCGCAAGGAGGCTGAGTAATTTTCAGAATCATTAATTTTAGAAATTATCAAAGATTATGGCAGTATCAATGGCTGATATCAAGAAGCTCCGCGCCATGACAGGCGCAGGTCTCGCAGATGTGAAGAAAGCACTGACAGAGGCTGACGGAGACTTCGACAAAGCTAAGGAAATACTTCGTGAGCGCGGACTCGCCATCGCAGCAAAGCGTAGCGACCGCGAGACATCAAATGGTTGTGTACTCGTAAAGGTGGCCGACAACTTCGGTGCCATCATAGCCCTGAAGTGCGAGACAGACTTCGTTGCCAACGGCAAGGACTTCATCGCCCTCACACAGGCTATCCTCGATGCCGCCGTGGCCAACAAGTGCAAGACCATCGATGAGGTTAAGGTGCTCACACTGGCCGACGGCCAGAAGGTGGAGGAGGCTGTTACACAGCGCTCAGGCATCACCGGCGAGAAGATGGAGCTTGACGGCTACAACTATCTTGAGGGTGACAACATCGAGGTTTACGACCACATGGGCAAGCACACTCTTGCCACAATGGTTCAGACAAACAAGGCAGCTGCCGAAGCCGGACACAAGATAGCCATGCAGGTGGCTGCTATGAAGCCGGTGGCTCTCGACGAGGCTTCCGTTCCGCAGAACGTAATCGACGAGGAGTACAACGTGGCTGTTCAGAAGACCAAGGAAGAGCAGGTGGAGAAGGCTGTTGTAGCCGCCATCAAGAAGGCCGGCATCAATCCTAATCTGGTTGACTCTGACGATCACATCGAGTCGAACATCAACAAGGGTTGGCTCACACGCGAGGAGGCTGACAAGGCTAAAGAGATTCGCGAGAAGACAGCTGCCGAGAAGGCTGCCAACCTGCCCGCCCAAATGATTGAGAACATAGCCAAGGGCCGCGTGGCCAAGTTCTTGAAGGAGAACTGCCTCGTTGACCAGGAGTTCCAGTTCGGCGACGGCGACAAGATAAACGTTGCCACATGGCTGAAGCAGCAGGACAGCGAGCTGAAGATTGTTGACTTCAAGCGCTTCACACTCGTTGCCGAGTAAAACCGCAAAATCTGAGGTCGCAGCCGTCATGGCAGACTGTTCAGAATAACCCCCAAAGCCGGGAAGCAGAGCCACAAGCCCTCGCTTCTTGGCTTTTTTATGTTAAAACAATAAAACATGAAGATATTTGCCACAGGAATGAACTACATCCGGCACAATAAAGAGTTGGATGGAGCGTTATATAAACCGGAGAGTCCTGTAATTTTCATAAAACCGGACTCAGCCCTGCTCAAAGACGGAAAACCGTTTTTCATACCCGACTGGATGGGGCAGATAGACTACGAGGCAGAACTGGTGGTGAGAATATGCCGGCTGGGCAAAGGTATTCCGGAACGTTTTGCCCACCGCTACTACGATGCCGTGACGCTGGGCGTTGACTTTACGGCACGCGATTTGCAGAAGAAACTGAGAGACGCCCGCCTCTCATGGGACCTCTGCAAGGGTTTTGACGGTTCGGCGGCCATAGGCGAATGGGTGGACGTGGACAAGTTCCGCGACATACAGGCACTGCACTTCCATCTTGACATAAACGGCAACACCGTACAGGAAGGATGCTCGAGCGACATGCTGTTCCGTGTAGACGAAATAATAGCCTACATCAGCCGCTTCTTCACACTCAAGACCGGCGACCTGCTCTACACCGGCACTCCCGCAGGAATAGGCCCGGTGCACATCGATGACCATCTGACGGGATATATAGAGGACAGAAAAGTATTGGAGTTTAACTGCAAATGACGAAGAGAATACATATCCTGATACTTGCCGCCCTGATGTGCGGTTTGCGAACAGCCGCACAAGGCTTCTTCAACCTGACTGCCGAGCAAGTCAGGATAGACTCTCTTTTGCCATGCTTCACCCACATACACGACTTGGGGTACAACTTTGCCGACTCACTGTATGACGTGTCGGTAGAGTATCCGGAGTTTGTGCCCATGACCGACACCGACATAAGGCGTTACCACCGCATCACATCCGACTCGCTGCCGGAGATGCCCGTGGTGAACAGCAACATTGCCGTGGCGCGCAAACGTGGACAACTCGACATAGCCTTCGTGCCGCTGGTGTGCCGCGACGGGCGGATGATGAAACTCGTGAGTTTCAAACTTACCGTCACCGCCCGCCCCCGCCCCAAAGCTGCCAAATCGACATCTGCCACAGGTGCCGCCGGGCGTTATGCCAACCACTCGGTGTTGCGCGACGGCACCTGGGTCAAGATACGCGTGCCTCACAGTGGAGTCTACCAGCTTACCAATGCACTCATAACCAGAGCCGGATTTTCTGACCCGGCACGGGTGAAGATATACGGATATGGCGGCGCACTGCAACCGGAAAGACTCACGGGCAGTTATCTTACCACAACCGATGACCTGAAGGAAGTGCCTACATGCACCGTCGACGGCAAGCGCCTGTTCTATGCCGTGGGGCCGGTGACATGGTCGGCATCCAACGACCGCGTACGCAATCCGTATTCGGATTACGGCTATTATTTCCTTACCGAAAACGACAACGAGCCGCTCACCATCGGCGAACAGGAATTCACAGACAGTTTTTATCCCGGCGGCGACTTCATGAACTCGCTCTACGAGGTGGACGACTTCGCGTGGCACCACAGCGGACGCGATCTGTACGACTCAAGACCGTTCACCAACGGCACGTCCCGCAACTATACGATAACGTCGGCGGGGACTTCTGCCGACGGCACCGTGCAGGTGGTAATGGCAGGCAACGATGCCTCGTCGGTGACGGTGAGCGTTAACGACAGTGTGGTGGGCAAAATAAACATAGGCACAAATTCCGATCACAACCTCACAGTTGGTGTCAGAGCCAGCTCTGTCTTCCGCGTACGCAACCTGCAGGCTTCAAACAAAATAACCTTAAACCAGACGGGAGACAACACAGTGCGACTTGACTATATCGTAGTGCACAACAACAAGTATTCAGCTGCTCCCGACCTGCACGCACAATCGTTCCCCGCCCCGGAATATGTATACCACATAACCAATCAAGACCACCATGCCGACGAGCCGGCCGACATGATTATTCTGCTGCCCACGACACAAAAGTTGAGGGCGCAGGCCGAACGGCTGAAAGAGTTGCGCGAGACAAATGACGGCATGAGAGTCAGGATAGTGCCCGCAGACGAACTGTACAACGAGTTCTCGAGCGGAACGCCCGATGCAACGGCGTACCGCCGCTACCTCAAGATGTTCTACGACCGTGCCGAGACCGATGATGACATACCCAAATATCTCGTAATGTTCGGTGACGGGGCGTGGGACAACCGTATGCTCTCTGCCGACTGGCAGGGATATTCGCCGGATGACTTCCTGCTCACCTTCCAAAGTGAGAACTCGCTGAGCACAGTCTATTCGTATACGTCGGATGACTTCTTCTGCATGCTCGACGACGGCGAGGCGATACAGACAGGTACAAACATGCACCGCGGCAAGGGCGATGTGGCCGTGGGACGTTTTCCCGTACGCACGGAGGAGGAAGCCAAGACCATGATTGACAAGATTGCAGACTACGTAAACAACAAATATGCCGGCTCGTGGCAGAACACCGTGGTTTTCATGGGCGATGACGGCGACAACAACACACACATGATTACGGCCAACAAAGTGGCTGACGACGTGGCGGAACGCTTTCCGCTGATGGACGTAAAGAAAATAATGTGGGACACATATCAGCGTCAGTCATCGGCCACAGGATTCTCCTATCCCGATGTGGAGAATATTGTAAAGCAATACATGACCAACGGCGCGCTTATAATGAACTATAGCGGGCACGGCTCTCCGACAACTATTTCACACGAGTTGGTGCTCAGGCTCAACGACTTCAAGACCACACGCTCTGCCAACCTGCCACTGTGGATAACGGCATCATGCGACATCACGCCGTATGACAGCCAGATAGAGAATATCGGAGAGACAGCCCTGTTCAACAAAAACGGTGGAGCCGTGGCCTTCTTCGGCACCACGCGCACGGTATTGTCGCATCTCAACGAGTACATGAACTTAGCCTTCATGCGTGAGGTGCTGAAAACGGACAGTGAAGGAAAGGCTGTACCCATAGGAGAGGCAGTGAGACTGGCAAAGAACAACCTGTCTGACAGTGCTCTCGACATAATACTGAGCGACGGCAAGCCGGGCAAGGTCGGAGACACATCGTCGAACAAGCTGCACTACATATTGCTTGGCGACCCGTCGCTGCGTCTTGCCATACCGTCATCGGACATAGTGATAGACAGTATCAACGATGTGGACCTGACGACCGTAACGGGCAGCATACAGCTCAAGGCGGGCACTCCGGTGACAATGAAAGGACACGTGGAGAAGGACGGCACGAAACTGGCAGACTTCAACGGACGTGTAACGGCTATCGTACGCGATGCCAAAGAGCTGGTGACGGGCCGGCGTAACGACCCCAAGACAGAACAGGCCATCAGTTATTACGACCGTCATAGCACGATATTCAAAGGCACGGACAGCATACGTGGCGGTGAGTTTACGGTACGGTTCATCGTCCCGGCCGACATCAGCTACAGCGACAACAACGGACAGATAGTCACTTATGCCGTATCTGACGACAAGACCCGCACGGCGCACGGCACGGACGAAAGCATCGTACTGAACGGTTCGGTCGGTTTCGGAGATACTGCCGGTCCGTCAATATACTGTTATCTCAACTCCCCGTCGTTCACCAACGGCGGCAGAGTAAACCCGACACCCCACTTCACGGCCGAGCTGTTCGACAACGACGGCATCAACTCCACCGGCAGCGGCATCGGCCACTCCATGCAGCTGACAATCGACGGAGAGGCGTCACGTACATACGAGTTGAACGACCATTTCACATTCGACTTCGGAACGTACAAGAGCGGACGCGTGGAATTCAGCATACCGCAGTTGCCCGAAGGTGAGCACCGCCTGCTCTTCCGTGCATGGGACGTATTCAACAACCCATCAACGGCAGAACTGACATTCAACGTAGATGGCGGGCTGGCACCGGCATTGTTCGATGTGGAGTGCACGCAGAATCCGGCCATAACGAGCACGTCGTTCCGCATAATACACGACCGCATCGACTGCGACCTTGACGTCGTTCTCGACATATTCGACATGTCCGGCCGCCACTTGTGGACTCATTCGGCCAAAGGAGTGCCATCGGACAACACCATGACCATCGACTGGGACCTCACCATCAACGGCGGCAAACGCCTCGGCACGGGGGTATACCTCTACAGGGTGGGCATAAGCAGCGGGAACAGCGGGTACTCGTCAAAAGCCAAGAAATTGATTGTCCTGAGCAATAAATGACGGCTCCGCCACGTTTATAGACTATAAACACCGTAATACATCAACATCGTAAACATACACATCACATAGCATACAGAATAAATGAAGAATCATCTTAGAATAACACTGATATTCCTTTGCATGCTACTCACGACGGGAGCGGCGGCACAGGAAAAGCTCAGCCAGTTCAACCCAGTGGAGCATGCCGTAATATCACAGACCATAGCACCAGATGCACGTGCCGCAGGTATGGGCGACGTGGGAGCGGCTACCGACCCCGATGTCAACTCGCAATACTGGAATCCGGCCAAATATCCGTTCTGCATCAGCCGCGCCGGAGTGTCGCTCAACTATACGCCGTGGTTGCGGCAGTTGGTCAACGACATCGATCTGGCATACGTGACAGGATATTACCGCATAGGCGACTACAGTGCCGTGTCAGGCTCCATCCGTTATTTCTCACTCGGTGAAGTAATGACATCACAGGCTGAAGATGCCATGACGGTGAAACCATACGAGATGTCGGTAGACGTGGCATATTCGCTAATGCTCAGCGAAACATTCTCACTGGCAGCCGGAATACGGTGGATTTACTCTGACCTGCGTTACGACTACACCGAAGATTCCGCACCGGCATCGGCTTTTGCAGCCGACTTGGCAATGTACTACAACAACTACATCAACATCGGCGCGCGTGAGTGTCAGCTCGGTTTGGGTATGAACATAAGCAATGTGGGAAGCAAGATTTCCTATTTCGGCGATGACCGCAGCCAGTTCATTCCCGCCAACATGCGCCTTGGAGCATCACTGATGATTCCCATCGACGAATACAACCGTTTCTCGATAGCTGCCGATGCAAACAAGCTGCTCGTGCCCACCGTGCCGAAGCAGCTGGAAGGTGAAAGCGCATCAGACTATCAGGACCGTGTAGTCCGCGAATACAGTGACGTGGGTTCCATATCGGGTATCTTCAAAAGTTTCAGCGATGCTCCGGGTGGCTTCAAGGAGGAGTTGCAGGAGATACAATGGAGCATAGGCGCAGAATATGTCTATCACGACCAGTTCACGTTGCGTGCGGGCTATCACCACGAGAGTGAGAACAAGGGTAACCGCAAGTATTTCACCGTGGGCGGCGGCTTCCGCATGAATGTTTTCTCTCTCGATGTAGGCTATGTCATATCAACGGCCCAGAGCAACCCGCTCGACCAGACCCTGCGCTTCTCCCTGGCTTTCGACATGGACGGCATAAAGGATCTGTTCCGCAGATAGACTTTAGAAATTTCAAATCATAAAATGAACATAAGAATAGGATTCGGCTTCGACGTTCACCGCCTCGTGGAAGGACGTGAACTATGGATGGGCGGCATAAAGATTGAGCATGAGTTCGGTCTGCTGGGACACAGCGATGCCGATGTACTGATACATGCCATCTGCGACGCTCTGCTCGGCGCCGCCAACATGCGCGACATCGGCTATCATTTCCCCGACACGTCGGCCGACACACTCGACATAGACAGCAAGATACTCCTACGCAAGACTGTGGCACTCATAGCCACAAAGGGGTATACCGTGGGCAACATCGATGCCACAATCTGTGCCGAACGCCCAAAGATGAATCCGCATATCCCGGCCATGAAAGCCTGTCTTGCCGAAGTCATCGGCACCGACGAAGACAACATCTCCATAAAGGCCACCACCACCGAACGTCTCGGTTTCACCGGACGGGAGGAAGGTATCAGCGCCTACGCCACGGTACTTATAGGCAAGAATATATAAAGCTTCCACTGCATCTATTACCATCTGTCATCGTGACAATAATCCATATGTGGGTGTGTCAAAATTGTTTTATACCTACAATTTTCGTTAATTATACGCAAATAACATTCTGTTCTTATCCCTCTTGCAGAAATATTTCATATATTTGAAGCCGATATCAGAAACATTCTGAATCCCGTTATCAACACGAGAAGAAAGTAACTTTAAAAAGAATATGACTATGAACAGAATCAAAGAATCGGCGATAATCGCACTGGGAATCATTGTTCTCGGGTTTTGCATCAAGAGTGGAATAAACGATTTCACCAACAAAGACCGTAAAGTGACCGTCAAGGGACTGGCAGAAAAAGAAGTGGAGGCCGACAAGGTGACATGGGCCATACAGACATCGGAACAGGGCAACGACCTGCCCACACTCTACAATAAAATCAACGCCACCACCGATAAGGTAAAAACCTTCCTGAAACAGAACGGAGTGAAGGAAGAGGAGATGAGCGTGGGTGCGCCGCAGGTTACTGATTTGGATGCCGACCGATACAACACCAACAAGCGCACGTACCGGTACAACACGTCATCTACTGTCACCGTCACCTCCCGCAACGTGAAACTTATGCGCAACATCATCTCACGGCAGGGCGAACTGCTCAAACAGGGTGTGGCCGTTGTCAATAGCGGATATTACAACAGCGTGAAATACGAATATGTATCATTTCAGGACATGAAACCAAAGATGATGCAGGAGGCAATAAAGAACGCGGAAAAGACAGCCGAACAGTTTGCCGAGAACAGTAACAGCAAACTCAACAAAATACTCACTGCCGACCAGGGACAGTTCTCTATAGACGACCGTGACGAGAATACCCCGCACATAAAGAAACTGCGAGTGGTGACCACAGTAACCTATTCGCTGAAAGACTGACAACCCTGAATATTTGCGAAAAACATGTAAACAGCAGACAGATATTCATCTTTTTATCCGAAGAATTTGTCTGTTTTACGTAAAAGTGGTAATTTTGCCCATTGAAATAAATCAAACGTATTACATTTACAATGAGTCACAACTTATTAAAAGGTAAGCGCGGAATCATTTTCGGCGCACTCAATGAAGAATCCATAGCATGGAAAGTTGCAGTCAAAGCCGTTGAAGAAGGCGCGACAATAACACTCAGCAATACGCCTATGGCTCTCAGGATGGGGGAATTGGACGAACTGGGCAAACAGCTCAATGCTCCCATCATTGCTGCCGATGCAACAAGTGTGGATGACCTGAACAAGGTTTTCGAGGAATCGGTGAAACTGCTCGGCGGCAAAATCGACTTCGTGCTACACTCCATCGGTATGAGTCCCAACGTACGCAAGCGCCGCACATACGACGATCTCGACTACAACTATCTCCAGAAGACACTTGACATATCAGCGATATCATTCCATAAGATGCTGCAAGTGGCCAAAAAGCAGGATGCCATTGCCGAGTACGGCTCTGTAGTAGCCCTCACTTATGTGGCCTCGCAGCGCACCTTCTTCGGCTACAATGATATGGCCGATGCCAAAAGCATGCTTGAAAGCATCGCCCGCAGCTTCGGATATATCTACGGCCGCGAAAAGAACGTACGCATAAACACCATTTCGCAGTCACCCACTCCCACCACCGCCGGTAAGGGCATCAAGGATATGGACAACCTGATGGACTTCGCAAGCAAGATGTCGCCTTTGGGCAACGCAACAGCCGAAGAATGTGCCAACTACTGCGTAATGATGTTCTCAGACTTCACACGCAAGGTAACCATGCAGAACCTCTTCCACGACGGCGGCTTCTCGTCAATGGGCATGAGCCTCCGCGCCATGAACCAATACGCCAAGGACCTCACCCCGTATGAAGACGAAAGCGGAAAAATCATCTACGGATAAAAGATGTGATGCTTTAATTTAAACGCAAAGGCCGCAAAGACGCAAAAATTTCTTTTGGGATTTTTGCGTCTTTGTGTTTCTGCGCAGAAAGTATTATCCGGCTCCAATCAATTCGTCTGACAGCAGCATATCACATTTATTTTTTACGGTTTCCTTTGGCAGTCTTACGGTTTCTGTGTAACTTTACGCCTCCAAATCAAAACAAGAAAGCATAAAGCATGGAAGATTTCGTACATCTGCACGTACACACATACTACTCGATACTCGACGGACAGGCCAGTATACCGAAGCTCGTGGACAAGGCCGTGGGCAACGGCATGCGCGGCATGGCCATCACCGACCACGGCAACATGATGGGCATAAAGGAGTTTTTCAACTACTGCAAGGGCGTGAACGGCAAACGTAAGGATGCCGGGCAGGAACCCTTCAAACCCATCTTCGGCTGTGAGATGTACGTGGTGCGCAACGGACGCCGCCTCACCGACAAGGAGAAGGCCAAGGGCGACGGCGGCGGAAACCATCTCGTGGTGCTGGCAAAGAACGAGACCGGCTATCACAACCTGATAAAACTGGTGTCGAAAGCCTGGACCGAGGGATTCTACAACCGCCCGCGTACCGACCATGTCGAACTGGAGAAACACCACGAGGGTCTCATCGTCTGTTCGGCATGTATCGCCGGCGAGGTGCCCGCCAAGATTCTCGACGGCGACATCGCCGGTGCCGAGGAGGCCGTACTGTGGTTCAAGCGCGTGTTCGGCGACGACTATTATCTCGAGCTGCAGCGCCACGAGGTGAAAGACCCGACCATACGCGCCAACCGCGAGACATTCCCCCTGCAGCAGCAAGCCAACAAGGTAATAATAGAACTGGCCCGCAAGCACGGCATAAAACTGGTATGCACCAACGACAGCCACTTCGTGGACGAGGAGAACGCCGAGGCCCACGACCGCCTGCTCTGCCTCTCCACAGGCAAGGACCTCGACGACCCCACGCGAATGTTGTACTCGAAGCAGGAGTGGTTTAAGACGCGCGAGGAGATGAACGAGGTGTTCGGCGACATACCCGAGGCACTGGCCAACACATGCGAGATACTCGACAAGGTGGAGACATACTCGATAGACCACGACCCCATCATGCCGTTCTTCCCCATTCCGGCAGAGTTCGGTTCGGAGGACGAATACCGGCAGAGAATAACCGAGCAGGAGCTGTACGACGAATTCACAAGCGACGAGAACGGCGAAAACCAGCTGTCACCCGAGGAAGGCGCGAAAAAGATAAAGAAACTGGGCGGATACGACCGCATATACCGCATAAAGTTCGAGGCCGACTATCTGTCGAAACTGGCGTACGACGGCGCACGCAGACTCTACGGCGACCCGCTGAGCGAAGAAGTGGCGGAGCGCGTCAACTTCGAGTTGCACATCATGAAGACGATGGGATTTCCCGGATACTTCCTCATCGTACAGGACTTCATCAACTCCGCCCGCGAGGAGCTGGGCGTGATGGTGGGACCGGGACGTGGTTCGGCCGCCGGAAGTGTGGTGGCCTACTGTCTGGGCATCACCAAGATAGACCCCATAAAATATGACCTGCTGTTCGAGCGTTTCCTCAACCCCGACCGCATCTCGCTGCCCGATATCGACACCGACTTCGACGATGACGGACGCGGACGCGTGCTCGAATGGGTGGAAGACAAGTACGGACACGACAAGGTGGCCCACATCATCACCTACGGAACCATGGCCACAAAAAACTCCATCAAAGACGTGGCCCGCGTGGAAAAGTTGCCGCTCGAACGCAGCAACCAGCTCTGCAAGGCCATACCCGACAAGCTGCCGGGCGGACTGAAGATGAACCTCACCAACGCCATCAGCGTCATCCCCGAACTGCGCGAGGCAGAGGCCAGCACCAACCAGTTGGAGCGCGAAACGATACGTTACGCCCGAATGTTGGAGGGTACGGTTCGCAACACGGGCATACACGCCTGCGGCACCATCATCTGCCGCGACCCCATCAGCGACTGGGTGCCGGTGTCGACGGCCGAAGACAAGAGCGACCCGGGCCACAAGCTGCTCTGCACGCAGTACGACGGACACGTGATAGAGGAGACCGGACTCATCAAGATGGACTTCCTCGGCCTGAAGACGCTGTCGCAGCTTAAAGAGGCCGTGGAGAACGTGCGGCTGCGCACCGGAGAGGTAATAGACCTCGACACCATACCCATCGACGACCCGCTCACGTATCAGCTCTACTGCGAGGGCCGCACGATAGGAACGTTCCAGTTTGAGTCGGCCGGCATGCAGAAATATCTGCGCGAGCTGCAGCCGTCAGTCTTCGAAGACCTCATAGCCATGAACGCCCTCTACCGTCCGGGACCCATGGACTACATCCCGTCGTTCATCGCCCGAAAGAACGGCCGCGAGGAGATAAAGTACGACATACCGTGCATGGAAAAATATCTCAAGGACACCTACGGCATCACCGTCTATCAGGAACAGGTCATGCTACTCTCGCGCCAGCTGGCCAACTTCACCCGGGGCGAGAGCGATGCCCTGCGAAAGGCCATGGGTAAGAAGAAGAAGGCCATCGTAGACGCAATGAAACCGAAATTCATCGAGGGCGGCAAGAAGAACGGCCACGACCCGAAGGTGCTCGAAAAGATTTGGAGCGACTGGGAGAAGTTCGCGTCATACGCCTTCAACAAGAGTCACGCCACATGCTACTCGTGGGTGGCCTATCAGACAGCCTACCTCAAGGCCCACTACCCGGCAGAGTTCATGGCCGGCATCATGAGCCGAAGCCTCGACAACATCAACGACATAACGAAGTTCATGGACGAGTGCCGCTCGATGGGCATACCAACACTCGGCCCCGACGTGAACGAGAGCCGCCAGAAGTTCAGCGTGAACAAGAAAGGCGAGATACGTTTCGGCATCAGTGCCATCAAGGGCGTGGGAGGTGCCGCGGCCGACGCCATCATCTCCGAACGCGAGAAGAACGGCCCCTACAAGACAATTTTCGACTTCATACAGCGTGTCAACCTCGGCGCCGTCAACCGAAAGTGTGTGGAATCGCTCGTATTGAGCGGCGGATTCGACGGATTCGGACAACTGCGCCGCGAAGACTTCTTCGCCAAGAACAACAAGGGCGAAATGTTCATCGACACGTTCGTGCGCTACGGCCAGACATACCAGATGGAGCAGAGCCAGATGCGCAACTCGCTCTTCGGCGGTGAAAACGAGGTGGAGATAGCCACGCCACCTATAATAAAAGGTGAGACGTGGAGCGACATCGAGCGTCTGAACCGCGAGCGCGAACTGGTGGGCATCTACATCTCGGCCCATCCGCTTGACGAGTACAAGATAGTGCTTGACAACCTTTGCAACACCAACTGTGCCGAACTGTCCGACATATCGTCACTGAAAGACCGCGAAGACGTAATCATCGGCGGCATCGTTACCGACATCAAGTCGAAGTTCACGAAGTCGGGCAAACCCTGCGGATTCGTGACCATAGAAGACTTTGAAGGCACGGGCGAACTGGCCCTGTTCGGCGAAGACTGGGGACGCTGGAGCGGAATGTTCAAGGAGGGATGCACCATATATATCACAGCCAAATGCCAGCAGCGCTACCGCGACAGCCAGTTCTTCGACCTGAAGGTGCAGAACATCGAGTATCTGCAAACAATCAAGGACAAGGCCGTCGACCGCATCACGATATCGCTGCTCACCGATGAGCTCAACGACCAGATTGTCAACGAACTGAACGAGATTATAGCCGACAGCCCGGGAACGACCAAACTCTTCTTCCAGCTGCACGACTCGAGCGGCAAGAATCATGTGCTGCTGCGCAGCAAGAGCCGCACGGTTGACGTAAAGCGCACGCTCATCACATTCATCGAACAGAACAAGAATGTTCTTGACTACAAAATAAACTGAAAAGCCATAAAGCCTGCTAAAAAAGCTTTATCCGCTTGGCGGTATCAATGGTTTTCCTTATTTTTGCAGATAATAAGGGAAGAAACGACTCAAAAAAACGCGCCCTGACACCAGGCCACAGGCACCTTACGCAAGCAGGCACCGGCTACCGGTGGCGGCGCGGCAAAATGCGGGAAGCAACAATAATATTAATACAAACAAATAAAAACGAGAGAACAATGGAAGTAAAAATCACAAACGAGAATTTTGAGAGTCTTAAGAACGGCGACCTGCCGTTGGTAGTGGATTTCTGGGCCACATGGTGCGGTCCGTGCCGGATGATTGCCCCCATCGTCGAGGAACTGGCAAAGGAGTACGACGGCAAAATCAACGTAGGAAAGTGCGACGTGGAGGAGTGCGACGACTTAGCCGCCGAATATGGCATACGCAATATCCCCACCATACTGTTCTTCAAGGGAGGCCAGGTAGTAGACAAGACCGTCGGTGCCCTGTCGAAGGCAAAACTCGAAGAAAAATTCCAAGCACTGCTCTGATTTATGGCCGATTTTGAAGAGGAACTCCGCCTCGATGAGGAAGAGAACGCCCGCGAGGCCGAATATATAATCAACGTGCTGCCGGCCGAGCTGAAAGAGAAATACTCCACGGACGACATTCTGTATATGATGGACACCATCGTGGAGTATTATTTTGAAAGCGGCATACTCGAAGGCGGCAACGATGACGAATACGTTGACATCGACCTGCAGGCCGTGGCCGAATATGTGTGCCGCAAGGCCAAGGAAGACGGCCGTGGCGAATATGATGCCGACGAAGTGCTCCTTGTGGCGCAGGCAGACCTGGACTTTCAGGAAGAGAATGTTGACTGAGAGACGGGAATGAACGCGGGATGTGACAATAATCCCGACATGTAATAAGGATATTGATAAAAGGCAGAGAAAATGTATCGTGATGAATTTACCGATACTTTTTCTCTGCTTTTTTTGTTGTCATGCCACAATAATACGCCATCCGTTATCATAATAATGTAAAAATACGGCACTTTCATGACCGATATCAATTAAAGCGGCATAAAACGACTTTTCCGCCCACATTATTTGGCCACACTATAAAACCGCCGTAACTTTGCACCAGAAAAAGTAAGGATAACAACATTAGGGATAACAAACATTAGTAACTCGGGGTCTACTGATTTCCAAAAGAATAAGGAAGCCCCTTAAAGAAAAGAAAGGTAAAAAGATTATGGTAACATTAAGTTTGATTTTCGCGTTTGTATTTGTGGCAACCATCGCACATGCAGTTTATCTCGGTAAAAAACTCGACATGAAAAAATAAACGCACTATGGAAATATTTACGATGGTAAGCGTGGCCACTGCCATTTTTGCAGTGATAACACCATGTATAATGAGAATGTCGATTGACAACAGATATTGAGAGAGAACAACATAAGAAAGAAATCCCTTCCGATAAGTAGAAATACTTCCGGAAGGGATTTTTTCTTATACCACCCCGCCCCTGATCACATTGTCACCGTGCGGCTGCCGTCTCCGGCCTCGGCGATGGTCACCTTGAGAGCGTCGCCGGGCAGAAGCTCTTCGATGAGTTCCGGCCACTCTATAAGACAGAGGGCACCACTGTAGAAATAGTCTTCGTAACCCATGTCGTACACCTCGTCGAGCTTCTTTATACGGTAGAAGTCGAAGTGGTAGATAAGCTCTCCGCTGTCGGCCGAACGGTATTCGTTGACAATGGCGAATGTGGGCGAGGTTATTACATCGTCCACTCCCAGTTCCTCACACACAGCCTTTATAAACGTTGTCTTGCCGGCACCCATCTTTCCGTAGAAGGCTATCACGGTGCTCTCCCCCATGGCATCCACAAACCGGCGGGCCGCCTCACGGATATTGTCCAAATTGTCTATTCTTATTTCCATAATATTCTGTCTGTTTCTTATCTCATTGATTAAAACACTTCTTTCTGATTTCCCATCACCCCCATATCAGCGCCGTTTTCCGGTCATGGTAATGATGGGTATTATCATCTCTTCCATGGATATTCCGCCATGCTGGAACGTATCCTTGTAATAAGACACGTAGTAGTTGTAGTTGTTGGGATAGGCGAAGAACGAGTCGCCGGTGGCAAAAACATAGCTCGTGCTGAGGTTCGGTGCCGGCAACTGTGCCTTATGCGGATTCTTGATGACAAAGAGATCTTTGCTGTCATACCCGAGATTTTTGCCGAGTTTGTAGCGCAGATTGGTGTTGGTGTTGCGGTCACCCACTATCTTCACCGGCCTGTTGGCGCGTATTGAGCCATGGTCGGTGGTAACGATGACACGGTAGTTGCTGCGCGAAAGCATCTTGAACAGCTCGGAGATAACCGAATGGCGGAACCAGCTGAGCGTGATGCTGCGGTAGGCCGACTCGTTGTTGGCCAGCTCGCGCACCATCTTCGACTCCGTGCGGGCATGGCTGAGCATGTCGATGAAGTTGAACACCACCACGTTGAGGTCGTTGCGCTCCAACTGGCGGAACTGCTGTATAAACTTCTCTGCACCGGCCGAATCGTTTATCTTATGATAAGAATAAGTGTTCTTGCGCCTGTAACGCTCCAGTTGCGTACCGATGAGCGGCCCCTCGTTAAGGTTCTTGCCCTCCTCCTCGTCTTCGTCCACCCACAGGTCGGGGAACAGCTCTGCAATCTTGTTGGGCATGAGTCCGCTGAAAATGGCATTGCGGGCATACTGCGTGGCCGTGGGCAGAATACTGAAATACAGGTCTTCGTCGATGTCGAACGAGTCGCCTATCTCACGGGCTATCATACGCCACTGGTCGTAACGGAAGTTGTCAAGCACCACGAGAAACACCTTCTCGCCCTCGTTAAGCAGCGGAAACACCTTGCGCTTGAACAGTTCGGGGCTCATCATGGGGTGATCAGACGGCGGTGCGGTGGGCACAAGAGCCTCCATCCAGTCCATATAGTTGTTCTTTATGAACTTTGCAAAGCCGTTGTTGGCGTCTTCCTTCTGCATCTTCAGCATCTCCGTCATGCCGCTGTCAGTGCTGCTCAGTTCCAGTTCCCAGTGCACAAGCCGCTTGTACACCTCTATCCAGTCTCCGTACGTGCGGCAGTCGCTTATCTGCATGGCTATCTGCTGGAAATTCTGCTGATAGCCAGTCTGCGTCACCTCCGTCACTATCTCCTTACGGTGGATGTTCTTCTTCAGCGTCAGCAATATCTGGTTGGGGTTCACCGGCTTTATCAGATAGTCGGCAATCTTCGACCCTATGGCCTGATTCATGATGTCCTCCTCTTCGCTCTTTGTCACCATAACCACAGGCACCGACGGCAATATCTCCTTTATCTGCTGGAGCGTCTCAAGCCCGCTCAGTCCGGGCATCATCTCGTCGAGCAGCACAAGGTCGAAGTTCTGCCTGCGGCATATATCCACGGCATCGGTACCGTTGGTCACGGTCACCACCTCATAACCTTTCTTTTCAAGGAAGATTATGTGCGCCTTAAGCAGCTCAATCTCGTCATCAGCCCAAAGTAATAATCCGTTGTTCATCTGTAAAAATCGTCATCAAAGTCGAAACCACCGGCCGGCGGTTCGTTGTTAATACTGTTGTTGTCTTCCGCAGGTTGCTGCGCGGGAGCCTCCGGCGCACCGCCAAGGCCAAGTTCGTCATCCTCCTCCGCAGGAGCCGTCTGCTCTGCCGGAGCGACAGGAAGGTCGCCGAGACCGAGGCCGTCATCCTCATCAGCAGGAGCCGTCTGCTCTGCCGGAGCGGCCGGAAGGTCGCCAAGGCCGAGGCCGTCATCCTCCTCTGCAGGAGCCGTCTGCTCTGCCGGAACGACAGGAAGGTCGATGCCACCCGGCAAAGTCACGTCACCCTCCGGTGTCTCCACACCATCCGGAATATTGAGCAGTTCCTCATTACTAATCTGTAACGGTACGAAAGATTTCTCGAAGAAGTCTTCATATTCCACATAACTGTATCGCGTGCCGAGCATCTTCAGGTTCTCCTCACTGATGATGATACGGCGGCAACCCTTCAGGCGTTCTGCCATCGTGGCGTCGGCGTAGAGCTGGCGGGCATACTGCAAGGCCTCGTCATAATTGAGGAAACCGCTTATCAGCATACGGCTGATGCCATTGTCGACATCGACGGTGATATCGAAATTACGCACCATGAAATTTGAGAAGTTATACTTGGCCATCTCAAACAGCAACTGGTTGGAGTTGAGCGAATCGGCCCTGTAAGCCAAAAGGAACACAAACCCAGTGTTACGTTCCGTGCTCAGCGTATCCGTAGCGGTGGTGTCTGCTGCGAGGTCGACACCGCGCCGCGACCATACATCGCCTATGTCAAACTTGCCGCCGTGCAACGCCCTACCCGCCTGCACACCTTTTATTATCATTCCGGCCATCTCCGACACCTCGCTGTCAGGATGTTTCTCCACCACTTCCCTCAAACTGTTCACACAGGCCGTGGCATCACCTTCGTTGAGACGGCTCAGACCGTCGATGAAGATGAACTTGGCACGGTTGGCCCCCAGAGGGAAACGCTCCGCCGACAGGCGCGTGTTGGCCGCCACCTCGTCATAGCGGTCTGCCTTGAAAGCCTCGTAGGTGGCGGCATACAGCGAGTCTTCTATGTGTACGCCGAAAAGGGCGTTCTCCGCGAAGTATGGGTCGCTGAGCAACACCGTCCATTGGCTCTCGGGATAGTCAGACTTCATGCGCGACAGACAGTTGGCCGCAATATCGTGGCGCCCCATACGCGAATAGAGCAGGAAGAGATGATACCAAGCCTCATCATTCTTCTCGTAGTCGGCATACTGCTCCGTAAGTCTTTTGAGAGCCTTCTCGCTGAGCGGCAGATTGTCAAGCTTGTCCTTGAATATCACGCCCGAATGGAACAGGCCGTCTTTTATCATGTTGTCACTTTCGGCCTTCTGCTCATCCGTAAAGGGTATCTGAGCCAGATAATACTCGCGGGTATGGGGGTCTGAAGATATGCTGTCACCGCCCTCACCCTTCTCGCCGGCAGCCGGTTCGGCTGTCTGTCCGTCACCATTCACGGCAAGACTGTCGGCCGTCACGTCCTCCCCCTGGCCTTCCTTGTCTGCCGAAAGATTCACGACGGTACGGTTTGCGCGCTGCCAGTCATCCACATTTTCGCGCTTGCCCCACTGCTGTTGGAAGGCTGTCTTTCCCTGATTGACGGCCATGGTGTTGTAGAAATACCACGTGCCCGACTTATCCTGCATGCCGGTGTTGGGCTGCGGTTTCCTGTTGTTGCCGAACCTGTTGCCCTGGGCCGACTGCGCCGACAGCTGTTTCTCGGCTTCAGCCTCCTCGGCGGCCCTCTTTTCCTCCTTCTCCTTCTTCTTCAGAGCCTCTATCACACGGTCGATGGCCTCGTTGCGTTTGTCCTCCGGCAAGCCGGCAAGCACCTGCAGCGAGTCTTGCAAATAGACGGCATCGGTGAACGGCACCAGTTCGTCGAGCACCTTCGAGCGTTCCGACAACTCCTCATAATCGCTGCGGTCTTTGTCCAACAGTCCGATGGCCTCGCCGTAACAGCGCTGCGCATCGTTATACTTCTCGCGCGCCCAATAGAGGTTTCCGAGCTTGAGCAGCAGCACACCTTTCTCTATACCGTTGCGCACCGACTTCTCGTTGCCTTTCTCGTAGGCGGCAATGGCGTTGAGTGTGTCGCGGTCTGTCAGATAGATATTGCCTATGGCGTAGTACACCTGGTCAAGATAGTCCTTGTTGTTGTCGGAAGCGGCCATGCGGCGCAGCTTTCTTATCATCTGCCGCGAGCGTCCGCCGGCCATCACCTCCGTCTGCGCTATGCGGGCGTTGAACTCCAGTTCGTATGGCGGACTCTGGCGCACCACGCGGCGGTAAGCCTTGTAGGCCATGTCACGGTTGCCCAGTTCGGTCTGAATCTGTCCCATGAGATACCACATACGGGCCTTCTGCTTCTTGCGGCGCTCGTGCCTGATGGCTTTCGCCAGATAGCTGACAGCCTCCTCGTATCTGCGGCTGCGCACATAAAATCCGGCATAGGCATAGTCCCAGTCCTTCACGGCACGGTAGTGCATCGTGTCACGCTTCATCTTCGTTATCACGTCTTCGGCATCGTAGAGCCAGTCGAGTTCGGTGTAGCTGCGTGCCAGCCACGCACGGGCAATGCCGTTTATTTCGGGCTGCGTGGCATAAAGACGCGACATATATGAGAATGTGGCGGCGGCCTCGTCGAAGTTGCCCTTCTGATATTGCGACTTGCCGAGCATAAGCCACGCCTTCCACAGGAAGGGGTTGTACTCGCGGCGGCTTAGCCACTCGATGTCTTTGGCGGTCTTGCGGCGGTTCTTCGTCCATTCGGGGCGGCGCTTGATGCTGTGCAGCTTGATGGCTTTTTCCGATTTCTCTATGGCTCTGTCAAAGTTTGAGCTGCCAAGATTGCGGCTGTTCTTGTTGCCTACGGCATCGAGGGGGATAATCTCGGTGAAGTTGTCCTTGTTGCCGTTCTCCTTCTCCACCATGCCGTCTGTAAAAGCCAGACTGCCGTTATAATAAGTATTGTAACGTGCGTTGAACGAATGCCACCAACGGCTCTTCGCCGTATTCTTATGCGACGAGCAAGCCGTCACGAGCAGCAGGGCCGTCATGACGGTGATGATGACAATATGTCTGTTTTCAAACATTCTCACAATACTTTAAACTAAAAAACACTGCCTTTTATTGTCCCCCGCGCCGTTTTATTAATAATAAAACGCACTCCGCAAGACAACATCCATCCCGTTCATGCTTCTTCCTAAGCCCCCGCATCTTCAATCATCATCACCATCTCGTCCTTTATCTGGTCGGGCGGATTGATGCCGCGCAGCGTCAGACTGCGGCTCCACGGGGCCACCTCACGTGGATTCATCGTAAGCATGACTTCACGGAACTGTTCGGCCTCGTCATCGGTATAGTCGTCGGAACGGCGGCCGGCAAAGGCATCAAGCTCTTCGTCGTCATAGTATTCCACCGGATTCACCGCCGCCTCCATCATACACTCGTGGGCGCACCTGGCATTGTCGCCGCTGCACGACGAACAGTCGCCCTGTGGCTGCACCACCCCACCGCCGTCGCCGCGTGAAAACAGCATGCTGCCCAGTGCCACGACCACGCCGAGCGCCACGATTATCATTATGAGTATAGCCATGCGGTGTATCGGTTATTCGTGAACGCCGATGATGAACTGCGACCGTTTCAGGTCATCCCAGAAATGCGGGTACGACTTGGTCACCACCTGCGGGTTGTTTATCCGTATGCCGCCCCACTTCATGGCCAGCGGCGCAAAGGCCAGGGCCATGCGGTGGTCATCGTAGGTGTCGACGGCGGCATCCGGCTGCTGTTCGCAACGTTCGCCGCTCCACACCAGTTCGCGCCCTCCGGCATCACGCAGCACATACCCGAACTTGCGCATCTCGCGCTTGAGGGCTTCTATGCGGTCGGTCTCCTTTATCTTCAGCGTCTGCAATCCCGTAAACCTGAACGGCACGCCGAGTGCCGCACAGCATACGACAAAGGTCTGCGCGAGGTCGGGCGAATTGACAAAGTCGTACTCCAGACGCGGCACGCAATGGCCGGTGCGGGTCAGCCTTACTGTCGTGGGCACGCCTTGTTCCGTCGTGCCGAACGTGGTCTTCACGCCGAGCAGACTGAAGATGTAGCGCACCGACGAGTCGCCCTGCTTGCTGCCGTCCATAAGTCCGGTGAGTGTCACCTCGCTGCCGGGACTGCCCAGCTCCACCATCTCATACCAATAGGACGCGGCGCTCCAGTCGTTCTCTATGTGATAGTCGCGCACGGCGTAGGGCTTCGGGGCCACGGTGATGGTGCTGATGTCCGACCACTCGGCCTCGGCTCCGAACTCGCCCATTATCCACAGCGTCATGTCAATATACGGGCGCGATATTATCTCGCCGGTGAGATGCAGGCGCAAGCCGTTACGCAACACGGGGGCTATCATAAGCAATGCCGAGATGTACTGCGAACTTACGTTGCCGGGCATCTCAAGCCTTCCGCCATCGAGCGATTTTCCGGTTATGCGCAGCGGCGGGAAGCCCTCCTCGCCTACATATTCCACTCCGGCGCCAAGATAGCGCAACGCCTCTACAAGCAACCGTATGGGACGGTGGCGCATGCGCTCGGTGCCGGTGACGGTGTGGCATCCCGGCGTTACGGCAAGATATGCAGTAAGGAAACGCATGGCCGTGCCGGCGGCCTTGATGTCTATCACATCCGGCATGTCGCGCAAGGCCTTTATCATCACGTCGGTATCGTCGCAGTCGGACAGGTTTTGCGGCAGCACGCCGCCTCCGGAGAGGGCGTGTATGATGAGTGCCCTGTTGCTGACGCTCTTCGACGACGGCAGGTCGATGGTGGTATTGAGAATGGCCGGAGCCGTTATTTCATATTGCATTATGATTACGATATTATGTTTGTACTTGCCGGGTGCAGCCTAACTTTTGCAAAGTTAGTGCAAACGAGCGCAACGCAAGCTTGCTTGCATATTGCCGAGTGCAGCCTAACTTCTGCAAAGTTAGTCGAAATCGCAAAGATAACAAAACAAATAACATTTATTAATAAGGTCAGGCACATTTTAAAACCATGCCGACGAATTACAACCGGCAAGGCAAAATCAGGCCGATACAGGCCAAACACCGTGCAAAAGAAATGGCTCATCCGACATTTGGAGGGATAACCGCATAGCAAATGAAAACGGGCTGAAAGCCCAACAAGCC